>JAABUM010000531.1_pt1 | contig 65422 bp, 129 predicted proteins | sample 5559161 | NCBI WGS metagenome assembly JAABUM01 (sample SAMN10711868, study PRJNA513369) | rock metagenome | isolation source: Antarctica rocks | place: Antarctica: Victoria Land, Siegfried Peak nord
CAGCGTCTTCGATTGAACATGGGAGCAATGTACTTCGCAGCAACTTGCGGGTTGAGGCACCTGTAGAGCAGTGCTGTGTCGATCTCGAAGGCGCCAGGCGGGTCGCCGGGCCGCCGCTGCCCTAGCGCCGCGGCCAACGCCGCCAGCCGCGCCTCATCCGCCTGCCACCCTGCGCTCAGCCACACACATGGTGTTGTCATGACATGTGGAGATGTTTTTAGGCATTCATTCCACAGCCTAGCAGTCCGACTGTCAACTGCTAGCCAGACAGCCGCCAGCGTCCGGCTGGGCCAATGGCTCGACAGAATTGCCTTTGACCAGGTACCTGCATTACAGCATGCAGATCTTGCTCGACACTGAAATTTGGACCGCATCCTACAGAGCACAATCGGGCAGGCTTTTTGTGTGCCCAGACAACAAAGCAGCTCAACTCCTACCTGTGTCATCGCCGGATGGTGAAGTGCTCCTAGGGGTGGCACGCCCCGGTGTGGACGCCGGCAGCTGTGCCGGCTCTTGGCCGGCAGCACCATTCAAGTGCTGCGCAGGGCTGCTACCCGCCCGTGTGCCGCTGTCTGGCTGTGCACCTCCGCCTGCCACGCAGCTGCCTGCCGCGCCGTCTGCTCCCTGCTGCCGCGGCCGCCGCGCGCGTCGCTCCGTCAGCAGCTGCCGCAGCATCGCCTGCCGCTCGAGCGGGCTGATGAACCCGCCTGCCAGCAGCTCGCCTTCTGCAGCGTCTTCTGCCTGCACGCTGGCAGCTGGTGCAGGACCGCCGACCGCCGGCGGGGCTGCTGGACTGTCTGGCGGCGCCGTTGCACACACAGCTCTTGATGCGGCCGGCGGCTGGGCGTCTGCAGGCGCTGGCTCGCCGCCGGCCGCCGGGCCAGCCTGGCAATTGGAGCCTTGGTGCGCCCTCTGCTGCTGCCAACGAGACTGCTCCGCCGGCGGCGCAGCTGAGCTCGCATACGCCGCTCCGGGGTCCACCACTGCCGGCAGAGCGTCTGCCAACAATGCTGATGCGGAGCCCTCTGCCTCTGGGTGCAGCCAGTCAGACCGCGGCAGGGACTCTCTCCTCGCAGTTCCCGCTGCCGTGAGGTCTGGAAGCCGTTGGCATGGCGCAGGTGCCCCTGGCGGCAAAATGTGCTGCCTCTGTGGCTGCGCCACCGTGTCCGGTGGCGCTGTTTCTGCCGGCAATGCCCCTGCTGCCTCGGCGCACGCCGCCTCCGGCTGCTGCGCCGGTGCTGCTGCGTCGGCACTAGCCGGCCCGCCGCGCCAGCCGTGTGGCGGACTGAACGACGGCGCGGGGCACACCAGGGAGGGTGACTCTGCAGGCTCCCGTGGCCGCCGGCTCATGAACCGCGTAACACGGTCATTGCCGACTTCTGCCAGACTGCCGCTCTGCTGTCTGCCGGGCTGGCTGCGCTGTGTGCCTGCATCGCTGCACGGCTCCCTGCTGGTGGCACTGTTCGAAGCATCGCTGCTGCTGATGCTGAGGCTCCTGCCCTCTGCGCCGCCTGCAACGCTATCAGCAGCAGCCTCGCCGCGCGCTTGCTGCTGCTGTTGCTGCTGCTGCTGCTGCGGCGGCGGCGGCGGCAGCGGCGCAGCCGACGGTTGGTGTTCCGGCTGCGGCCACTGCGGCATCGGCGGCGCAAGGCGCCGCTCGCAGCGGCTGTTGGGCATGTTCAGCATGATGTGCGCCAGCAGCGGGATCGTCGGGTCGGACGGCCGCCGGGGCATGCTGCCGGATCCGCTTCCTGGCTGCTCCAGCTGCGGCGCTGGCGCTTGCCGCGGCGCTTCGTGGTCAGTGCTGTGCTGGGTGGCGTCGCCGGCACGCCGGCTGCCGATGCCGGCCCGCCGGGCGTCTGGCGCGCCTGCTGCCGCCTGCAGCGCCGTGGCACAGCTGTCGGCAAAGCCATCGGCGCTGGCGGGCTGTGCCGGCGGGACTGTCTGCCTGCGCCGCAGCAGCCGCCCTGCACCAGAAGGACATGGAGCGACTTCCCCATACACTCTCGCAACATCTTATCGCGAAGGTCACGTTCTACAGGGCTGAGTTGCGCGTCCAGGCTTGACAGCCTTGCAGATAAGGAGAGCGCAGCAGAATGCGCACTTGGCGGTGGGGTGCCGGAAGGGCGCCTGGCCTGCAGGAATTGCTCGCAGGCGAGTATGTCCGCCTCCACCTACGCAGTACCAAAACATTCAGCCGTCTCCCATCACCCCACGCGTGCAGCAAGGATGCTGTGCAATGCCGTGCACGCGCCTTGGCTCAGGCGCAGGCGTGGCAGTCCAGGCAGGCGCACCTTGTTGAGGTCCACGGACGCGGGACTCGCAACCATCATGTGGTTTCCATGGCAAACTGATGTGCTGCTGCCTGCGTGCAAATCTGGTTTTGTTGTGACTGCTGCTGCTCAGGGTCAATCTTCAAGGTTAATCGAAGCCCGTTCCAACTGACACATACTGCGGTGACGCGTTGTGTTTGCTGAATTGTATGGATACAAATCTGAAAGTGACAGCTTGGGGCGTAACTGTGTGGGTGAACGCCGCTTGCCGCTGACCAGCCTCATTCAAACCGCGAATCGCCAGCTTGTCAGACAGGGCCGCATCCACGACTTCCAGCGACCCATCGCCGAGAGATCCGCGCCCTCTGGGCTGCACCGAAAGCCAACAGGCGTGCTTGCAGTGTTGCATGCACGAGTGCAATTGTTGACAGACAAGGAAGGCTTCGTTGTTGCCATTCGCTTGCACTCATATTGCAGTAAGCAAACGATCCTGCGGGTCTGAGAGCTGAATGATTGCCAGCGGATGCGGATGACTCCTTGCAGCGCATTCGTAAGTGCGCCCGTGATTGTGATACACTGGTCGCTGACAGTCGAATAAACTTGATCAACAAGAACTAAAGAGATGACCGTCACTGGGCCGACTGCGGAGGGCGCCGCGGTGAGTTGTTGAGTGCTGTGTGAACCTTCCTCGATACACGCGAATGTTACAGTTCAGACCTTTATTTGAAGCGTTATTCCGCCATCACCAGGCACTCCTCACCGCCTCGGAAGCGGAGCGATTGGTGGAAAAACTGCGGCCGCTCACCGTGGAGCAGGCGAGTCCGCATGCATCTGTGATGTGATGCTTTGTTCCTGGATTCTAAGGGCTTCGTAGCTCCCAATCGTCAAGTGCCTCTCGGGATCAGCGCACTTCAGTGATCTGCCATGTCGGAAGGTCTGACAGCGGCGGCGCCGGCAGCGGCGGCCACACCGACCGTTGCGCGGCCTTACAGTCAGTCTGCAGACTCCTCCGAGCACTGCCTCAACAAATATGTCAGCTCATACCTGGTCGGTCACATCCGAAGTGGACGCCTAATGTATCCTACAACTGGCGCACTGTGCAGGTGGGCGGCGAGGCATGGCAGGAGCAGCACGACGCGGTGGTGGCGCTCAACTTGCAGGCGCATCACTGCGCGTCTTCGAACGCCGACGAGTTCGTGAAGGAGGCGCTGGTGCTGCACGACAAGCTGCGCGTGCTCGTCTTCGACCTGCTTGCCTTCGAGGTGCGCGTCGGCAATGCGGTAGGATGCTGGGACATCTGTGGCAGACGTGACAGCGCGCGGCAGCCACTGCTTCTGCTGCCGGGCAACTCCGCACAACAAACAGTCTTCTCCGTTGCAGCAGGCAATCCACTTATTGAGGCACAAGCCTGCCGCCTGCCTGCTGCACCGACCGCAGACCTTGTTGCTGGCCGCAATGAGCAGGTGTGGCAGGCGCGGGTGCTGCCGCTGCTGTGGGGGCACCTGGCGAGCGAGGTGGACAGCGTCGCCGCCTACGACCTGCTGTACCACGAGGCCGCGCTGGTCAACCTGCTGGAGGTGCGCGTTACTCAAGGCCACGGTAGAGTGTGAGGAACGTCAGCTTGTGACGTCAGCCCACTGCTGGAAGCAACATGGTGCTTGACTGCGTGTCAAATCTCGTGCTGAATGAGGCTGACCCGCGTGCCCCACCTCCGAGATGCTCACCAAGTGTGCAAACCAGTGACGCTGTTCCACGGCGACGCCTGCGAGGCGCTGAGCGAGGACGCCACATCTACAATTCAAGCTGTACATACTACAATTCAAATGACGATCCAGAGAGTTTCCTCCTTGTGCGAAGGTGACGCTGTTCCACGGCGATGCCTGCGAGGCGCTGAGCGAGGACGCAGCCCTGGAACTGGTCGACTGGGCGGCGCGCAAGCTGCTGCGCCTCAACAGCCCCGCCGGCCGCGCCTTTGCAAAGGCCAGAGGCATGCTGTTCTACTTCGCTTCTGGGGACAAAGCTGTCCAGCCCAACCATCCGGGTGTTACAAAAATCAATGATGCACTGAAATTGGTTGAGCTTTGATGCGACTAGAGAATGAGCGGTGAAGTGTCTGCCTGCAGAGCGGTCGCCAAAGGACCTGCTGGAACTCAGTGCGGAGGCGCAGCTGCGCCGGCAGGCCGCAGAGATAGAGTTTTGCGCCGCACTCTGCTCGCTGACCATCCTCAGGTATGCTGTGGTGCCGATGCCGTCCGGTCCAATATCAAAACAGATTCTGCAAGCAAAATCTGTGTCAACGTTTTAACTGAGCGTTGTATAGATCACCGTTCAGCATGGAGCTCCAGGTGGATCTTACACGTGACAAATAGTTTACATCACTGTGCTTCAGAATGTGATAATGTGATGTGTGCTAATATTCCACCCTCAGGTACCTGACGGACCGAATGACGGAGCTGCCGCTGTCGGTGGCCGCCCGCATGATTGCCCCAAATGATACGCCCGCACTGCTGGCGGCGCTGCTGGACGAGCCGCCCTGGGAGCGCCGCGTCAAAGGCAAGGGCCTGCAGCGGTGGGAGGGCGGCGGCTGGGCTGCCGCCGACCGGCTGCGGCTGTCGCAGTGCGACATCCAGGTATTTTGAGGGGCTTTGCACTGCTTCCAAGATGCGCCCAGCTTCAAGGGAAGGATTTCATATGCACCAATGATGCATCTCCGCTCTGCGGGCAGCGCGAGTAAATTCGGGGTCTCCGAAGTGCTCATTCGAGATTATCCGAACTGTGTTGACTGCAGGCCAAGCTCGCACCTGAGAACCGAGAAGTTCTGAAATGCCTCTGCCTGTCGCCATTTTCATTTCCGAAACCGATTCTGATTCGCGAAATGGTGCAGTGGCGCTGGGCAACCTGCTGCTGGAGCCGGCCACGCGCGGGCGGTACGACCTGGACGGCCCCCGCACCGCCTCCCTCGTCCGCCTGCGCCGCCTGCTGCACGAGGTGACCTGGTCGCGATAAGGTGCATGCATGCTTGTCTCCAGCATGGCTGTGGCCATGTGAGGCAATGCTTCAGCAGTCTATTGCTGCTGTCACAGCACCTCGGCACAGGCTGAATTCAACATCAAGCACACATCAGCATCCCTGTGAACGTGCATAGAAATTTAAATTATATAGGCATCCGCAGGCTGTCCTGGAGCAGCTGTCAGTGGCGCGGGACGTGGCGCGGCTGCTGGATGCGCTGGATGCGGGGCAGGAGCTGCAGAACAGGGACACCGACCACGCGCGCCTCATCATGGAGCAGGTGTGCTCCCGTGCTGATTTGCGTGCCTTCCGATCAATGCACTCCAGAGACGTGCTGTGCAGGTCAACAGACAAAATCCCAGCAGCAAACACCATCGACTACGCCTCTCAGAAGAGCTGCAGATGAAGTCCACCGTCCTACTCCTGCAACTCGGCCGCAGTCAGCCGCAGACCAGCGTGGGCACAGCCGCATTGCCGACCTTGGAATTGCACAGGGATGCACAAAGGCAGGTTTCCATGAAGCTTTCTGCGAATCATAATTATTCCAAACATGCAGGTGCCGGTCATGCGGCAGGCGATCCTGGACTCGGTGGCCGACTGGGCGGGCCTGGCGGAGCGGCAGCGGCGCACCGTCTTTGCGGTCGGTGCCGCAGAGGCGTTGCCCGCTGCCCGCCGGCGGAGCGATCGCATGCTGGCCGCCATCGACTTGATGTGCGACATGGACGCCGCCAGGACTGCTGCTGACAATGGGGCTGATGAGCAGGTGTGCCAGTTAGCTAGTTCCAAGGATGGAATGGTGGATGACGCTGCTGCCGACAGCTGAGCAGCAACGACATGGCTAGTAATTCGTGCGGTTTGTGTACAGCCCACACTCGCGGGTCTGCAATTTCAAGCGACATCAAGGGACAAATTTGAGCTCCCATATCATGCTTGTTATTGCAAGGCTGTCTCTTTGCAGGTGCCGCAGCCGGCCGCCGACCTGGAGGTCCGCATGACGGCGGAGGTGCAGCTGTCGTCGGGTGTATATGGCGACTGGGCGGCGTACGAGCTGCGCATCGATGCCACTGCCGACGACGAGCAGGTCTCCGTCCCAGGGTTGGACGGTGGCGAGCCGATCCAGGGCGTGCGGCGCCGCCTCCAGGTGAACTGTGTGAAAGCTCTGACTGTGGCATGATGGGTGTTGAATGAGGGGGTAAGCGTGGTTGATGCGTCCGTTGCTGCACCGCGCTGGGGGTGAACGCTCGCTGCTTCCTGTCCCTGATGGCGAACTGCCCCCGGCGCGCTGCAGGCTGTTGACGCGGCGGCAGTAGGCAAGGTGCTGCCGAGTCTTGGGCGCCTCAGCATCGCACACGGCGGCCGCCGCGTACAGGCCAAGCTGGCACTGCCCGCCGCGGAGACGCGGGACGCTTCCGGCCTCGCAGAGGTTGGTCGTTGTGAAATGTTCATTCGCCTTGCAACACTCCTGTGCATACAGAAGCTGTGCTTGACTGCATGTGCTCGCGGGTCGAGCTTCCATGATGAGCTGTGACGAATATGCTGCGGATTGCTGCTGCTGTGGGTGTTGAGACGTGAGCGTCAAGCAGAAAACGAACCGCAACTTGTGCGACAGGTCGTCTGGATCACCGCTGGGAGGCTGGCGGTGGAAGGCCTGGCGCTGCAGCTCAAGCTGCAGAAGCTGGCGCGGTGCAGTGAGCGGGACAAGACCGCCGGCACCTGGCATGCCTACCAGATTGTAGGCGGCGCGTGCGCGGTGGCGGCCGGCTCGCACGGCAAAGCGGCAGACGCGGGTGGCGGCAACGCAGAAAAAAATGACGGGCGGACGGCACTGAACTTCTGATGGGAGATGATGAACGGGTAGTGAATACAGCATCGTTTACTTGGAGGAAACTCGACAGTAGTGGCCGGGGGACTTATAGAAGATGCCGATGGCACTTGCAGAACTGCACAAACCACCAAATGCTGTCTTTGCACACCATTCCGAAGCTGATAGCCGGCCAAGACACACTCTGTGCTAGCTGTGAGCTGCTGCAGTGGCTCTCAGAAACTCCATATTCGAAATTCAGCCGCTGAAAATACACGTGTTGGGCTGAACTCAATATGCAAATCAGGTTGAATCCTATGGTGACAAGACGGCAAAGCGAAGGCCTGCCGCCTGCATGTGAGAGCGCTCAATGCCAGATGAGGCGCCGTTCCCGCCGACTGCGCCGCCAGGAAGCAGCACCTCCTGCGACAGCCGCCCGATGACTCTTCATCTCCACAATGCTAACCCCTAATCTAAATCGCCTTCACCTGATCTACACGCCGCCGCCTGCCAGCAGCACCTCCCGCCAGCGTCGCTCAATGCCATCCATGTGCACGTGGCCCACGACCGCAAGCACCCGCCCTTCCAGCTTCAGCAGCTGCTCCGCCATGTGCTGCAGTATCGAACAGAGAAAACTCGGATCGAGACTCCGGCAAACATCGGATTTATATTTGGATTCAAATGGGTCTGTAACTGATTTCGGATGGCGTCTGCGGCAAATTTTCGACGGGCCGCTGCTGCTGCATGTTGGCAGAGCCAAACCATCTGCCTGAAGTACGACATGTCCATGCAAGGGCAGGCCCCAATCAGGAATCCCGACAGCGTGCAGCCAGGGGATGGCAGAACTCTGCGCGCCTTGTCCCGCGCGTCGATGCACGCCGCTGCCACGTCCGGGTAGGCTGCCCGCAGCCAGCTCAGGAAGGCTGCCGACGCGGCCCGCTTCAGCACTGGCTCCGGCCTGCAGACGCATTCCATGGCCGATGCAAGCCGATCGGAGCTAGAGAGCATTTGCTGACCACCCAGGAGCCTGAAACATTGCCGCACTGCTTCGATCGGCAGTGTCGTGTTGTGTGTGCGACACTGAACCTTGTGACTGTGCGACGCCTGAACGCCGCATCTGTTAGTGCATCAGAGAGCAACTTGCACCTGCTGCAGCTGAAGAGGTTGGTGTCCGGCGCCTGTGGCAGCTCGGACTGCGGCAGCGTCGTCCACGCCGACTTCAAGCCCTGAAGCACCACGAGCTCGCATGGTCAGACGCTGCAGCCGGGTGTATAACAGCCAGGCGTGTCAAGTAGATCCACTGTGGGCGTGTCTCGTTGACAGACATTGACCCATAATTGCAGCTAGCCTCCAGCCGCATGTTGACTGATGCGTCATGCAGGTGAAGAAACGTTAGAAATTTGCCCTGAAGCTGAAGCAGGACGCTGTGCTGGCCTCCACGGCTGATGGCGGCAGGTCCCCAAGGACCACCTGCGTTCGAATGCGTCCAATCAGTTTGATGATGTAGCAGACGCAGAAAGCACTGGAAACTGAAATTTCATGATGTCAATGATGTCACAAGCACAATCTGCCAACGTATAATCTTATGTTTCTGTCGATAACGTCATATACCTTGGCACCGGCGGCGCCCGCCTCGTCGGCGATCGGCAGCAGGTGCCTGTCCAGGATGCGCTCCAAGGTGGTCGCCGCATACGCGCGGGCCATGAGCCAGCGGCAGGCCGCCTGCAGCAGCCAGGGGAGCAGCTGCAGATGGTCGCGCAGCCGGCGTGCTACGAGCACCTGCGCATGATCACGCGGTGCAAGTCTCAAATCGTGCGTCAGCATTTCAGCACTCTGGGTTTTGCTCCGAGCATGACCTGCGGATTGGCACCGTCAAATATATGGCAATCGGCAGAGAGATCATCTGCCTTGGGTTTCCCGGCATAGCCTCAGAATCACATACCAACGCGTCGTTGCTGAGCTGGACGAAGACTGTTGCCGGCGGGTCAGCGCTGTGCAGAGCATCCCGAACCTCTTCCAGGCTGGCAGCGGGGCGGGTGCCGATCATGAGGACCTGCAAGTACGCAACAGAGCTATACATCCTTACCAGCCAAAAGAAGGCCTCCTCTTTGAGTCGTTACTTTCCTCTCCGCTGTGTAGCCGACATGCATGGCAGGCAACAAGCATGGCCTCCTTGCACCGGTGTTATGGATGCTAGGATGGTACGTTAGTGATCAGATAGCTCAGCACTCGCCTCTGCGCCCGTCGCTGGGTTGCGCAAAGACGTCATCGTCTCGGGATTTAGCCGCCGCCGCTGATCGTCACCTTCATGTGCTGCTGGCACTGATCGCCCTCGCGTCGTCGAGACCGCGGACTGGCTGTCTGACGTGCGCTCTGAATGCTGAGAGGCAGCTTCTGTAGATCTGTCATCAGCCTGCCGGAAGGCCAGGTCGATTATGCTGGCCTGGGATTCGACCAGTCCCAACACCACACCCGACTTGACGCTGTTCAGCACGTCGTCTGCCACGTTAGTTGCTTCCGTGACGCACTGCCGCACGAAGTTCGGGCACAGGAACGAGGGCAGGACAATATAGGCACCCGCCGTTTGCAACAACATGGTTGCTGATGCGGATAAGTCCTCAGCCGAAGGCTTGCGTATCGGGACGCGACTCAGCGCAGGTGGCTCTGGCTTATGGCGCGTGGATTAGCGCTTCGGGTGAACATTAGCACTTGAGCAGTCGCAAATGCAACCCCCAGCAAACGAAAGGGTGTCGGAGGTCCAGCTCTCCATCGACGCCCCTGACTCCAAATTGTGCGTTGTGCATCCGGCAGCTGGCAAATTGGCATGCATCAATGCACTTTTGATTGCACATGCAGAGAGGAATGTCTCTTCTGCATCATACTGTGCCACCCGAGTTCCAAGGGACCACCAAGGGATTAGGTATGTAAAAACGCTGCAGTGCCGGGGCGGCAACGTGCTGGCCCAGAGGATGGTCGTCATTCAAAATTCCACATCCTACAACAGCCTCTGACATCACTCATGCTGCCTCCTGGTTCGACTTGTATGTGGACAGGCTGCCGCCGTCCCGCAGCAGCCGCTGCGGCCGGGCTTCCCGCTTTGGCAGCTTCCGCTTCTCCACCTCTGCCGCCTTGCCGCCGCCGCCGCTGCCACCTTTGCTCCCCTTGCGCATCCTGCCGCCGCCTGCCGCCAGGCTCATGGCAGCGCCATCCTCTGCTGCGTCGCTGCCTCCCTCGCTGTGCGCACCGTCTGCGTCTTCTGCGTCGTCAGGGTCCCCGAAGCCGCCGCCGCCCGGTGTGTGGATCACCAGCCGATCGCCGCCCTGCACTTGATCACAGACAGCGGGTCAAGCACAGATCGATGTGAAGCCTAGTATTAGAACCTACATCGTATCACATGGCATGCAGCCATGGCAGCGCACAGCACTCCCAACGCAGCAGTTTTTTGGAAGTGATATCATCGGAACACCATACGTGTACCTTTCACAGTTTTGTATAGATAGCGGACCTGGAGGTTGACGGTGGCCTTGGCGCCCATGTTAACGGTGTGGCCGTCGCGCCGCACGATGAGGTTCAGCCCAGTTGCGGCGGAGCCACCGCCCTCCAGGCCGAAGGGCCGCACCGCCCGCCGCTCGCTCAGGATGCTGGCCGTGATGGGCCGCAGAAACTCCAGCTGCATGGCGTCAGTACGGAAGCTCAGCGGGAAACCCCAATAGAATCCCCGGCTTTCAAATTTGATAGGTATTTCATGCAGACACAAGCCAGGTTCGTGCCTCTCTTAGGGCCACATGTCATGTTGCAGGAAGGAAGTTCAGAATCGAGCTTCAGGCTGCACACCTCTCTGATGACGCCCTCGCCGCCGCGCCACCGTCCGATGCCGCCTGAACCCTGCCGCAGCTTGAACTGCCGCAGCGCCACCTACACACGTATCGAGGAGTTTCATCGGTTGCCAGTGGCATGGTTTCTGTCAAAGATTCGATGCAGGTCACTCTGCATCAAAGCAGGCAAGGCAAATGCTGTGGATGGCTTACCCCGCGTCAACACGAACGGCAAGTGCCAACAATCTACACGGCTGCGGGTTTACAAGCGAGACTGACAGGTTTGAAGCAGTGCCAGACAAAATCAGCTGCGAGCAGGCCTCACCGGGTAGCGCCGCTCGAGGATCTCGGGGTCGGTGATGCGCGTGTTGGTCATGTGCGTATGCACGCCCGAGCGGCCGTGCCACCCGGGGCCCGCTCCAGCGCCGCCGCAGATCGTCTCGTAGTAGCCCAGGTTCTTGTCGCCGAACGTCGTGTTGTTCATGCAGCATGCACACACGAAGACGCGCAGTGTCAGGCAATAAGACCCGAAAAAGAAGAAAAAGAAATGATGTCGCAGCGGCACTAAGTGACTGCAAATTGGACTGTCGCTCTGTGCCAGCTCTGCAAGGCAGTTCTGTACACATCTGCCTGCCATGCATGTTCGTTCTTGAGACGTGACAACCATCAAAAGGCAGCATCGAAGACGACGGCATACCTTGTGAGGCGGCGGCTGCGGAGAAGCACTTGAGGAGGACGTCCGTTACCCGTTGGCTGGTCTGCACATTGCCGCCGACGACGGCTGCCTCTGCACATGGCCACAGGATGCTGCCCTCCGGGATCTTGATCTCCACCGGCTTCAGGCAGCCCTGCATCCAATAGCACAATGCACGACATGTCAGCTGGCAAGCTGGTGAATTCGGGTGGCCAGCTGCGGTCTGCCACTACACACAAAAACACCGACCAGCTGTGGCTGCACACACCATGAAGCAGTGTCCTGATTGCCACTACAGTCATGCGAGCTGCAGATGCTGTATACACAGCCAGCAAGTGTCGAATGCTGCACCTGGTTGAGCGGGATGTCAGCGGGGACCATGCATCGCAGCGCATAGATGACCGCTGAACTGGTGACGGCCGGCGGCGCATTGGTGTTTCCATACACCTCTGGACCCGTGCCTGCGCCAGTCGGGCAGACTCTTCTGGTGCAACATTTGAGCATCACACGCCCAGACTCGTACGCAGTACGAGCCGCATTCAGATGTCGAGGATGCATTGCCAGCTCGCCTCTGCACCTCTCGAGGCGTGGGAAGCAACATCAGCTGGGCAGGAGTGGCGGGGCAGGTGCATGAGGGATCCGGGGCATCCAGGTCCAGTTGAGAGGCACAGGAGCGCACCCGCAAAGTCGAAGACCGCGCTGCCGTCCTTGCGGTCGATGGTGACAGACAGCTTAATGGGCGTCCCGTCGTCCATTATGTCCTCCGCTGACACCGTGCCCACCTGGGGTGGATAGCTCTGCTTCATCTTGACTGCAGCAAAGATGGTGCCAGGACTGCGTTATGGTTGCTGGTGCGTCACTGAGATGACAGTCAGCATGTGTTCAGAGGTGGCTGGCCAGCTGGCTGATTGGCAATGCGCCACATGGAGTGCGTTGAGGAGACCCAAACTGGGCTCTTCTCACCTCGGGCAGGCCGTGGTCCTCGGAGAACTGCTGTAGCATCTCCCGCACCGCCTGCTCCGCGTTTTCCTGCAGTAATTGTGTGCAGATTTGAGAGGTCGTGTCCGGGCTTGGGGATTCACAAGCTGATTCAGAAGCGCAGTCGGTGAGGGCGCGGGAGCTGCCTGATGTGGTTCCTCAGCAGTGCCAGCACTGTTGAAAAACTGCAGCAACAGCGCCTGCCACGATGTTTGACGAGCACCCTGCGCCGGATGAATTGCAGGGAGCGAACCAGGCGCTGTGGTGCACTAGCAGCGGCAGTGACGCGCATGCAGCACCTGGATGAAGGTCATGTAGGCGTGCACGACGTCGAGGCTGTACTCCTGTATGAGCGCGCCCACCAGCTGGATGCCCCGGGTGTTAGCCGCAACCTACGGACCATGACGCACGGCATCGGTGGTTGCCTTCGGGGCAACACTTGCCGCTGGCATGCATATGCTGATGATTGGGCCCCGAAGGAGTTGTGTGTTTCTGGGCAGCCCACTGGTCGCCACCTGCAGGTCTGACACGGGAAGTTACAGGAAGATGGTGGGTGAGCTTGCCAAAATGAGTCAGTGCCTGTTTCTTGAGGAGTCGGGATCTGCAGCGGACCTCCGAGAGCCTATGCAGCGCGGATGCACAATGTGGCTTCCCCGCGCTACATTGCCTGCAGGTCACCCCTGCAGGCAATGCTTGTGCAATCACGCCACAAGATTTCACAGCTGTAGGCGCTCCCAATCGTGTCTGAGTGGGGCCGTGGGGCGCACCTGGGCCCGAGTGTCGGACAGATCCTTGCACAGAGAGTGCAGAGGCAGATTCGGACAAGGAAGTTCCACCTGACGCCGACAAAAGGAGCAATGAGCAATGACTACTGGGGCGCACCTGGGCACGCAGGTCGGACAGGTTGTCGCCCAGGTTGCGGGTGCCGCTGATGCCGAATATCTGGTCCGCCAGCTTGCCCGGCGCCTGCAGCAGCTCCGTTATGCCCTCCTCCTGCGCAGAATGCAGGCACATGATTAACAAAATGATGGCAGTGGTCTTATTCCATGTATGTGGCGGCATGAAACACGTGCATGTCAATGACCGCCATCACAGACGGCGGGTGCAGAGATGAGTCGCCAAGCAGCGTGAAGACCGCACCAGTCCTTGAGACAGGGTCTGCAGGGGAGGAGCACACCTGGAATTTGCCACCCTTGACCAGTTTGAAGGAGACGATGGCGGCGCCCTCCTCCACCAGCCGCTTGCTCGCGGGCGGCATGCTGCCCGGCGTGATGCCGCCCACGTCTGCGTGGTGCCCTGCAATCTTTTCCAACGAGCTTGAGGATCCTGTCGTATCGCACATCTGGCTGGGCAGAGGGCTGCAGAAGCCTAGAGTGGGTTGCAAGGCGTGCATGATCGCCATGTGCAAAGGCAGCTTTGCCGCGACGCAATTGACGCCGAAGGGATCGCAGAAGAGAGAAACGAAGAAGAAGTGCTGTCGCCGCGCCTCTGGACGCGACATCAAAGACAGATTTCGCCGTTCTGAAAGACGGCGGTGATGACGGTGATGCTGGGCAGGTGCGACCCATCCGTGCCAGGGATGGCCAAGGGTAAAAAGGAGGAGTTGATGCTACTGACACACCTCGCGATGCCACGAAGAAGACGACTTCGCCGTCCTGGAAGACGGGGGTGATGACGGTGATGTCAGGTAGGTGGGAGCCACCCGCCAGCTGCGGGTGGTTGGTCACCAGCACATCCCCCTCCTGGATGCCCTCGCCTTTGCCTGGCCCATCCGTGTGGTTCCAGTACTTCAGCTGCGCGTTTAGAGAGCCGAGATCCATTGATCCCAAGGGTTGTGCAGCTGAAGAAGACAGCATGTCCTGACAGCTGCGGGTAGTTGGTCACCAGCACGTCTCCTTCTTGGATCCCATCACCCTTGCCGGGCCTCCCTTGTGGCTCCTGTACTTGAGCTGCGCAAAGGCGGCGGAACATGATCAGTAGCGTTCAGCGTTTCGCCAAGTGAGCGGGTTATTGGTCACCAGCGCAACACACTTCTGGATGCCCTCCCCCTGCCGGGCCCCTCCTTGGCGGTCCAGTACTTGAGCTGTGCGAGGCAATTACATGGAATGCTGGAAACCGTCAGGTTCAGGCGTCCCATGATGCTGCCTGATGCAAACTGCACCTGGGCCGTCGGATAAGCATTATGTGTGCTGCCAGTGTCACTTGGTTGCAGGCGACTACTTTGTGCAGGGCAGGCCAAGGCAGCACTGCCTTGACTTCCAGCACTCCACGCTTCCGGAAAAATCGTCAGCATTGACGTCTGACCTGTGCGCTAGGACACGGCGCCGAGGTGCACGAACACATGTGGGCACATTGAGGAAAATCTGTAAACGATGTTGTGAGATTAGTGTGTTCCATCAAGACACTACACTGACCTGCGCGCGGACGGCGTAGGACATGGCGCCGAGGTGGACGGGCACATGCGGCGCGTTGGCCACCAGGTCGCCGTCGGGGGAGAACAGCGCGCATGAGAAGTCCAGGCGCTCCTTGATGTTGACGCTGATGCTGGTGCGCTGCAGAGTGCGGCCCATCTCCTCCGCCAGCCCCATGAACCTGCAGAGATGAGGACGCAGCACTCCTCGATCCGACGGCCTCTGGGCTTTGCATTAGGAAAGCTTGACGGCATCGAGCTCAAACATGCGCACTGCTGCTGATTCGGGCCGTCACATCTGGTCGCCTCCACTCAGAGCCCCAACAGGGCTGTAAGGCTGCTGATGATTATCTGCCTCCCGAGGCACTCGGAGCCGCATGCTCAGCGAGCTGCAAAGGTCGCGGTGAGGTCGCCTTGGCAGCATGCGCAGCGCGACCGCAGAGTACCTCGGCACTTGCTGCCTTCCTGGAATCCAGCAAACACATGGTGTGCACGAGCGTTGCAGAAATGTCTCAGAAGTGCAACACGGCACCGGTGCGAGAAGATGGCCAGCTGCACCGGGTCCCTTTCTGTGGTGGCGGACTTTCCCGCCAGCTTCTGCCGGTCGACCTGGATGCGCACGTCGCCGCCGGGCGTGATGTGCGCAGTGCAGTCCGGCTCCACCTGCGCCAGTCAGGTGGAGCGTATTTGGCCGGAGGCAGGAAGTACAGTTTTTGGGGAGTTGTGAGGTTATTGTTTGCGCGCGTCGCCGTCGGGCATGATGTGTGTTATGCAGTCCAGCTCCACCTGCAGCAGCCAGAAGAACCAGGTCAGCCAGCCCTGCGGTTGCGGATGTCATATCAACTTCACATTCGATCACCGAACGCGCAAGTCGCTGCCCGGCATGGCGTGCGCCGCTCTGGCTCCACCTGTGCAGCCAGACACCAGCATCAGCCGCTGCCGCAGGCTGAACGCTTGAAGTTCAAATGATGAGATGACAGCTGGTATCTCCAGCCACCAGCGAGGACGTGCGTCTCGCACTGTTCCCATTGAGCTCGGATAAGCACAAGGGGGCGTGTGCAACGCCGATGGTAGTAGCTCCTAGGTCAACCACCCCACAACTAGCCAAACTGTCACAGCGACACGGCGCCCTCATGACGCAGTCCTTGCCTTCAACCTTCCAAGCAGTTTCTGCTGCCGACCGCATCGATGCAAATCCGCATTGCTGCAAAGGTGCACGCACCACGATGCAGGAGATCTTGTCGATGAGCAGCATCGGCCCGGGGACCGTGTGCCCGGGCGACAGGTCCGACAGCTGGTAGGCGGGCGTCTGCTGCCGGCCGCCCTTCTCAAAGTACGCCGACACCTCCGCCGCCGGCTCCGGCAGCGGCCCTGCCAACACATGCGCAAACGTCTCCATTGGGTACGCAAACGCACGGCATTCGAGCTGTGGGATCCTCAGTGCAAATGTGGTCGCGACCGGAAAGGTGCGATTAGCAGACTCAGCAATACGAAAATCGGTGTGAACACACTCTTGGTGTTTCGGTCGGAGTCATTCTGTTTACCGGGGTCCTTGTCGATGGAGCCTGCCTTGGGCAGCTCCACAGACCGCCCTGTCGCCCGCACTCGCACATCATCCACGATGATGTCCCGGTCCTGAAGCAATGGAACATGTAACTGGAAGGCTTTGGTTGCTGCAGCACATGTTTCTGTACATGATTGAGACGGCAGGCAGAAGAGGAGCACCAGTGCATGTTGGCCGGCCCGACCTCAACATCAGAACACGCAGGAGCGAGAGTACAGGTCATGCACAGCATGTGTGTACGTCCAATGTGCACCGACAGCACGAAGCCGAACTCGCGCTTGTACTGCTCCTCAAAGGCCTTGGCCGCGTCGCCGCCCCGCGCGGGGCACGGCGTCATGACGGGCACGTCGGTACCATCGTACCGCAGGTTGAGGTACCGCTCCACACCGATTTGGTCCTCCTTGAAGCCCTGTGAGTTGAGCGAAATTAGACTCTGAGCATGGTTTCACTGCATGGCTGTGCAGCGACATCCTTACTGTGGGAACTCCTGATTGACACCCGCAGCATGCATGGTGGAGCACGGTTGGTACGACAGCAGCTCCACGAGCGCGGCCAGCGGCACATCGCGGCTGGTGCTTGCCGACAAGCCGCTGCAGATGCGTCCCCGCTCTGCATCATGGTCGCTTGCCTCTGTGAGCAAAACTGTTGAGCGCACCTGCTCTCGCAGCGTGGACGTCGCCTGCTCCTGCAGCGCATTCAGCCGCTGCTGCAGCGTCCCAAGGCTGCCGCTGTTGAGCGGCACCGCCGCCGGCTCCTGCTTCTCCGCCACCACATCTGCCAGGCCGATGCCTGATTGGAGAGAATCCGTTCGTCAGCATTGAAGCTATGAACGTGTTGAGCGGCATCGCTGCCGTCTCCTGCTTCTCCGCCACCACGTCCGCCAGGCTGATGCCTTCGTCAGAAAACTCAAAGCGTGAAAGCTCCCACGAAGATACTTGATTTTTGTTATGTTGGTATATGTACATGTCTGCTCATCCCAGACCTTGCCATCATAGCCTCCATCAGCTACCCCCTCTTCGATCCCTTCCGCAGGTTGCGCTACTTTGCAACCTGCGGCTCGATAAAGGGGACTTCGGTCGTGTTGTGCGCTGTGATGATGCACGCGCTGCAGCAGGAAAGGCAGAAACTTTTCTCTGGCGTGCCCCGATAGCACACAAGTGTTTCACTACTGCAGCTAGGGCATGGTGTGCTGACTTTAGAATCGTCAAGCTACACGCTTGATGGCACATGGCTGCTGAGAGGACACCCGGTGCAGAAATGGCGGCCGCCCAATGAAGTGCCAGGACACACGAGATGATTGCAATCTGTTGTACACAGGTGTAAATTGCATGCGCGCAGTGCATGTGTTCGAGAGCATAACAGCAGGTACTGCACCAGGCAGTTGATTACCCTCGTTCACCACTGTCTACGAAGCCTTGCTGTCTGATCACCCGATGTCAGCAATGGATAATGCAGCGACTGACACTTAGCAGCACGGCAGCAAGCAAGTGCGACCTCTCACAGTGTTTGAGCAAACCCACCAACGGCGCTCAGGATGCCGGAGAAGCGGTGCACGAAGATGGTGTGCATGCCCAGCGCAGTGGCAATGGCGCACGCGTGCTGCCCGCCCGCGCCGCCAAAGCACGCCAGCACATGCGCCGCCACATCGTAGCCCTGCAGCATTACCACAGGTGCGAGCGTCAGGCCTGAATCGTTTAAAACTCATGAAGTAACATCATGAGCTGACTCGTGTGACCCGCCCGTGTGAGTCATCTCTGGTGGCGTTGTCAACATTTACTTGGAGACCTCGACGAAAGCGGTTTGCCGTGTGCAATACCTCGTAGGCAACTCTGCAGCACAGGCATTCCCGAGAAGCGCGAGGTTGAGGTCGATTGTCTGCGCTACGGCACAGCTACGACAGGGCTTTGCACAAGCTGACGGTAACTGGTTGCACAGTCTTGACTAGGTCCATGGCTGCTGGAATATCTGTTGTAGGATTCGACTGTGGTGCACAGGTTATGCGGCACTCGACAGCATAGACTGCGGTCCAGCTTGCATCATGTTACTGACAAATCATACTGCTAGTTGCGCTTCGACACTGCCTTCACGCACCCGCATCTGGGTGAGCGCGCGGATGGGGCGGCACATGGTCTCGTTGGCGACGCGAATGAAGCCCATCGCCACCTCGTCAACACTCTTCTGCGGCTGCCCCGCCTGCTGCGCGTGCTCGTTGACGTGCTTCGCCACCTCCTCCATGGCATCCCTGCTCATAGATATCACAGTTAATAGGTGAACCACACTGTAATAGGTGATTCAGACCTGTTCTGCAACTCGAGTCTCTCCGGCTCCACAGGCAAATATGTATCTAGACGAACTTATTGTAGTCTCGCGCCTCCAGTCGATTCAGCAGCGCGGCTCAGCAAACATACGTCGGTGCAGCCAACACCTCGTGCAGGTATTGCGCAGCTGATGCGGCACAGCCAAAGCCGACATACTGGCAGCGCTGCGACAGGAGCATACGCCTGTCAGGCGACAGACCAGTGGCATTCCAGTGCCACAGATCCTGATGACTTTGCGAGCGTCGGCTTCCTGAGCAGCAATTCCTGATGCAACTGGCCGCCTACTCACGAAGGGCTGCTCAGCACCCACATGCAGGGCACGACATGTCGTGCGCAAGGCACACAGACAAAGGAAACACAACCCTCGTGTCAATAGCGAGGCGGCTGGACGGCACCAGATCATATCGGCTTGATTCTATCAGGGTTTGTTTGTTCGATTGAATGAAACCTGGCGGCCGCGTCGTCGAGCGACTGGTCCTCGGTGGGGCCAAAGATCTTGGGGAAGAAGTCGGGCAGGATGCGGCCCAGCACCAGGTTGGCGTCCGTGATGGCCAGGTGCCCCCCCTTGCGGTAGCACACCGGCCCCGGGTGCGCGCCCGCTGACTCCGGGCCCGCCTGCCGGGTGCAAGGATGGTGGACTGGTGAAGTTACCCTTTGTAACTGCAAACCCACAAAAGCCTGTTGCACACCTGTCTGGTCTGCAGCAGAGTGTGCCGGGCGCATCTGAATTGCATCCGCAAGCGGAGCAAAGCTGCCCTGCTCTGTGCACTTTCGTGTAACACGTGCCTGAAAGAGTCCGCGCCGGAAGAAGAGGCGCGAGCCGCCGCCCGCCGCGACGGTGTTGATGTCCAGCTGCGGCGCCTGGATCGTCACGCCTGCATTGTGTCATGGGAACGCCTGTCGTCAGCAGAGCCTCCCAGCTGTTGAAGGTGTGCATACAGGTCAAATACACTGCTGCTCTGGCCGCCAAGAAGGCTTCAGCTCAGCAGAGGCACCTGCAGTGGTGGACTGGAAGACGTGCTCGTGCCGGCGTAGCGGGAGACATCGGTGAGATAACTCGGTGATATTGTCAGGCACCTCAGGTAATCACGCTCCATGCAGGCGCTTTGATGCTGCCGAGATTATCCTCTACCTGCAGTGGTGGACTCGAAGACGTGTTCGTAGGAGCCGGCGTAGCGGGAGACATCCGTGGAGGTGCCGCCCATGTCAAAGCCGATGATCTGCTGCGACCCCGCCTCGCTGTCCTCCCACACCGTTGTCAGCGCGTAGCCCACGTACCTGCGCAGGCAGTGCAAGGATGATTCGTGACGCCTTTGTGAACTTTTGCAGATCCCAGGGCTAGTACTGACGCCCAGGCAGCGGTGCATGCCCGCGGCACATGACGGAACTTCGTTCGAGAACGGCCTGAAGGTACTTCCGGCACAGGTGGAGATGCGTCACAGGGCCATCACCAGCGCCGTCAGCAGGAGGCGCACCCGCCGGCGGGGCCCGAGAGGATGGCCTTGTGGCCGGAGAACAGGTCCACGGGGGTGAGACCGCCGTCCGACTGCATGAACTGCAAGTTGACGGCGTGCAGGCCCTCGTCGAAGCCGGACTGGAAGGTGCGGATGTACCTGCATCATTCCCAACCATGCTGCGTTGGTGTCATGATAGCAGGCCATGTGATGCTGGGCCCGAATCCCATACCCAAGCTTCGGTCAGGTGCAACGTTTATACTTACCCCAGCGGTGGTAATGTTTGCTGGTGGCTGCGGGCAGATTGCACCCTTCCCATGTGGTGCTACTCCGCGCACCGCAGGATCTTGGGCGTGAGGTAGGCGTCAGCGGCTGCGGTGAAGCCCCGCGGCACCATCTTTACCATCGGCATCACCGCGCTGGACAGGCTCACCTGCGCACAAGACAGCAATGCCCCAAGCGTGGTCAGAAATGACCTGCATGGCTCGATGCGCCAACACCTTGCAAGCTCAACACGGGTGTCCAACCCCCGAAAAAGCAATGGAACACCAAAGTCCCAAAACGCATGGAAAGGTGCTACCTGCGTGAAGCCCAGCTCCTGCGCCAGCTCGCCGACCTGCTCCTCGTGGTCCGGAAACAGGTAGGAGTTCTTGAGCACCACCGCCACGCTCTCGATGCCCTGTTTCCGCACCGCCTGCGGCACACGAGGATATGCACACTGTTTACTACCCCGTTTCTTGGGGACGCCAGGGACGACGATCTGCCTGAGAGCTCACGCGCAGTGCTCGGATGGGAACGCCACCGTCTGCCGGAGCAAGCGACAGCTGGCGGTACGCAGGATTTGGCGGCATGCAGGATGCAGCCTGCTGCATGCTTTTGACTCTGGGGCCTGCTGCTTGATGCGGTCGAGCATCGCAGCAGCGTCAGCGGTAGCACCTGCAGGTCTTTGCGCAGGGCGTCCAGGTCCACGGTGCGCCGCAGGCACACCATCTCCCCCGTCAGCGCCTCCACTCGCACGCCTTCTGGCCGGTATGTCTCCTCATCCGCTGCCGGGTGTTCCCCGGATCTCCTACAAGCACGACGGGTCAAGCCTCTGGAAACATTTGTACCTCAGCATTCGGCGGCACAGCGGCTGAATGATCCTCGTTGTCCCCTGGGAGCTTCCAGGGTTTGGTTGTGCTGTGCAGTGCGCCACAACTCCGCCAAGCGAGCTGCCTGGTTGGATGCATCGTCAGCATGTGCAGACACTTGCTGTCGTCACAAAAGCAAAATGCATAATGGTAAAAGGAATGATGACAGGCACCTGTCAGGCTCAGTGCCCAGCGGCAGGATGACCTCCTCGTCCACCTCTACCACTTCCTCGTACAGCACGTCCGGCACCTCGATCTTCAGGTCGAAGATCGCCGGCCGCGCCTGTGTGTGTGTGTCAATGAAGCGTCTGCCACTCGGCTGGGGAACCGTGTTGAAAATCCGTAAAATCCGTGCAACCCCTCCCTCCTCTCATTTGTGGCGCCGCAGAAGCAAGCCATGTTGATTTGACAGGTGTGCTCAGCCGGAACCGGACGGCGCAGCGACAGCAGGCAGTGTGGGAGGTCGAGCACCTGGTTGCCGATGTGCAGCAGGTCGCGGAAGCCCTTGGTGACCGCCAGCGCGCAGCGCTCCCCCTTACGCTCCAGCAGCGCGTTCGTCGCAACCTGCCAGGACGGCGATGAGCTGAGACCATGGGGGCTTTCTTTACAGTGCTGTGCGGCCACTCGGAAAGGCGTAATCGTCTGTGCCATGCCGATTCATGCATCCTGTCGCCCTCGCCGTCGGCATTCGTGGGTGCGGGCTGCATGGCTACTGAGACATTACAGAAGTTGTTAGCCTCTGAGGATTGAAAAGCCGGCACCCACCGTGGTGCCCATGCGGATGGCATCGATGCGGGAGGTGTCCAATGGCGCGTCGCGCGGGTGCGGCTTTCTGGTCACCTCCTCCAGCACGCGCCGGATGCCTTCCCGCGGCGCGTCGGGATAGTTCTCCGGGTCCTCGCTCAGCAGCTTCATGACCCTGCGGCACGGACGATACTGAGGTCTTGTTGCCTGCCAGCACCGACATGACGAGACAAGTGCTGCGGCGGCGCACAGGTATGAGTCCACGCAGTTGCGCGCAGACGTGCGTGGATTCCATCACAGCGGGCCGCGATGGTTATTCAAAGCGCCGTCACTCTGTATAGATGAAGTTGCTGTACCTGTGTTTGATGCTGCCGTCCTCCAGGGGTATCTGCCACAGGCACGCGCAGTACTATCAGCAATCACCGTGTTAGTGATTTGTCTTGCGTTCACGGAGCGTGCTGTATTGCTGTCTGAACATCAATCAAGCAGGTCGTGGCGATCGAAAGCAGCTAGGCTGTGCTCGTGCATGCTGGCATGCACTGCAGGCACCTCTGCGAAGACATCCGTGAAGGTGCCGCCTCGATCGATCGAAAACCTCAAATTGCGTCCATCCTTGGCACCTTCCATTGCTGCAAGGAGCCTTATACCTGCAAGCCGGGCTCTGTCAGCCCTCCTGCATGTGGTCTCGGAACTTTGTGACGTATTGATCTGTGTGTCAGCTGCTCCAATGGCAGCGCTGTCAGAGCTTGACTGTCTCAATTTCAATCACACTCCGATGCTGCAAATGCGCAATGAGGCGAGCTGCAGTTTCGGGTGAGCGACAGGAGGCTGCCCGCCCTCAGCCTGTAATCTGCCCCTGGATGCAGATTACGGGTGCAGTGCTTTACGCAAAGCGCGCACTTGATCGTGCAGTTGTCCAAATCTTCCCAATTTGCTGCAGCAAGGTAGTGGACCCGACTCCCCCGCTGTCACGGGCACTGACATAATTTGACCTGCACGTGATCTGACCGCTGCGCCGCGCCTCCCTGCAGCCATCGAGTGTCAAAGACCATGATCTGAGCTGCGGTTTCTGCTTGGCTCGCACTATTGACACGAATCAAGTCGCTCGATCTCCTGCGAACCGCGGATTCCAGAGTGCTGCTGAAGTCGTGCCACATGCCGCCGCCGGCAACCGGCATCCGGCAGCGTGCGCCAGCCTGGCCGGCAGCATGGAGCACAGGAGGCTGTCATCCGCAGCGGAGACTGCAGAGGCATGCACAGCAGTACAGCGATGCACCCTGTCGTTGCGCAATGCGGCGGGCGCAACACTGCGCACAGCACAGCTGCTGCCGCGGTGTGACAGCATCTGCATACGCAGAGGGTCAGCCGCCGGACAGACCGCCACTGTCTACCCTCAGCCGCGAAATCCAGCAGGGCTTTTTCGGGGTGCGCCGCCTTCTGCGTCACGCCACCAGTATTTACAGTCTTCGAGCATGTGTTGCCTGTCCTTCTTCGCGCCCTGTCTGTCTGCCTTCTCAGTTTAAACCATCCGCAAGGTTTCGGCGCCTATTCTGACATCCCGGTGCCCCTCCCGCACGCTGACAGGCACGCGTTGTTGCTGCCGAGCGCAGCTGTGCGTCCAGAACAGCGGGCGGCCCGCGGCGGCGGCGCTGTCGCAGGTCGTGTCGGCGGCGCTGGCCGCCTTCCGCGCCAGCTACGCCCTCGACCGCCTGCGCCTGGAGCTGGAGCATGGGACGCACACGGCTGTGGACGCCGCTGGCTACCGGCTGACGGAGTCGGAGCGGCGCTGCCGCACACAGTGGCTAGACACGGTGAGGGGGTTGTTGGGAAAGACAATAGCTGTTGCGGAGCACACAATGCTTGTGTATGGACTTGGCGCTTCACTCCTGATCTCCAGCTGGTTCTGGGTGCCAAGTGTTGGTATCTTAAACCGCGCAAGTAGACACTTTTCGACATTGCTTGTCGTGCCGACGCCGTACTGCCGCTGCACAGGTGTACATCACGATGCAGCTGCTGGCAGGCATCGAGGAGGGGGATGTGGCGTTGGCGGCAGCGCAGCGGCTGCGGCCGTGGTCCGACGAGGACCAGCAGCTGCTGTCCATGGTTCAGCGCACGATCCAGGGCCACCTGCACGGCGATCCGCAGACGAGCATCAGATTCGACCGCTCCCTCGCCACCACAGGTGGGCTGCCTCTTGCGGGCGCCAGGCGGCCTGCCGATGTGCCCCTGCACATACGCGGCTGGATGCGTGTGGAGGTAATGCAAGGGCAGCATTTTCAGCAAGGGCAGCACTGCAAATCAAGGGCAGCACTGCCAGCAAGGGCTGCGCCCTGACCAGCCAGAGGATGAGACTTGTCTCGAGTTGGTTTGTGCGTTTGGCGGCAGGTGCCTCAGGGTGGGCGGCCACCGAACTGCGAGTGATTGCACCGCAATTTGTGCCGGCTCGCAGCTCGTGCTGTTGACCCTGAAGACGCTGGATGAGCACAACGCATCCCAGTGACGCTGTGAGGCCGTCAGTGTGAAGACGACTCGTTTGGATCCGCACGTGCTGCGGTCAAATTCGTCACAAGAAAACTCGGTCAAATGCTTTACCAATCGAATGTATGTTCAGTATGCCGACATAGCATGCAGCCTTCAACGCAGGTGACAGTTCACAAGTAGTTGAACTCAAGCATTGAATAGTGTGAAATCCAGGTTTTTCATGCAGCGCCACAGACCAAATCAGAATTGTAGTTTTGAGCAGGCCACAGGTAGTAGCTATGTGTGCCTTGTTCAACCCATGGGAATGGCGCTCGTGTAATCCGAACCGACTAAGCATGCCGCACATAGGCAAGTGAGTCATCGACATAATGTTCCTCCATGTGCATGCCATGTCACGCGTTCAAGGTTTCAGCAACTGCCAGTTGCAGGCTGCACGACGATGACAACTACATCGACATGAGGCGCATCATGGCCTCCATGGCGGCCAATGGATTGTTGCGGGCACGTGCTGCCGCCATTTGCATCGAGGGGTGCGACGCCGGATCCCGCGCATACTGCTTGATCTTGCGGGCGGTCACTCCCAGGCGGCCCTCGCAGGTGCAGAAGTGTTCGTAGGCGCGCTGCGCCCAGTGCTGCGGATCTCCAAGATGTGGGTAGGCGGCGCAGATCTGCAATATCAGTGCCTTTTTAGCGAAATCACATGGAGATCCATTGAGATCCATGGACAAGACGCAGATTTTCACATTCTGTTGTGGTCAGTCCGCTCAAACAACTCAGCCATTAACTGTCCGCATGAAACATGGATTCATGCTGCTGCTGCTGCTGCAGCTGCGATATTCACGCACAGACCTGGAAGGCGTCCATGCAGGCGCGGCCGCGCAGACTGGTGTCAGTCAGCCCCTCTTCGTCGAGCAGCAGCAGCGAGCGCTGGACAGCTGCATTAGGACAGGAACAACCGGCTCAAATCACCAACATTCATCAACTTGGTGTTGCAGGCTGTACGATAATGTGTCAATTCCACCAAGACCAAGCTTAAGGAAAGGCACTGATAAATTACAGACCTGCCAGCGCTGCGTTGGAGTGATCGGCGGACATGTGGCGCTTGACGTCGCTGTGCAGCTTTGCCAGCATGGCGCGTCGTTTGTCGCTCTCCGCCACAGCGTCGGGCGCGGCAGCGCAGGCTTCACAGGCGCAGTCGAAGGCGAAGCCCTGCCGCAGTCGCGCCCGCCGCTCAGAGCGCTCCAGGAAGTAGTCGCCCAGGTAGTTCATTGTGAGCTCCTCACCGGCACTAAGATCCCGAAGGGCGTGCACAGTCTGCAGGGCAGTGTTGAGATCGACGAATCGAGCGTGAAGACTCGACAGTGGATACGCTTCATGTATGCATGCGGTGAAGGTCGTGTGGGACTGTCGTGGCGAGACTGCGGCATGCCGCTTAAGCTTGTTACTTCGATGCAGACTGTCATCAGGCAAAGCATGATGTGTGTGGATGCAGCACAATCATAGAAGGGTGCAAACCTCCTGCGACAGGTCCTCATTCCAGCAGTGGTGGCAGCTTGCGACGCAGCTGTGGTTGATGCGCGAGGCCAGCGGAAAGATTGCAGACATGCGGGCACCAGGGCCGAGCGGCATGCAGTTGGTCCTGAAAATTCCCAGCTCTTCCGGCAGATCTTCGAGGCTGTTCGTGAGGTCGCTGAAGCGCTTCTTGTCGCTCGCTGACAGGCGCTGCATGCCCTGCAGCACCGCCAGGTGCTCAACCTGGGGGGTGCGCGGCAGCCTGAGGCCGCATATTGAGCTGAAATCAGATACCACGAAAAGAGGACCCTCCGAGATCAGCAGCTCGCCAGCTTTGACATCTCTGTCTACGAACAGGCCCACGCCCTCGCCTGCTGCGCGTTGTTCGAGTCCAGGTGCCTTCTTGAGCAAGCTGGTCTGGAGCTGCTGCGCTACCTGGCGCCAGCGCATGTCGTCCTGCATTCTTGCAGCTCTCAGGAGTCAGCACACCCTACTTCAATGGAGACATCAATGCTGAAGAAAGGAGGAACATCTGCGGTTGAACCCATATTTGGCTGCTGACATTTATGGTGCCGAGAGTTGGACGTGCTGAGCACTGAGCACTGAGTGGCTCTCGTTTGAGTTTCGGGGACTATCGCTCCGCCGCCTTTTCCGTCAGTAGCAAAGGCTTACAATCCACAGCTACAGCTGCAATCGAAACACAACAGCGCTTCATAAATCATGAGCGACTGTGGTTGTTTACTTCGCCGTCAACATGCGTATCCTCGTCCCTAAAAACGCTGGATTTCTGAACGCATCGGCCGTCGTCTTGGCCAGGTCTTCATCCCCAGCCAGCCGCCTGCTCGCACGCGTGTTCACCCCCAGGCGGCCCTCGCAGGTGCGGTAGTATCTGTAGGTGCGCTGAGCCCAGGCCTTTGGGTCGCCAAGCTGCGATTCGAGCGCACAGATCTGCGCGCACACGATTTCACATGCATCGTCCGTGTGTCATTGCCAGCGGCAATGGTGTCACCCACCGCCATTATTCAGGCATTTGACACAGCGCAGCTCATTACAACCAGACTCACCAGAAATCCGTTCATACAGGCCTCAGCGTGTAGACAGGTGTCAGGCAGCTTCTCTTCTTCCAGCAGCTGCAGCATGCGCTGGACGTCTGCAGAAACACAAATGTATCTCAGTTCAGACAAGGGCTTCACAAAATGAGGATATCGGCAAGACAGAATGACAGCAGCGAAGTGGCTGCAGATCAGGCGCCATTTTTAACAGCAGCTGGATCGGCATAATGTGGAATGACATCCAATGCGATGTAGGCGGACCACTGCTATGACAAAATCGAAATGTATGTGATCACAGCAGAAGCAAGGCGGACTGACCTGCCAGTGCAGCAGCGGTGTTGCTGTCGGCAATGTGGCGGTAAATGCCGCTCTGCAACTGTGCCAGCTGTTCACGGCGCTTGTCGCTCTCGGCGACGACGTCGTGCGGCGCCGAACATGCTTCGCAGGCGCAGTCGAAGGCGAAATTGTGCCGCAATTCTGCCCGCCGCTTTGCGCGCAAGAGAAAGTACTCGCCGAGGTAATTGATTGTCAGCTCCTCACCGGCCTTGAGGTCGCGGCAGGCGTGCACACTCTGCAAGGCGGGGCACAGCACCACCTTCAAGAATGGAATGGAAGATTTATGTGAAATCGTGGTGCTTGGCAAGCGACAATGTCGCACGGCGAATGTGCAGTTGTCAAAATCAGTTGCAAGGCAACTGAGTGCTGTCTGAAGGCAGCCTGTTCGGTGGTATCATGCACCACTTGGAGGAGACGAAAACCGCGAACAGCGGGGCCGAACAGTTCTGCCCCAGTGCGCCTTCGGCGGGATACGACTGCAAGCGATAGATTCAGGATTTAGAATTGCGTGGACATCAATCATATTTTGAGCGCGAGCAGCCTGCAACGAGTTCTTTGCTGCGCACATGACCGCGTGACCGGATGGCGGAGCCGTGCTGCGTCGCGCTGGCAAATGCTCAGAAGAAATCCACTGTGAAGTTGTACAGGTGCATCGTTCCAGTGATGACGATTTCGAATCCGTCTGTCAGCTTTAAACAGATGACAGCTTCTACTTTGCCATTCGGCGCAGTATTGCCTCCAGCGCAGCCTCCGGCGCCCACTCGTGCCTGTGCGCGTAGTCCCGCTTCCGACTTCCGCAGGCAGCGCTCGGGCAGCCTACGAGTATCATGCAAATTTGCTTTGCAGCGCGGGGCAGGGGCGCGGCAATTCCGAGCCTTCGATCAAGGATTGAAGCAAGAAGCAAGGATTGAAGCAAGAAGCGTGAGAATTCGATAGCAGGACAGACCCCAAATGGCTGGGAAACTGTCTCTGTTCGGCGCCGTGCGTGCACAGTTGTTTCACCGCCGTTAACGGCGGTGAAACGGATGTGCAGGCATGTTGTCAGACACAACGTTGCCAGACGCAACATGTTGTCAGATGCAACATGTTTGACCAGAACTGATCTGACAGTCTTGGCAATCATTGTAAGAAAATGTGCGAGCAGCGGTTGCGATAGAAGACCACCAGTGCAAACTGTTCAGCTGTTCTCCGCTGACCGCAGCACCACCCGCGCCCGGCCGGCAGCCGCGTCTCTGTAGTAGCCAGACCGCATTGGGTCCAGCGCCTTTAGGCGCTCATAGATCTCTTCCGCCGTCGCCGCTTCTTCTTGTGAAGCATCAGGCGCGGCCGGGCTGCCGCCAGAGGCTGGGCTGTCGGCGGCAGCGGCGCTCTGTTGGGAATCGTCAGCATGCGTGTCAGGCTGCCCCAGGGTGGCCTGCGCCTCCTGCACGCGCGCCAGCGTCAGCAGCGGCCACCGCGCCTCCGGCTCCTCCTACAGTGCGCAACAGCCGCAAGGTTAAGAAGGACAAGGAAGAGGAGAGAGCGCTGGCTGCACAGTCTGGTGCATGCTTGACATCCACAAGCATGGCCAGCGCTTCAGCTACACACCAGAATTGACGCCCGCGATGCGATCCCCAGGCTTACACACGTGAGGTACAGAACGTGTGCAGGGCTGCACGGCAGTGCTGGAAGTCAGCATGCCATCATGCGCACCTTCAGCAGCGCCCGGCACATAGCAGCCTCAGATTCCAGCCGCACACGTAGCGCATCCAGCGCCGCGCCTGACTCACCGCCGGCTGCTGCCGCCGGCGGGCCGCCGGCCGCGGCTGTGCCGTCTGTGGCGGCGGCGGCGCCACCGCCATCAGGCTCTGCGTCGCCGCCTGCCGGCGCGCCACCTGCGATCACGCCGGCGGCAGCCAGGCAGCTGCCCAGCAGCCAGCGGTGGTACAGCCAGGCGCTCTGGTCCTTGGGCTCCGTCCAAAAGGCCTGCGCAATGAAACAGTAGGTCTCAGTCCGTTCCAGGGGAGCAGGGCCTGTTCAGTGGGAGCACGTGACCCCTTCTGATGACGGCAGGGCGAAACCGAAAGCTCAAGGATCATGCAAGCACGTGCAGGCAGTGCTGCGATGGAGTCAAGGGTGCAGGGCGAGTGGACAAGGTGGGCGGATTTGATAAGCGCAGACCGCACCCGGTGCACCAGGTCGAACTCGCGGTCGAGCACTTCTGGCAGCACCGCCACCGGCGCGGGCAGCGCCGTGCCTGCAGCGCCCACAGCCAACCCTGATCACGATCTCCTGACATTCTGTGACACGCACACAGGGTCCAAAACACCGCTGGTAGGAATTGATGGGTTTGCCATGCCAATGAGACGAAGAGTCAGCGCCGACGCGCTTGGCTGGGCAGGCGGTCCGGTGTCCCGCGCCAGCATGTCATGCCCATGTGCGCGGAAAGCCACCAGCCGATGTAGAGGAAGGCACGAGTTTTGCCAACAATGCCCACTCGCTGGGCTGGGCCGGCGGGCCGACGTCTTGCGCCAGCAGCTGCTCCAGCAATTCTTACAACAAATGTTACCCCATGACTATATGAAATAGAGGAAATCACGCTGAAACTCACTGGGCTGGGCCGGCGGGCCGGCGGCGTCCTGCGCCAGCAGCTGCTCCAGCGTCTGCACGCGTTGCGGCGCCGCGGCGGCCGCCAGCAGCGCAGTGCGCGCATGCCAGGCGGAGTAATTTGAGAAATTCGCCCGCAGCTTGGCGTCTGTGAAAGCCAGGCACTCCTGTGGATGGACAACTCTGCTTTTGTTTCACATTTCGCTGCAGCTGGCTGGACTCTTCTATGAAGTGACGGAGTTTGTCGACTTATGAGCGTCAAAAAGCAGCGAGAACACACACTTACGTAAGAACGTGTGAATACCTCGGGCGGCAGCTGTGCTCGCTTGACGAGCCACCGCCAGTACGCCCAGCCGTGGAAGTTGCGGTCGTCCGCCACCAGCAGCCTGCGGCAGTGTTGGACCGCTCAGCTGAAGGAGCATATGTGACTGTGGCCCATGCATTCTCTATCCCCGTCGATCTTGCGGTCCATCCTCAGCTGCACAAGGCCGATCTGCAAATGTATGACGAACTGGGCAGCATCCTCAGCAGCGGGGCCGTCTGCCATACATCAATCAACATGAAAATCCTGAGTGCTCGGCGAACAGACTTCTGCGCATGAGCGAGTTCCTGCTGCAGGTGCGGAGCACCCTGCTCGGCGCCCAGTGCCAGTGACGACTGCGAACCCTGTAGCTCATCAGGAATGCTTCCCGAAAGTGTACACCCTTGTGCGTGAGGGCGAGCTCCTGCTGCACTGCCGCCGCGCCGCGCTCGACAACCCATACACATTGTTGGTAAAAGGTGTGGCCGATATATAGCATCCTTTACAAGCGGGAGTGTGGCAAAAACATAGCACACTTGTGCACGAGGGCGAGCTCCTGCTGCAGGTCCGCCGCGCCGTGCTCGACGACCCACCCCCGGTGGTGCCACGCCGCGTACGACTTTGGGTTTTCGAGGAGCCCCCGCAGCGTCAGCGCCAGCTCAACCGCCACCGCCTCGCGCGCCGCAACGGAGCTCGGGTCCTCTAGGATTGGCCCCAGCGCCTCCCGCCTGCAGCGAGGAATCAATCTTGTAAGAGGGATTCGGCCGGATTGCTTCATGAAACAGCGGCGGCAGCGCCATTCCCCCAACCACCGCGCCGCCTTGGAGCTCGGGCCTTCTCAAATTGGCACCACCGCCTTCCGCCTGCATACATGGTGTGCTTCTGAGCCGGCTGCTTGATATAACCGCAGTACGTAGGGCCTATGAACGTGTTGCCAATCTGCATTGGTCGCCTTGTGGCCCATCAGCTGCCGAAGGTTCAGGCATGTCCGGCAGCGGACTAAACCGGCGTCATGCTGAGTGCCCGAGGGTGCCCGAGGGTGCCCGAGGTTTGCGCTGCACCGCATTGACTTGCGTATTGTGAACATCCTGCAGCACACGCAGCCCAGCTGCAGCACCTGTAGTTCCACACGGTATACACCTCCGGATTTCGCTCCAGCAGCCTGGCGGACAGCGCAAGGGACTCTGCATCATAGCGCCCCGCCGCGCGCCGGCTCAACACCTCTGCAGCAAGCTGGCCATACAGCGCCGCCTGCAGCGATGCATATAATTATTCTTGTGGATGCGTGTGAAGCTGGACCTGATCAGGACAGAAGGGCGATGGAGTGCCCAGCTGCGAATTCTGGTGTAGCATGCAAGTCAGCACAACGGGATTGTGCAGCACAACAGCAATTCGTGTAGGCTCTGAGACCATCTAGGATGGTCTAAGCATGACAAACGCAAATACCTTCCGGTTTCGCTTCCGGATCTTCTCTGGATCCTCGGTTCCTTTCTTTGCGCGTGGTTGGCCGTGCATGCTGGGCGCTCTGTCAGACTTCCATAACCCACGGTAGAGACACGCAGGACTCGTGAGAATGCAGAGTGGCGCCAAGAGCCCTGCCAGGTGCCAGACCTTGCAATGAAGCCCTTCCAACACAGGGCATCCATTTTGCACAGCGTGGGTGCGGCGCTGCGCAGAGGTCTGCAGGCAGGCAACTCGAGCACTCTCCACGACCTCTCTGCATCAACTCGAGCACTATCCACGAGCTCTCTGAGTGTTTTGTGCTGCTCTCCACTCTGCATTTTCCGTCAAGGACACTTGCGGTGGATCAGGCTTGGCCCATGCTCGTCGTACTCCGCCTTCGACATCCACATCTGCAATAACGATCTGCGCTGTCAATACCCAGGAGGATTGAGAAGCGGGAGCAAAAGCAAGGGCAGATGTGCATCGCAGTAATTCAGCAGCAGCAGGGAAGCCGCTGCTGGCGCCAACGGTGTTGCGGCCGACGCGGCAGCAGAAGAACAACAGATGACACCGACATCAAGTCTCACCTGCTGGAAGCTGCCGAGCGACGCCAAGATGGAGCCACCTGCGAGGCACAGCGGGGCAAGACGTCATCACGGCTGCTCCGTCATGATCGCTCCGGCCGGCGCCAAATGCCTGACGGCAGAAGTGCCGTGCATGCATGTCTCGGGAGGGGTAAAAACTCAGGTTTCCAGGAGACGAACCAAAACAGCAGCGTTGCTGGCAATAAACTAAGACAGCAGTGAATGGGCCCTGGCATAAGGCCGGCACGCACCGATCCAGACGCTGAAGCGGCGCTCGGTGCTGTTGGCGGGCGACACCACCTTCAGCCGCGACGCCGGTGGCGCCAGCTCCGCCAGACCCTGCACCGCATTGAGGAAACTTTCAGCCCAAGAGCTCTGCGCCCCGCCTGCAGCAGCTCCAGTTGAAGACCCCGCCAGCCTGTGTGCCGTCTCATTGGCTCCTGCCGGCGCCATGTGGATTGGCAGGCAAGCCGTCAGAGATGACACGCGCAAGCTTCGCACGACCCATCGCCAATTGGGAAACAAGTGCACCTGTTCGAGGCGCTCGCGGAGGCCGGGCAGGAGGGCGCCGCCGCCGGTGAGTACGACGCCGCCCCACATGTCGCGCCGCACGTCCACGTCGCACTTCTGGATGGCCTCGTTGATCATGGCTGCGCACCACCAAGCGCACCGAGATACATACAGCAGGGAGAGCTACGAAAGCCGCAAGACGTGTGCAGGTCATGCGAAACGACTGAGAACTCTGCTGAAAACAGAGCCAACCTGATGGAGACGCAGATCGCCAGGCAGGATCGTGTCGGCTGCATGATGGCCGCAACTTCTACTTTCAAAAGTTTTCAAGTTGCTTACGACAGGCGCACCTGGGAGGCCCAGCAGATCGCTGCCATCATACGCCTTCACCGTCTCCAGCCCGAAGCTCGATAGCAGCGACTACATCGTGCACAAGGGTGCATAGTCAGGAGGCTGTGTAGCTGCTCCAGAGAATGTGCGTGCCCGGCCGACATGGCCGTTGTTCCATGGCGATGAGAACAGCAGGTTCTAGCAGTTTCAATATCATTGACAGAAACATATTCAGCACACTATTACCCTCAACAGAGGCAAGGTCGCACCGGGTTGAAGAGGACCTCCGGTACCGCGAAACGGTCTGGCCCGACCTGGATTTCGGTGCCGTCCGGCAGCTGCGCAGGCAACACAGTCCATGTCACATGCCTGCGGCGATTTGAGCAGCGCGCTTGTGAACTACGGGCGTCAACCTGAGCTTTCAAAACTTTCGCCGCTCGAAATGGCCACGCATGACCCATCAAAATGCGGAGTGGAGGACTGCATGCCCAAGCGCATTGCGGCAGCGGGCCTTTGATTACCTGGAAAGATATCACCGCACCTCGTAGGTGACGGTGGGGATGTTGGCGTTTTCCGATGGGTCGAATGCGGAGTCGGACACGCGGCAGATGGCCTCCTTGATGTCACCTGCCACCTGGTCCACCGCCCACGAATTGTAGCTGGCCGTCATCTTCGGTTTCCGCTCCTCCACCTGCACGGGGTGTCCAGCGTCTTTTTGGATCTGAGTCGTGCAATGCCAGCGCGAATACGTTTGTAATCGACACGATGGCTGATCTTGGATGGTTATCATGACTCTCATACTCTTACTCTCATACTCTTCCCGAGCGGCAGCGGATGCACTACCTACTACGGGCAATCTCGTCATGCGCAGCCCCAGCTCATCGAGGTTCCACAGCTGAAGGTTCTGCCCATCAGCACAGGATAATCCGTTTCGGGCAGAGTGTGGGGAGCAGCGGATCACCTCCCACACGCCGGGTGCGGTCTCGACGCGGCGGAAGGAGAGGCGGGGACGGATGACGGCGCCTCGGCGCGCGACGGAGGCCGCCATAGCGCGCGTCATCAGCGCGCCCCCCAGCGGCGCCCGCACCGTGCTCTTCTCCAGCGCAAAGCCGTCGTGCACCGCCGTCACTGCACCAGGTTCGGCATGACGCTGGTATTGAAAAATTTGCAGGATGATCCAGCAGCGGCAGGGGGGGGAACACGCGAGAGGCAGCAAAGCAGATCACGCATGGAACGTCGACATAGTGTGCAGCCGCATGGTCATGCCGCTTCTGCTGCCGTACCTGTGCTGCTGCACTCGTCTGCTATCATGGCACATGGCTGCGTTCACAAGACAGAAGGTCACCTGTGGTGCCCTCGTGGCCGGCGTCCACGACCAGCGAGGTCTGCCGCCCGGTGGCGAAGGAGGCCAGCACCGCATTCTTGGCAATGAACACCGCCGGCGGGCCCTGCTTTTCGAACATGGCAGACACCACCGCCTCGCGCCCCTCCCGCGTCTGGAACGTCGGCTCCGCCAGCAGGATCGCATGCTCCAACGCCTTCGCCCGCAGCCGGTCACTGCGCAGCGATTTGCGGCAATAGAATGTCAATTTGCGCGCCGCAATCCTCGCCGGGTCCTACACAGGCAGCGTCTCACGCCTTTGCCCTCAGCCAGTCGCCGCGTTGCGTTGACACAGCATCTTGCACTAGCCCTCTTGCGACTATTCTGAACCGAGGTTGAAGCTGCTTTGGGCGACATCTGCTCAGCAGGATCGCACGATTCGACGCTTTTGCCCGCAGTCGATCGCTGCGCAACGACAATCCGTTGGCACAGCGTCGCATTTGCAAAATGTTGCATGGCGCAGCGTCAATCCGCAGGTCCTAGTCTCTATGAGGTCCTGAACCAATAGCAAATCCGCAACAGCAATGTTCAAGGCGACATGTGCCGGGCTGTGGCCACAGTATTGGCTTCCTTCAAGATACAGGTGGTGTTTGTTTCAGTGTCGGTTGACATCCCGGCCTGGCAGTCTCACCTGATGGCGTGGTCCCACAGCGCCTCCAGGATGTCTATGTCAGCATACAGCCCCTGCCTCAGCGCCGGCTCGACCTGCAGCAAGAGCGACATCGCCATATTTTGTACTGCTGCCAGACTTCGCGCCGAGTCGCTTGCGTGCTTGGGTGCATCACTTGCACTGCGTCCAGGGCAACATGCATGCTGGCGGGATGCCGTGTCGATGCAGATATGCAGGGCCGCTCCTGCCTAGAGATCCCGCACCTCCATGCCGGCTCGTCGGAAGCCCAGGGCGGAGTGGCCGACATGCAGTTGCCGCCCAGACGCCGCCTGGCCATCCACATCCATGGCCTCCGCCCCGCCATTCGCCACCTTCCCACCGGCGCCTGCGGCCTCCTTACCATCTGCTGCACTAACCTGGCTGACTCCCACGACCTGCAGGTCAGCGAGGGAGGTATGAAGGGAAATGTTTGCAGACGCTTTCAGATGTCAGCTGCATGTGCGGCCAATGGGCAGCAGCAGTCACGGGCGCATGCCACACCGAGGGGAAGATGGCTTTGGGGGTGTCCTCGCCAGCGTAGCCGCCCTTCACATACAGCGATCCGACGTCCAGCACGAGCGCGTTGACCTCGTCTGCAGGTGCAGTCGACGAGATTCAGATCGCACTGCGGCATCATCTGAATGCTGGCGTGGGAGTAGTGTGCTGGGATGTTGCAGAAGTAAGCGCGAGAGAGTGTTCATCTCGCACACAGGTCACCTGAGATCGTCATCTGAACGACAAGGATGCAATCGAGAGCACCACAGGCATGCTGCATTTGCATGGCCGCCAGCGACAGGCACGCTGCGCAGCAAACGCTCACCTCCGCCATACATGGCGTTGATCACTACTATGTACAGCTCTGATTATCTCAAACTTGTACGTCAGGACGCATACTGCTGAAATGAGCCTGCAGCCAATACTCAAAGTTGCACCGATCAAGCTTGAATTCCGAGTGTGAGCAAGTCAGCTCGTAGGCGTTGGCACACCGCTTTCGAATGTAAGACAGGTCTTGGAGTGCGCCGTAGTGAAGAACTGGAGTCGATCAGAAGCAGAGGAGCAACCTGCATATGGCACAAAATCTGGCAAAATGGTCAAGTGGCTGAAGTGAGCTCGGCCTAGTCAGCGCGCTTGCTTTCCTCCAGCTCATTTATCTTTTGCACAGTCACACAATACGGTTTCCAGTGTTTCCATCTGCTCTCCCCCATCGCATCCCTGCCAGCGCTGCGTGACAAAAGCCGGCTTGCACTTCCATCGTTCGAAAAGGCTCGACACTTTCGCGCGCGACTTCGGTTGCGTGACGCCGGCCGATGAGCGATCTGGAGCGGCTTAGCCCGGAACCAGACTCTGCAGCAGCTGGCACGGCCGCGGACCCGCCAAGCAGCGACCCGCGGCCTCCCAAGCAGCGCTTCAAGGAGACAGCGCAAGGCAGCCCTACGGCGCCCCGGCAGCCGCAACCGCATTTGCAGCCGCGAGCGGACAAACGGCCGCTGTCAGAAATCCTCGACGCGGCGGAGCAACAGATCGTCGAGGCCGCAGAAGGCAGCGATCCAGGTAGCAGTCCCTGCGGCGGCGGCTCCCCAGGCGAGGGACGGCGGCGGTCCGGCAAGGGCACAAGCGCTGAGCGGCGGTCGGCGGCCAAGCAGCCACGGCAGGTGGACTCGCTGATCCGCAACATTGCGCGGCCGCACAAGCCGCGCATCGGGCCGGAGTACCAGGCAGTGCTCCCGCCGTTCAACCCCGGCGCGGCACGCTGAGCGGCGCTGCAGAGTAGTCCCGGCAGCCGCTGCGACAGTTGCAGGTGAGGTTAGGTTGCACAACCTTGCAGGCTGCAGCTGCTCTGCTGCCGCTTGCGTGGTAGTATGCCGCAGTGCGCTTTGCTTTGTGCAGTGTTAAACCCCACGAGGTCGAATCCCAATGCCTACGAGCCGCTTCGGCACCTTGACAGAAGTTTGGCAGACTGGCCAGTCTCAAATTTTCTGTGTTGAATAACGAAACTCAAAGCCAAAAGCATACATCTTTCCGCAGGGGCGCGATGCTGGCGGGTCGCGCGCCGACGCGCCGCTTCAGCCTGCTGCTGCTGGAGGTGATCAGTACAGACGCATGTGCTCACTCTTGTGTTCAACTTTCCAGTTCCTTCATGAGCAGATCCCATTACGTAGTTTTCACGTCAGGTGTAACAACATAGAAAACAGCTCCCAACTGCTGCGGGCAGGAGGGAGAGGACTATGTCGGCGACTGGGGCGCCGCCGCGGCGTGGCCCGCATCCGTGGAGGGCAACTGGTCCGGCGCGGCGCGGCTGCCGGGCCATTTGCGCCTCGGATCTAAGTCCCTTTTCTTTGACGCCGACGATGCTCGCGTGCCCATTGTCAGGCAAGATTGTGCGCCGAAGGAAGCTGGTGTCATTTTCAAAGTTCTCTGCTTCTCATTGGCAAGAATGCGAAGGGAAAGAATGCTGCACCATCTACATCCAGATAGCCCCGGAGTTGGTTCAGTTCTGTCACGCGGCTCCGCTGAAAGCACCGAGAACCGAGCAGCGTGGGCATTTGCAAGTGTCACAGACACGTGTGAAGATTGCCGCACAGGCTGCCGTTTGCGGCGGTGCAGCAGCTGGAGCCGCTGGCAAAGGGCAGCATCGCAGTCGCGACGTCGGCGGTCACCAAGATGAAGGCGAACTGTGTAGACGCGCCGTACGTGTTCGAAAAGAGCTCAGGCGAGTGCCTGTGTCATTTCCACGAATCGCAAGGCAGTTGGCTGTGCTTGCACATTGTATCGCTGGCGCGAGCGCTGCTGATCTGGGGGTTTGTTCGCAGGCCATGTGCGCTCGCCAAGTACATGCGAGGAAGCAGCTGAGCTCTGACCAGACCGTGGTTCTGTCCGCAGTGAGCGTGTGGAACTTTGAGCTGAGCTACGTGGGGCTGGAGGAGGTGCTGCCGATGGTGCAGCAGCAGCTGGCCATCAGCCGCCTGCCCTACGCTGAGCGCGACACCGCCCTCAAGGTACACATAGCACGACTTTCTGTGTGCAGTTGGTACAATTGACAACTGATACATTCACCCTTGACGGCCTAGATGTGGCGAACATGCGAAGCTTTGTGCTGCTCCTGACACCTCGTGGCTGCTCGGATTGCCGCTTGCGAGACCCGTTTCGAGGCTCGGCACCCGTCTGCCGCAGGAGGCGGCGGCGGCGCGGGCGGAGGCGGCAGTATTTGACGCCTCCCGCCTGACAGACTTCACGGAGAAGGTTGTGCTCAATGCGCCTGCCACTGCGCTCAGCCCGCTGGTCCACGAGGCCGGCCGCCTGGTGCGCGCGCCCTTGCCCTTGTGATGATTACTCGAGCGGTTGTCCAGTTGTGGAGATTCTTGATGGCCTTTAGGCGTCGCAGCCGGCAAAATGTGTCAGGCGACTGCTTCTTGGCAGAATGCTACACATTCATTTGCTGGCGTGACCTCAAAAGCCTGAAAGCGCCAGCAACTACACCCAGATGCCGGCGTTACCGCACCTTACCAGATCCGCCGCGCCGGAGCTTGAACCACACGCGGCCCCACTGCGCAGGTGATCACGGACCAGCGGGTGTACTTCCAGCCGGCGGTGGACTGGCGCGGGCAGGGCCTGGTGCGCAGCCACGCCCTAGCACGCATTGCGGCCGTTGTTCGCCGTCGCTCCTCCCTGCGCCCCACCGGTGAGACGTTTTCATTCGTTGCCGTCACCGCCGTCTCCTGCATGACACATCTTCCAGCGCCCAGTATCTTCCCCTGTGCAGATCCTCCTGCTGTAAGAAACATGTCTTGTCACTAATAATTGCGCATGGAAGCAGACCTCGGCAATGCTGGGGGCCGCTGGCGCAGTCTCTTCTGCTTCTCCGCTCGCAGGCCTGGAGCTGTTCTTCCTGGACGAGGGGCGGGCCGGCAGATGGGGCGCGCCCAGCGCGCTATTCACCCTGGCCAGCCCGGAGGCGCGCGAGGTGGCCGTCTCCAAGCTGCGCGGGCAGGCGGTGCTGGGCTCGGGACTGCCTGGCGGCCGGCCAGCCGCCGATGCCTGCGCCTCCATCCTCGAGGTGAGTTTGCACGAGCATGTGCAAGATTCGATATCATGAAAACAAAAACGGGTTTCTGGGCGGTGCTGGGCTCGTGGCTGCCAAGCACGGCCCGCCGCCGACGCGTGCGCCTCCGTCCTCGAGGTGACATTGCACTTCGCATGTATGTTGCATTTTAACTGCGAAGATTCAGGCCTCAATGCAGTGCTGGGCTCCGGCTGGCAGGCGGCCGGCCCGCCGCCAACGCTTTGCGCCTCCATCCTCGAGAGGTAGGGTTGCACTGTCTGGAGCTTGCTCTGGGCATGTAAATTTGAGCGTCGAACGCAAGAAGGTGCTGGGCTCGAGGCTGCGCTGCGGCCAAGCCGCCAATGCCTGCGCATCCATCCTCGAGGTGAGGTCCTGCTCCGTTTATGAGCCCACTTGAGCATCGAAGTTTATCGATTGACACGCGCCCTGCACCTGACCTGCCGTCGCCGCTAGCGCCTCCGTCATCGAGGTGGGCCTCTGTGGGTTGTTGACCATGCAGTTCGTGATGAGCCGCGCAAGCGCTCTGGCGCAGTCGTTACAAGCAGGTTGTGCTTGCCCCGCCAGACCAGCAGGTACCTCGACATAGTTGCGCCCATAGGTTCGGCGCCAGAATCGATTCCAGTGGCATGCAACAAGACCAGTCTATCACTGGAGCCGCGGCGGCGCTGGATCACGCTGTCTTTACAGCGACGCAACGGAAGGCAGCTTGCCTACACACTTGCGGCACCAGGTTTGAAGCTCCAGCCATGCTGCAGGATGCTAGTTTCTTCATCTGCGAATGAGATTCCAGGGAAATCTCGAGGATTGGCCGCGGCATATGAAGGCTGGCGGCAGCTGAGCTGCAATACCCGCTCTCAAGCAGCATCTGCCTGCCAACAGTCATATCATAAAACGCCATGTCTACTCCTGCTTTTGTTAGGCGGAAGGCGGCTGGCTGCGCCGGGTGACGGCGGCCTGGCAGGCGGGGCGGCTGCCCAATTTAGACTACCTGCTGTTCTTGAATCTCGCGGCAGGGCGCTCCTTCTGCGACCTGGCGCAGTGGCCCATCGCGCCGTGGGTGCTGTCCAACTACTCCAGTGCCCGCCTGGACCTCAGCAACCCCAAGTAGGGGCTTGAACCAGCATTCCTTGGATGTGTCGCAATGTGAAATCAGCAGTTTCTCACTGCGAGGCTTCGAGAATGTTTCGACTGGCTGTCAGTGTGGCCGGGCGGTCTGACACCCGAGACCAGCAGCACCTGCATCCCGCCAGGCTGCTCATGCGCTGATGGCGCTGTCCGTTGTCCGTCCTGCCATCCTGAACACGAAGACATGCAGCAGTTTCTTCTGAAAAGGGCTGCCGGAATGTACAAAAAGCACGCTTGCTGCCTCTCTACATGTGTACAAGTATGCTCTTCACTGTTGTATGCTCCTTCTGCAGCTCCTTCCGGGACCTGTCCAAGCCTGTTGGCGCGCTCAATGCTGAGCGCCTGGCAATGCTGCGGCATCGCTACGTGGAGATGCCGCGCGACGCCGACTCCCCGCCGCCATTCCTGTACGGCACGCACTACAGCTGCCCCGGCTACGTCATGTTCTGGCTCGTGCGCTCCGCGCCCGGCCACCTGCTCAGGTGCGCAGGCCTTGTGCACGCACTATCCAGAACACTTCTGCTCCAGCGTCAGTCGGAGCTTGTATGGATGCAGAGACTTTTGGACCAATGGCGCCGCAAGATTGCTGCCTGACAGTGCTGCTCCTCGTTATGCTGTCGCCATGTGGGCTGGTCTCCAGCTTGAAGCACTTCACGCCGTAGAGCAGCTCTATCTGGCGTGCTGAATAAGACTTGCCTACTGCAGGCTGCAGAATGGGCGCTTTGATACGGCAGACCGGCTGTTCAACTCCATCGGTGGCGCCTGGGAGTCGGCCACCAGCACCGCGCCGGACGTGAAGGAGCTCACCCCCGAGTTTTTCCTGGAGTCTTCCGCCTTCCTCACCAACCGGCTGCAGCTGGCGCTTGGCACGCGGCAGGTGCGACTCCAGAGCCGTGTATGCCTTGTGATGCGTCATGGCGACCGGCAGCTCATACCTCGAAATTTGGAGTTGCATTATGGAGGCACCTTTGCGCAATTTGTATCCGGGAGCCGGTCACACGAATGCAGCACATCCTGAAGCCTGTGCAAGAGCATGTTTCACAGCGTGACAGAGCCTGTTTCGATGGAGCTGCCGATGCAACACATTGTTCTGGTGCCGAATGTGCGCATTTCGTGTCGTCGTGTCGTCACCAACAGGACGGCCACGCGGTGGACGAGGTGCAGCTGCCGGCGTGGGCGGCGGGCGCGGAGGACTTTCTCGCGCAGCACCGCGCGGCACTGGAGTCGCCGCACGTGTCCGCCAACCTGCACCACTGGATCGACCTCATCTTCGGGTGGGCCTCATGACCTGTAATCTCTCAATCAACTCGAGCACGGCGGCAGACACTGTCACAGGAACCACAGCGGACCTTTGCAGGATGCATCTGCGAAAGTAGCTATGGTTCTGGGTTGCAGGTACAAGCAGCGGGGGCCGGAGGCGGAGGCGGCAGACAATGTTTTCCACCACCTGTCCTACGAGGGCGCCGCGCGCGACATCGATGCGGTCGCCGATCCGCGCGAGCGCGCCGCTCTGGAGGCGCAGGTGCAGCGCCTTCCTGCATGCGCCCACAGGGTTTTGCTGACCATGGCCCTCTTGAGGCCGTGATTATGAGTTGAGAACGGCAGGAGCTACTCAGTGGCTGTCCAATGCTGTGATTCGTCAGAAGGGCAGCCGCGACAACGTGCAGAAATCAGCAAGTGTGTGTCTCACATGGCGCCAGGTGAACGAGTTCGGGCAGTGCCCGGCGCAGCTGTTCACGGAGCCGCACCCGCTGCGCTGTGTGTCGCCGCCCTGGCCGGCTCCATCTGCAGACGGTGCGCTGCGCTTTGTGCTGTGAGATCTCTCTGGGTGCAGACTACGTACTCAGAGACTGGAGCTTCCCAGTTTCAGTAGATGAGTCGGGCGCATAGAAAGAGCGTCTGCTTTGCACGGATCGTGCCGTTTGACACACGGCATTTGACAGTTGATATGTTGCGCGACAGGCAACGGTGTCTCGTCAGCTGAAGCGTCGGGCGGCAAGGACGGCGACGCGCTGTCGATGGCGCTGGTGGCCGCCATCCTGGCCGCCATCTCGGATGACGGGGCCGGCGGCAACGATGGCGGCGGCGCATCGGCGGCGGCAGCAGGCAGCAGCGGTCTTGTGCGGCCGCCAGAGCTGGCGAAATTGGATGTACTGCCGGAGCGGCGGCGTGTGCCGCAGCAGCCGCCCGCTGAGCAGCAGCAGCGCAGGGACAGCCCAGCTCAGCTGCAGGCAGGCTTTGGCCGTGTGTATCATGATGGGTTGCGACAATATATGTGCTTGTGAGGAGTATATCTATGCAGTTACTCGGAAGCCGCTGCATACTCGTGCTGCTGCACTTGACTGCGCTGATTCCCGGAGCTGAAAGCTGCGTATGCATTTGCAGGCGCTTGGCAATTTGGGCTCGCCGTTCGCACGGTCACCGAGCGCAGCCGCGGCGCCGCCCGAGCCGAGGAGCCCCGCCAGCCTGGCGGCGCGGCAGCCGCCGCAGCTGCAGCGCGACTGGTCAGGCTCGGCCAGCCGCGCGGCCGCAGGCCTCGCCTCCCTGATGGGCAGCCTCACGTCGCCCGGCGCGGCTGACAAGGGTGAGTGTGTGGGGAAATCAGGGCTTGTTTTCCTTGGGCTGAACAAAGCTTTTTTGCACCTGACATCCCAGCTGAGGCCCAACATTGCATCGGTTACGTCCATGTTCTCGCCGAATACCAGCACCAATAGCGCTACTAACTGCGTTCTGTCGCGTGTTTGCGGTCCAGACGGCAGCTGTGGAGGGGTAGCGCGCAAAGCACCGAGCCGGCTGCCGTCGCTCAAGTCGCTGTTCGCAACCGCCGGCAGCGCTGGATCCGTAAAGACGCCGCGTTCCCCCGGAACACTCAGTCCTAAAAGCAGCGCCAACCTCGCAGCAGTCGACGCTCCCGCTCAGCGCAGCCACAGCGGCCAGCGCGCAGCGCCGCTGGCAACTAGCACCGCCGCACAGTTGGCGGCGCCGGCAACCGCAGCACAGGCATCCAATGCTGGCGGCAACGGAGACGGTTCCACTCGGCAGCCGTCTGGCGGGACATATGACTCGCGGCGGGCGGCGCCGGGGCTGCGCACCTTCAGGCGCCTTGAGGGCAGCCACATCGTAGCACAGCAACCTGCGCCGATAGCAGCGCTGGCGGCGTCGGCAGCGGGGGATGGCGGCAGCGGCGCAGCTGCCGTGCTGGCTGCGGGCCAGGATGGCTTCCTGCGCTGTTTCCACCTGGAATGCGGACGCCAGGTGCATTGTCTTGCCACTACTCTGTGAATCATCGCGGCCTTCTATCGCTATGCCTTGCAGTGGAGGCCAGCACTTTGTTGCGATGTCCGCTGTCTACCACTGTGTCAGGAAATCGGTGCTCTCTCCGATTGTGACGCTTGACACAGTACTTCTGTTCTGGCGCGCCCCGCAGCTTGCGGAGGAGCCCCTCGGCATGTCCGCGCTGACATCAGTGGCAGTGCTGCCGGCGGCCGCGGCAGGCGGCAGGGCCCTTGCCTTTGCTGGCTCCGCCGACTGCCAGGTGAGGCCTGATGTAGAGTCTTTGTGGCATCCTTCGCGGCGGCTCCGTGCAAAACCCTGCATGCTGTTGCAGGGAGCACCTGTGTCCCATGTGGGGCTACGCATGTGCTCTTAGCAATGAACAAGGAGCTGCAGGGTCAAGAATCGACACACGCCTGTTCCTTCGCCAGGTGTACGCATGTGACGGCAGCACCGGCGCGCCGCTGGGCACCTGGCTGGCGCATTCGGACGCCGTGTCAGCTGTAGCTGCGCTGGGCGCTGCAGCGACGCCGCAGGGTGGCGCGCGGCTGCTGACGGCCAGCTGGGACGGCACCATCAAGTTGTGGGAGTGAGTGGTGGCTTTTCGTGTTGCTGATATGGAAGGGCAGCGCATGAGTCGTTTACCAAGGGGGCTTCAGCTTATTGAGGCTGCCCCCACGCTGCAAACTTGAAGTCGGCCCTCATTCAGCAGAGCGTCTCTACATGATTGATGTCACCTGCGGCACTGAAGCTGCGTACACTGTATGGCTGCAAGCGCACTCTACTCCTGTGGTCACCCTCTCCTTGCTGCCGCAGCCTGACAAAGGGCCTGGGTTCAGCAGCGTGGCTGCACGCGCACTACGTCTCTGATGTTCGCCTCCTTATTTCCTGCTGCAGCCTGGCAGAGGGCCGGCAGCCATGGGGCGCCCCCGCCGCCGGCCCGCCGGCGACCGCCGCACAGCTGGGCGGTGGCGGAGGCGGCGTCTGGAGCGCTGTCGCCGGGGAGTCTGGGCGCGTCATTGCGGCCGGCGGCGACGATGGCGTCGTGACGCTGTGGGACCTACGCTCCCGTGGCAGCGTGTGGCAGGTATGGCTACCAATTTCCTAGTTTTATAGATCTGATGAGTACATCAGTGTGCATCATCTGATGTACATGAGTACGTCAGATTCGATATCTGTGATGATGATCGGCTTTCGAAAGGTGCATTGTGGTTGACAAGGCAGCCGGCCTGGTCGTCTGCATGAGTTGCGCGACAACTGGTTCGTGTGGGTACAGGCGGAGGCGTCACGAGACTTCATTGGGGGCCTGGCGCTGCTGCCTGGCGAGGCGATGGTGCTGGCGGCAGCCGCCGACGGCCGCCTGTCGCTGTTCGACATGCGCGCAGGTACCCAGCCGCCCACTGCGCAGGTGAGCTGACGAGCTTGCAGCCGGGCCCCTGGCCCTGCAGTTGCAGCGGGCCTGAGTGCATGCATTTCAACGCATTGCATGCCCTTGTCTGCGCCCCACCTCCTGGCTGCATCAAGGCGCATCTGCGCCAAGATACTTCTGCAGACACCGATCAACCAGCTGCCGGTCACTATTTTGAAATCGATGTGATGCAGGCGGCGTGCGGCTCGCCGCTGAGCTGCGTCGTGGTCGCAGGCGGCACCGCCGTCGCGGGCGCCGAGGCCGGCCACCTGCACGTGTGGCAGTATGCGGCGGCCGCGGGCCTCGAGGCAGGCATCTTCAGCGACGGCGCAGATGCAGATGCAAGTGTGGCAGCCGATGGCGGAGGGCATCTGCAGTCCATAGCAGTTGGCACGGCGGCAGTCAACTCGGTGCTGCTGCTTCCAGCAATGGCGAGTGCGCCGTCGCCGCAGCGGCAGCAGGTGCTGGCGGGCACGGATGACGGCACCGCGGTGCTGCTGCGCTGCGAATGATGAAGCCAGCTCGTTTCATTACATGTAGTTCAGAAAGCAATGCATTCAGCAGTTCTGTTCTAGCACCTACTCTCTGGTAATCGTCCAGACTAGGTCTCGCCACGTAGGCATGCATGAAAAATGTAGTTTCAGCTCTGCTGTGAACGCATAATTGCGCGAGACATCACACTGACGTCAGAACTGGAAGTTTGGGAAGCGCTGCTGCGTTCTTGCCGTTTACTGAAGGTGAGGGGACGCTGATCGAAAGATAAGCGCTGATCGAAAGATAAGCGCTAGCGGTGAGCTGGCGACGTTATAGGACAGGGAGGGCATGGCAATGCGAGTATCACGCCACAAATGCGACGTGTACATCACGACGAACCGCAGTACCACCGCGGTAGTTGACGTCGGCCGACTGATCGCGCGATGCACGGGGGAACCAACAGCATGCGGTTCCTGCGCTGCATCGTCAGAGTGCATGCCATCGATTGCTTTCAGTACGAGCGAGTCTGCTAGGGCCATGGCGGCCGCGGCTCGCCTCGTTTCGCCAAGAGTGGCTTCGTAGATGTTTACCATCTTGCTGCCAGCGCTCCGTCCATGCTTGGCACGCATCGCCTGTGCTCAACTGTGTTACTCATAGTCCTTCGACGCAAACAAACACGTGCATGACTGCGTTGCAGGTGCTCATAGTGCGTGCTCGGTTCGCTGTGAGGCGCGGCGGATAACCTGTGGACTGAAAGCGCATCGACCTGTTGTGGCCATGGTCAAGCGCGACCGCGACGAGGAGTCCGATGCCGTGCTGGCAGCCCAGCAACTAGTGGCTGCAGCCGAGAGCGATGGTGACGCCAGCCGCAAGGCCAAGGTGCCGGCATGCCGTTCCGTGAGCACGGATGGCGCTGCTTCTGCTGCGGGAGCCATCATCTTCCACTGGCGCTGCAGGACATCAAAATGTGGTCTGTGCCCCGATGGCACGTCATTGACATGCCCCCCTGTGGCGCCAATGACACGGGATATGCCTGCTGGAAAACGCAGGCGCTGGCGGCGGCGGTGGCGGCAATAGACCCTGCGGACGAGCAGTACGAGGCGCAGAAGGAGCTGGCGGAGGGCGGCGCGCTGTCGGCGCTGGCGTCGCTGCTGCAGGATGACTCCGCCGCGGTGTCCACCGCCGCCGCGGACGCGCTGCTGAAGCTCACGCAGCACTCGCCCGCAGTGCTCAACAGGTGATCCTGCAACATCGAACAGCGCTTGGGTGTCAAGCTTCATCGAGCCAGGTTTCGAGGCTGGCACGGTGCTGGCCTTGGCTGAAGCTGGAAGTAAACGCAGATCGCTCGGCGCGATGTCGTATGGCGCCATATCAGCACAAAGGCTGCACCTTCGGTGGCCGCTCAACATTCTCCTGGCAGACCCTTTGAACCCTTGCGTGCTCGCTGTACAGGCTGTACCTAGGAGACAACTTCACGATGGGGAACCCGGACTCGGTGAGCTTGAACCCGGTGCAGTCCGAGGTGGCGGACCTGGGCATCATCAGGTGAGTGCTGCACCAGAGCCGGTGCTTGTGGCTTCTCGGGAAGCCTCCTCTTGGCATTACCCATCACTCTGAGGCACCTCTGTGCCCTCAACTGAGCATGGCCTGAAATTGAACCCTGAGTGAAGCACACACATGCTTCGACCTGTGTATCACCGCCGCATTGCCACAAGTGAGTCTCCTGCTGCCAATACGTATCGAACTTCACCTGCCCTGCAGCACGCTGGTGCAGCTGCAGTTCGAGAGCAGCACCGAGCAGTCTTAGCATGCACTCTTGTCTCATGGTAACACACATAGCTGAGCCACTGCCCATTGCCCTGCAGCACGCTGGTGAAGCTGCAGTTCGAGGGCGACGGCGAGCAGTCGGACGCGGCGTTTGACGCGCTGGCGGCGTTGGGCACCTTCAACCGCCCCAACAAGCTGGCCGCGCTGCAGGAGCTGGTCCGCCGCCTCATCAACGGCCAGGCCAAGGTGGGGTTTGGCGTTTTAGGGTTTCCAGGGGGTTTCCCAACAAGCTGGCTGCGCTGCAGGAGCCGGTCCGCCGCCTCATCGACGGCAAACGCCAAGTTGAGCCTCAACTGTTCGCTGGCTGTGCGTGCTGGGTACACAGATACAACGGTCCGGCACAAGAGCCTTTCAGCAGTTGAACCTGATGTTGGTGTGTTGCTTGTGGCAAGCTGGGCTGCCAGCTTGTCTGCTGCAGGACGGCATGGACCGCATGCGACTTGCTGCGCCTAATGATACCTACAGAATGTGCAACTTGAAGTTTCATTGGCTGCACAGGCGGTGCCGGCGCTGGAGACGCTGCTGGACGGCATGGAGCACGGAGACGATGTGGCGGTGGTGCTGGACCAGGCGCTGGCGCCGCTGCTGTCCACCCTGGGCTCCGGCCCCGCCGAGGTGAGACAACCGAGCTTGTGGATGTGGCAGTATTTGAGGTAGAAGCAGCGGCAAATGATGGGGGCAGATTTGGCAACAGGCATGGCGGTGGTGCTGGACCAGGCGCTCGCGCCGCTGCTGTCCACCCTGGGCTCCGGCCCCGCCGAGGTGAGACAGCTGAGCCTGGGCTATGGGTGCGTCTGGGGCACTCTTGCAAGTCTATTTCGGGCTAGATCTGGTTGGTGGACGATGACTCCCACACGGCAGAGACTGTCTGAACCGTCGACGGCGGCAGCGGCTAAGTCAGGGGCCAGCTTGCAGGTCAGGCAATACGCATGAGAATGAGGTCTGCGTCACATGGAGACGTTGACGTTGTACTTACCGGTTACGCTGTTATGGCAGGAGCAGCGGGAGGCGGTGAGCCTGCTGTCTGTCATCCTAGCGAAGCGGCCCAGCATCGACTCCTTCCTGGTCGGCAACGGCGCCCTCAAATCCACCGTGCAGCTGCTGCTGAAGGGTGTGCGCGCCTGCTGAGGCACAAAACAAGCTTCTGAATCCGTGTTGGCCACGTGCTGTGCGATTGGAGCAGGCTCAAACATACCTGCTCTAAAACGCATCACCGTGAGCCTTCTGCAGAGTCATCAAGTGGACCAGACAGCTCTGCTGCAAGAGATGACGCTTTCGAAACACCGACCAATCGCCTGCTCGCAGGCGATGCGGAGACGGCGGATGTGGCGGTGGCGGCGGTGTGGGGCCTGGTGAAGGGCAACCCCAAGCTGCTGCGGCCGGAGGCAGACGCCCTCGGCACACGCGGCGTGGACCTCATTGCCCCCCTCCTCGACATCATCCTGCGCGCCAAGGTGCCCCTCGCTGAGGCATCGTGGGGCGTTGCATGAAACACCGGGGCTCTGACTGTGGAGGCACAGGGCTGGCTTCCCTGCCGCCAAAGTGCGAGAATGCTTGGCTCTTGTCGATAAGCTTCAGTTGGCATGGGTATGTTCGGAGATTCTGGCGACCTGGGGCCGCGCCTGGACGTGCAGCCAGGCCTGGAGCAGGATCCTGAAGCAGACGTCTCGACATCAGTTGAATGTAAGTGGAAGTCCATGCTGAGCACATGTCTGCGCGCACAGGTTGATGTGCCGGACCTGGAGGACGGGGAGGAGCCGGAGGCGGACGCCAGCGGCGCGGACAACTCGGAGGCGGCGCTGGCGCTGCTAAGGGCGCTGTCGCGCGCCGACGCCGACGTGCGGGCCAAGACCAAGGACAGCCGCGCGAGGCCCGCGGCGCGCTGCGCCATCATGTGAGCAGGCGTCTTCATGGTGTCTCCCACGGTTCCCTCCGCATCGAGGCAGCGGCGGCGTTACCGGGTTCCGCTGCTGCCGGTGACGTGCAGCTGCGTCCTCGGCGTGATAAGACGGCGGCACTTCCACCTGTGCCACAGCAGCGACCGGCGCCCTGAGGAGCGCCAGCTGCGGCGTGATATAACTTGCGGCCTGAGACGTGACCGTGACGCTCGACCGGTGTGCGTTCGCGAGGCTGTAGCGCACTGCGGAATGCGGACTGAACCAGAGACAGATGACGGCCGCACTGCCGGCTAGAAAACCAAGCACAGCAGTTGCGGCATGGCCATCCAAGAACTGGTTCGCTCAGGACGGCAGGGAAAGTGCGTGTGTACTGACGGTTCATGATTTCGTCGAGATATTGCGGGCTGCCTCCTAGACCGGTGAATCGTTGCTGCACTTTTTCACCGCTGCATGTTGCTCATGCACCTCGTGACCAACTTGAACAATGCACAGAGACACTGTTGTAACCAGCAGAGACCACCTGAGATACCCGGAATGGCGTGATCATGTAAGAGGCCATATCTTCCTGACAGTGTGTAGAGCCTGATTGCAACTCAAAACCGTCGTGCACAAACAGCAATCACTGGAAAGGTTCCTTTGCTGCATGATCTCCAAGCTGCCTGCGACGAAACTTCATCTTCTATAGCACAGAATCGTGTGCAAAATCGAGAAATGCACAGCCGCTCTCGTTGTACAATGGCGCTCACCGCTATAGACATGCAAAACAGGCGCTGCTCACGACCTTGTGCGCTACGGACCACGGTGCATAGCTGAAACTGCCGTGCCGCCGCTCTCAATTCCCTCCTAGCGTTTCGGGTTCCAATGCCCAGCCAACAGGCTGCTTTAGCTCCGCCTGCGGCACTTCATTCCTCTACCAGCCCCTCACGCGACTGCCTGCCTGCCGCAGCAGATGCTGTCCTCGTGATAGCACGCAAATTCCATGTCATGAGGAGCTAGAACATCTTGCGGGCGCCCGAGGCGGCGTGGTTGAGAGCGCTGCTGCCGCCGCCGCCGCCGAGCGGCACTGGGGTAATGTCCGAACCGCTGAGGCCGCGCGCGAGGCCGCCGCTGCTGGGGGGGCGCGACAGCGAGCCGCCGCCGCCGAGGCTGCCGCTGGACGGCCGCCGTGCCACCGCCAGGCGCTGGCCGCCCGAGCTGTTGCGCCTGCAGATATGTTATCAATAATATCATCAATAATATAATATATGTATGATACACATAGGTCATGGTGGAAAGGTCGATGGGCGCAACACCAGGGCATGCCAAAGCTAACCCCAGCGTGTGGAAGCCTCTTTGCTCGGGTAGATCGAATCAGAGCGATCGGGCTGTGATAGTAATGGCAGAGTTGGTGTCCTGGCAGAGGCGCCGCACCTGACGCTGGGGCTGCGGGTGGTGGTGGGATACGTGGGCGAGCCGCCAGGTGATTCGTCCTCGCTTTCGCCGACCGCCGGCCGCTTCGCCATCGCATTGCACAGCATGGAGAACACCTGCAGTACAGATGCATCAGGAGTGACCAGTGTACCCCTGCTGTCGATGCAACCACGAGCCGGCGGTGCGGCAAGCTGTTGGCAGTGCAGCACGACAGTCGATGTGCAGCGTTGCGATGTGGCAGATGGACACAGGAGCCGAGTCGAGAGCGTGGAGCTGAGAACATTCATTTTCAGATATCATCTCATCCAACAGACAGTTTTAGTTTCGAGACATGGCGCACCAGCGCCGGCAGGAAGACCCAGTACAGCTGCAGCACCCAGTCCAGCGTGGACTCCAGCTTCGGGAAGCTCCTGCGTGCACATGTCTCCGGCATCTCAGTCAGCAGGGGTTGGTGCATGCCCAAAGGGTGCAGGTATGCCATGCAAACAGTACAATGCGTGTTGGGAGGTGCCCTGGCAGGCAATGTGCCCTGCACCTGCCGTACTGAGTGCTGCCTGCTGCTGTTCACGCAGTCCACAGTCTTTTGCTGAAGCCTGGACACCATGAGGGCCGTCTTCCAGCAGAGCTGGCCGCACCTGACGCGCTGGCGGGCGAGAAAGGTGCGGAAGTGCGTTTCCAGCTCCGGGTCGATGCCCGGGCTGTGCACGAAGTCCTCCACCAGCTTCGCCACCTGCAAAGCGAGAAGGACACATCGCTCAGCACCCTGCCGCGCGGCTGGCGCATTGGCGACTGCACAGCTCGCTCTTGTGCAGGCTCCCGTGGCGCCGCATAGCCAAGCTTGCCATCACAGATACGATGCGATGCGATCTGAAGTGTTGAACAATCATCTTCATTTGAATGAACATGCACGAAGACACATACGAGTGATATTGCATGTTGACGTTCAGGTGCTGCAGTGGCGGTACTCATGTGCATCGCGGGCGGATATGAGGTAGGTAACGGCACCACACACCTTCTTGTAGTCAGTGGTGACGTTTAAGATGGCGGCGGTGATGCTGTCAGTGTCCTCCGGCCGCGCGGAGAACAATAGGCCCCATGCGCCCTTGAGCACAGTGATAGGACTCAGCAGCACTGTCTGCACATGGCCGGTGCGCCACAGAATTATGATGCCCACCAGGGCAACCAGGATACGCAGTGGAGTTGCCCGAGCCATGTCCGCAGGCGTGCCGACGCTACGATGCGGCAAAGGCGTTCAGCATGGTTCGAATTCGCGACTGCAGCCTGCTTCCCGGTAAGCCGTGAAGGCGACAGGCTGTGATCATGCGCGTTGACTTTACTTGATCCGATATGCTAAATCTGCATTCCTTACGTTTGTTTCAATGCCAGATGATCTGTGCAGCTGCGTCTTCACTGCCTCCGGAACGGAACGGCGGAACAGGAGTGCGTATATAGGGTTTACATATGTACACCCTATATTTTTTCTTCGTCCCTAGTCGGGTTAGCGCTAGTAACGTGTTGAACTCGCGCTGGCTGAGAAGACCGTCCGCACAGCAAGCGCGGGGCTGCAGTGGAAAGTTGTCAGCTGCAGCATCATACGACAGCGAGCTCGTCGAGTGGGGACGGCTGCGCGGGCTACACAGTGCCGGGCATGTGAGGTTTCAGCGCCTGTGCGTGCGTCTCGGTGTTGAGGTCGCCGGTTGCAGGGAGGCCGGAGGTGGCAGGCGCAAGCCCTTTCTTTTCAGGCGGCCCTGATCCAGGTGAGCTGGGCCTCCGCCTGCTGGCGCGTGGCGGTGGAATGATGCAGTTTTTTTTTGCGGGGATGGGACCTTAGCGAGTATATATCAAGGTTAGGCGGGGTGCCGGTCGACGCGGGCGGCCTCTGGCGAGCATGCAGATCACCCTCCTCAGACGAGGCTTTGGCCGGCGCGGCGCCACGGCGCGTGCTGTACGACTCCTGCGTTCTAACTTTGTAAGCCCTGTGGCCCAACCTTCCGGCAAGTGGGCGCAGCGCCACGCACAGCCCAGCTCGTTCACGATATTGCCTTCTTCCAACTCTTTCGACGCCGCAGCTTCGGTTGGGACAAGCCGCGTTCCTGCTTGTTCTGCCTTCTGGTTCACCTTCTGATTGCGTTATGTTGCTGGCACCTCCGCCAGGCGCAGCATGCTGCTGCAAAGCCACGCTGTCCACCATGTGCTTCGCTGCCGCTTGCCAAACGCAGCTGCTCCGGCTGCCTGGCCATTCTCTGAGCCTCCAATATCCGGGGCAACATGTTACGGTTTTTGGCCCGCCGGGCACGCTTGCGGAGCATTGCGAACCGAGCAGAGCCATACAGCGTGCTCGCTAGCCCCGCACACGGGCAGGGCTGCAGTAAGTAGTGATGGCCGGTCGCAGCAGTGTTGATGTTTGTCTTCACCTGCCGAAACAGGAGGCCGAGGCCGAGGAGACCGCTGGGCAAGCAGCAGGCGCCTGTACGTAGTATACTGGCAGCCGCCTGCCGGCTGCAGCCTGTTAGCAGGAGCGGCTGAGGCGCTGGGACCGCAGTCAGGCAGTGGCGCGGGTTTCGAGGCGAGCAGCACCGCGGTGGCAGTGCAGCAAGCCGGTCAGACACCTGCAGCAGCTAGCTGCTGTGTCGTGGCCGCTTGACGGCGCCGTCACATGTCCGCCACGCGGCCCATCACAGAGTCATTTGGCGGCCGTGCCGCTGAATCTTTCTTCGATATTTGGCCACAGGCAATGCCAGCGGCGGCTGATGCCGTGCTGCCGTGACTGCGCGCCAGCCCATGACACAGTCTCCCGCAGGGCGGGGCGGCGGTCTGCCGCCGCAAGCACCGGCGGCCTGCCGGCGCACTGCGCCATGCGGCGGCAAAGCCAGGCGGCGGCGGACCGGCGTGCCAACAGCAGCGATGCCACTGCTGCTGCTGCTGCTGGCGCTGTCCGCCGCGCAGCAGCAGTGGGCGTCTGCGGCCGCAGCGGCGTCGGCGCTGCCGCACACGGCCACGGGCGACTATGATGCCGCATCAGATGCCCTTGCAAGGGCAGCATTTCCCCAGAAGCAGTTGCTGCAGGCGAATGCCGGGCCGGCGCCAAATCAGACGGAGCTCACAATGGATGCCAACGGCAACTACAGCGCCGCTGGAGTCAGCTACAACAATCCAGCTGACTTTCCCGTGCCCGCTGGCTACGAGTGAGTGTGTGCCTGGCGTACTTGGCATACCCGCTGACGCTTAGCACATCCTTGATGCGCATCCTTGAGTGCATCCGAGTGACACGGCCCCCTGCATGCTGGCTACTCCTGACGGCGCAGATCCTGGTCTTTTAGAATTTGAAGCGGCTGCCAAGTGACGCAATCTGCGGCGCAGGCCGGTCATCAGCGCGGTGCACCGCGTGGTGGGGCCGTATGTCATCAAGCGGCGCTCGGAGATGGAGACGGCCTTCCACAGCGCCTTTGCGGACTACTTTCAGCCCCTGGGTGTGGAGGTCCGGTGGCTAAACTACACCATCAGGCCCGCCACCAACTTTGGTGAGGCGCCTTGCAAGTTGTGGTGGAACATGCAGTATAGGGATGGCATGCCTCCAATACGAAGATGGACGCGTTTCCCCGAATTTAGAATGCTGCAGCAGCGGAGCATCTCAGCCTGCACATCAACTCGACATTGCCTGCTTATGCCGCCTGTGATGCTGCTGGCGGAGCTCTGCCCTTTGGCGCATTGCCATTTCTGTACCATGCAGCAACTGCAGAAGTCTCGCGCAGGGCCTGCAGAAGTCTCACATGTAGGCTGAGCTGAATACATCCTGCTGTGCAGGTCCCGTGGGTTCGTACCTGCGCTCCAGCATGCGCGCGGTGGACGAGCAGGTGGTGATGTACCAGAAGCGGGGGGTGGGGGCCACCACCAATCTCACGCTGGGCGCCGTGTTCAACCAGAGCGCCTTCCTCCAGCAGCTGGTCACTGTGCAGGTGGGCGCCGCGAGTTCGACGATCGGAGCTGAGAGTTCGCATCTGCAGCACCTGCAGTCTTATCGTTGTTGTATTGTGGATGAACATGCCGCGACCTGTTACAAGTCACTCGGGCTGTGACATGGGGCGGTGTATTGAGGGGTTGCACCTTTCTCCGCGCAGTACGGTTTCTCGGACGCCTCGCTGGTGGTGCTGTCAGAGACGGCGGTGTCCGCCTCCTACCGGGAGAGCCTCCGAGGATATGGCGCGGCGTGCAGCACCATCCAGGTACAGTCCATCTCGCAGCTGGCCGTCACCAGGGGAAATTAGAAAGAGTTACCAGCGGTCGCCTTTATAGCCTGTGACCCCCTGCGCTGCAAATGCACAGCCCGAGGATGCAAGGGCGGCCATGTCCATGCACAGCTTGCACGAATCGGCAATGGTTCTGTCATGTCTCCAATGCCAGAATCTCACGTTTACATGTTCAACGTTTCCTTCTTAACACCACGCCACTGCAGCTGTACGGCCAGGACCTGTTTCCGTTTACGGTGGACAAGCAGAATGTGGTGCTGCTGACGCTGTCGGCGGTGTTCAACTCGCTGGTCGCCAACCCGGTGTTCTCCGTCAACATCTCCAACTTTGCGCCGGATGGCCACACGACGCCGGAGCACAGCGCCGCGCCTCCAGCCGGTCGCAGGTGAGCCGCTTACAGCTGGGTCGATACCACAGGCGCGGCTGTGGGCGTCGAGTGTGGCTTTTCGATCTCGCAGGCGCAGCCGTGGGCGTCGAATACTCTGGCCTGCAGTGCGGCAGACGGTTGATGGAGCGCAGCCTGATTCTTGGGTGCGCACTCAGCTGGGGGGCGCTTGAGCAAGCCTGCAGCAGGACGGAGTAGGCATTCTCAGTGGCTCCAGAGCGCAGAATATCACCTCCGCCTTCAAGCTTCTAATCTCTTACTCAAATGCAGGCTGTCACGGCGGCTGCTGGCGCCTACCGAGACTCCGGTGCAGACGGCTGCCTTGGGCCTTCCAGCGACCGTGAAGGTGTGGACGGGGCTGGACCCGCTGGCAGGCACCAACATGGCACAGCTGTGGAACGCCAGCCTCAATCAGGTAGGTGGCTGTCTTCAAATGTCTATTGAGCCAATTGCATTCGTGGACAGAGGCCAAGCAGCCGCAGAGCGCCTTGCGCAAAGCTTGCTGCGGCAGGCTTCTGTGCCCGGGGCCGCCTGGGAAGCGTCTGCGGCACTTGGTTCTGATTCATGTTCACACAACTTGCAAATTTCCGGTACACGAGTAGATCGCCATGTGAGTCCCCCAGAGGCTGCCAGAGAGTGAGCCCAACACATGGTGTGCCTGCGCCCTCATCACCACCCTTTCTGAATGCAAGCGCAAGTCCTGCACCCTTCGCAGGCAAATGCGCAGCAGCTGTATGTCATCAATGGCGACGGCGGCATCGGCGTGGCGTACACCTACCGCAATTTCACTGCCACCAGCCAGTATTACGGCGTCGCGCTGACCGGCGTCTTCACCGGCGCGGAGGTGTATCAGGTGCTCAATCCACTGGAAGCACTCGAAATTTTTCTCACCTCAAAAGTTGCACCCTGTTTCGCTTCTGGTGGCACAGCCTGCACGGCAGGCTGCCCCTGCTATGGAATGCGCATGACTGGCAGGCTGTGAAGCAGCGCCATGCGCTGAGCAACGTTCGACAGGCAGCGAAGCTTTGCATAGAGGCTGTTGCAGCAGCGGCAGCAACGCGCAGGAGCAAGGATAGGAGGGACTGACGCCGTCGACTGTGTGTGTGCATGCAGCGCTCGCCATCCGGGGACTACACGGTGCCGCTGTTCCAGGTGGCGGGCGCGCCTGGCCAGGACCCGCAGCGTCTGGCACTACCGCCGGCCAACGCGCCCGCCCCGGCTCCGGAGGGCGCCAACGGCCCGGGCGCGGAGGCCTACGGCCCTGGCTACTCCCCCGGCACAGACTTCGCCAATGGCTTTGGGTGCGCCCTGCAGCCCTGCTGCACCTGCCCTTTGCATGTTCCCGCCCGCTGCCCTAGCGATGCCGTCATCGCTGGCAGCTGCGCTGCCGGCTTCATATCGTGTTGATCCGTTGTCCGAACGCTGCTCCCTCTTGCCGATACCCAGTCAGCATGCCAGCACGTAACAGCTCTCAACCGGGACGGGCTTGATGGCTCGGAGTGCTCCTTGTGCTATGCTTTGATGGCTCGGTCAATTGCTGCACAGAAGGCCCAACCCTGCCCATGGGCTGCCGATCAATCCGGCGCTGGACGGTGGCGTGCGGCCCACGAAGAAGGGGCACAACGTCGGCCTGATCGCGGGCGTGGTGGTCGGCGCCTTTGTTGCCGGAACGCTGCTGCTACTGGTGCTGTTTGGTGAGTAGGGTTTTCGTGGTTTAAGAGTCGCAATTTTTGCGTTGCCTGCCCACGTAAAGCAGCATAGCCCTCTTTGGCAAGTGTCTTGCAGAAACTTGCAAACCTCGCAACCTTCCCGAACATGCTTGCAGCAATACCTTGGCTTCGACGTCACGGTGGCTGCGTGCATGGGCTGTACAGTCTTGACGATCAAGTGTGACGCACGCTCTGTGTTGCGAACTGTCACATCTCGCCATCACACATGCTAAGGCTGTCCTGCCGTGTCCCGTCAGGCGCGGTGTTGTTGCGACGGCGCAAGCGGCGACGGTCCGAGGACATCGCCGGCAAGCAGGTGGCGACGTCCAGCAGCAGTGACGAAGGCAGCCCGCAGGCCGGCGCCGGCCATGCCAGGTGAGCCCCTACCTTCAAACTGCTCTGCCTAGGGGCAAGTAAGTTGGACTACTGCTCTGCCGAATGTTCCCTGCCGGCGCAGCAGCTGTAGTATTACTTTGTTGGTAGAATGATTTCGCTGCTTTGAAGGCTGTGCCTCGACAAATCCTGAACAGCCAGATAGATTTTCAGAACCAGTCTGCGGCATCGCGAGGAGAGCAGCCAGCCACTGGCAGCTGAAACGCTTTTCAATAATGCCATCTTCCCCTGCAGGAATGGCAGCCGGGTGTGGACGTGGGACGCGCGGGACTCGGGGGTGGTGGAGCCGGTGCCCAATGGGCGCGCGATTCGCAGTCACGACAGCCCACTGGGCCGCATGGACCTCTTCCCCTCGCTGCACCGCGCCGACCAGTGCGTCCCCTCGCTCATGGCGTCCGACAGCATGTCAGCCTTGCAGCTGCAGCTGCTGGACAATTCCGACGGCGTTGCGCTGGCGCCCCAGTTCCTGCTGTCATGCGACGGTGCAGGGCGTGTGGGCTGGTCAACGGTTTGAGCGGCCGAACTGATTGCAAGTTGCAGAGTCGACGATCTACGTGGTGACACGCGTCACCCTGCAGATTGGACATCCACCAGCGTGCTGTGCTCACCTGTGCGCCTGCGCTGGCACAGGCTGTTTGCCAACGACACGGCGAACCAGAGCCGGGACCAGAGCGACGGGACCAGCACCCCCGGCAGCAGCCTGGGCTCCAGCCGCAGCACCGACAGCCCGCGCAACAGCGGCGGCGGCGGCGGCAACGGCGGCGGCATGGGCGCTTCCAGCAGCGGGCCCTTTGTCGCCGGCGAGCTGGACCCGGCGGAGATCGAAATCTGCCGCGACGCCGACGGCCGGCGCATCGTGCTCGGCGAGGGCGCGTTCGGGCGGGTGCGCACCTTGGTGTTTGAACGTGGAATGCAGCTCAGGCTACCAGTCTGTCAGAAACGAAAAAGGTGGTCGAATATAGGGGAACATCATGGAGTACGCATCACATCTTGCACCTGGCGCTTCAGCCCATGTGCCATGTGCGATGCTCTGTCTCGGGCATCAGCCATGGTGTAGGGAGTGCCTGCTGCAGAGCAGCCCCGGAACATCAAAGTCACTTTCCACTGCACCTGTGCAAAAGCCCCTCGAAGCGGTTGTGTGACCTGTGCCAACTCCTCCGTACGGCTCGCAGGTGTACAAGGGGATGCGGCGGGGAGTGCACGAGGTGGCGGTGAAGCAGCTGGGCAACTTGAAGGACCCGCAGCTCATCCGGCAGTTCCGGAAGGAGATCGCCATCCTCGGCCGCGTCTCCTTCCAGCCCAACATCGTCAACTTCTACGGCGCCTGCCTGCGCAACCCTGACAACATCATGCTCGTCATGGAGCTCATGGAGGGTGCGGAACATCAAGGCACGCTGCATGACGCGTCACTGCTGCCGCTGGTGCCGACATTCAGCAAGCCAGCGTGGCTGGGGCCCAGCACCTGCATGTCTTGGCTTATCCAGCGCCTGCTCCAGGCATCATTCTATCGTCAGCAGAACTGTCAGTCTCTGTAGAGCTGTTTCATGTGTGCCCGTGTGCTGTGAAGTGAAACGCAATGAAACCTCATGCCTTTTCTGCTGCCCCGCAGGCGGCGACCTGCGGCACGCGCTGTCGGCGGACGAGACGGGGGAGTACTCCTGGTGGGGCAAGGGCCGCGCTTTGGCGTTGGACATCGCGCACGGCCTCCACTTCCTGCACAGCAGCGGTGTCACGCACAGGTGCCATCGAAGCAGCTGCATCGCCGTGAGCATATCAATTCTTGCGGATGGTTCAGTCCTCTGGTTTGTCCTGCGATGCTTACGTCCTGTGTGGTTTTGTGACACTGGCAGCCACCTGTTGCCAATCATTGCCAACTCCTTCAAACTAGAAGCACACCCACCTGTAAAAGCTGCTCGCATCAACGATGCCGTCATGCTGCACGCTGCAGGGACCTGAAGACCAGCAACATCCTGCTGAGCAAGGGCGGCGGCACCGCCAAGATCGGCGATGTGGGGCTGGCCAAGATCACGCTGACGGACCTGCAGTCCAGCCTCGCCACCGTGGGCACCTTTGTGTACGCCGCCCCAGAGCTGCTCATGGGCGACCGCTGCACCGAGAAGGTGCGGTGTTCAATCGAATTTCAATCCTGCGATGGAGTTCTGCGATGAGAAGCGCGCTCTGTCTGGGCACAGGTATGGAGCTCGTTGCCGGGCGGCAAATTGCCGTCTCAGTAGGCAGTGGCATTGCTGTCACCTATGAGTGTGACTCGTTATTCCCCGCCACAGCAGGGCAGCAGAGCTTGTGCCGTCCGTCTCGAGATGCAACAGCAGAAGCGTTCAAGGAGCATGGTCCCGCGCGCATGCACACTCATTTTGACGCCTTCTTCTCATGCGTGCAGGCGGACTGCTTCAGCTTCGGCGTGTGCCTGTGGGAGATTTGCACACGGGACATCCCGATGCGCGGCTATCTGCGGGACGTGCAAGCGCCCGCGGAGTGCCCCGAGAACATCCGCGCCCTGCTGTCAGAGTGCATGGCGTCCAACCCCGAGCAGCGCCCGTCAGCCGAGGAGCTGGTGCGAACCTGAACTGCCAGCGCCCCTGCAGTCCTCTTCTGTCGTCTGTTTCATGCCTGGAAAATATAGGGAGAAGTTGCTTCGCTCAGAGGTAGCTTCCGACTGTGCCATGCCGCACCGTGCCCACTAGATGTCGTCAATCTGCGATGCAGGTGCGGCGCATCGCGGCGGCGCCGCACAGCCGGGAGGAGGCCGAGGCGGCCTGCCAGGCGGCAGCCAGCAGCCGCAGCATCAGCGTGCGGGACCCCGCCGCGACAGCCACGCTCGCTGAGCAGCGCGCCGAGGCTGTTGCCGGCGCCGTCGCTGGCGCAGAGCCGGCCTCGGCACCAGCAGACGGCATGCCAGGCGGAAGCGCCGCAGCCTCCGGCTCGGCAGGGTCAGCAGCCGCTGCAAGTGGCTCGGCAGCCGGCGGCGCCCCGCCGATTCAGTAGCAGGCACAGCTCGGCGCCGCTGCAGCCTCGCCTGCTCACGAGCCTCCCAGCACTGAGCAGCAGCCGCAGCGAGCTGGCTGAATGCTGCGGCGCCAGGCTAGGCATTGGCGAGCCGTCTTCGGAACTGTATTAGTTAAAACCCATCGAAGCAACAGTGAGAGTGACGCTCGTGGCGGGGACTAGGATTGCGGGCAGAAATGTCTCCTGCGGCTGGCGGCACTTCCGCGACCTGACGGACAGACCAAACTTCTTTGTATTGATGGCACATGGCAACTCCCTAGCGGGGCATTTTGTCGACGCTTCGTTTCTTTCGTTCGTTTCGTTTCCTCTAAGTTTTGGATTGACGCTTCAGTTGGAGAAATGCATCGCTGTCGATGGAAGGCGCTGAAAAGCTGAGATGGACGACGGCAGGGGTGATGCAATTTTCGTACACGAGGGGCACACCACCTACTTTGCAGCTCCAGCGACTTGGCGAAGCCAGCGAGACGCTGCCGCATCGCAAAAGTCACTTTGTAAAATTCTTGATCTGCTAGAAAAGTTCACATACTCTTGGTGCGCTACCCTGCTGGCAACTTCAGCTTCTTTCAACATGGCGTCCACGATGATGAACAAGTCCGTCAACCTGCAGCGCCAGCCGTTCACATCCGGCACGAAGCGTTCGTTGGCGCGGCCCTCAGCGCGTACCGTCGTCCGTGCATCGCAGGTGGATAGGCTGCAGGTTTATGTCTCGTGCTCTCGCTGGTCGCGGTGGTGCCTTTTGTTCGCGACGGTCCTCGACCTGCCTCTCTCTTCGCCGTTATCCGCTCAAATCATGCAGATTCCGTGTGTTTCGCGGTTTGATCGCTGTTGTATCATGACTTCTGTTTCTCACATGCACGATCCAGTGATGCCATTCTGTCTTGTGCACGCTGGACACCGTGCAGCGGCTGATCTGAGTGCAGCAAAACAGGTGTCGTGCTTCGCATTCTTTCAGGTCACTTTGTTCCTTGCAGATTGTTAACCTTGTGTTATTCTCATCTTCAGGATGCCAAGGACCAGCAGTCTGCCAAGGTAAGGACTGTGCACAGGACCTGCCTTGGCGCTGGGATCATGTGGGTCTAGACTTTCCGGGAAGGTATTCCCACGAGTGTGCTGGTCGGGCATGATCCTGAGCCGTTTGAGAGACTTCATAGAGCCAAAATGTCGACAGGATTGGTCCGTGTTGTCCAGGCACCCTCCGACCTCATGATGAAGGCAGTTGGCGCGTTTGCCGCCGTGCAGCTGGCATTCTTGCCCGTGTCTGGTGCGGCCCCTCCGCGAGCTGTTGCCTTTCGCGCACCACGATCAGAACAGCTCCATTACGGTGTTGATGCCAAGGGCTGAGATTCGACTGGAGATGCCAAGGGCTGAGATTCGACTGGAACTGAGGGACTGCATTCTGGCGCACTGGGCGGCATGCTGTCGATCCCACATGAGCCCAGGAGCCCGAGCTCGGCATAGTCATCGTCGACTCAGAACTGTTAATCTTGACTGCGATCGCCTGCAGGCCCGGCGCTGGCGGCCCAGGGCAAGCTCGCTGTCGAGGGCGGGCTGGACGCGGGCGAGGCCGTGCAGCAGGCGGTGCCGAAGGGCGCCAAGGACCCCAAGACGCGTGAGGACCGCAACGACGCGTGCGCCTTTCCACATCTCGTGCCGGCCATTTCAGTCAGATGGCCATTGCAGTCAGATGGCCATTTCAGTCGGATGGCCATTTCAGTCAGATGGTCCGGCTCGAGTCTCTGGACCTGAACCCCTTGGCAGCCGGCAAGCATTTCGAACGCGGCGCACGGCGCATGTGGAGCTGGCGTGCCTGCTCTCATGCTGCCATCAGATAGGGCAGCTGGTCTGTCACGGAAAGTCTGGCAGGCGCTGAGGCCCATCCGCCAATGGACGGCACCGACTGCGCGACGAGCTTGCTAAACATGTGTCATATGTGATGCAGGCGCGACGAGGGACTTGCTTCAAAGCTGAACCTCATCAAGGAGCGTGTCAACCCTGACAACATCCTGAATAGCCCCGACATCGAGAGCGGCGGCAAGTGAGTGACCCACCTGACATGCATGTCCTTTTACAAGCAGACCTCTCCTTTCAGGCCCCTTTCGGCTCACTTTGTTGATCCAGCTTTTCGACCGTAATGTACTGGTTCACATGACAGGAGTGCACCAGCTGAAGTGCAGATGTCGTCCGACCATCAAATCAGCCACAGAAGCCGCAGCTAGGTGCCTGGGGAAGCAATGCGTGTGTGCGCTCCCGGCTTGCAGGCAGAACATCTTTGCACCCGCGGTCGACGCGCAGAAGCCGCCGGTGGGCGCGCCCGTCTCCTTGACCCCCGCCTCCAGCCTCCAGATTAACGTGGGCTTCAACGCTGCCGCTGACAAGGTGCGCTGCTGCTTGTTTCAGGCTGTCTTTTTGCCTACCCAACACATCCTAGGCAACAGGCCAGGAATGTCCCTTTTGATATGCAGCAACACTAAGAGCAAAACACTGCTTCTGCGGCGCCGCCAACCCCGCCTCTCGCAGCTTGAGACCAGGTCAGTATCCTCAGATCTTTGCATTCCCGCACGAAGGGACTGATGCGACTGGTGGGCAACCCGGTGTCGGAAAAGGACCTGGGTCGCCGGCAGCCCAACATCGACCCCCTGGCGCCCGCAGCCGACAAGCTGCCAATCAGTGCAGAGGACGCAGAGAATGCGGTCAGCTTTTGCAAGCCATCATGATGTGACTCCGAGATGCAAGTGCAGGCTCCAGGACTACACCGAGGTGCTCGAATGCTGCCGCAAAGGCGAGAACAGGTTTGTCTACTCGTGAACATCCTCGACACCTGGGACGTTCTCTTTGACGCAGGCTGGCGCGGCAGTGGAGAAGGCGAAGGATGCGGCGCCGAGCGGCAACCCGCTGGAGGCGCTGTTCGACAAGATCAAGGGCGCCGCCGTGACAAACGACTCCCCGCAGCGCCAGCTGGACCAGGTGAGCATTGCTGCGCCTTCATGTTTGTTCATCTGACTAGACTGCAAAGGTTTCTGCTATATTTCAGTCGACGGCTCTGCTGCGGCCTGGTCGAAACTGAGACGTGCCACTGCAATGTCTTGAATGAAGCGCGGTTCGATCGACAGCTGCAATGTCCATCGATGCTGCAGGCCGCCAGCAAGACACAGGAGGCCATCAAGTCGGCGCCGAAGACGAAGGGCGTGTCGTTCGACCCGCGGTCCATGGGCAGCCTCATGCACACCGTCGCCAGCGTGCGCATTCATGCTTTTGAGCTTTGTCTTCAGCGCCCAATACCATGAGACGTGTGCTGTTCACGTGGACGCTACCTGGCTGAGAGCCGCGCGCACAGGTGCTGCCTGCTTGACAGGTCCTCAATACCTGCTGTACAGCATTGCGCACGGCTCACGCCTGCTGGATAGCTGTACTGAAAGGTGCCAGACACAGTCCTGATCTTTTGCTTGTGGTCATTCTTGCAGGACATGGACAACGCATCCTTCCAGGGCCCCCAGGTGCGCCATCCTGTCGCCCCTCGCACCTACAGAAGTTCTGCATGCAGTATTAGGCGTATTAGGCAAGAATGATGCTCCAGCCAGGCTTCCTGACCCGTGCCCGAGTTCATCTTTGGGAATCGACTGAAATGTCGCAGCGGCTGCAGTGAAATTTGAAATTTCAACCTGCTGCAGACATGGTGACTGCCTTCAGTCAGGCCTTCAGGGTTTCTTATAATCAAATTGCCTGCCTTCACCAGTCTCGACTGAGAGGTCGTAATGTGCATCAAAACAGGGCACCGGTGGCGGTGTGGAGCAGCCCACGGAGCGCACCGACATGGACCTGCCCGGCAACCCCAAGCGCGGCGGCGACCTGAAGGTGTGCGTCTGTTTCTGTCAGTAGTGGGAAACAGCATCAGCGGCGCTGTACAGCCACGCTGTTACGTGTGTTTATCAAGGCAGGCTCTTATAGCTTCCGCTCATCGCGTGCAGGACTCGACAACGGACTTTGCCGCCCAGTACAAGGGCGACAACGACCAGGGCACGCCCGCCCAGACAGGCGCTGATGCCTCGGCGCGACCCGGCGCCAACACGCCGAAGGGTGTTGGCGAGATCCGCAACCCAAAGACGCCCACCCTGCCCAACGCCCTTGGAGGTAGGTCATGGAATACCTCTTGCATCGCTTCGACGTATTTTAAGACAGTGTACCCCTCTGGCATTCGCCCACAGCACCGCACGGTCTTTTCAAACAGCTGCAGCACTGCGGCGAGGGAATGCGGCTGCATGTGGTGTGTGAACTGGTGCTCTGCGGAGCCTGTGACTCTTGCTTGCAAGCAGTGTGCATATATCGAGCGTTGCTGACGTGCGATACCGGCCTGCAGGCAAGAACTTCCTCCGCGACGACAATGTGACGCCGGAGGAGGCGGCATCTGGTAACATCGCCAAGGCGCAGCAGTCGAGCGGCAACGCCATTGACAGCATCAAGTGCGTCTTACCGACATCTCCAGCAATTGTCTTTGTCACCTGCATGTATGCCTCCGCTCGACGCACATCCGACCAGCCCGACATGCCAACCAATGAATAAGTGGCTAGTGCCTATCTGACGAGTCGTTTTATCCATGTGACGTAGGAAGGGGCTGGGGCTGTAGATGTCCTGGTGTGAAAAAAGCATTGGGTGCCTGATATTGCCGTGTCAATAACGCACCGCTGTGGCAGCTCGAGATGATTGGATTCTGGCCAGTTGCAGCACTAATCGTTCGAGCACCTTGTTCAGTGGGGAGATCTCGCAATGCCAAGTGGAGATGGCATGCATTCTTTTCGCAGCAGCTTCACTGATGGAGTGTTGTTCAAATTGCCAGTCG
>JAABUM010000533.1_pt1 | contig 65162 bp, 117 predicted proteins | sample 5559161 | NCBI WGS metagenome assembly JAABUM01 (sample SAMN10711868, study PRJNA513369) | rock metagenome | isolation source: Antarctica rocks | place: Antarctica: Victoria Land, Siegfried Peak nord
CATGCATGCATGTTCATGGCGCGCTTGGCGGATGACTTTTTTGTGCAGACATGGACGTCACGAAGAACAAACACAGAGGCACCTTCAGGGGTGGTGCTGAGACGACAGGCTGCACTACATGTATTTCCTGGCGTACATTCAAGCACCCGTCCCACTGGCACAGCAGCCAGCACACAGAAGGCGCGATAGTAGCTGGCAGAGGGGATCAGAAACTTACGCTGGCTGCGGCCCATGCGTCAGAGCCACCAGGACGCTGTTGATCTGCTTGATCTGCCGAGATGTGAGCCGTCCGCGGTTGACGTACAGAAGCTCCTGCGGCAGGCAGCACCTTCATCAATACGGCGTTTACATGCTCTATTTTGCATGCTTCACCCTTTTTTCGGCGGTGCATACATGGCTGACACGGACAAACAGGCACAGCATCAGGGCAGCAGTGTCTGTTTTCAAACCTGCCAGCGTCATCGATCTCCGTGGTAAAAGGCTCGTACCTCCAGGGCCGTGAGCGCCCGGTCACTCAGCTGCGGCGGCGGCGGGTGCGCCCACAGCAGGCTCGTCACCTCGTTGATGGCGGCCACGCCCATGCCGCGCAGAAGACCCAGCCCCAGCTGGATGCCGGCCTGGGATAGAAATGGTCAAACGGTTGATTTCGATCCGTAGATCTTGATCCGTCAATCACAGGTACAGCGCCATGCTGCTCTGATGCATGTTAACCCATGTGTCCTAATTGACAGCCCGGAATCAAATATATATTATACGTCACATATATGTGACGTACGCTTTGTGCAGACACCCATGCATATGCAACATGCTGGCGCCCTGCAGGCTGCCGTGATTTTACACCACTGGTGTACAATCATGCTGTATGGCAAAACAGCATGCCTGGCAACGTCGTACCCCAAGCTGTAGAATTGGCAACACTCACCTGGCTGCCCGTCTCTCCAGCAATCTTCAGGGTCTGGCAGATGTTGGCCTCGAAGTCAGCGTCCACGACCAGCCGGGCATGCGCCTTCTCACCCTCTGCATGTACAACTCGATACCGGCAGTTGTCAGATAAAACAGGCTTTCATTCAATGCATAGAGGAGTTGACAGATGTGAATAACAATGAGGACGCCAAACTATCTTCTTCCACAGTGCATCAGAAGCTATGAAACAGTGACGTCACCGCTGGCATGTCACTGCGCATGGTGCAGCAGGTGCACCAACGGACGCTGTAGGGATGGTCATGCGCACCTTCGCTTGAGAACAGGATGGCGTGCAGGGCCTGCAGGCCGATGGCTGCAGATCCGAAGAGGGTCAGGTACGCCTGTTCGGCTGTCCGCGCCGCAATCGCCGCCGGGATGCCATTGCGCAGCACAGCCATCAGGTTGACAGCGGTGACGTCAGAGCTTCTTGTCGAAAAGGCATGAATCAGGATCTGGTAGGCCAGCCGCTGCACCACAGTGCTTTCGCAAGCCAGCATGGCCCAGAGGATGAGGCACATGACGTCCTGCGGTACAGCAGATTGCTCTCTTCCAGCGGCTGCACAGAAGCGTCTCAGACCGGTGCCTGAGCAATGCACTGTAAGTAGTGTCTGACTCAGCCGACCCAGCTGCGATCAAAGCATCGACGCTCACCCCGCTTCACCTTGACGTCGACGGAGTCTGGACAGAGCTTTCGTTTCTGTCTTTCAGCAAAAAGAAGAAGTAAGGCAGCGCAACGACAGCAGCCAGTTGCGGGGATCCTCAGCAATAAGGCAGCGCACCGACAGCAGCCAGTTGCTGGGATCCTCAGCAATGTACCCGCCGCCAAGGTCGAGCTGGGCGTCCATGAGGGCGAGGTCCTGCTGCTGCTGGCCTGCGCTTTCCGGCAGCACCGCTCCCGCCGCAACCACGATCAGTGCCTGCATCGCGTTGGACATGTTTGAGACATCGTGGTACGCTACTCAGGCTTGTGGTAGTCTGTCACCGCACCACGAAAAAGAAGTGTCTCTTCTGGTCGGGTTCTTTATCCTTGCGAAATGGTAAAGATGCTCAGTATTCACGGCTGTAGCTGTGAACTGCCAGCAGCGCACCTGCTTGGTGACGCAGACGTCAGGACCGCCAGCCACGGCGAAATTGGTCAGGGCCTGAAGGTGCGCCGTCGGCACATCACCACCGTGACCCTTCCCGGGCGGCGTCAGACCCTGCAGACGGGCGAGGTTGGCCTGCGGAGTCCCGATGGCGAGCACAGCATCGCTTGCCAACGCGAATGCGCCGGCCTCTTGACCCGCGTACAGCGTGTCGACGTTTTCGAGGCTGCTGCCGAGGTGGCGCGGCCCTGGAGGAAGGACATGCAAAAGCACAATTGTCAGGACCGAAGTGTATGTCTGCAAAAAACAAGGCGTCCGGTAGATGCGAATCAACTACTGTCGGCAGGCAAACGAGTGTGATGCAGAGAATGTGTTCGGCTGTGCCGAGGCAAGTTCGCAAGTTCGCAAGCATGGTGCCTGCACAACAATGCAGTGCAGCAGGCAGACACTGCAGCAGCGGCACAGGACTTAGCCGAAGCGCTTGTAGCACAATGCACGCATCTGCCTAGGGCGCAACAAAGCTGACGCGTTCGGCTACTCACCTGCTGCCATTCTGGCCTGCTGCAGCAGACTCGTCCAAGATGGATGGTTTCAGCGACAACGTTGCGCGCGCCGACTGTCCGCCTGCGTTGGCATGCTGTGCGGGAGATGATGAAGTGAACAGCGATGCAGCATTGGTCGCGACAAGAAAACCCTCATGAAAGTCGAGGCGCCGACGGGACATGGACGGGGCTGGATGGACCGCCAGGGTTTTATACGTCGGCATTTTCTGAGCCTGTGGTAAATTACAGGTCCATTTTGTCCAGTGCCCTGTCGAGCCGTCGACACTGCTTTGAGTTGTTCTGTTAACTGCTGAAGAGGGCCTAAGCTGCTTGCCACATGGCTGCTGAGACCGCAGCCGCGCAGAGGCCGGTGCTGCCGCCTCCACCGAGGTGTGAACAAGTGCTTCAAGGCGGGTCTAGGATCGTGAAGGGGCATTCATGTCTTTGATGTGTACAAAAATTTTCATGTCACGAGTGCCGGGCGACTGTTCAATTCACCTAGAGCAGGACCGCAGGCCGTGTTGCGGTCGTTGCGCGATTCCTGGGTGTTGGATGGTTAGTCAGCAGCGCAAGGCCGCTCCAAGCATATACATATAGAGCGAACACCCAGTAAATGATTGCTCAACACAGCCCCCTCGCAGAAGTGACTTCGACGTTACAACAGATGATGCTATAGATGTGTCATCTCCTAGACGTCATATCCTAGATCATTATCTCCTGAGGCCCTCCGTTTCCTCGTCCACCAGGGGGTCCTTCAGCGACCCGGCGGCGGCGGCCGCCGACGCCATGTCGTCGTTGCTCGACGTGTTCGGCACCAGCCTCAGAAGAACCAGCGGCAGCAGCGACGACAGGGTGCACACCTGGGAGCAGTGCACCGGCGAGTGAGAACAATGCGACATTCTGGTTTGCTTCCTGTTGCAACAGCGCGGACATGACACCTGGAGCCAGCAGCAACATCCGGCCACTGTCTCCTCACATCAGACAACACCCGAGTGTTGGGGGCACTAGGTAATGTAACAGTCAGTTGAGGAAAGACGGAAGCCCTGTGAAGTCGGCTGATGGTGGGCTGCAGTTGATCAACACGCACCAGCACCAGGGGCGCGAGGTGCGTGAAGTCTTCGCCGGTGACGCCGAGCGCCTCTGTGGCAGTTGACTTATATTTGGCAAAACCCTGAAATGCCGATCTTTGGGATGAAATTGGCGAAAGCGCACCAGCACCAGGGGCGCAAGGTGAGTGAAGTCCTCGCCGGTGACACCGAGCGCCTTTGTGAGTAGGGAGCCCAGAAAGCTGCCGGTGAAGCTGCCGCCGTTGAGGATGCTCATCAGCGCCGCAAAGAGCGTCGCCTCCACGCCCTGCGCAGTGTGTCAACATGAAGTTTCAGTCAAGCAGCCCACTCAGGCTCCAGTCAAACCTCGTAGGGTGCGCGCTCAGACGAGCGTGGTGCTCAGTGGAAGAGCTCGAGCTGGTCAGCATGACCCAGACAGGACATTGGGTGGAGGCTGATCATTGACAGCCGATCGGTCATCAATGCACCAAGCGACATAGAACTCGGATGGATTGTCTGCGCATGCAGATGACTGTCTGCTGATGCAGCCGGGCGCGCACCTCAGGGCACAGGCGCGCCGCCAGCACGAGGATGGGCATGAAACTGACCTGGGCCAGCACCGTCAGCACCACGCTGTCGCCCAGCACGAACAGCTCGTTGCTCAGCCCCAGCTGCTGGTTGTAGCCTGTGAACAAGACAGTCCGTAGTGTCAGATACTAGTGGTTGTTTCAGTCTCTTGTCACCAGCACCGAGAGCACGTGCGCTGTCGCCCAGCACAAACAACTCGTTGCTCAGGCCTATCTGCTGGTTGTGGTGTGTGCGGAAATGTGACCAGCGAGATTGTATACCATGCTGCGTCAGGCGCCAACACTGAAGTGGAAGCTGAAGCAACACTGTTCGTGATCCCAGAAGCACCAGCGTAGTCTTGCTACTCATGAAGTGGCTTCTTCAACACACGTTTGAGTGCTGCCGAGCAGCTCGGAAGCCGGAGTGGCTCAGCCCAGTGAAACGACGGTGTGGGCCGCAGGATGCGGCCGCCTATCAATCACATTGCGATGATTGGAGTTCAGGGTTCAAGACACCAGCCTATAAGTAGGATCAGCTACGTAAGAACAGTGCCCAGCATGTGCCGACCTGTGGATTAGGGGTTGAAACAGCGGTCAAGAGTGGTAAGAATGTAGGGTTTAGTGATTGAGGTTTCCACATGACCTGTGATGAGGACCAGCTGTGTGAGGCCCAGGGCGGTGCCCAGCAGCGACGTCCAGAAAAACATCTTCCGCAGCGGGACGTCCTGCGGTTCGGGCGCACACCGAAAGTGTAGTCAAAGGGGGTTCAGCGATGTTTACTGCTGGTTATTTGGCCAGCAGCGACGTCCACAGGAACATCTTCTGCAGCGGGACGTCCTGCGACACAGGAACACTTTGAGGGTGACTGGATCTTGTTGAAACTTTGCCGCATTGCGCATCGTGCAGTGCAGCCGGTATGGACGGCACCTCCCGGTGCTTCAGTGGAGCGCGCAGCTGGGTGGCGGGATGCGGCAGCTTTAAGCGCAGCAGGAAGATCAAAGCACGGACAGAATGAAGCCTTGTGCACATAAGGGCAATACAAAAATCAAGTATCTCAAGGTGACGGACCTTTCAACAGGAATCTGGGAAGGATCCAGCGCAGAAGTGCTGGTCCTTCGAGCTGCATTGAATCCTAGGATTAATCACAGAGCTTTGCTGACCTTCAGCAGGAAGTTGTAGGTGCCCACGCCGGCGAGGCTGGCGAGGCTGCCCAGCAGCCGCACCCGGCCCATGAACTCGGCGTCAAAGCCCAAAGAATTGGTGTAAAAATAGAACATCGCGGTTTCCGCGCTGGGCGTGGCCTGCAAGAACGGCACAAAATGCTTGCGGACGCAAGAGAAAACATCTGTACCTTCTGGCATCGATTTCGGAGCCAGCTCGTGGCAGCACCAGCAAAGCCACCTCACCACTAACCACTACAGATCAGGCAGAAGCCGCGCACCTGCCACAAAAACACAAACACCGAAGGCAGCAGAATGCCGCTCTGCGTGATGGCGCCGACCAACGCCCTCGTCTGGTCCTGCAGCCGCCGCCACAGCTCCGCCGCCGGCGGGACTGCACAACACAGAAAGTCGCAAAGCGCTCTTTGGACATTGGATGGAGTATACCACACAGAATGGCGCATGCCCTCAATTTTTGCCAGAACCGCCATCAATGATCCTGTGGCAGCGAGGATATGCCACGCTGGCTCCAGGTACGGACCCCGGATGACAGGCACAGAGCATGGTGGATGAGCAGTGTTCCCCGTCACACGACGACACATCAGCAGCCAACTACAGGCAGAATCGTCTGGATGTTGCAAAAGAGGAACCGCATTTGCGTGCTGCGCCGTGCGGCCTCTGGCACAGCGCTGCTCATCGATGAGCACCGCGGCGGCGCACACCAGCAGCGGGAACACCGCCAGGGTTCTACACTGTCAACCCTGAGTGTGGGTTTTGATATAGGAGAGAAAGATGCGTACTCGCGCGCTGCGCAGCGCAGCCGCCGAAACCGCGCTGCTCGTCGATCAGCAGCTCGGCGGCGCACACAAACAGCGGAAAGACCACTAATTTTACAAAGTGTTAAATTTTGACGAGCAGGGCGGCCTTTTGATATACTAGAGAGAAAAATGCGCACTTGCGCGCTGCGCTGCCTTGCCACTGACCACCCGCTGCTCGTCGATGAGCAGCGCGGCAGCGCACACCAGCAACGGAAACACCGCCGTCGCGGCAAATACGCCGCGGCTGCCCCACGCTGCTACCAGGGAGCCCGAGAAGTAGGCGGACGCCACGCCGCCGATGGCGGAGGACGCCCAGCACAGCGACTGCAGCGACCCCGCCGTCGCCTGCGGTTGGGAAATGACAACACAGTCTGGAGGGTGGGCACTTCAGGGTTTTCAATATCGCCGTCAATTGCGTTGGACGCTCAGCGCAGCGACTGCCGCGACCCCGCCGTCGCCTGCGGATGGTTCAAGGATTCAGGGTTTTGCGTGAAATCAGGTTGCTGGAGGGTGGCGGGCGCTTCAGTGTCGTCTGCCGAGCCTTGCGCTGCCGACAATTTGATGTTGTGTGCTGGAAGGACGGGCTGGAAGGACGATATCGCTACAGCAGCGCAGGTGGCGCGGGCCGCGGGTAGCTGGGATGCAGTGTCGGCTGCTGCAGCCCGGGCTCAGAAGCCATATCCAATCACCTTGGTCAAAAACAGAGCGCACGTCCCTGTGCTGGTGCCTGTGCTGGATTCATGCCCCGAGCCCTGGAGCAGGGCGCTGCGTTTTCGTTGAATCTGCCCACAGACACACATTCTACAAAATTCTCGGGAAAGCCATTGCAGGACGCACCTGCGGCTCGCCGTGGGAGCGCTCCACGACAATGGAGTCCACCACCACATCGCTGCAGGCGGTGCAGATCGCGCCCAGCGCCATCAAGATATTGAAGTACAACTCAACTTGGAAGCACAGTCTTACCTGCGGCTCGCCACGGGCGCAATCCACGACAGTGGAGTCCACCACCATTTCGCGATGCATTTGACGTGCAATATTATGGTGATTCGGAGTGGAAACGACCTGCGCTTCGCCGCAGGAGCGCTCGAGCATCTTGGTGTCCAACCACCACGTCGCTGCAGGCGCTGCCCAGCGCGCCCAGCGCCATCATGAAATTGAAGTACAACGTGATCTGGAAGCAAAGCCAACCTGGGGCTCGCCGCGGGAGCGCTCCACAACTATGGAGTCCACAACCACGTCGCTGCAGGCGGTGCCGATCGCGCCTAGCGCCATCATGGCCACCGCCGCCGCGGGGCTGTGCACAAACATCGCCATGGCCACCCAGCTCGCCGCGCCTGCGGGTGGCGGACACGGTGAACAGGCCGCGGCGTTCCTGTACATGATCTATGTCTTACTGTAACTCGGCTGTCACTGCAACTCGGCTATGCAACGCAGCTGTGAAGAGGCGTGTCCATGAAGCCTGGATGGAAGATCAGGGCAGGATCACAGGCCAGAAAAGCAGCGGAGGATCACCTAGCAAGCCGCAGCCCACGAGGTAGGAGCGGCGGCGGTAGCCAAAAAGGGGCACGCTGTCTGACAGAAATCTGTAGGCAGGCGTCCACCAGGTCAGCGGAGTAGCATGCCTTGCTAGCATTTGCATAATATGTAGCAGCCGACAGGTTGGCTGACGCATTGCAGCTCGTTGGCTCACCCATAGACTGGCTTGATCACCCACGGCGCGGCGGCGAGACCGCTGAGGATGCCGACCTACAGGAGCAGCGCCATGATGTCATGGCAATGCTGATCGAGAGGATACATGCAGATGGTGCGTCAAACAAGCAGGCGAGCCTTCAGCGGCCACTCGCTCACCGTGGCTGGGTCTAGGTGAAGATCGTCCTTCAAGAAATATGTCACCGCCAGGCGCGCCAGGCCCAAGATGCCTTGGACGAAGTACACTGCAGGCGCAACAACCGTGGTCAGACACACTCACATCTGCCAACGGTCACTAAAGGAATCAAACACGAGCTGTGGCAGATGCAAATAGAAGCTCTGGTGCCCGCACCGAGCGCGATGGCGACCAGTTCCGGCGACACTTCCAGTCCAGCTATTCGCAGCTGCCTCCGCTTAGACTTGCTGCTGCCCCTATGCCTCACAGGCTTTGCGTCGAAGTCCATGTCGAGGTGCTGGTTTTTTCGGTCAGTGCTCTCCTGCGACCTTTGTTCCGGAACTGCTCTGCTGCGCAGCTGCATGCTGGACAAAGTTCGTCGGCTGAGAATCGACGATCTCAATCGCTTGTGCGTCGGCCATGCTACATGCTTGGTCGCTGCTGCACGCGACCTCTCTGGCTGGGCGATGTCCTTGAAATGCAGTCTCGATTGCAGCAGCTTCTGACGGGCGCAATGCATCGGCTGTACTGGCCAAATGTAGCCTATGATGGCTGAGGTATCGCAACGTATTGTGCCATGCTGGACAAAGGCGTACAAAATGAAATTTGACGACCTGTGCAGGTGCAAAATCGGGACACCTCAAATGGTGCGCTTTGTGGCGGCATTCTGAATTCTGATCTGGCTGAACAGCATCCTTTCAGGCGAGGCTCGGCCACGGTATTTGCAGCCAGAATTCGCTGCCCCGCTAGCCTGTTGCTGAGCGCTGGTCTGTGGGATGCCGCCGCCGCCACAAGCCGGCGGCAGTGATGCAAGACAACCGCCATGTATGTATACCTCTAAATGGGCGGGGCAACGGCGGAACGCATGTTGTTCCTTCCTCACGGTCAGCATCGCTTTTCCAGCCTGTTACTTTCAAGGAGACCCTCTCTGCGCGATTGCCTGCCCTCTTGTACACCGCCTGACTACCGAAACCATCCAATTACAACAATGAAACTGTCAGCACATGTGCGGGGCCCCTGGACAGCCCGAGTGCTCCACCCCGCCTGCCGGGTGAGCTTGGTCGACAGCATGCTTGGTCGACGCTGCTGCAGCAAGCCATCCCCTTGGAACTCAGACCTCTCTGCCAACTGTTTGGGTCGGTCGCTGCGGACCTGGCATTTAACTGCCAAGTGATTGCGCCGCACTTGTTCATCATCTCGGCGGCAGGTGCGACCACAAGCTGGAGGACTACACACTCTTCCTGCCCTCCCGGAAGTAACCACGCCCGTCCCTGATCCCTGTGGCGCCGATCCACAATACATGTGCATATTGGCGCCCAGTCAGGCGCAGGCGGGCGGCTTGGCGGGCAGCAGGCGGGCTGCAGTTGTCAGCGTTGTGCCCACCCAGCCAATCCGGCCACGGCCGCAGCCACTGCTGCCTCGCGCGCCAGTGCGCACATTGGGGGGCACTCAAGTGTGCTTGGCGCGCAGCAGGCGGGCGCCGCGGCGAGCGTCGTTACTGAGCCATTCTGCCTGCTGGCCCGCCACCAATCGTATTGGCGGCATTCAAGCGCGCTTGGTGCGCAGGAGGCGGGCCACGGTGGCGAGCGTCGCCATGCTGGCGGGCTGTGCCGCCTCGGAAGGGTCCACGCACGCGACCACCAACGCGCAGCCTGCAGCAGGGTCTTGCATTGGGTTCACCATTGGGTTTGCATTTTGATGGCCAATCGTGGCCACAGGAATGTGCCGTGCACTTCTGCCAGCATTGCGCAGTCGTATTCTTGAGGCAGGTGAGTCAGCGGTGCTAATCTCAGGCACTGAGGCTTTGCGCCAGACCATTTTGAGGCAGATGCTGGGCAGTTTGGACAGGGAGGATGACTACCAGCTGTGTCCCGGAGTCCCAGCACGCACCAGTCGGCTGCAGCGTGTCCTGCAGGTAGCGTGTGAGCCGGCTGAGGCGCCAGGGCACCGGCACCCCGTGCCCGCGCGCCGCCGCCCATACCACCTCCGACACCACCCACTGCACATTGTCCGCCGCGCCGCCGCTGCCGCGCTTGGCGACCGTCGGCTGCTCCGCGCCTGCGTTGAACTTGATGTTTTTCAAACAGCCTGCGACACCTCCCGATCAAAACAGCAAAGTTGCACAATGCTGCGGCAGGCCGTCACACAGTCTCGAGCACATCCGCGCAGCACGCAGACCCTACCCCAAGGGAGCGCGGTGCCGCGGCCGGGCGGCGCCGCCGCCAGCTGGCGCGCCAGGCCCACCAGGCCGGTGCGCCCGGCGTGGCTGCTACTTCCCGCTTCCGCCGCCGGCAGCTCCACAAAGGTTAGCTTGGCCACGCGGGCACCGGTGGGCGGCGCAGTGTACGGCGGCGGCCGCGCGGCGGCCCTGCCGGCGGGCGCCGCCGCCGCCGCAGCAAATGCCGCAGACGCCGCTGCTATTGCCGCTGGCGCGCCGGACGTCACGAACACCGTCGCGACGATCGCGGCGTCTGCCGCGGCGCCGGCGGCTGCGCACTGAGCAGCGCGGGCATCCAACAGTACTGCCTGCACCGCTGCCAGGTCGGCGGCATCGCGCACTGCCAGCGTCACCAGGCCGGGCACCCAGGCGCGGCCGCTGGAGGCATCGTGCACCACATCGTGGCCGCCTGTGCAGGGGACGGCAGGGCCATGTCATCAAACCTGCTTCTGTTCCTTCCTTGCCTGCTCTTGTCCTGCGGCTCTTTGCTGCCAACAGTAGCCAGCAGGCCCTGCAGATGTGGTGGGAATGCTGCACCAATGCATTTTCAGCGAAGGTTCGTCCCAGAGGCAGGATGCTGCAGCGGTTTTAGCATTGCAGGGGCTCCAACAGGGGAAGCAGTATCATGTCCGTTGCTGTCTTTCTTATGTCACGATAGGGGATGTTCACAGCCGGGCGCCCGCACCGGCAGACGTGCCGGGCGCGCACAGCAGGTCGGTGATGCGTTCGCCCGCCAGCCGGAAGGCCGCCACGTGCAGCTCGGTGGCCTGCGCCTCTTCCTGCGCCTCTTCGGCAGAGACGCAGTCGCCGTCGCTGTCCGGCTGCGATGTTTGCCCAGGGGCGCCAACACCATGGCCGCCCGCCTCCGGCGCTGTCTGCTCTAGCAGCTGCCGCACCGCCAGGTTCATGAGGCCTGCGGTATCGTGGGCATCTGTCAGGTTTTTATGATAAGCGCACATGCCATACCTATCAGCTGGAATTGAAGGGGCTCGTCATGGAAGCGCAGGAATGTGTCGCAGACCAGGCTTGTGTCATAGCGCATATATGGCCCCTTACACAGCTACCGTTCGGAGGAAGAGGCTTGCTGCAGCGGACACAGGAAGCACAACAAAGAACGGAATTGGCAGAGGGGGCAATGCAACAGAGCATGCAGACGAGGGGGCCGCTCGCGCCTGCGCTGCCAGCGCCGCCATGCAGGATGGACTCGGTGCTGGCGTTGCCGCAGCCCACAGCTTTGTACACAGCAGCAATGGCAGACCCACATGACTGCATCGCAGCATTACCTTGGAATCGCTCTCACCTGCGCCGCTGGCGCCGCCGTGCAGGACGGACTCAGTGCCGGCGTTGCCGCGGCCCAGCACGAAGGCGGCGGCGTTGCGGCCCTCCGCCACCGCCGCCGTAAGGCGCGCTGCCTCCTGCTGCAGCGCCTCCTCCCCGGGCGCCAGCACCTGTCGGCACAGTACCAGGTGTCATTGCGAAGGCTTTGATCAGATGAAGATAGCCACTCCTCGCCAGGCGCGAGCACCTGAAGGGAAATGTCAGACGCAAAACGCTCTGATCTGTCTGGAGACGGCCAGCAGAGTGGAGCATTGAGCTTATGCATCATCAAGGTTTAGCCGTTGCAGACGCGTGATTGTACACACTTCCAAGCAGCAGAGCGCAGAAGTGCAGGCACAAAGCAATGGTGGCATCCCGAGGCTTTGTCGCGTTCCTAAGGAAGCCCGCAACAGCATCCGGCATTTGCACCTTGTCGAACGCGAACTCGCGGAAGTCGGCGACGTGCGGCCCCAGCCGCGCGCGCAGCACGCGGCCCTCGGGTTTTGCGCTCAGGAAGGCCGGCCCCGCCGCCGGCCGCAGCCAGGCGCACACACGCGCCCATCGCGGCGCCGCGGTCCGCGCCGGCCGGACTGCCGGGCTCGCCTCTGTGGCGGCCGAGGCAGGTGACAGCGCCGGCGGCAGCGGCTCCTGCTCAGCACGTTGCCTGGGGGCGGACGATATGGGGTGACGTCAGCAAGCGGTGCAAAGCCCAGGAACCGCGGTGTCCTCAACAGCGGGCAGCAGTTGTCCCACAGCGGGTGCGGCGTCCAGTAGAGCTCAATATGCATGATGGCAGCAGCATCAACAGCTCATAATATCTCAGCAGTTACATCCTGCACGTGAACATCTTGATGTCCAGAGAACAACAGAAATGACGAGCAGGCACCTGTGGTTGAAATGAGTCTCACCTGAGGCCCAGGGTGGCGTCCTGCAGCCGCTGCACCGAGGACACGGCCTGCTGCAGCTCCGCCAGCGGGTCAGCCTCATGCGGCGTGCTGGTGGGGCGGCGGTCGCCGCGTGAATCGGCGCCCTGCCGCTGCAGTGTCGCCTTGGCGCCCGTTCCTGCGAGTCAACAGCAGTCATTGAACATGAATGTCATTAAAAGGGAAGCACAAAGTGATGAGCAGCAGAAGCGTCATGCAGTGTCGGCCCTCCCCGCGAGGGTGAGGTAGCTTGCAGTTTCAGCACAGGCAAGTGACAGCGGCTGGCGCCTGCTAGAGCAAAAGCGTACCTGTCTTAACGGCCGGGCGCAGCGGCGGCGCTGCTGGCTTTGGCGCGGTGGGCTTCAGCCCGGGAATGGCGCGCATGCCCAAGTGCTCTGGCCGCACAGACAGAGCGCGGCTGCTGCGCGGCGGAGCTGCAGGAACACAAGACAACGGATGAAACGTTACGAACGAGCTCGTGCATGCCCAGGTGCTCTGGCCGCGCCGCCAGAGCCCAGCTGCTGCACGGTGGAGCTGTGGGAAGAGCACATGACGCATCTGATGAGCACTATCAAGGAGAGATCGAGTCCTTTCATGGACTGCGATGCATCTCGGTTATATACACATGGGGCCTGCTGTGTACCTGTGACGCCGTCTGGCCAGACGATGTCGTCTCCACCCTGCCACGACAGCGCCGGCGTAGGAAATTGTGTGGACCGCCTGCAGTGAACAACATGGCAATATATGGCTTTCGCGACCCATCATGTACAGTGAGCCATCTGCCACCCCTTCCCAACAACCAATGAGGCTCCTGTTCTGCCCGCACAGACCAGAGGTGCCCATCACATTGCAGCCCGCACCTTGCCGGCTGCGCGCGCGGCAGGTCAGCGGCGGGCTGCGGCGCAGAGCGGCAGGGCCGACCGCATGACGCGTCAGACTCCTCCGTGGCCTGGAGCCTGGCGGCCGGCCCCCCGATGCCGGACGATTGCAGCGACGACTGCGGTGCACACGCAAACGCACACTGTAAATGAAGTGGAAGACTCGGATTTGGCTCGTGGGCAGGCATGTGAACCCAAGCCGCTAAAACAACTGCCTTCCATTCGAAAGACAAGCCTTCTGTTGCTGGTTGAATGCATCTGGTTCACAGCTGTCGCTGCACACGTCTATAAAGAGCCTTGCATGCTTCAAAGAGCCAGCACAGCCCCCGCACCTGTGCCAAACGCCTGGTGCCGGCTGCGGCGCCGGCTGCTGCCCGCTCTGCATCGCGCTCGGCCAGCAGCTGCGCCGCGGAGCAGTAGCCGGCAGCCTCCGCGTCAAATTTTTCCTGCAGGCCAAAGATTTTCCACACTGCTAGTTTCATGCTCAAGCTGAAATCTTTTTGCTCGAGCTGAAACCTTCTAGATACATGCTGCTGAGATGCTACAGGCGCCACTTTCAAGGCACGTGCGTCGTTGGAGATGCAGCAGGCTGGCTTGAGCAATGCATGAGTGCTTTCTGCCAATGCAGAAATCACTGGCGCAACCCACCGCACCTCCGAGTGCAGGACCGATGTGGCGGTGGCACGCAGCGCGGGATTCCAGCTGGCGGCGGAGCTGGCGCCGGGCGAGGCGCCGCCAATGATGCGCGTCTCCATGCTGTGTCCCACCGCCGACTGCAGCACCGTCACATCCTCATCCACGTCGATGTCCGACAGCGCCTCGTTGTCCTGCGTTCAGGGTTTAGGGCTTTTGCAAAGGCAGAGTTCAAACGATGTCGATCACAAAATTCAGCTTTTATGGTGGCCGTCGAGTGCATGATTATAGGGAGAGACCTGGTCCAGTATGAGCCCCAGGCAGGCGACGACATTCAGCTGTCTGCTCCCGGCGACTCACGCACGGCCTCATTTCTGATGCCAGTCGCTGACCCGCTGGTGCCGACACTGAGGGGAGCACACAGGACTGCAAAGTTGACGCTTTGAGTCGGCGCTCAGCACGGGGACATGACTTCTATTTCCCACCTGCACAGACTCTTGGGGCAGCTCGAACGTGGCCAGGTCTATGGCTGCCGAGCCGCCGGCTGGCCCGCTGTCTGCCGGCACGGTCGAAGCCGACGCCGCAGCTCGCGCCGTGTCACCCGTGGCAGACGAGCTGCTGCCCCTGCGCGGCTCACCCGGCTTCTGCACAAACTCCTGGCGCTGCATCATGATCAATTTGGCACTGTCAGCGCCGAGCCCGCACACTCACGGGCATGTTGAGGAAATATACATTCGGGTTCCAATCACTGTGCACTTGGCAGCCACTGTGCTGGGCATTCGTGCTCTCAAGTCAGCCATTTCTCTTTCGGGTTCACACCTTTGCCGCACTGTAAAGGTCACAAGCCTCGCAGTCTCACCTGGATCAGGCGGCCAGAGTAAGAGTCGGCGGAACTGCGGCGCGGTCGCCGGTAGGGCGCGACCACCTTCTTGGCGGCCGCCTCGCCGTTCAGGGCCCTATACAGCATGCCAGGAAGAGGTCAGCCGCCGCCGCAAAACACGTGTCCATTCTGGTCATGGCACCTGGGATGCTTCCATCTTCCTGGGATGCTTGCAAGAGCAACCGTGGAGCAGGCTTGCATCTGCGCGCCAGCCAGCTTGGGCGGCTGGCTGTGCGATCTGGCGTCGATGCCACTCAGCAGCCGCGGCAGCTCTGCCAGGGGACAGCTGCGGAGTCCCCCAGCACCGCAGTTGCAGATATTGCAAGAAGGTGAGGCGCAGCACAGAAGCCGCACTCCATGGCGGCGCAGGTGTGCTGATCCAGATCGTTCGGTCACAACAAGAATTGTGTTTTGAAATCAAGAATTTGGCTGCAGAGAGGCGTACTCCATGGCGGCGCACGAGTGCTGCTCCAGAGCGTCCAGGCTCATCAGGTCAGCGCGGCGCGCCTGCTCCTTTCGCAGCGCCGCCATCGCCGCCTTGGAGGTGTTTACATCCCACGCTGGCCTGTAGAGAGCGCATATCCATCAAGAGCAGTCAGCCCGCGGATGTGGCGGCCGAAAACACGATCTTCGAGACGTGAAGGCTTCTTCTTGGCAGCTGCAAAGGCGTTGGACTCAGCTGCACCGTGCACATGTCGCTTCGTGTTGTGAACACGCACCTGGCAGCTTGCTGTGGTCCCATGCGGCCGTGGTCTGCTGCCGGCATGGGTTTGCGAGCACTGCGGCAACGAGTCAAAAGCGGTTTGAAGCTGCAGTTCTGCACCGAGCGCATAGGTGGATGCACCGCGTTGTTAATCTGCATGTGCACGTCTTACCGCTCGTCGCCTCTGCCGCCTTGGCTGACTGGCCGAACAGCGACGGTGTTGTCAACCGGGAACAGCTGCCGGCGCGGGCTCAGCGTGGTTCCTGCCCAGCAAACAGTCCGTTCAGACTTTGTTTGGGTCCACAGCAGTGCTAGGTTATATCACGCACAGCCAAGCAGCCTCACCCGTCGACTCTGCCGGTTCGATGCTGTCCAGGCTGAAGGAATCGCTTTCCGCATACGTGAGCCCGCTGGGCGTGCACTCGAGGGCTCCAGCCATTGCGATTCTGCTTCCCTTTGTCAAGTTGTTGAGTTGCCTCGCAGACCACGCGGCATTGATCCTGCAACTCGGTGTGAGCAGCTAACGGATGCAAAATGCTTTTGGAACTGCTGCCGGCATCGTTCCAGTCTTGGCGTAACGCGCACCTTTTGATTACCGTTCTGTGCAGGACCACAATGCACTTGCAGCGAGGCAATGTGCTGTGTGCAGCGTGCAGATGAGCTGGCATGAGCGGCTCATTCAAAGTTTGCAGTTCAGTGACGACTGAAATGTAGACATTTTGCAGCTGCTGCAAATTTCGGCGGGACCTGGTTGCAATCAACTGTTCACAGCTGAACGCGCAATACAGAAGGAAAACAACTCGTTCAATCATGACTAGTCTACAAGAGAAGCTGTAACGCGTCAGGAGAAAGTGATAAGCAAAGCACAAATCGACACTGCATCGGTGACAATTCAAGACGCAGTCCGCCGGGTCACTTTCGAAAGCTAATGTATAACTGCATGATGCGCAGTGCACCACTTTCAAGAAATGTTTGCTTTCACAGCCTCCCTCAGCGCAGCACGGTGTGGCGGAAGTGCAGCAGCCAGGCGCCGGCGATGAAGCCCCACACAAAGCCGCCGCCATGCAGCGCCACGTATCGGAAGGCCTGCCGGGCGAGCTGCTCCAGCGCCGGCCAGGTCATGCCGTCAAGCGCCAGCACGCTCCAGATGGCGGTGATCAGGTACATGGCCGCCATGCAGACGCCGCTGGCCGCCCGCCGCCATGTCAGCATGGGCTTCTGCGGTGAGGGCTTTTGCAGCGAGGGTCTCGCGGCGCCCCGCTCGCCGCCGGGCTGCATCGCGGGCTCCTGGCCGTCCGGCTTGTTGGTCTTATCCTTGCGCTGCACCCGCGTGGCAGGACCGGCGACGGCAGCGCGCTGCTGCTCCTCCTTGGCTGCCGCGGGCGGCGGCACCATGTTTCCGTGCTTGTCCACGTGCTTGTCCACAACGACGAAGCGGACCGATGCCGCCTCCTCGGCCTCGGAGTCGACGCTGCTGACGAGGTCGTAGAGCTTCCGCGTGACCTCAGGATCAGAGGAGCGGCAGGTGACGGACCGCAGGCGCAGGTGACGCTGCATCATGTTGCGTCCCTGTGAGCCTGAGCACAGGCCGGCGGTAGCGAAGCTGGGGCGGCCTGATTGGCCGCAATCAGGCCTCTGGACCGGGCAGTTGAGGCCTGCGACACAGGGAAAGTACTGTGCCGTCAATTCACCGTGTCGGAGGTACCGAGGCACTCCTCGAGGCACTCCTGCAGTGGCTTGGAGGCAGATTATGCCCCTGCCTTGCTGAAGATATACTTTGAAGATATACTGCGAAGCGAGCGAATGATGCAGACTTCACTTGCTCGCACGGGTCTGCGTGCACACTGCACACAGGCGCAGGTCCTCGGCAACACTCGCTTGCGTACCTGCCCTCGAAACTGCCGCCATCGTTCGTAGCTGCGGCCTGGCGAGTGGCGTGCGACCCAGCGCGCTGCGAATCGCTGGTGCGTCCATCGCGGGATCGGTACGAGGCTGCAGTTGCGCTATTCGAATGATGCAGTGTGTCCCCAGCAGCGCGCTCTCCCAGGACGTGCTTGACTCTCCCAGGACGTGCTTGACTCTTTCCCCGCCGATGTCAAGGGGCCTGGATCTTGCCAAGCGTTGCCTTGAGGTGCAGCACCTTATTTTGATCGCTGTTGTGTTCGTATTGCTCCCTTGACTTTGCTGGCATTGATCCGCGAGACTAGGACGCAGTGCGGCTCCAGACCGGGTCGGCATTTTCGGCAGATTGGGGCGCATGGCCGAGCCAGTGGAGACGATCGTGGCTGGAAGCAGCACAGCACAGGAGGAGCTGTTTGACGTGCTGCATCCTGACGGCAGAAAGACAGGTGGCTCATCACTCCTGGTGTATAAGATCAGTTGAATTCGATTGCGCGCCCTTGCGGGGTGCTGCTTGCGGGGTGCCGTTCGCACAATACCAGCCAGTGCTTTTGCTTCACATGCGTGATCATGTTGGCCATTCTTCATTGCCGATGATCATCTTGAACCATGTGGCGCAGGCCAATCAAAGCCGCGTAGCGCGGTCCACCGCGACGGCGACTGGTGCGTGCCCGCTGATGTCACGAGGCCGACATGCAGCATACGAAACATATATACTTGCAAACACTTCACAATCGATACAACGGCTGATGACAAATACTCTCTTCTTGGCAGGCACCGCGCAGTACACGTCTGGGTGTTCTGCCAGCCGACAGCGGAGCTCATTCTGCAGGCAAAAGCTTTTGCATTGCTTTTGCACACCACTGCATTCACAGCACCGTCGAGACAGCACGCATTGCTGGCTTGCCGCATCGCCCCAATCGGTAGACGGCAGTGTGTCAACCGCAGAAACGCGCCGCGCACAAAGACAGCTGGGCCGGTCTCTTCGACATATCGTGTGCGGGCCATGTCTCTGCCGGCGATGAGCCGCTGCCGACAGCGGTGAGGGAAACGGCAGAGGAGATCGGGCTGGACCTGCCCCCGGAGGTATATGCGAGCGTTCTTGAGGAAGCAGTCCTATGAAAGCCCTGCTGTCTGCGCTCCAGGTTCCTGCCTGACATTGCACATCTCTACAATGCGATCACCTTCAGGCATGGCGGACGATTGGGCATGGGAGACGTGTTTTCATGCTGCAGGCCTTTGAGCATGTGTTTGACACCATCCACCGCTCCGTCATCAACGACGGCACGTTCATTAATAACGAGCACATCAACGTGTTCCTGGTCACGCTGCTGGACCGCGTCTCCCTGGACGCCTTCGAGCTGCAGGCGCGCTCACAACAGCCCCGGTTTGACACACTACAGTAATTACAGCAGGGTAAACAGCCTGCTGGCAACGTCTCGCCCACGTGCTTCGGGCGTGAACAGCAAGGCGTGGACAGACATATGAAACGTAGGCGCCTTGGGCGTCACAACATGGGCGTCACAAGGTGAAAACGTCATTGCTCGGGGTGGCGCTCTCCACCCGTTCCTAGCAAGCTGATGAGCCAGCTGACCGAATGCCGCCTGGCGATTTTGCAGGCCAGCGAGGTATCGGAGCTGCGCTACATCGGCATCGACGACCTGCTGGACAGGTGCAAGCGGCGCGACCCCCTCTTCGTGCCCATGGAGTTTGACGAGACGGTGAGGCTGCAGGGGTTCCGCGGTGCAGCAAGCCATGCGACGCCAGCCCATGTTGGAATGCATGCTGCTGAAAACCGTGATGTAACAGCGTTTGGCGCATCTATGCATGCGATAAAATGTGATGTGCAGTATGCGAAGCTATTTGACGACATGAAGCAGCGGGCGCAAATGCCGGCAGCTGTGGACCTGACTGACGTGCACACCGTCACCCTCAGAAAGCCGGTGAGGACCGCACCGAATGTCTCCCTGTGTATGTACCAGTGATATGCAACACAATGGAACACGAATGATGCCTATGCCGGCAATGGTAATGCCAGCGCGGCCAAAGTTCAACTGTCTTCACCATGTGCACCATGCAGGGCCACGAAGACCAACAGGCACGGTTTTGGGTGCTGCGAAATGGCTTCGCCACTGACAGTGCATGAGGTGGCTGCTGTCAGAGTTCCAGGCGGATCATTTGGTGCCGAAAATCAGAGCCGTGACAAAGGTATTGCATGCTGCACTATGGCCGTATTGACTTGTAAAGAAAGTTCTGGTCAGTTCTGCGGCCACAACAAATCGAAACTGCTCTCTCGGCTCGCACGCTGTTCAGTCTGTAACACTCTCTCTGGCCACCTCAATGTCACAGCCCCGTTATGCTGGGCCCAATCCCATGGCAGAGCCCGACACTTTCCTCCATAGTACACATGACCGTCTGTCGGAGAAACCTACTGGCTGCTGTCCCACCCACAGGCCGAGCCCATTGTTCCCACCCCTTGCCGCTGCTCTCACTGTATCTCGCATGGCTATCACTCCCGCCCGCCTCTGACAAACCCCGCGGCAGCATGGTTTCCAGGTCCTACAGGGTTCGCACTCCTTGCAGGCTCTGTTCACTCCTTGAAGGGCGCAAACACGACGCTGGAATTGTGGCCGCCGAAGCCAAAGGAGTTTGAGATGCCGGCTGTGATGGCGTGTTGCTTCTTCTCGTTGGGGACGGTGTCGATGTCCGCCACCTCGTCCACCAGGTCGCCCTGCAGCGAAAATATCTGGCGTCAATCAGCGTCGGCTTCCGGTTCGTCTCTCGAGGTGCAGTGCTGAGCTGTCCTTGGCACCTTCCTCTTGCATAACGCCGCGATGGCAGCTTGCTGGCGTGTTGGGTAACAGCCCGCAGTACTGTTGCTCTTGTCGGCTCCAAGTCGCGCTGTCACCTGCCCTGTCGGCCGAGGCGGTGCGCAACAAGACAATAGTGGCGAGCAGCAGTAGTGAGACGCGCCTGGTTGGTGGTGGGGTGCACCTACCTGGTGCGAATAGCCCGGATGGTGGCGATGGCCTCCAGTCCTATTCGATCTGTTTGCAGAGATTGGCACGGCAGCAAAACAATCGCGCACCTGGTTGATGGTGGGGTGCACCCAGCCGGTGCGGATGGCCTGGATGGTGGCGACGGCCTCCAGGCCGCCAGCGGCGCCGAGGCAGTGCCCGATCATGGACTTGGTGCCGTTCATCTTGATGTGGCTCCAGTCGGAGAACACCTGCTTCACCGCCTTCACCTCCGCCACGTCGCCCACCAGCGTGCTCGTCGCGTGCGCGTTGATGTAGTTGACCTGGGGGGCATGTATAATGTTTCAATGTGCAGTATTGAGATCGTGTTCACTTTGAAACTTGAATCGCGTCGCCCCCCAGCGTGCTCGTTCATGTAGTTCTCCCGCGGCTAGGGCAGTGCAAAACGTCCCATTGCGGGAATCGACAAGACTACACACGCCGGCTGATGCGCAGCTGCCCCGGCTTCAGGACTGACTGTCGGAGCAGCCCAGCATGCTTTCCTGCAGCGTAGAGATGTAGATGGCAGGAGAGCAGCTGGTGCCAGCGTCTGACAGTGCACGAGGGGGACTCTATGACGGGCGCACCTGGTCGCGGTCAATCTTCGCGTCCTTCAGCGCCAGCTGGATGCAGCTGGACACGCCGAGGCCATCCGCGCGCGGGTCCTGCAGCATCGTGTGCAGTCGACCCATCAGCAGCTGGCTGAGATTGGGGTGATGATGCGTTACGATGCGTCATGACGCGAGGCTGTGCGCGCGTCGACGGCCACACACGTGACCGGTCCATTTACGAGGCGTGCACAGCATGGTAGCACACCGCCCTGCCCTGGCATAATCCTAGAACTGACCAAGCTATTGAAGTCTGATCGCACCACCCTGCACTGTCTTGGTGAGCTGCATGTTGTTCTCCAATAAACTAGAAAGGAGGCACACCGTCATGTGGTAGGCGTCGCAGTTGGTGGCGCCGCCCAGGTACTCGCAGAGGATGTTGGCGCCACGCGCCTGCGCGTGCTCCAGCGACTCCATGCACAGCACGCCCGCGCCCTCGCCCATCACAAAGCCGTCGCGGCTCTTGTCCCATGGCCGCGACGCCTTCTCCGGCTCGTCATTGCGCGAGGACAGCGCTCTGCACAGCAAATTCTCAGGGCTCAGCTCGTCAGGGTGCCGATCAAGACAATGGTGCGGTGGCCGGATTTCCTCGGCATTTCGTTGCGCGGGGACAGCGCTCTGCAGGCACAGGAACCGATTGACTTGCGGCATATTGGTGCGTATATGCGCCTTCTTTGTCCCACGGCCAAGACGCCTGCAGCGGCTCCTCATTGCGTTGACCACAGCTTCTCACAGCATTGCTTGCACCAGCTGCGGGTGAGCAGTCTGGCGGTGCTGCTGACCCACCTGCATGCAATGAAGCCGCCGAGGCCGACGGGGATGATGGGGGCCTCGCTGCCGCCGGCGAGGATGACGTCCGCGTCGCCGCGCCGGATGTGGTTCGCCGCCGTCACAAAGCAGTAGTTAGCCGTCGCGCAGGCCGTGGAGATGGAGTAGTTGGGCCCCATGAAGCCGTACTCCATGCCCACCAGCGCGCCGCCCCTGCAGTAGACGTGAACATGTATCACTGTACTGCTCAGAGATAGTGGTTGGGCACCATGCCCACCAGCGCGCCGCCCCTGCGTTTGGGTGCAAAAGGCTTGGTGACGAGATTTGGCTTGAGCTGGCCAAGCATTGAAATGGAGTACTTGGACCCCATGCAGCTGTACCCCATGCTCCGCTGTCGTGCCGCCTCTGCGCTCCAGATGTTACTGCCTCTGCAGTTACGCCCAAGGCCTGGCTCCTGCAGGACACCACCTGCATTGACCTTGGTCGCGTCTGCAGTGGCCGGCTTACAAGGCTCAGGCTGCCGATGCTCCAGAGAAGCATGGTCAAACCGCTGCTGCTGTTCTGTTGTTGTAGCATGGAGGACCCGAGCCTTGCATGTCACGGGGCGCGCACATGTTAGTGATTGCGTAGGGGTTGAGCTGGGGCCGATCTCTTGGTGGCCCTTCTTAATGGTTTCTTCCTATTCTATTGCAGCATTATCTGTGTAGGGAAAGGAGTCGCGCACATGTTCTTGATGGCGCAGGGGATCAAGAAGGGGCTGATCTTGCAGTGGCCCTTCTCCACCAGGTCACCCGTTTACGTAAACCATTGCTGCCGCCAATTGAAATGCAAGGGCACGCACATGTTGGTGATGGCGTAGGGGATGAAGAAGGGGCTGATCTTGCGGTGGCCCTTCTCTACCAGGTTCTGCACGCCGTCCTGGAAAACCTGCAGCCCGCCCATGCCGGTGCCCACCAGCACGCCCACCCGCGCCTTGTCCAGCTTCTCGTACGCCTCCGGGCTATCCTGCAATGATTTGGCGCAACGGGGAGACGGCATGAGTGCAGAGTTAACCGTCGGCTGTGGGAGAAAATATGAGTAGTATATGGAATGTGCCCACCAGCACGCCCACCCGCGCCTTGTCCAGCTTCTCGTAACAACTCCGGGCTGTCCTGTAACGATTTGTGGGATCAGTAAGTGCAAGGCCGCCGCTGATGATGATTTAGCTGATGATGATCCAGCTTCTCGTACGCCTCCGGGCTGTCCTGTGGGATGTTGCGCAGCGGGACGTGGTTTTACAGCGGCATTGGGAGCGGCGCTCAGATGAAGGGTGCCGTACAGATGATGATGTGACAGCGGGTATGGCTGGACCATCGTGGATCGTGCTCAGGAATTGCAGTGCAGCCCACTGACAGATCAGCGCAGAGGTTCGCATGCGCATGTCCTCGGCAGACTCATTGCTGTGAATATTGTCTTGAAAACCGGTATTGGAGGCTGCCAGAAGCACATGGCAGTCCTCAGTGCAGACGCCCACCTCGTTGTCGAGGCCTGCGTCCTTCAGCGCCTTCTTCGAGCTGACCAGCGTGTAGCTGAGGCAGTTGTCGTATCGCCGCAGGTTCTTCTTGTCAATGAGCCTGCATTGGCGTGATTTGGAGGCTCAAGAGTGTGCAGGGTCCATTTGCGGAATCTGCTGGGTGCGACAGTACAGTCCTGCATGTGATGTGCAGGCACGAGTGATGCATCTGAATGTGCGCACCCCTCGCTGTCGAAGTTCCTGATCTGCGCCGCAAACTTCGTGGGGAAGCTTGATGCGTCAAAGCGGTCGATGAGTCCCACGCCGCTGGTGCCCGACAGCAGCCTGCGGCAATTGCAATTCTGGTAACAACATCAGCAGCGATTGACTGCACAAGCCTGCGTGAAGGACAATTTGCGCGGCGCACTTCTCGTAGAAAGTGTCGACGTCGTTGCCAAAGCACGACGCAATGCCCTGCCCCGTGATGACCACCCGCTGGCTGGGGTTGCTGACGCCTGCTGCCTGACATGTGAGCGCTCCTGTGGTGCAAGAGAGGACAAAAGTGTTAGTGCATGCAGGTTCAGGCACCTGGAAGTCAACCAAGCGATGTCCAAACGGGCCGATACAACGGTGTTCCGCTAGCACATGGTTTACTGTTGTACTGTTCGCGCAAAAGCAGCAGAATGACCGGGTTTGCAGCCAGATAATGTGCATTCTGGCTGGGACGAAGGGTGCACCTCTGTGCCCACGGACGGCCACCAGACCGCCCCTCTGCAGCTGTCTGAGGGAGTTGCTGCCCGTGAGACCACTTGACGCGCGCCGCAGACCCTGCATCATTACTGTGTCAGGATGGCATAAGCCAGAGCATTGCATGTTGCTTCGCGATCTGGCGCTGCCACAGGACGATTCAGCGTCGCAGTTTTACGCGAGGCCTTTGTTGGTGCGATTCGGTCGGCTTGAAGCGTGGTAGGGGTACCCGCGTGCGAACCGTGAGCTCTGCGCCTGTAAGATCGGCCCTGAATCGCTCATGGCTCGAGCGAGCACCAGCCGCTGGTGAACAGGGTTTTGACACAGGAGTGAGTCAGCTTTCTAAACTTCCAGTCGTCAAGTGCCGTCTCCACAGGAAGCATCATTACTCAACGCCTCAAACTCAACGCTCCTCCGCAGCATACCTTCAGTGCTGCGTGTTGCCTCTGAAAGGTGATCGCGTATACATGGCATCGCGACGCGTTCGATGCCCGTTCGTACACTATCGCCACGCATGATGACGCCAGATCACCCACCTCACGTGGCCTGCAGCGTCCTCCAGCTGCACTGCGCTGGCTGCGTCAAGGCAGGCGCCGCGTTGGCTTGACGCGGCGCTGCATTACTCACAAGCGCTGGGGTTGACACCTGACGCACTGCCATGGCGGAGGCGGAACGGCAAGCGCCTCTGCGGCAGCAGAGCACCGCCAGCTCGGACAGCGCCACAACACGGAGCTATGGTGCTGCGGGCAGAGCGGCCAGCGCAATCAAGGCATGTGCAATATCCCTTCTCCGTCGTTGTGCCAAAAGGAGCCAGCCATGCAATCACCAAGTACAGTGCAAGCGCTGTGTGTGGCATCACGTAGCGCCATTTCACCATGTGCGCGGCAGCGTCCAACGTTCAGCTCCAGACTGCATTCATAACACCTCTTTCCACATCCACTGTGCAGAGTGGCACCTTCGCAGCCGGCATGGCGGTGGGCAGCACGCTGGCGTATGTGGCGCCGCACCTGAATGGCGCCATCGACATCATGGCGGTCCGCCAGCCGGATGGCAGCATCAAGACGTCGCCCTTCTACGGTGGGTGGCCTGCATTTCCGTTAGCATGCGCATGCGGCAGATGCTCATGCAGAGCACTGTACTGCGAATATGCATGCAAACAAGCGGATAACAACAACTCGTGACATCTTCTCTGCTCGCATGCAGTGCGCTTTGGCAAGTACACCGGGTCGCGCACCACCGACCGCGCCGTCAAGATCATCGTCAATGGTGAGCTGACCATTTGCGCATCTTGTTTGACGCCTGCACCAGACATGGTCAGCACCAGTGTATTGTCCGCGCTGCAGTTGCGCATCTCATGTGCAGCAGAGCTGATTGTGTGTGTGTGTTGTTGTGACCTGTTGCTGCCCCTTTCCGGCTTGTACAAAACCAAAACGTGCAATTGTAGATGTGGAGGCGAGCTTCACGATGCACCTGGGGCGCACGGGCGAAGCCTACTTCCTGGGCGAGGAAGTTCACGATGGCAGCATACCGCTTGCCGGCAGCGGTGCGCTTGCATCAACATCTGCCAGACACCGAACGGCAAGCAGTGCTTTGCTGAGACGCTTTGAACTGCGCTACCATGCCGTGGCGGCTTGTGCCATCAGCAGCGCCGCCTGCTGGCACACCAGCACAGCGGCGCCGACGCAGGGATCGACGGCGGCAAAGTCAGGATGTGGTAGCCTGAAACCCTACAACCTGGAAACAGACTGAGATGCTCATATCTGCGCAGGCGGCATCGAGCTGGCGGAGGAGCAGCTGAGCGGCATGATATCGGGTCAAACCCATGTTGCTTGTCACTCTCAACCCTAAAACCCTTAAAAATGTGCAGGCGACGTCGAGCTGACGGAGGAGCAGCTGAGCGGCATGATGTCGCCGCCCAGCGGTTACTCCTCCGGCGACGACCGCCCGCCCTACGCCACCGCCGAGCAGGTGCCGCTGCTGTATTTCGCTGCGAGAATGTTGTCTGTACAGGTGTAGTCGCTGCCACGAGAATTGCATCGCATCATGGCCTGAACCCCGCCGGGAAATGCGTCTGAATTGCCCGCCCCATGCCATTGCCGAGCAGGTGCCGCTGCCGCTGCTGTCGCTGCCACGAGGTGATGGAGGACATCGTGCAGCCGGAGTCGGTGCTCGCCTGCCGCGCAGAACCCTGTCAGCGTTTCAATTCTCCTGCTTCTGCAAAGAACACGTTGGTTCCCTTCAGGTGGTGACGATCCGGGAGGCGATGGAGGACATCGCGCGGCTGGAGTCGGCGGTGGCATGCCGGCCAAAACCCTATTCATATCACACACAACCCCATTCCGAACTCTGTATTACAACTACCCCAGGTGGTGGCAATCCGGGAGGCGGTGGAGGACATTGCGCGGCTGGAGTTGGCGGTGGCATGCCGGCCAAAAGCCTATTCACACACAACTCCATTCCGAACTCTGTATTACAACTACTCCAGGTGGTGGCAATCCGGGAGGCGATGGAGGACATCGCGCGGCTGGAGTCGGCAGTCGCCTCGGGGCGTGCCGCGCCCGCGGAGGTGGAGCAGCTCAAGCACGCTGCGGACGATGCGGTGGAGGACCTACGCTGCCACGTGGACAGCGAGGCGCTGACAGCTGCCGCTCGGCACGAAGGCCTCATCCTGCACGAGGTGAGGGTTTTGTGAGTGACCACATATTTCAGTTATCAAGGACGGATATAGGCAGTAGTTTAATTTTTGATTTATGAAGTGCACGAAGCGCTGCGCGGTAGGAGGGTCCTGTCGTACATGAGATGGCCGCCGGAACGCCAAACCATACTGGCGACAGGATGAAAAGAGCGCTACAGTAATTAGAGAGTCGAGTAGTGAACGCTAATCGCATTTGCAAACACAGGTGTCCACAATGTTCCTGGTCACGCGGGAGCGGATTGTTCCCTGTTACTTGACGCATCTGAACATGCTCTGGCTGTAGGCTATATTATTACGGGTCTTTGTCGGCAAGCGGTGCCGCACCTCGGTTGCAAGGATCACTGAGAAGGAGGCCCACAAACTGTTCTTTCATCAGCACGCTGTGCTCGGCCCTGCAGGACGGCTACGAGCGATCGCCGCTGGCAACGCCCATGGCGGGCCTAGGTGCGGGTCCGGCCGCAGACCCGACGCTGCTGACGCCAGGCAGCTTCAGCTCGCATTCGGACGTGTTCCACACGCCCGCCGGCAGCCGCTCGCACAGCATGGAGTTCCCGCGCATCGAGGAGGACGCTGTGGCGCCGATTCCTTGCAGCGACGGCGGCGGCGGCGGCGGCAGAGAATGCGGCGAAGTGCTGCCGACCTACAGCGCCAGCCGCCTCAGCCAGCAGTCGTACGCCGCGACGGCGGCGGGCGCCGTCAACGCAGCCGGTGCGGCCAAGAAGGACGGGGCAGACGGCGGCGGCGCGGCGACTGCGCCGGAGAGCGGTAGGGATGGCAGCTCCCGGCCTGCATCGCCACCCACGCAGCAGGCAGAGGACGCGGCCGCTGGCGACAGCGGCTCCACGACCGTGCAGCAGGGGGCAGTGAGTGCGGGCAGCCACCCCAGCCCTGCCCCAGCGCAGCCTGCCAGCCCGCAGCGGGGTGCGGAGGACGTTGGCGGCAGTACAGATAGCCAGCCGCCCGCAATCCTCAGCGGCCCCCAGTTTGCGGCATCAGCGCGGGCGACAGAGGCAGACGCTGCAGGCGCTGTTGCTGCAGAGCAGCCCGCGGCGGCGGCAGGCGCGGGGGCGGCAGCGCGTACACCCGCAGCAAGCAGCAGTGGCAGCGGCGGCTGGAGCGGCAGCACGGATGCGGGCGGCTCCGGCACTGCGGCGCGGCCGAACACCAACGCGCAGGGCGACCTGCTGCACCCTTGGAGCTTGGCCAACCCGGGCCCGCTGGCGGCGCCCCAACCTGAGGACGTGGGACCCGCCACCATCAGCCTGGCGGACGCTTCCTCGCCCGTTGGTGGGTGCTGATGTAATATGCAAACATGCTTGTTCTTGAAATGGCGGTTCATGAACAAGCAGCAACTTTGCCGCACCCTAGAGAGAGTCCGTGCCGTCAGACGCGGCGGCCCGCCACTGTCAGACTGGCGGACGCCTGCTCCCCCGTCGGTGGCTGCTGGTTCAATCATTACTGGCGCTTTCTGCTCCTGAACGTTAGTGTTCTACAGCACGCCGAGGAAAATTTGAGCACACGGACGCGGCGCCCGCCGCCATCAGCCTGGCCTGGTGCTCTCGCCCGTCGTTGGAGTTTTGGCCGCAAGAATGATCACCAAGAGCCTTACGGGGCCTTGCACCTCCGATCTCCAGGGTCCCATGACCAATCTCCGTGTGGTACAAAGATCTGGGTGTGCAGCACTGACTGCACCGCGACCTGAGCGAGGGCTGCAAACCGAGTCATCGCTCTAGCTGCCCCATGACTGCGCTGCTGTTGCGCTGCGCTGCGCAGGCGACAACGCGGCCGGCAACTCGGCGGCGGGCGCCACCGCCATCCCCGCCGCTGCGGGCAGCGACGCAGCTGAGGCGGCCTCGGACGCGGCGGCGTCCGGCGAGCAGTCCTCTCGCATGCAGGTGACAACACCTTGCAATGCATCCGGGGCTGCACTGCAGGATGCCGTTGGTAACGGCCCATTTGATGCATGCTCAGCCTGCTGCGAGAGACTGGCCGCTGGTGAACATCCGTCTGACCTCCCTCGCCCTTCGAAATCTCCGAACTTCATGCATTCTGGGCATGTTATACGCAGCTGGCGGACATCGAGGCGCTTGTGGAAGATGGCGTCGCGGCGCCAGCGGCTGTGCGCGAGGCCAGCCGTGCGGCGTCCGGCGGCGAGGTGGCCTCGTCCAATGCGGTGCGCCACAGCAGGGCTTCGCATACGATTAATGTCGTTTGACAACAGCAATCATAGGAATGAACACCTGAATAGTGCATAGCGCCGGCGGCCCCGCACGAGGCGATCCGAGCGGTGAATGGCAGCGAGGCCGTGTGTCTTGACATGGTATGCGGCCACAGTGTGCAGAGACTTGATGCTTGCACGTGAGCGGGCCAAGAGCATGGCAGTCCAGCAGCAGAACATGTGGGGTCAGAGACTGTGCCCGGCTGTGGCTCCTGGACGGCTGTTAATTGGTTTCATCTTTCAAGACTTTGCATCACACCTGAAGGCCAAATGAGATGCTGCTGTCCAGCGCAGGAGGATCCTGAGACACGTCTATATTGTGCGGGCGCAGGCGCTGTCTTCTGCGGAGGATGGCCGCGCCGCAGATGCCGCATTGGAGCAGTCTGGCAGCGGCGGCAGCCGGTCAGCAGAGCGGGGCGCTGATCCAGCTGATGAGCCTGGCAGCGACAAGCCTGCAGAGTCAGCGTCAGGGCAGGCCAGCGGGCAGCTGGCGGACTCAGCCGTGGAGACGGCCACAGGTCCTGCCGCCAGGGAGGCCCCAGCTGAGGAGGCGGGTGCTCCGGATGAGGAGCCTGCCGCACAGCCGCCGGCGAACGGACAGCAACCGACTGTGGCCAGCTTCCAGCCTTCGGCAGAGGCGAGCAGCAAGCCCGCAGTGGCCACCGGCACGGGCGTCGATGGTCAGGCGGGCGGATCAGACCTCGACCGGGCGGCGGCCGGCGGCGACGGCGGCAGTCCAACACCGCTGCTCCCGAGGCCGGGCCTGCGAACGCCCGCCGACGGCGGCGGCGGCGACGATGCTGCTGCTGCCGACAGGGACGGTGGCGGGGACGGCGTTGCTGCCGGTGACCCAGTCGAGCCCGCTGAGCCCGGCTCGGCGCAGTCGTCGCAGTGCTTCTACGATGGCCAGGAGTCCCCGTTTTCTCAGGTCAGCAGCGGGACATCAAAGACTGTATCCTTACCTTCATTGCTCAGGACGTTACAGGCACAATGTTCTATCGGTCAGCTGCTCACCTGGCTGCCGCACCGTCAGCAGCAGCACCCCGCAAGGTCATGCTGCATTGCGACCTGATACGAGCAGCGCTCACAAAAACAGCCCTGCTTTGCACGTTGCATGTGCCAGCCTCGGCGAGGCACGATTCACTGTCCTCAATCTCGGCAATGACTTTCTGGTCTCCTCACAGGCGCAGCGCACGCCGACGCAGCCGCAGCCGGCACCGGCCGCCCCGTCATCGCCTTCGCGGCTGCGTGTCCCGGCCTCCGCGCTGCGGCAGTCGCCTTTGGAAGGCTACATGGGCGACCTCGAGGTGTGCTTGGTGAATAAACTGCGGTGATTATGGTACGGGAGGCATCTGCTGGGGTTGCCTGATGCGCCGCTCATTAGACCAGCGGAGGTCTGTACAAATTAGGCGTGTGCGCAGTCAGGTACAATTAACCCTGCCAACGATCAGCCACGGTAGCTGCCTATAGTGTCAAGTTCCATGAGCGGCAGACAGGGGTGTGTCCCTACAATTGAGCTCGCCATGACAAACAGGCGGCGGGGCGGCAGCCGTCCGGCACCTCAGCGGCGCAGCAGCCGGCAACCACGGCCAAGCGCACGCACAGCAAGCCGCCGCGGGTGCTCGGCAGCCTGGAGATGTCCATGTGCGGACCCAATCTGCGTCCGGACATGGGGTGAGTCCCCTCGCACCCGTTTGCGGAGTGAATGGCAGGTCATCCGAGCGTGCTGTAATGTGAGAGCGCGAGGAGAATCCGCATTGCATACAGCTGCATGCATGCAACTGGAACTTCCACATTCATCTGCAGTGCATGTAAGCTCTGAGGAGCATCCAGGAACCCTGAGAACATCGCGACAACATGCAGGCCGTACGAGGCCTGGGAGGTGTTCCAGGCTTCGCGAGTCGACGAGGTGCTAACACTGCTCACTCCTCCCGCTGATTGTCTCCCTTTTGACTTCTGCCTTCTGGTGCTGCTCTTTGCGAGTAACAGATTCTTGTGTGCAGAGTTTGCGTGACCTGTAGAGTACAATGCCTCGATCCTGGTTGCCGCAGCACATCCTTCCACGTTTTCCTCGATAGACTTACATGGCTTCATACTGATATCCGTTTTCACTGGCGATGCAGGCGGTGTTTGCAGCCAATGCGGTGGCCATAACGGCGTCGCCGCATCTTTGGGTGTGCATCGGCGGGCGGCTGCACCCCTGGAGCAGCGCTGCCCCCGCAGTACGCCCCAATGCAAATAGACCAAACGTGTATGCCACATTGTTTTCAAATCGGTTACAATCATCATGGAGGCCTCGTCCAGCTGCCCCACACGCTCCTGGATCCTGGCAGCGCGGTATCGCACGACAAGCAGCGTGCATCTTCAAGTGATGTCACTGCCGGCAGTGCGCTGGTAAGGCAGTGACGCACAACATGTCTCACATTGCTGCTCTCTGAGGTAATGCTTTAGGGGTTCCAATAAACCCTCTTCAGTGTTTCAGTATCCTTTTGAAATCCACGCCCCAGGTGCTGGGCCTGCTGGCCTTTGGCAGCGGCTGGGACGGCGCGCTGGCGGGCGGTCTGAGAATCCCGGAGCCCGGGGACCTGAGTCCCGCCCGCAGCGACTCCGCCAAGGAGGTGCGCTGTTTGCGAGTGTCCGTTGGTTCCGGCTCTCCCTCTGGACGAAAGTGCACAAAGTCTTGCCTTGTTTGTTTCCCATTTCTCGGGGCGGTGGGTGGGGATGACAGGCGGTCAGATCTCTGACGGCGCTCAAAAGCACCGCCCGCGTGCCAGCCGGTGCTAGTGCAGATCAAGGTCCATGCTGGATCCTGAAACTGTGCGATGGAGTGGCGAAACCGTGCAGGCTGCCATCCGAAACACTCGAGAATTAAACCCAATGTTGAAAACTTTACCTGCAACCTGGATGATGTAGGCGGCGCTGCGGCGCAGCAGCTGGCGCTTCTGGCCATTCCGCACCTCCTCCTCCGCAGCCTCCCGCAAGCTGGTGTGCTTTGACATTCTCCTATTCCGATTCGTGCTTATGTTCTCTTTGCGTCTGTAGAGGTGCTCCGCATCCGCAGCAGGGCCTGTCCTGTCGGATTTTCTGCCTTTGGCCGAGAACTGACCCGGCTGTTGCTGGGCTGGCAATCCGACCCAAAACGATGGAACGATGCATTAGAACGACGTCTACGTAAAGGTTCCTGATTGAAACACTTCACGCTATCTACAGGACGGCATTGCGGTGGGCTCTGGCGAGGAGGCGCCTGACGGCGATGGTGGCGGCGGCGACGCGGCCGGCGCCAGCCCGCGCGGCGGCTCGCAGAACGGCGCGTCGCCGCGCGGAGAAGAGCGCGGCCTGCGGCGCTCCACGTCCTCCTTCGGCCGCTCCAAGCTGAAGCCCGCCAGGTCGGACCCATTCTCCTTTCGAAATTGTTTACCCAGGGTGGTTATAAGGGCTCTTGCACGACGAGCATGGCCTGCCGCGCGCCACCTCCTCCTTTGGGCGCTTCAAGCTGAAGCCTGCCACGTCGGATTTCGGTCCTTCTTTGCTCAGATCTGGTACTTTCTTTCTAATTCTGATGAGATTTGTTGGTTAATGACACACGCCCTGCGGCGCTTCGCCTCCTTCTTCTTCGGCAGGTCCAAGCTGAAGCCCGCAACGTGGGCTCAGCATGCTGTTGCATGCCAAAAGTCCATCAAGCTGCTGGGTGCACGGCACCTCAACGTCCTTAGTCGGCAAATCCAACTCGAAGCCTGCCAGGCGCTCAGCATGTTGAAATCGTACCACCTCACGCAGGCGGCTGCGGCGGCACCGGCGGGCCTTCGTGCCTGGAGCAGCTGGCGACGCTGCCGCTGCTGCTGCTGCATATTCAATTCATCATGGACACGGTGTCAACAACTTGCTAAGTCAACAATATATGTGCAGGCGGCTGCGGCGGCACCGGCGGGCCTTCGTGCCCACCCTGGAGCAGCTGGCGACGCTGCCGCTGCAGGACGGGCAGAACACCATCGAGTTCGCCTTTGGGCGGGAGCGCGAGCGCGCATTTGTGCATCTGCTGCCCTGGAACGCGCGCCTGGTCATCAGCGACGTGGACGGGTGCGCGAGAGGAAGTGACTTTTGTCTTTAGGGTTCAATCAAGAAGTCAGGCGCTGTGCGCCACTGGCAGAGCTGCGCCGAGCATCAGGGCAACGGTCTGTGTCTGCTGTCAGGAGCGCTCTCACCAGGATCATGCAGTCCAAGATGGAGGGCTCGAACGCGACTATGACAAGCTCGATCTGTGCGTGTCTCCAACCCCGCGGCGACGCGCCTCCCAGGACAACGCTTGCTCTATTGGCTCACTCTGGAAATGCTCGTGCCGCAGGACGATCACCAAGTCGGACCTGCTGGGGCACCTGCTGCCCATGATTTCCTATGACTGGGCGCACTCCGGCATCACCCACCTCTTCCACAACATTCAGGTCCGGCCTCAAAATAGTGTATCTACATGCCTGCTTGCCGTCAACTCTGGCGGCATAGGGCGCCTCCCACTCATCCAGGTCTGCTCTCGTGATCGACAATGCAAACCCGGTGCCTGTCTGCTCGTTGTTGCATTTCATGAGCAAGCCCTTGCCATGCGCTGGCTCGCTTGAGCTTCCTGACAGCCGTATTCAAGGCTGGCCGCCACTCCAGATCCATTCTGCCGCTAATCGAAACCCAACTCCCAACCCACCTTGCGTGTGTGTGGCACAGCAAAACGGGTACCGGATGATGTTCCTCAGCAGCCGCGCAATCGCGCAGGCGAGCACGACGCGGGACTACCTGCAGCGCCTCAACCAGAACGGCCACCGCCTGCCCTCAGGTGCCATGCCTGCTCTTCCACGTTCGCAGCGGTTTGCCATTCTTTGAACTCTGCAGGCCCGCAGAGGCGGTCAGCACATCTGCACCTGCCAGCTCACCTGACGTGCGCGGCACAGTGTGGCCACAAAGACGCGCGCCCAAATCCACTCACGGCACGCCAGCCTGCAGCAGATCGTCGCCATTGGGAGGCCCTAGTCGGGAATAAGCCACAAGCAGAACGCACTTGGACTGAGTGTGGTCACTCCGCCAGCTCGCCGCAGGCCCCGTCATCATATCCCCGGATGGCCTGCTGCCCTCCCTGTACCGGGAGCTGGTGCTGCGCCGCCCCCACGAGTTCAAGATCAGGCGCGTCCGCCTCAGCGCTGTCCCGCGCGCAACACTGTGTGCCTGCTCGACTGCTGAACTCTCGAAATGCGACGAGCAACCCGCCCTAGCGCAAGGGCAGCGTACAAGTCACGCTGCTGCACTGGTAATGTGTTGGGATTCGCGGCATGCCATTGGGAAGTGCAGCATGACACCGCCCTCTCTGCTGTCAACGACAGGTCGCTGTTGCCGGACTCTACAGCCCTTCTGTACATCCTCATTCCCCAACTAGTGACTCTCATTGAAAGATAGTGTTGCGACTCGCCAGGTGCCTGGAGGACATCAGAGCGCTGTTCCCCGCGGACTACAACCCCTTCTTCGCGGGCTTCGGCAACCGCGACACCGACGAGATCAGCTACCTGGCCGTCGGCGTACCCGCCGCCAAGATCTTCATCATCAACAACCGCAGTGCGATCCTTTTCCGATGATTGCATGGTTCATCGTCAAGAATTGCGCTTCTCGGCCTGCTCCGCACCTACTTCACGCAACTGGTCAAGCAATACCCTGTCAGGTCGTGCCTCGCCCGCCACCAAGATGTTCCTCACCGACACCTGTACTGCACATGCCATGGGCTTTTGTCACTCACCGCACAAGAGCGGTGTTCTGGCCTGGGTTTTATTAGGCGTGGCCTTACTTGAAGCGATGAGCACCCAGATGCCAGAGTTGAACCCCGGGAACGAGACATCACACAGCGAGACGATCTGACACTGTTGGCGCATGTTCGAGAAGTGCATGACACCACTCCACCGCCGCGCAGGCGAGCTGCGCAGAGCTTCTTCGACAATGCTAAGGCATCTGCTTTCTGCATGTGCTTGATGTCATTTCACCGCTGTGCAGGCGGGCTGCGCAAGCGTCTTCGACGGTGGTGACGTGCAATTGCTGTTCAGAGTGCACTATTCTATCCTGTCGAAATCGCAGGCGAGCTGCGCAAGGCGTCTTCGACGGTGGTGACGTCCACCTGGCGGTCCCTCACCTCCGTCAACGAGCTGGTGCACGCGATGTTCCCGCCGCTCCGCGCGCCGCCGGGCCCGGCGGACGCCACGGCGGCGGCTTCAGCGCCCGAAGACTTCACCGATGACCGCGACGAGTTCCGGGATTTGAATTACTGGGATATCGCGCCGCCGCTGATCCTGGATGACCTGGAGGAGGAGGCCAGGCGGAAGTAGGGTTAGACCAAGAGCGCGGCCTCAATAGGCGGAGCGGGCAGGAGCGGAGATAGACAGGGGGCACTGACGTCTACCTGTACTCGAAGAAGTGTGGAGTGGATCTGAGGCTGCTGGCAGGCAGGCATTGATCACCTGCGCGGCCGCCACGCACGAAGGCCAGAGGAAACTACCTTACCAGCGGCGCACGGCCTTCGGGTTGCGGAAACCCGCCTAGACAATTGAAAAGCCTGCAAATCCTCAGCACAACATGCTGGTTTGTTTCGTTCCGGCTGCTGGTATGAACCCGAGCTGCCGGCGTCAATGTATTTGGTTCATTCGACTCAAAATGTCTGCAGCTGTTTTCCACGTTGGTCCTTGCCGAAAGCAAACGTCGTGTGGTACAGATAGAGGGTCACACGTCATGGCCATTGGCAATACTGAACTAGCACGCAGTTTCAGGATTCGGCTGCTGCTGCGGCGCAGTGTATATTCTGGCATATGCTGTTGTTTCAAAGATATTGAGCATCATCTCGGATTGCTTTTGAACCTCTGGACAAGCAGCCTCGCAGACAAGACTCTCGAGACCTGTCCACTGCTTTTTGTCGTTCATCATGACACCTACTGGCCTGTGCTGCACTGCCTTGAAACTGTGTTGCAGTGTCCGTTGCAAACGTCCAGTCCTCCAACAATTCAATACACTGCCAATTGTATTGGGCCAATTGATGGCAGGACTATCAAGATTATGCTCGCCGGTACACCGTCCTGCAGTAGCAGTTGCATATGAAAACCTCAGCAAGCAATATGCAAAGCCCGCAGCAGCGAAGCGGGCTTCAGTTGACAGCAGTGCGACGGCAAGTACGAAATCATTATGGCAACAGAATTCGCAAAGCAACCGAGACAGCAACCGAGACAGCAACAGCGAGCGAGCAACTGGGAGGGCACTCACTTGTAGTCGACGTGCAGCTGGGTGTCGCGTATGACCATGTTGGTGCCTTGCACCAGCTGGGAGCCGTCCTCGCTGAGCTCAAATGTATCATCGCACACGCCGCCGTGCGGGTTGTCCCACTCCACGCTGCACCGCAGTAAATCCGGATCACAGAACGATAACACATGAAACTTGTCGGCCACAGCACGCTCTGAGAGACCAGCTGGACACAACACACAACAAAAGGAAGGAAACAGCAAGGCTGCTGCGAGAGGGCGCACTGGATGCAGGGCCCGGCCTCGGTTCGATGCACCGAGCCGCGGTGCTGGCCGCGCCGCTTGTCGCGCCGGCTGTGCAGCACCACCTCGCCGGTCCAGGGATACCTGGCAGCGAGCACAGGCCCTGCCTGTCAGCTCCGGGAACAAATGCTTCCGGGAGTGCCCTGATGTGTTGGTCCGGCAGCTATCTACAGATGTGTCGCAGTGCAGCAAGGCCTTGTCGCGGGTGTGAAGGTGTCGAAGCGCCCTAAATTTTCCTCGTCGCTCAACGACACCCGTGCTGCCGCCAGCCTTGATGCGCCTGAAGAAGTGCTGCTGCACACGTTTCTCTCCATTCGAAGCCTGCATCCCTTGCACACACAGAACCTCTCACCGCTCCACGACGTCGGTAATGCCGCCGGCCTTGATGCACATGACAAAGTGCTCAGGGGTGTCCTCCACCTCCACCTTTGATAGCATCGTTTTTATTGTTGGACATGAAGAAGGCAATCCCACCTGCATGACGAAATACAAAGCCCTACCTCTCGACGACGTCCACGATGCCGCCGGCCTTGATACGCGTGACAGTGTGCTCCGGGGTGTTCGCTACCTCAGCTTCGACAGCATCGTTTCTGGAATTTGAAACAGACAGTTTCCAAATGCAAAAAGCCTACCGCTCGATAAATTGCATGATGCCGCCGGCCTTGCGGCGCGTCACGAACCTGCTCCGTAGATTCGACAAACATACCATGCCGAAATCCTCACCGCTCCACGACGTCCATGATGCCGCCGGCCTTAATGCGCGTCACAAAGTGCTCCGGCGTGTCCTCCACCTCCAGCTTGGACAGCACCTTGAGCCCCTTGCGCAGCACCCACGACAGCTGCACCGCGTCGCACGCCGCGTCCATGGAGTCGCTGGCGGCCTGCGCGAGAAGACAGCATGAAAAACATTCAGCCATGGGGAGGGGTTTCTGCAACAAGGGTGAAGCCGTTTGCACCTAGGCCGGCCTCTCCAGAGACTTGCGCTGCTGGACAGCGCCGCCGCATCGCACGCCGCGACCATTGAAGTGCAGGCGGCCTGCACGCACAGGCCGAAACGCGATACACACGTACTTGTGGGCGTTACAATCCATGCCCCGAGATGCAGCCCTGCCCGTCACGCTGCCAGATCCCACAATCATTCTGACTTTTGCAAGCGCACATATTTGGAAACAGAGCACCGCTGAAGGATCCGCCCCGCCAAAGGATCCAACGCAGTCCACGACACATGACAATGCCGCTTCGGACGCGCATGGCCATGCCACGCCAGTGTTGATACGGCATCTGCATTGCTTCCCACCTTGTCTATCTTCCAGGTGCCCGTCAGGCCGGTCTGCGCTGACGCTGTGACGCCTCTCCGAAGGGCTGCGCTAGACACCGCGAGCGGCTGCCGCGGCGCCAGCACAGCGGCCTGCAGGCTGTCGACGCTGATTGACGAGGACTGCAACTGCTTTCGCAACCGCCGCGCCGGCGATCTGTGGAGGTACATGAATCAGTAGGCGCGCCGCTCACTCGTTATGCAAAGAATGAGGTCCGCTCTCCTCTCCTTCATGCGCGCATGTCACAGACAGGCGCAGGACCAAGTGCGGTGCCCACCTGGACTGGAAGACATTGGCGATCGCTCGTTGCAGTGCGCAGGTGGCTAGCGGACCGTGCGGTGCATGCACGCGCACGGTCATGGCGCTGCTTGTGTACGCACTTTGTCTTGACTCTGTCTCGGAACTGGCAGTTGGGTCACAGTCTCGCTGGCGCAACCGAACGTCACAGAACACGAGCTGATGGAGCTGGGATTGGCGCTGCGTCTCAACAAAAAACTGACTTCACGCAAACTGCAGTGTCCTGCTCACAATCTTTTTCCTTGGACTGGCGCGTTGGGTCCTAACGGCGTCCCCAGTTATTAACTGTGTACAGGGGTGTCTGTATATAATAATATTCTGCGGGTCTAGGCACGGATGTGTCTGGACACGTAGAGCGAACCTGCCCAATTGCTGGCTTGCGACTATTATGGCCACTGAAGGCATTCGAGCACGTAATACCTGGCATACACAACACATATACTACGCCTGCTGAATCCTGGACCACCGCTTTGCTTTGGAACGATTGGGGGCCGGCTTCCACCTAACACTGGCTGTAGTTACCTTTACAGCTAGTGTGCAGAGTAAGGGGTGGAAGAGGTTGTAGAAAATCCCCTAACTACAAAGCTGTCGCGCAGCGGTCAGTAGCGCTGGTTTGCATTCCTCTCCTGTGTCGCAGCGCCGTCGCTGTGTGCGTGATCGGCTGCCCAGTATCGCTTGTGTGGGGTGCAACGCGCTGGCAAACTCCCATCGCGACCAAGGTTGATTCGGTTCGCAACCACTCGCTCCGAGGAGCAGGGTCCACCTGATCGGGTTACTGCCAGCGTCGTGGCGTGTTGGGAAGTCTCCTGGAGCGACAGTCAGGCCGATCGTGCCCTTTGCAAGGCCGTTGCAGCCATCCAGTCCAGAACTGCGCAGCTGGGCCAAAAGATGGAGACATCAGCGCTTCAGGGTTGCCTGGCCAGCGACCACTGCAGACAGGTGTGCAAGCATGAGGCGTGCAAACGCTGCAATCAGCAACGAGCATGATGCCCCGATGCAGTCCCAGGCCCTCCGAGGGAAGCCATTGCATCAGCTGTACACTGGTGCATGCCCCTGCAAAATCCGACAAGCCCTGCATGAGCAAATTCTTGCACTCCAAGATGCAGGTTCTGACAAGCCAAGTCGTTCTTGCTTCGCAGGTCCGCCCAGCGCACAGCTGCCGGCTCCCCGCCCGGTCCCAGCCGAGCTGCGCCCGCAGGCACGCGGCCCGAAGCGCCACGCGCTGCGCCGTCGGCCCAAGCTCGACGCGGGAGGCCACGGGACGGCAGCAGAGCGGCGGCAGGCTACAGTCGTCGGGCGACGACAGCGATGTCGTGGACATCGTCGCTGCGGCCCGGCGCAGGACCACCCGGCCGCAGGGACCCTCCCTGGAGCAGCAGCAGCGGGTGGTTAACCCTGTATCGGAGTTCCTGAGCAAGTGCACGGCGGCGTACCGCATATTCTTCCCGCAGCGCAACCGCAACCTGTCGCCCAAGGAGGAGGGACGCAACCGGCTGCGCATGATCCTCGTCGCCGACCGCTGCGCAATGAACCCCTCGTCGCTCACCGACATGAAGTGCGCTTTCGAGCCTATTGCGTTTCTCAATAGCACACCATGATTTCTGCCAAACAATGGCTGCGCTCGAGCCTGAGGCAGTCGCTGCTGCTCAATAATCATGTACACGACATGCGCGCTTGCTGCATCGCCACATGCATATCAGAGGCTGCCGCAGGAATGTTCTCCATCCAAGCCTGTACAGCAATCCAGCCTGGGCTCATGCAGCTATACCCAGGACACATGGATGGATGCGTTGTTGACCGCTGTTTCTGATCTGGGTTTCCACACACATGGTGCAGATCCAGCATCGTGGCGGCAGTCAGCAACTACGTGGAGGTGGAGGGGGAGGAGCTGGTGGAGGTGAGCATCACAACGGACGACGACCTGGGCACCATCTACTCCGTCAATGTGCCCGTCAAGCGCGTCAAGCCCACTGCCCGCGTCGGCCTCGAGGAGAACATGGAGGTGCGCGCACAAACCAACTAGCAGAAACAGGTATAGTGGTGACTATTTTCTCGTTTCTGCACATCAAGCGCGTCAAGCCCACTGCCCGTGTCGGCCTTGAGGGAACATGGGAGGTGCGCAACTGCTGATGTCGATCGTTCCGATCCGATCATCAACGTTTGGCTTTCGTCATGCCCATTAAGTACGTCGTAAAGCCCGCCGCCCGCGTCCGCCTCGAGGAGTCCATGGAGGTGGGCTAGGTGCCTTTTGTGTACGCCGCCCTCACGAGCTGATGCGCCTGGGAAAGGCTCGCGCACTGGCTCGTCGATTGTTGCTCGGAGTGCGTGTTGACGGAGAGATTGTGAGAGTGGCCTCGCGAGTCATTGCTGGCCAGGCCAGGCCAGGCCAGACTTGCACAACAGGGCAACCGCGGCATGGCTCTGCAAGCACGGCGCGTCGTTTCTATGCAAGCCTTGGGTCACGCCAAGGCCTGACTGTCTGCTGGTCATACATGCAGGGCCTCGCAGAAGTGGAGTGGGACGAGGATGATCCAGATGCGGACCCGTCTTCCCGCTTCCCATTCGGCACCTAGGCAGCCCAAGCTGTACTCCAGCCCAGTGCCAGAGCGCATGTATGATTAAATTAGTTACCGTAACATTGGGCGGTGGACGAAGCGACATTTGCTGGCAGTCAGCAGCAAATGCGAATGAGTACTGGCCTCCTCAGAGTCACAAGGGCATGCAAGCCGCTTTTGTTGGACCTGTTTTGGTTTCAACCACTGCATTTGCTGACCAACCCGACTGTCTCTTGAGCGTTGTTTCCCCATTCGGACGTGCTGGACCAGGCTATCTCCTGCAGAAGGACTTGGCTCTCTGGCAGGGGAGCTCCATTTGGGCATTTGTTTCTGTTTGGTGATGTGCGCTTGGCATAAAATATAAGTTTCCATATGCCACTCTTCATATGCGGCCTCATGTCCAGCGACCATGGTGTACGGGCTTGCAGAGATATGGCATGTGTTCCGCAATGGTCTTATAGATTCCGATCAGCAAACGTCAGGAATCGCATGCCAGAGGGCACGGGTAAATGTGACCAGCATGATTTACACCTCCCGAGACGATCTCAAGCAAAGGACATCATCAAGTGCTGTTCGTGCACGCGGTGCTGGCAGCCAATGCGTCTGGTGCTTCATTTGCCGAAGATGTCCTTGACCTTGTTCTTGGCCTGCACAGCAGAGGCTGCTCACTTAATTTCGCTTCCTTGACATGGGTGTTGGCGCTACAGAGCTAACATCTGCATCGATGTCTCCATGCACGATCTCCACATCCAGCAGCTGGAAACAGGCTTGTCTGCGTACCTTGTTCACCGATCCGTGTGGCTCGGGCTCGTTCTCTTCCTTGACCTATTGAACACCGTTCACACAGCATTCAGGCGATTTTATGCGCGGCGGCAGTCAGATTGCAGGGGTCAGCATGCAGCGCGCACTCAATGTCGCTCAAGTGACGAGCAGCATTAACGCGTAGACAGTGAACGCCGACAGGTGTGCGCGGGTGCGTCACTTCCATCTCGCACGCAGAGCTGCAACAAAGTGTGGTGTCGGAGTGGGAAAGTGGACTCGTACCTTCTTGATCTGCTTCACGCCCAGCACGACCACGGCCACAGCAGCGGCAGCGACGGCCGCTTTCTGCAGTTTCAGCCAGCACAGGCGTGAGTCACGAGTCAGAAGCCTAGAGGGGCTACAAGATCAAAACGATCTCAGCGAGCACATGTAACCTTCAGCAGAGCATGTGGGCTCGTTGGAGATCATCGAATGGCAAGCAAAGCCCATTGTAGCCGTCTGGGGCCCGCAGGTGGCAGGACAGTGCGGCGTGCAGCGGTGAGGGACAGCGAGGGTGCGATCGTCAGCGAGAGTTCACAGCCTCAAGCCCTCTCTGCAATGGAGACGGTCAGCTCGCTACCTTCACCCACTCGATGACCTGGTCATCGCTCGGCTTGTCGGAGCCAGGGTTGGGCTTGCTGCTCCCAACGGGAGTCGCCGAGTTCGACACCATGGCAGAGGGAAGGGGGTTGCGCGCGCCGGCTGGTTGCTTGCGTAGACAACGGACAGATGGGCACGCTGGGAGTTCTGTTGTGCTGCAGCGTGGGAGTTGCGCTCCAAAACCTTCTCGATCACACAGCGCGATCTTTGTTGAGAAACACGTGCTATTTACGAGCATTGTACTTTAGGACTTTGCCTGTTTCAGGTTGCCCTGGCAAAGTCACGTTCGTCAACGCACACTTCGAGTCAAATCAACCAGCCACACGCACTCTGCAAAGCACGTCCTGAGCTGCCTGCACTCGCAAGACTTGACTCCGCCGGTCTTGCGTCCGGAGCTGAACTTCCGGAACGATGAAACGAGTCAGGCGACCAACTGCCAAGGCGCTAGAGGCTGAGGAAGCTGCGAACACGCCTCAAGATAGCGCATCAGTGGCAGAGCTGCCCGCGCGCGACATAGCTGAAGAGTCAGTACGCAATGCGCCGCATGTGGCAGCGGCGTCTTCAGAGCCAGCATTTCCTCTGGCCGAGCTACCCGGGGACCTAGTTACCCTGGTACTTTCCAGACTCAGCCAGCCAGACCAACTGCGAGTGTCTCAGGTGCGCCACATGAGCTGTGTCATGCGGTTCTGCGGTGCGCACCTGCATGAACGCCATTGTCATGCATTTGGGCTGTCTCCCTTGAGCTGGCGACTTGCATGTCGCAGGTGTCTCCCAGCTTCGCACAGGCATGCGAAGAGTGCTTCAAAGCAGTGTGCACGCAGCATGGCTGGCGGCCAGCGCGCCGGCCCAGGGGCGAGGAAGCTGAGAACAAGGCGTTTCCCTGGCGTGCTCTGTACAAGTACGTGTGCTACAACCATGAAACGTGTGTTCCTTACCAGAACCGATGTCAAAGCAGCAAGTAGAACCCCGGCAATCGATCCGCAATGAAATGACAAGGTGTATTGTATGGACCGTGCAGGAGGCATGCGTGTCAAGCATGCGGTGCACCAGGCGACTTCCCTTGCCGCTCTGGAGCAGCGGGATCGAATCGTGTGGGGAACAGTGCGCAGCACTTCCTGCTGTGTAAGGGTTGCACGCAAATTGAGGACGTTCAGCAGCGCCTCGTCAAAGGCAGCTGGCGAGTGGACCTCGTTGGCCGCAGCGGCAACCTGCTACTGCAGGCATCGAAAAAGAAGGCCGGCATGGACATTTACTCTTCCCTTGGATACAGAAATGTTCGGGGTGAATGGTATGGGTAGACACGGATAAGGGCAGGGTAGACGAACTTGAAGCGAGCCGCTTGTAGCAAACTGAACGAAGTGTAGATGAGTTCGTTGTGTGGTATCAACATTTGAGAGTGGTTGCCACGAGCAGCAATTCGAATTCATGTTTGCAAAGCGGGAGCAGGACGTTGTACGAATGCATTGGAAGCGCATTGTTAGTATTGGTGGAGGCACTGGAACGTCTTTCAAGCCTTCCAATCAAGTATTACACTACATCGGCACCCTAGAGCTCTCTACAAACGCTCCAATAGTGCGCTGACTCCAGTCGATGAAAACCCTGCGAACACCGGCCAAGTCACTCGCATCCTGCAACTCGCGGCTACCGCAGAATGCCTGAATAGTTACCCAGGGTGGGTGGTACCCGCACTCAAGAGATCCAATGCCTACGTCGCAATGGCTGCGTTGCAGTCGAGGCCCCAAAGATACCACCCAAAGAAATCACTTCTTGGGCTCCTCCTTAGCCTCGGCATCATATGTGGTGCCGCCCTCTGCCGCGCTGCCGTCCGCTGCGCCGCCCGCTGCGTCGCCGCCCTCGCCGCCGCCCTTCGACAGGTTCTCGCCAATCTTCATCACGGCGGACTGCAGCTCGTTGACCTGCCGCAAGAGAGGACAGCCTAGTTGAGGAAAGAGTACAAACGACGATATGTTTTCCTAAGTGCCTAGTATGTGGCACACACTTATAAAACACGTCGTGCTGGGCGCAGTTCAGCAGAAAATATGGTTTCATGCGTCCCAAAAAGTGCACCTTGGCGCGAATAGCCTCGGGGTCGTCGCTGGTCTGCGCCAGCTCCCGGGTGCTGGTGATGGCGCTGTTGATATCGTCGATCACGTTCTGCGGCAGCTTGTCCTGCGGCAGGTATCAATACATTTTGCTCAGCCACAGATATCAAGGCGCTTCAGTGACGACACTTGGAACGGCTGTTCGCGGGTTGTCAGCGCCTGCCGAAGCCGAACAGCTGATCACAGCACCCAGCAACTTGCAGCAAGTGTGCGAGCCTCGAAACCTACACCCTGAGACTGCGATAGCACGCAACGTGCACGTCGTTGCTTCGAGCTCAAATGCTGTACCTTGTACTCGTGGAGGCTCTTCTCGGCGGAGTAGACGAGCGTCTCGGCCTCGTTCTTGGCCTCGATGCCGTCCTTGCGCTTCTTGTCCTCCCCCGCAAAGGTCTCTGCATCGCGCACCATCTGCTCCACCTGCTCATCGCTCAGGCCGCCGCTGGACTTGATGGTGATGTTCTGCTCCTTGTTCGTCGCCTGCGGGGCACGGGGCACACAGCGCCGCGTCAGGCTCACGATTGGGCTGGCAGAGAGGAAGGGTCAGCCTGAGAAATGTTTCGACTGAGTAGGACTACATGGCATGCAGACAACTCAAAACATCTCTCGAGCGCCACACTGCGCACAGCCAGCGAGGCAGTGCCTAGCCAACAGGCCTCCCAAAAGGCTGCAGCCTTTTGCTGCAGCAAGGGACTGCATCGCAGATGAGTGCAAACGCACCATGTCCTTGGTGGGGCACATTAAAAATAAAGTGAAAACTAGACCCTAAGCGAACGCGGGTGCGCACCTTGTCCTTGGCCGTGACGTGCACGATGCCATTGGCGTCGATGTCAAAGGTGACCTCGATCTGGGGCATGCCGCGCGGCGCAGGCGGGAGGCCCACCAGGTCGAACGTGCCCAGCATCTGGTTGTCCGCCGCCATCTCCCGCTCCCCCTGCAGCACCTTGATGCCCACCTGCGGCAAGCAGAAAACTTCGTATATGCTCATTCTATTTGGAATAAGGATGTCACAAATGAACACAACAGTAGGCCGCTCCCCCTGCAGCACCTTGGTGCCCACCTGCGGCGAAGGATGTGAAGACGCTGACATGCGCGATGAGTCATACGGACGCAGGACCCACCCAAGGGATGCGGCGTCAGGTTTGTAGCACTTCAGCTGATTCCTCAATGGTGGAGCAGCTCATTTGCGAATCTTTGTTTGCGAGCACAGCCAGCCACCCATAACAGGGACAGTGCGCGGCAAGCTCGCAAGCGACCACGGTCGCGCACCTGGGTCTGGTTGTCTGCGGCGGTGGAGAACACCTGTGACTTCTTCGTGGGGATCGTGGTGTTCCTGCACGGAGTGGACACCACGTTGTCACACCATGGACAGGGCGCACAGCATGCGTGTGTCCAAGCTAGAGGCGTTGAGGCTGCTGAAGGCCACCTGACCAGCTCTGTACATTCTGCATACCCGCCCACACGCGGCAACCAGCTAGCGGTAAAAACGAACGAAAAAATGAAAACGACCAGCACCCGACGCACAAGCCAGCGGCAGTGCCGGCGAGCAGGATGCGACGCCGCAATGCACCTGCTGACGGGATGCTCGCCGCGCTCATTTCATGTGAGTTGCACAGGGTTCACTATCAGGGACAGCTGGGGCGCGCACCTGTTGATGAGGCGCGTGAACACGCCGCCCAGGGTCTCAATGCCCAACGACAGCGGCGTCACGTCCAGCAGCAGCAGGTCCCGCACGTCGCCCTTCAGCACGCCACCCTGCAGCGCAGGACATACAGCGTCGGTCCAATGCCATGCGTGGATGTCCAGCAACGACCTGCCCCCATACAGGGTCGGGCATTCCAGCTGCAGCAGGTCGGTGGTGCTGAGTCCCAGTATGAGGGCTGTGCATTGCTCAGCCAGCAAGTGCCGCCAGCGACTTCGGCTCCAAGCCGGCACTCCTGCAAGTGTATGACTTACCGCACCCAAACGACTGTCTGTGCAGGGAAGATGTGTGCAGGGAAGACCACAGGGTGAACGACTGCGGGAAGAGGCACCTGGATGGCGGCGCCCATGGCAACGACCTCGTCGGGGTTGACGCCGCGGCTGGGCTCCTTGCCGAACAGCTCCTTCACGATGGCGCCCACCTGCGCGCAGGTGCGGACAGCGCATGATGCCCCACTCCAGCATCTGAACTGGCTGAGCTGCCATCCAGTCATGCGCGCCAGTAGATACGTTGCGCTGCTGAGCCGCAGTCCTGCATGTTCCCTCGCGCCCACCACTTCACCCTGACGAGGCTGGAGGTATGTGAATGCACGGCAGTTACACTTGCGAGTCGAATGTTTGCAAAAATAATGCGACCCTGGGCAGGCGGATGATGCCGCCGACGAGCATGCTGATACGAGACCTTGTAGTGAGGCACACTTTCAATTTGCGGATTGCATCCACACCTTGGGCATGCGGGTCATGCCGCCAACGAGGAGGACCTCGGTGATCTCGGACTGCGCCAGCCCCGCGTCCTTGAGGCAGTCCTTGCACGGCTGCCGCGTGCGGTTCAGCAGCCCGTCCGTCAGCTGCTCGAACTTTGAGCGCGTCACCGTCATGCTCAGGTGCTTCGCGCCTGCAGGTCGAGTACGCAATACACTGCTCAGCAACAGGCTCTGTAAGCATGCTCTGACCATCACGCGAGAGCAAAGCACCCGGCGACACCATGCGACACCATTGAGGCTTCAATCAAACTCTCAACCATCAGACCAGCTTTGTGAAACTCACAAGCCTCAGACCAGCGCGCACCTGAGGCGTCGTCGTCGATGAAGGGCAGGTTGTTGAATTATATATGCTTGTATATGCTTCATCATGTGTTGCGTTCCCATCAGCACGCACCCGAGGCGTCGGCGGTGATGAAGGGCAGGTTGATGTCGGTCTGCGTCGAGAAGGACAGCTCGCACTTGGCCTTCTCCGCCGCCTCGCGCAGCCGCTGCACCGCCAGCCTGTCTGACGTCAGGTCGATGCCCTGCTCCTTCTTGAATTCCTCCGCGATGTACTGCAGGGCAGGGGAGAACACAAAGTCTGTCATCATCTGGTTTTGCAGTCAAAGGATCACGCCAGTACAGGGCGAGACGTACCATCAAAGTTCTTCATCATGATGAGTTGCCAGAGCATGCATTGCCAGAGAGTTGCATTTTTTAGTGGTTGCCTTTGATGCCTTGGTGTCGTGCAGCAGTACAGTCACATCGTTTTTGGTCAACATTGTGAATCCAGGCAAAGAGAGTTTGAAAGCAACCGAAAGCTTCACCACACATTCTCTATTGCTAGTATTGACCGAAGCACTGCATCCTGCGAGGGTGCAACTGGATGATGCGCAGGAGCATGTTGTCCATTTTATAAAAAGTTGGGTTTTTTCACCTGCAGCAGCACATTGTCGAAGTCCTCTCCGCCCAGGAAGGTGTCGCCGTTTGTGGCCTTCACCTGCGGCAACACACAAGCAGACGGGTTGGTGACACGGCATAATTGCGGGGAGTGCAACAGATACGGCTCTCTGCAGGCAGCTGACAACGACTGCTAGCTCTGCAGACTGAGAAGGTGAGGTTCGAATCAGGGCGCCAGAAAGGCTGCCACTCTTGAGTTTCGTGCACCTCTCAGTGTGCAAAGTTCCAATCGAAGCCTCGCCACCACAGAACATGTTCCAACAAGGTGTGGCAGGACTCTGGACAGCCCATAATTCGCGTTGCAGTAGCAGGCCTGGCGTCAGCAGGATCAATTGGTTTTTGCGCCATCACCACGCGAATGCGCTCTGGCACTGTTGCCTCACGGGCGGACTTCATCATACGCCTTATCCGTCATAGTTATCACACACCCATTCCAGTCAACACCGCACTAGTTCCAGTTCTGGTTCTAAACCTCAATGCTGTTGCTTGACGCTACAACAAAAGGCAGGCACGAGCAAGGCCGGCTGACGTCAGCAGGATCAATTGGTTGTTTGCGCCGTCACCGCGCAAAATGCGCTATGGCACTATCGCCTCGAGGGCGTACTTCATCAACCGCCGCCGCCTTGCATCAACACTTCTGACACCACGACGAAGCGCCAACAATGCCACGAACACGTCTGTACTCATGCCGCCGAGAATCTATACCCCCTCTTCCCCCTTGCCGACTGACCACCCCAATGCCAGCCTGTCGGCTGGGTGCGTACTTGGCAGATTCCATTTTCGTTGTTCAAGACTCCCACCTCGAAGACGCCCTGCGCCATCTCCATGATGGAGATGTCAAAGGTGCCGCCGCCCAGGTCGTACACCGCGACGACGCCCTCCTTCTTGTCCGCGCCGTAGGACAGCGCCGCCGCCGTTGGCTCGTTGATGATGCGCAGCACCTCCAGCCCCGCGATCTTGCCCGCATCCTTCGTCGCCTGTGGAGTTGCAGTTGAAAGATCGAGATTGACGAAGCGTAGAAACCTCCACTTTTGTCCGAGTCTTTCGCCTGTGTTTTGATGCAAGCTGCATTTGATGCAGGCTCATCAGGACTTCCCCAGACAGGCAATGCCGCCCCGCGCCTCGCATGCTCAGGAGTCCCAGACCGGCCTCTGCCGACGCCCTCAATGAGCCCTCCACAGGACATTCCAATGTTTGCCGGCACGCACATACGATGTTCACGAGCCAAAGAGAAACCAGAAAAGGTACCTGCCGCTGCGAGTCGTTGAAGTAGGCGGGCACGGTGATGACGGACTTGGTGACGGGGCCGCCGAGGTAGGCCTCTGCCGTCTCCCGCATCTTGATCAGCGTGAAGGCGCTGATCTGGCTCGGCGAGTACTGCTTGCCGCCCGCCTGTGCATCATCAGCAAGCGCAAGGGTCGAGGCGCCTACACATTGCGTTCAAGGTTCTGCTGGATGCCGAGCGGCACAGGCAAGGCACAGCAACGAATTAAGGCGCAGCACGATTTGAATTCTGTCAGCCGAGTCATGCCGCCAGAGGCGGCGCCCGCACCTCAACCCAGGCGTCGCCGTTGGGCGCCTTGACGATCTTGTAGGAGACCATCTGCGACAGAGACACGCCGATGTAAGGCCCCACAAACCGTCTGTCCGTCAAAGGTCTCCCAATCGCTCTACCCGCCACATGCTCAGTCAATCTGTGCGCCGCATGCTCAACATCCAGCAGCCGCCATCATCTCCAGAGCTGTGTGGCTGACGATGCCGCGGTGCGAGAACTCCTCCGCAGCATGTCAACAGAAGCCGCCGACAGAGGCCGCTGCCATCAAAGCCCTACCTTTGACTCGCGCTGGACCTCCGGGTCATCGAACTTGCGGCCGATGAGCCGCTTCACGGCGTACACCGTATTTTGCGGATTCGTGACCGCTTGCCGCTTGGCAGGCAGCCCCACTAGCCGCTCTCCCTTGTCCGTGAAGGCCACCACAGACGGTGTGGTGCGCGCGCCCTCCGCATTCTCCAGCACCCGCGGGTTCTGCACAAGAATGAGTTTTGAGAAGTCAGTTCAGGTGCTCGCGGGGCGAAATGAGCACACTGGTGTGCCGGTACACGCGTCCCCTGGTGCGCGCCCCCCTTCTCCAGCACACATAAGTTCTGTGGGCCGGCAGCGGTAAGAACACCCTCAAGCTCGGCTGCGTCAGGCGCTCGCTGGGCTGGGTGAGCACGCCGCCGTGCCATAGCCCTCATCGTGCGCCGATTTGCGGCAGATTAGGCCTTTATGCAAGTCTCGACATACGTTCCGTGTGATTTCTGCAGAACTGACTGCAACGAAGCAACATTATGCGATGGGACTCCCACCTTGCCCTCCATGATGGCGACACAGGAGTTGGTGGTGCCCAGGTCCACGCCGATGACCTCATTCCCAGATGCCCCCCGGGCAGCGGTGGTGCTGCAACAGTTTACAGTGCTGTTTCAGTACACAGTGGCATCGACGCATAGCTGTAAAGCCGAGGCACAGGCAGGACAGTCGCCATCGGATACATGCAGCCGTCAGCTTCGTCGGAATCGCTGCTTGCAGCGGATGCAGGGCAGCGGCTCACCTGAGGAATCGTGCATCACATCCGAGTGTCGAGAGTCGCTCCCATGACTGCAAACACACGGGACGTGCACCTCTGTCAACATTCTAGAATCCGGAACAGTCTATGGCTCGCATGCGTTGTTGTCATGTGTGCAGCATAAAGCAAAGACATACATTGTGATACAAGGTGCATTGATGCAAGCAGCATGCGTAGCACGCTCCAATATCACAGTAAAAATGCCTTTCAAGATGGCTTTTTGGGCAACAGCGAAACACACCGGCGTCGCCTGCGGGCCTACAAGCCGCCTGCCAGCAAGCTGTCCTAGTTTCTGCAGCATGCTTGCGACCTGGCAATCCTTCCCCCTACCGCTGCGCACAAACGGAGTTCTGGTAACTTGTGCACGTCGCCTCCCATGTGAAGCTGGCCGCCCTCATTTCCCCGGCTACGTCACAGCCACGGGTCTTCACCAGCGGTGAAGACTGGTGAAAACCTCCAAAAACACTGGGGCAGCGAGGCTACAACAACGTGAAGTGCAGTTACTCGCTTGCAGATACGTATGTGGCACAATGGCACAATAATGTCACGAAAAATTGTGCTTCCGCGGGACCCTGCACGCTGCAATTGCCAAACGGCCTCCCTAGGCGCGCACAGCGCGGCCGAGGCAGCCGCTGTTGCCTCGCATTGGTGCAGGAGGTTTGGCGACGTCAGCCGTAGCTAACGCCAGGCTATTCCGCAAGTACGCGTCGTGAATGGCAGTACACAGTCTGGATGCCGGTGCCGCAGCGTGGCGGACCCTTAGCCAGCCGATCTGTGGCAGCGAGGGCCGCTTGACCTTGTGTGCGTCAAAAGCACACCAGCAGTATTTCGCTAGGCAGAATGGCTGAAGCCCACACCTGTGCAACGTCAGAATACACTGTTGCTATCCACTCGTCAGGGTGATCAGGTTGCAAAGGTGACAGCATCGATGAAGTATTCTAAGCGCAAGCCCTGGGAGAAACATGCGCTGCATGCCAACATGACGCACCTGAACGTCCATTGGCTGCAAGGCAGAGTACACTTGACGATCGGACGTCGTCGACTGAGCTCTCTGGGCGCTGATCCACTACCTACCGCGCTGCCACATGGAGCCCGCGACTGCACAGACGAGACCAGGAGATTGAGGCGCCAAGTTCGAATAGCACCTTAATATATGACAATATTATGCTGGGATGAGGAGCTGCAGACGCATTACGCCAACAAATTCTCGGTCTCTTGTCACCTTCTGGTGGCGTTGGGTAGTACTGTGTCCGGTTGGGATACTGTGCAACGGTCCTCGCTCCATGGCGGAAGGCGTTGGGGCCAGGCAGTGGCTCCTGCAGTGAGGACGAGCTCGGATCACGATGCTACGAATCTCAGCAACAGACCCTCTTTGAAGGCATCGCTACGTTTGCGCTTGTCAGGAACTGAGCAGGCCGAAGACGCTGCTGCAGCACTCTGGCAGCACTCTGGCATTTCAGCACCCTAAAAGCCTAGAACCCCACCACGGCAAAGGAGGGCCGCTGCGCCTCTTAAATCTTAGAAGCATAAGAAATCCTACCTCGGCGAAGAAGGGGTGCGCCAGAGCGCGCTGCGCGGTGAGCCGCCCCGCCGGGTCGTATGTCAGCAGCTTGGCTAACAAGTCCAGCGCGGCGCAGCCCGGCGGCAGCGCGTGCGTCCCACAGGAATTCCGCATGTACTGCAATGAATGGATGAGATTGACTCAAAGTCTGATCGTCGATGGACACAGTCACACACGTCAATGGTGATGCAGTCGGGCGGCCGTGGCAGTAGGTGCAGTACAGTCCGAGCCGGCAAGCAGGCATGCAGCGGCCAGCATGGCCAGGCAAAAGGCTGCGAAGCAGTGCAGCACGCCTATATTGTGCTTCCCGCTGCGCCCCGGGAAAAGGGGATGTTTGCTGTGTGCCCACCTCTTCCAGGTCGGTGCTGCCGGCATGGGGCTTGCGCACGCGGATGTTGTTGGTGTTGTCCGCCCAGTTGAAGTGCAGCTCCAGCGACGGCCACACCTTAGGGCTGGGGTGCCCCAGGATGCGGAAGATCCTGCCAGGTGTGCACGCACTTGTAGCATCAGTGCGAGCGAGACGCCAGCGTCGTGGAATGGCAGCAGGACGGCGCCGTCCCGCACCACGTGGTTTCCGCGTGGCTTACGTCTTGGACTTTTTCCGAATGTTGCTCGATAGTCAAGATGGAATCAGAAACAAGTCGGAGACAGCAAACGAAGAAATGCAAATGGAAGGCGAAGACGCATGAAACTCACTTGTCCAGCTGGTCCTGCTGGAAGGAGTCGCTGTGGCGTTTGTCTTCCTCACCCTGGAAAAGCGGCTTGAGCGTCAGCAGCTCCGCAAAGATGCAGCCGGCGGCCCACGCGTCCACGGCGCTGCGCGCAAGCAGAACAACAAATTAATTACGTTTGTTACTACCTAGAACAGCGGCTCGAGCGTCAGCAGATCTGCGAAGATGCAGCCGGCGGGCCATTCGTCCACGGCGCTACCAGTCAGAACAGATCAACCGAACTCAGGCGTGATGCACCGCCGCCATGGCCGTTTAGTCTGCAGCAACACATGTGCGCAGGCCAAGAGCTCGGCGTGAGCGTGGTCAGGGCGCATGCTTCTCGAAAGCAGCTCCTGTGACGCTGAATACAATTTTCCAGAAAGGTACGCAGAGCAGCACCTGGTGTAATGCTTGGCGCCCAGCAGCAGCTCGGGTGCCCTGTACCAAATCGTCACCTGCACGGATCAGCAGCGTTTCGACTGCTGAGCTTTGCCGACAGACGTCAACTGCGCGGCATCTTGTGCCACAGCGCCACAACGCACGGCAGGGATACGTGAGAAAAGCCCTCGAAATCACGCACCACTACGCCATTGTCGTACAGCGGCCGCAGCGGCTCCCGCACAATGCGCGCAAGGCCGAAATCCCCGATCTTGACTTTGCCCTGCATCCCCAGCACAGCATCATGATGGAACACCAGGTAAGTAGGACGCCATCGCAGTGCCGAAGTGCGCACACCTATAAATGATGTTGAGAACGTCATTCCAAGGAAAACCCTAACAAAAGGAAGAGAAGACCGCGCCTGTTCCGGGCCCTCGCCCATCACGAGGATGTTGCTGGGCTTCAGGTCGCGGTGCATGATCCAGTGCTGCAGCAGAACATCATCATCCCGGACGTCAGACCTTCTAGACCTAACAACATGCTTGAGATTTGCATCCCTGGCTGACCCTGCTGACCCTGCCAATAGGCGCTTTGTCTGACGATGCCGATGGGCGCATTGTTCAGCGCAAAGACGTAGTTGCTATGCACATGATTGTCACCTGCTCCATGAAACTGAGGCCATTGAGCAGCTGCCACATCAGCGACTTGACCGTGTACAGGGACATGGACGCATTGCGCAGCCGCTCGCGGTGGAAGCGGATTATTTCGTAGAGGTCGTGATCGGCATAGTCGAATGCCAGCGACAGACATGGGTCCTGTGCCGAGAAAGAGGAACTCCTCAATGTGTTCGTCCCATGCAAGCCCGTGCGGCAGGGGAGCATGTGAGCATGCCGCGGCTGCAGAGGATTGTTGGCGGGATGCATGTGCTGCGCCCGGCATGCGGCCAGCGATGGCACAGGGCATGATAGCGTCAGGTCGTGGGAGCCCCGCATCAGACCGCAACACAGGGCTGCCCTCAATCACCTGGCGGTTCAGGTGCACGCTGTCCAGGCGCACGATGTGCTCGTGCTTGATCTCCTTCAGCAGCATAATCTCCCGGATGGCTGTTGGCGAAATGCCGTCAGACTCCTGTACAGGGGAGGGACGCGTTGACAAATCAATGGGATACGCCATGATGAGATCAGTAGCTCCTGTGCTCCACAGCCAACGTGCGCCTGCGGGGCTGCATGCTCAGGTTGTCAAAATTACCTAATGGTATCAACATCGTCTACACATCTCGCCTTTGTGGGCTTCATGGTCTTGATGGCCAGCAGCTTGGAGCGGTTGTTGCGCGCCCGAGCGAGGTACACGACACCAAACTGCGCAGCAGCACCCCAGCACTTTTATGAAGTGGCTGGCATGATTGCCAATCCTACCCTCGTGTGCATCATGGTCACCTTGTTCTCAGATCTGGGCAACAGCGGAAGGCATCAGCAGCGGTGCTGCGCAGCTCGCTCACCGTGCCTTCGCCAATCTTCCCTTCCACGTCGTACCATTGCGCCAGATAAGGTGGTGCCTGGAACTTCAGCTGGGCAGACTGCTGCATTGCGATCCGGGGCCAGCGCTCGGAAGCCGGACAGTAGATCAGACGGAGTCACATCACGCTGCGCACACAGCGGCTGCGGCACCCTGACACCCTTCCTGACCCTAGGCAATCACTCGCGCCGTGCTTCCAAGGAACGACCAAAAAGCTGCCCTTCTTGAGAGCCGCACAAAGCTCAACCTGTGTCAAAGGCACAGCTGAGACTAGAAGTGTGGTGCGGTCCGGTGCGGCGCTGAGGAGGCTGCAGGCAACCTATGAGGTCCTTACTGAAGCGGCACTGAGCGGCGCCTATTCAGCACGATCGCTGTATATTGCTACAAGCTATCCACATGGTCCGCGATGGAACAAATCAATTATGCAGAGAGGTAGGCTGAGGATGGGCCAGCGCGTCAGGCATATTTTGGATCGCAGCCCCTGCAGCGTCGATGGGCACCACAGCAGCTAACGCAAATGTCTATGGATACAGGTACATGCAAAATTTGCAACGAGCCTGTTGCAGCGAAAAGTGGAAGTGGACTCGGCCAGACTGTCTGCGTTTCCGGAACCGCCGACCATCGGTGACTGCACTTGACTGCACTCTCATCACGGCTCGCGTCTTCTACAGGCTCTGCAGATTGTTCAGAGGTCGACTGAAGTGCCAGCGGTCGTTCAACGCCTGATCCTATCTGCAGCTCACCATTCCAACATTCATCAAGCCGTCAATTTCGACGCATGTGTCCACAGAGGCGTCAACTTGACATTTCGTGAGGCGTGAGAGGCTGCTGTATCAAGCATGAGCCTCATGCTACTCCTGAGTCAACGTGTCCCCATGCTGCTGACGCGCCGTCCGCTGCGCTGCGGCAGCCTCGTGTCCCTCAGTAGTTTCGGCGGCGCCAGCTGCAGCATCAGCAGCAGCGCCAGGGTGACAACCCTACAAAGGCCAAATCTGCAGCCCCAATCCTTCCGAAAGCGCCGGGATCGCTGCAATGCCGTCACCGCCCCTGCATGCTTCGCCAGGCCCTCGGCACCGCACAGGCGGACAATGTCACATGCAGTGACAGCAGTAGCCGCAGAAGAGCAAGCAGCAGCCGTCAATGCCCCTGGCAACCCCTTCGAGCGACTGGGCGTCGATGGCCGGCTTGCGGTGAGCAGGAGTTGCCCTGCACAGGATGACCCGCATGCATGCCGCTGCCGCCATGCCACACCCATCTCAAGATGGAGGCTTCCGTCACCATCATCGGCTTGCTTTACTCTTGGCGCTGCTCAATACATCATCAACATGTCGGCGCAGGCGGAGCTGCGGCGGCAGGACATCATTGAGCCGACGCCGGTGCAGGCGGCCACCATCCCAAAGGTGCTGCAGGGCGGCAACGTCGCCGTGCAGTGCTACACCGGCTCCGGCAAGGTACGTTTGTGTTCCTTCTATTCCGCCAGGAGTTGCATGCCTGAACAAAGGCGTCATCGAGGGACTGTCAGCCGATCCTCAGAAGCCCACGCTTGAACGCCCATGTCCTCGTCTGGGCACTTTCTCCGAATCCGCAATGCCCCGGAATGTGACATTGCAACAAGCTCCCTGCAATGCTGTATGGCAAGCTCCTCGTCCCATGATCATAAACCCTATGCAGCTTCTCACCTGCAGACGTTGCCGTACCTGCTGCCGGTGATGACGGCGGCCATAGCGCGCGCCGAGGTGGAGGCAGAACATCGCCCGCCCAAATACTGATACGTGAATTGTTCCATAATCTGCAGACGCTGGCGTACCTGCTGCCGGCGCTGACGGCGGCCATCGCGAGCGCCGGGGTGGAGGCAAATGGTCGCTTTCCCGAATGTTGATGTGTAAACTTTTCCACAAACCGCAGACGCTAGCGTACCTGCTACCGGTGCTGACGGCGGCCATCGTGCGCGCCGAAGTGGAGGCCGCCGCGGCGCAGAAAGCCGGCGGCCGCGGGCAGTGGGGCACGCTGCAGGCGCGCCCCGCAATTTGCTGTTTGATTGGCTCAACTGGCGCGCGGGCCCTCGCTGCTGCCTGCCTTAAGCGCCCTGCCTTCCATGTGCTGGGGTGGCATCAGCGTGACGCAAAACCGACCAGCCGCTTCATTCAACCATCTTTCGCATGAAGCAAGATTGCGCAATCCAGCCACATTGCTGCAGGCGCTGGTGGTAGCTGGGCATGCAAACCGTTGCGCTGCTCAGGGTCGTCAAATATATCAAACTGTCTTACCTTCTCTGCAGGCGCTGGTGGTGGTGCCCTCGCGGGAGCTGGGCATGCAGATTGTGCGCGTGGCGCAGAGTCTGCTGCCGGAAGCCAGCCGCGCGGCGGTGCAGCAGTGCATCGGCGGCGCCAACCCGCACCGACAGGTGCGCCGGACGCCCCCGCTCCCGTATTGATATTCATTCATGCAGAAGTAAGAGCAAGGGCTGCATCTCAGCGGTTCCATGAATGTCCAGAAGTGCTCCACGCTCCACCAGGGGCGCTTTAGTTTGAGGAGGCTCGATGATCCTCTCTCAAACTGACACCAACCTGTGTACACAGGCGGAGGCGCTCAAAGAGAACCGGCCGGTGCTGGTGGTGGGCACACCCGGGCGGCTGGCGGAGCTGAGCCGCGACGGGCGGCTGCAGACGCACCACACGCCCGCGCTGGTGCTGGACGAGGTGGACCAGCTGCTGGACCCCCACTTCCGGGAGGACCTGTCCCGCCTCCTGGAGCACACTGGTATGCTTTGTGTTCCCTCTAAGAAGAAACCCTGAAAATAAGCAAATCCGAAAAGAGAATATGGTTTACACACGCCCGCGCTGGTGCTGGACGAGGTGGACCAGCAGCTGGACGCACACTTCAGGGAGGACGTCTCCCGCCTGCTGGCGCACATCGGTGGACGAATCTGTCTTGGATGCGGGGGTGCAGGGCTGTGTACGGGCTGACAGAAAGCGTGCGCGCCTGGCGCGCTTGTCATGCGCTTGGCTTCGTTTGGTACACGGTACTCAAGTCCGCGACGCTGACGCCCAGCTTCCGCAATGGGCGTCTCTTTGAATACATGTACGTCCGCTGGACACGCCAATTTGGCCGTCCAGGCAGCGGTGTGCAAGGGCACACGGTGCTGGTGTCCGCAAGGCTGTGCGGGTGTCTGCACACCTGACGCCAGCTTTCGCGGCGGGTGTCTTCGACAACCTATGTGTGCACACCTCCGCTGACCATGTGACGTGGACCGCGCAGGCAAGCGGTGCGCCGAGGGGCGGCAGACGGTGCTGGTGTCCGCAACGCTGACGCCGAGCGTGCTGGCGGCGTGCGCGCCCTGGTGCCCCGACCTGCAACCCGTCATCGTCGGCGTCGCACCGGCGGAGCCGGCGGTTCCGGGGGCGGAGCATGGTTCAGCGGCGGAGCATGAGGCGGCGGCGGCGTCGCCGGATGATGTAGCGGCCCAGCAGCAGCAGCCGCGGCAGCAGCAGCCGGGCGCGGCGGCGCCGGCAGCAACAGCGGCACCGCAGTGGGGCTGGGACACCACCGGCCAAAAGCCGCTGCGTGCGCTTTCTAGACCTTCTTACTGAATGCGCCCTGGACGTGGCATCGACGACTTGCGATGCCATGGGCATGAAAGTGTCGCTTTGCCTTACAATCTGCGCACCTTCTGTTCTACCCAGCCCGTCCTAGTCTGACTGCCGCTGCCCCAGCGCTGAAGGCAGGGCCAGGACGACTGCAACGGCGGGGCAGATCACAATATGCAGGCGCGGAAATATCCACCGGATGCAATCTCCTCCTGGTGGGCCTGACGCTGCCAATATCGTCAACTTCCATCTGACTTCGTGTTTTTGAACAGGCGCAGAGGCGCTGGAAGCCGGCAGCGTGGAGGCGGACGACTGCTGCCATTGTGACACAATCACTTTCATGTAAACATCGTTTCTTATCAGAACTCATGTATTTCACAGGCGCCGAGGTGTAGGAGGCGGGCATGGCGGAGGCGGGCTGGCGCCACCGCCGCACCTGGAGCATCAGCTTCTGCCTGAATACAATTATATCAATGCATTTAGTTGTCGCACAGGCGCCGAGGCGCAGGAGGCGGGCATGGCGGAGGCGGGGCTGGCGCTGCCCCCCCACCTGGAGCACGTGCGGCTAGTCATCGACCAGCGGCACAAGGTGGACGCGCTGCGCCGCTGCATCCACGCGCTCGGCGCCGACCGCGCCCTCGTCTTCATGAACTTCCAGCAGCGCCTGAAGGTGCCCTGATTATGGTTGATGACGATCTATGCATCGCCATCCCATCCTCTGTTTCGGCGGCCCCGCTCTCGTCTTCATGATCTTCCAGCAGCGTTTCAGGTGAGTTTCAGGGTCTTAGGCACATGACAGCTCTGCACAGTATGGCTCGGCACAGCTCGGCGCCGACCGCGCCTTGCTTTGCACGCTGGCTCCAGCCACGCCGGCTGCGCAGGCAGCGACTCTGGCGCTGTGTGGTTGCTGATTCGAGGCGCACCTGTTTCTGCCACCCCTCTTTGCCATGTGCTCATGCCCGTCTGTCCGCGCCGCGCAGGACACGCAGTTCAAGCTGGAATCAAGCGGCATGAAGGCGGCGTGCCTGCACGGGGAGCTGAACAAGCTGCAGCGGCAGACCATCCTGGCCAAGTTCCGCGCCGGCGACTACCGCGCCTTGGTGCGCCGCGTGTCAGAAGCTGGAGTTCGCGTCACACCTTCTCGCCATTGGAGTTGTCTTTGCCTGATAATTTTTCTCTTGTGTGTTGGTGCTCCTCGCGGATTTGGCCTGCGTGAACTAGTGTGTCACTTACAGGAAGCGTGCGCGTACAGCCGCCTGCACACCGATGTCACATGCCGCCCGTGTCAGTGCAAGTTTTGGCGCCTGCAGGTTGTGAGCGATGAAGCAGCGCGAGGGCAGCACATGCAGGGCTGCAGCGCGCGTCCAGTGCAGCAATTCCCCTTTTCACAATCGTTGCTGCGTCACTGACGCCTGCAAGTCGTGAGCGACGTGGCGGCGCGCGGGCTGGACATCCAGGGATGCGCCTTGGCGCTGTGATCCATATTGGGGCGACATGACACACACTTCCGCTTGACATCAAGGTCTTCTGTGGACGCAGGAATTTGAGCGACGTGGCGGCGCGCGGCCTGGACATCCGTTTGCACATGCTATGGTAACCTTGCATGTGGTGCTTTTCTGTTTTAGATCGCGGGCTGGACATCCAGGACTGCGACGTGGTGTTAGCTTTTAATTAATCTGGGCATGCCCTGTCCTCACTCCAAGTGGTGCTGGTTCGTTTACAGATCGTGAGCGACGTCGCGGCGCGTGGGCTGGACATCCAGGACTGCGATGTGGTCTTCAACCTGGAGCTGCCCAGCAACGCGTCCTCCTACGCCCACCGCGCCGGCCGCACCGGCCGCATCGGGCGGTGAGCGTCTGATTGGGAATTCGATGTACATGTGGTTGGTGTTGCTCTTGTTTTGGAAGCAGTATGAACTGCTGCCTCTCCTGCAGAGCCCACCCGAAGGACCCGGCTGACCCTGGCTTGTGCTTGATGGTTTTATTTTAAGGCTGGCGCATGTGCGATCAGCAGCAGCTGGTGCAACTTGTAGGAAAGGCACGGTCGTGTCGCTGGTGACGCCCGGCGAGGCCTTCGTGGTGGAGAAGCTGGCGCGCAAGCTGCGCATCAAGATTCCAGAGGCGGAAGTCACTGGCGGAGAGTTGGCCGTGCTGCCGGCGCGGCGATGATGGCGGCCCGACTGCGCGGCATCTGCCAAGCGGCGTCTCATAGACTCCAGGCGGAGGCCGGCGGCAGCTGCACGTCTGCTCTGGTGCATTGGACGCGCACTGCAGAACAGCAGATGTATGAATGTTTGTGCAGGGTGTGATGGGCTGCGTGTTGCAAGCGCGCCGACGCGAGCGGTGGCGGCTATGCACCCTGTGATTTGCCTGCCATTGGCGTCTGTTCGACAACAAACGAGAGCTTCCTTTCTGCCACTTGCCGATTCATGAAAAGTGCTGGGCAGTGTGTGCGTCGAAAAGTTCCCAACCCATCAGGGGGAGTAGTCTTCTACTCCCCCTGAACCCATCAGTCATGCATGGACGTCACGGGGAAGGTGCAGCAGGGCAGCTCCGACATGCTTGATGCAGCCCACAGTTCTCGCTGCGACATGCACACGAAACAAACAAGGCACCCGATGATGCGAACGTCCGCGGTATAGCTTGCGTCAGCCGTTGGCAGGCTCACCGAGGCCCCGACTGAGTTGTGAGGCCACCCACCCACCGGCTCAGGGCTCGCGCATTTGCAGAGCTCAAGATGTGGACCCGACTGCAGCACCAGGAGAGCGTGCGCCCCACGGGGAGCAACGCCGCCGCAGCTGTCCTCAGGTACAGCGTCCCAGTCATGCCTGGCGCATTATTACCGCGCTGTTGCACGGCGCTTTCATCCTCTGCACTCGAGCTTCGCTTCAATGACTTTCCGCACCTAACTCAAACAGGTGGAAACTCCTCTGCCCAGGTTCATCCTGAAGCTCGCGAACATTCTGCTGGCGCTATGCGGCCTCGCCATCATCGTGTATGCGACATACATGTTTGGCGAGATTCACCGGCGGCCAAAGCCGGTGCCGGCGCCGCCCGCCTTCCCGCCGCCGGTCCATCCCAGCCCGGCGATGCCACCTGCGCCTCCTGGCCCACCTGGGCCAGCCTCGCTGTTTGATGCAGAGCTGCTGCAGCACTCGCAGATGCCCTGGTGAGCCGCAGCGACACCAGGCTTGCTGCTTGCTACTCAGCAGCAACAACCCCTGAACACGTCTGATCAAGAGGATGCTGGGTCGGAAGCCGTATGCACTTTGAAAGCCTTATGCGCCTTCATGTTGTGGGCAGCTGATGCCTCCCAGCCGACGACTGACACCCCGCGCTGCTGACCGCGCAGGTTTATTTTTGCGTTTGGCGGCATCGGCCTGTTTGCGTTCGTGACGGCAATGACGGGCCTCATTGGCGCGGCGCGCAACAGCCGCGTGTGCCTGGGTTTGTACGCGTTCCTGGCCATCGTCCTGCTGCTGGCTCAGGCAGGGTTTTTGGGGTCCTGCACGATTCTAAAGTTTCTGTGCTAAACCCTTTGGGCCTGTACGCATTCCTGGCCATCTTCCTACTGCTGGTAAACGTAAACTTAATGTACCCAGCTCCGGTCCCGCAACCCGCTGCAGCGATGATGCTGTTCCCATGCTGCCTGCACAGTGTATGCCGCGAGCTGAAGCTGGCGTTTTCTGCATCCCGACCGCTGACGCCCAAATACGATCAGACACGTTTATCAGATAGAGACACCAGTGCTGCCGCACTGCGATGGAGATTTTGGCTGCTGACGCTCAAGCTTGACAAAACACATGTCCACTATCAGAAACTCAGAAAGTGATCCCACGACTGCAGGGCGCGGTCGCGCTGGCGTTCTTTGCGGACGCGGAGTGGCAGAAGCGGCTGCCGCACGACGAGACAGGCGAGGCGAAGCGCCTGCACCGCTGGATCGAAAAGCGCATGGCGGTGTGCAAGTGGGTCGGCCTCGGCGTGCTGCTGCTACAGGCAAGTCCTTTACGCATTTAGCAGCGGTGTTGCATCCCTGAAAAATCAAAAAGCGCATGGCGGTCTGCATGCGGGTCGGCCTCGGCGTGCTGCTCCTGCAGGCGCAGCCTTTTTTTGTACTCTGAACTAGGTGGGATGAGGCCCCTGAAGCATGCTTTGCACCCGTTGGTAGCAGGCGGCCATTGGTCGAGCCCGTTTCGCAATAGTGGCCGGTCGGCATTGCAGAATCGCAGAATTGCAGTGCCATGGTGGTCAGTGGAGATGTGATTTCAAATCGGTCAACTTTGCCCTTGGAGATCCTAGTGATGCGAAATGTTGTGATGGTGTATGCGGCATGCGCCGCAGGTGGTGAGCGTGGTGGTGGCCTTTGCGCTGAGCGCGGTGCAGGCGCGCGCGCTCGAGCATGACAGCGACGATGATGAGGAGGTGCGGCGCCCTCTAGGGTTTAAGGATCGCTGTGTGCCCTGCACATAGCACTTCATTCCTTGCAGCGCAGCTGCTCCCAGGGAAGATTGCATCCTGGAGCAGATGTTGCATGCAGGGGTGCTGTTCTGTTGGCACCAGCGATGGCAGAGTGGCCGCTTGATCTATTCTGACTGGTGTATTCTGTCTGACGCCGGCTTGCACACTGCCCAGGTGTGGGGGCGGCGGCGCCCCCTCCTGCCGCCCAGCAGCGCTGCGGCACCGCCAGGGTAAGGAGAAATAAACGATGAGGCTGTCTTTGCTTTAGAGCGCGGTGTCGTGAGGCGCTCTTGCTCTGTCCTGCTGTGTCGCCTTCGCAGTGTCCAGCTCAGGCCGAGCGGGATGTCGTACAAACTGTGAAACTGTGTGCTTGTTTTCCTGCTGACCACCCTACCGCTGCCTGCGCTTCTGCAGGGACGTGGAGACAGGCACGGCGGCAGCGTCCACGCTGCCGAAGGATGACCCCTGGAGTCAGCGCATGCGCGACAAGTGCGTCACCCGCATGCAAATGCATGCAAAAACACACAAGGTCCAGTGATCCACGGTGCACTCGGGACACGACCTGAGCCGCCTTTCTAAAGGGCAACGAGCCATTCGATTGCGCGGGGCAGCTTTCTAAGCGGGTTGGTTTTTTGCGATGCGCAGGTATGGCCTGGACACTTCGCAGTTCTCATATGCGCCACCGACTCCCGGAGAAGCGGGGCCCTCCTCCGTTGCTGGGGTGCCGGCCGCCGGGGCGGTGGCGGGGCAGCAGCAGGATGCAGCAACGTCCAGGTGCACCATCATGTGACGTGGGGAAAATCTGCGAGGCAGGGGCAGCAGAGACACTGTTGCAGAGACAGAGACAGACACTGCTGCAATGACGAAAGCAAGCGCCGGTGTCCGAGAAGCGATGCGACCAGTGTTGTCGTTGCAAAGATTTGATGTTGTTTGGTGTTGGTTTAGATTGAAAAGATGTTTCATGACGTGCCTACGATACCCTGGCTCGATTGACGGTCGATCTTAAATCAAAAGTCAACGCTCGACTTCACTTTCCTTCACGTATTACGCACACAATCGGTGCACTCATGAGTGTTGATCAACACAAATTGTGGACCAGCAATCCAAAAGCATAAACAGCCTGGTGCATACCCCATTCATCACGCAATATCCGACCGAGTCGCTGAGAAATGCTCAGAGGTGTAATCCGGCAGGAATTGCATTCCTGCGGTTCTACCAAAAGAGCTCTTCTTCATCAGTAGTTGATCTATCTACAGGGTGATTTCACTACTGAAGCCTCGGTTCTCCAAGACTAAAATTGAAACCCGGTCCATGTTTCTGCGCTCAGAGGTTGCCCTCGACCTCCTTGCGGCCGCTGTCGACGGCGTCGGAAACTTCGGCACCTGCGTTGGCCACAGATTATCGGTCAGTGTATGCACATCTGCATACCATCATGACGAGAAGGCACCGCGAATGCTGAAAAGGCGACAACTCGAATGCCTGCTGAAAGCCAGTGTGGAGTTCAGGACCACACCGTCCTTAGCGGCATTATTAGATTTGCGGGCCGCGTCCTTCAGGCTGCCCTCGCTGCAGCAATTCGCATGTAGAGCGTCAGAAATTATTGGCTTTCTGGGTTTCTGAGGAACAGCTGTTACGATGAGCCCCGTCGTCGTCAAGGAGGAGAACCGTCTTCTGCCGACTCCAGCTACACAGACACTCACACGTCCTTGGCGGCGTCCTTGGCAGAGTCTGTTGCATCCTTGAAGACGTCCTCGGCGTTCCCGGCCGCACTCTTCACCGACTTGCTGGCGTCATCGGCGGCGCTGCCGGCCTTGCTGGCGATGTCGCTGCCTGTGTCGCCGATGCTGTCAATGGCGCCCTGCGAACTCGCGCTAACAGGTAAGGGAAATGCAACGTTGTGGAGCCGAGGAGATATCAAGATAGATGAGTGGAACGATGGAACACACGATTTTGAGCGTGCGGCCCTGGCTGGGCGATCGCTAAAGATCGTGAGCCGCACCAGGCGGCAGGGCTGCAACAGATAGCATTGAATACGACACGAACCTTGACGTTCTTAGATGCATCATTGACGTCGCCCTTGATCTACGAAAAAAGAAAATGTATCACGCCAATTTCGCTCTCACAGGAAAACTTTTGCGCGGCATGTAAAAGCTGGCAAATACGATTACAGCATGCACATGCGCTTCGACTCAAGTGCACAATGCCGCATGCCTCTGCCGCTGGCCACTGCAACCACCTTGGATATGTCAATATCTTAAACCATCGTTCTCGCCCCTGGCCTTGTCTGTGATGCCCTGCAAGGAGGCGCACAAGTGGTCATCAGATCACACGAGTTCGGAGGAACACCCTGCCCTGCGGCTGCTCCTATAATTTCTGCCTTTGCCTTGTTCCCCTGCCGCCTTTGCACTGGTCCCATCATTTGCTTGGAGATAGTTCTTTGCCTTTGCTATCCAACATGCATGCCCACATTTGCTCGCAAACGTCAGGTTATTTTTAGGGTTTTCTAGGCTACCCTTCAAGGTTCCTCTCCCTTGAAATTTCCTAGAGATATCCTAGAAATATCCTTCAATAGGTATGTAATTTACAATGGCGTTGACAACGAATGTTGAAGCTATAAATCCCAGCTGAAAGCGGTAGAAAGAATTCGCAAAATCAGGCGGGCCATCCAGCATGCCGAATGAAGAAG
>JAABUM010000534.1_pt1 | contig 65152 bp, 120 predicted proteins | sample 5559161 | NCBI WGS metagenome assembly JAABUM01 (sample SAMN10711868, study PRJNA513369) | rock metagenome | isolation source: Antarctica rocks | place: Antarctica: Victoria Land, Siegfried Peak nord
AGCGCGTGCGTCCCCGATGTCTGCTGCGCTCAGTATGTTACAGCCGACAACACCTGCGGCTCCGACGCCGACTGCCCCTGCGACCGCACCTGCGTCACCTCCATCTGCGGCACATCTGGCGGCTTCTGCGCACCCATCGCCGGTGCGTGGAATATTGCGTGACTTGCATGCGTTCTGGCCTGTATGGCCTTGCTGACACCTCCGGGTTTTGATCAATATGCATTGGGAACGCTGATTTGTACATTCACATTTCTTTGTGTTCCCAGACTGTGGACTTCATGATCTGATGCACGGATGCTTTTCTGCTCGTTCAGGACCCAATGGTCCTCCAGTTCCGGCTGGATACCCTGACATATGTGGCTCCCTCCTCCCGGCGCCCAAAACCTGCACCAGTGGCTGCACCGTCATCCCGGCCGCCACCGCCGCGCCCACAGAAGCTCCCACAGCGACACCCACTGAAGCTCCCACTTCCACACTTACGGAAGCTCCAACAACCGCGCCAACTGTTGCGCCGACAGCGACTCCAACTGACGCGCCCACGGCCACGCCAACCGTGGTGCGTGCTCCTTCTGTATCTTGCCACCACGCTACAACGGCATTTGCAATTTGCGCATCTCCACATTTGTGCGGGGCTACCGGGTTTTGCTATGTGTCATGACTCATGCGATGTCAGGCATTCTGACTCACGCGTCGCCATTGCGATACCATTCACATTACCATTGCCGTAGTCACGGGCATGAGTCGCGGATGCAAATATCATGCCAATCTATTAAGTCACTCGCGGTCACTCGCGAATCAAAAAGAACATTTCATAAGAGTTTGCGCCGCCGCCAGATTTACCGCCGAGGTACAAACGGCCCATTCTGGTTCTCTTAGGTAGCGCGTGACATCAGAAACGTAGCCAAACTCGATTGCACACCATTTGCACGCATTGCGAACAGTCGATGAAAGTTCGAGTCGAGATTTCCATTTTCTAGTGCATTTTCCCGGAAATTACAACTTTCTGGCCTACTCGCGGCCTCCCGGCGGACTCGCCCGCGACATTTGCAAAACAGCTCGCGGACAGCTAAAATCCTGTTTCATCTGCGGCTCATGCCCGTAACTACGGCACTTCTCATGTGCTTTGCAGACGACGCCGGGCTGCACGCCCAGTGCGTCTTGTTATGCCGGCACCATCAACGGCTACTCCCAAGTCGCATGCGACGATCCGAGCGAGCGCTTCGGGTATACTGGCGAGAGTGGCGTCTATTGCGTGAAAGACACCACCGGTACTAATCGTCGCACCCGCCTCGACAGCGTGGGTCGTTGCTCAAGCAATGGGGCCTGCCCTACCATTCCCAACTACAATGTGGCATGCAGTCCATTCTACAACATATGCTTCGTGTATTGATACACGTGAGAAGATTCAACGAAGTGGACACGCTCTCAAGGTTGAGAGACATGGGCTGGAGGAGTCGGGTGTCCATGGCGGCGGCGCCAGAGCAGTGAAGAATTTATTATGTTGGAGTAATACCGGTACCATGCAGGAATATGTACCTGTGACAACAAGCGATATCAAGACAGGGCTCAGTGTTGTCTCGTGGCTCATTGCAATTTCGATCCGCAGCCGGCCTTCGGTTTGATTGCTCATGCACAATCGACTTTGTTGGACGCAGCAACTCGCAGCTTCATCTGCCACAGAAACCCACTTCCGTGTTGTCTCACCCCTCGCTGCCTGGCTGGTATAAAACACCTACCTTGGGATGGAGCCCAACCGATGGATTCACATAGGACATCTCCCCACACTATGCAGCACCACCCACCCGGAAATGATGCCACTTGCCGCAATTCCACACAGGCATAACATTTAAAGTGTTCTCGACAGCAGCTCGTCGAGCAGATGATGCATGGCGATCAAAGCTGCTGCCAGTTGCCAACATACCACCATATGTACAACCATGCATGCCGCCCCGCCTTCACTCCGCATCGATGCGGCTGCCACCAGATGTGCTGGGCCCCCTTCCGTCTCCAGTAGTGCTCGCGCGCGCGGACAGGTCCGCCAGATGCTGCGCGTACCCCACCTCGCCCCTGCGACAGTTTGCAGAAACACAGGGAGCGTGTGAGGTGGGGCAAGGAGACAAATGACCGGCAGACACCTCGTGCATGGCATTTGCACTTTCGGGATCTTCGAGATGCGAAATGTAAAGTTGCCCATTGATTCGGCATGCGCGCCCCTGATGCGCCTGAAGGTGCACCACGGCCGCCGCCTCCCTAGACAGAGGATGCTTCACGGAAGGGTTTGGTGCGGCAACTCGTCAGGCGCCATGCCTTCGGTTGCATGAATCTGCTCGCCACGACTGCAGGGCGCTGCTGTCCACACAGCAGAGTCAGATGAGGATCGTCGTCTGCCACATTGGCAGGTGAGGGTGTTGCACGCGGTCTGCAGCAAACAGGAAGCACGTACGCACCTGTGGTGCGCTTTCAGGTGCACCGCGACAGCCTGGCTGGAGATCCCGACGCGCTCAGCGCATAACGGGCAGGCGCGAGGCTCCGGCTTGGCGCGCCGCGCCGACACCGTGCAGCTTCCATGCAGCCGCCTCTCCAGCTGCCGCAGCGCCTCCAGGTACCCTGCGATTGGTGGGCATTGCTGTATTTTGCGAGTTCCTCCATGTTTGGCGCCCCGCGCGGACACCGTGCAGCTTCCGTGCAGCAGCCGCTCCAGCTGCCGCAGCGCCCTCCAGGTAGCCTGTGGTTCGACTGCATATTGTAAAAGGTTCTTGGGCTCAGCCGACACCGCGCAGACGCCATGCAGCCGCCGCTTCAGCTGCCGCAGCGCCTTCAGGTACCCTGTGATGCAATTGGCTCCAATGCGGATGTTCAGGTGAGAAGGTATCTAAACCCTGAACTCTTGCGGAAAGGCCCAGACCAGCCCAAGTGCACGTCAAGCCCAGTGCAGTCCCAAGGGGGCTGCGCACCTGCGTTGGGCGACGCCTGCGGGCGGGCGGCGCGGATGAAGTCCAGAGACTGCTTGAGCGTCCAGCCACGGTCCAGCAGCAGGTACGCCGCCGCCAAAGCCACCGACCGGCTCTGCCCGCTGTGGCAGTGCACTGCGATGCAGACAGCATGTGCGGTTTTCGAGAGTGTTTGTGGTTATTGGTAGGCAATTTGCAGCAGGTATTCGCAGCAGGTACGCCGCCAGCAGCGCCACCGAGCGGCTCTGCCCGCTGTGGCAGTGCACGGACAACACATGGTTTTTGATGGTTCAGGGGATTCCCATATGCACGCTTTTGTAGTAGTACGCCGCCGTCAGCGCCACCAACCGACTCTGCCCGCTGCGGCACTGCACTGCGAAGCAGACGGTGTATATCCAAGGGCATGCTGTTGTGACGGTGCGCCGCCACCAGTGTCCCCGAGCGTTGTCTGCTGTGGCAGTGCAGAGAGGCAGAGACGACTGAGATGCAACAGAACATGAGGCAGGTCAATGCGAGTTTGGCAACAGCACTCTGAAACTGAAGTGACTGACAGTTGACAGAGGTGCAAAGGCGGAAGTGCCTGGGGTCCACATACACATTCGACCCTGACTAACCTCCTGGGAAAACAGCTTTACGTCAAGGTGCTGATCTAACAAAAGGCAAAACACTCCACGTTCCAAACACATGCTTTGAGGCATCGCACCCAGAACTTTGCCGCCGCCGGCGAAGGCGGACCGCAGAAAGGCTGTCGCCGGCTCGAAGTGCGGCGCAATGTCCTCCTCCTCCACATCTCGAAGTGCGCACCGCATGCATGTGAACCCCGTCCCCTCTTCTGGCTGCAGCAGGTCCTGTGAGAATTCAGCACAAGAGGAATCGGCACAGCTTGAAGGAGGGAATGCTATCCTTGACTCCGTGACTCCACGTCCCGCATGCCTACACGTAAACCCCGCGCGCCTGCGTCCAACTGCGGCAAATCCTGTCAGGCGAATGGGACCAGCCAGCACAGTATGCACTGCTATGATGTAGGCATCCAGCCAAGGTCAGATGCAGAACCCGAGCACAGCCAACTTGCGCAACACCGGGAGAAGAACATGGCATGGTGCTGCGCCATTACCACGGAGGATTGTGCAGATGAGCATGTCTGCAGATGAGCATGTCGACAGATGAGCATGTCTGCAGATGAGCATGTCTGCAGATGAGCATGTCTGCACAGGCATGCAGGAACAGATGCTGAAAGGCTCAAGATGTTCATCCGTGACGGACGTCAGTGGCATAGAGGATATGGGTCACCTCCAGGCGGCGCAGCAGGTGCAGCGACGCCGCGCCTGACAGCATAATTGAGTTCAAGCACAGGCGACAAGCGCACCAAGATCGGAATGCAGAACCGACAAACCCACGGAAGTAAACGGAATCAATGGGCGCGCCTCTGTGGCATTGAGAACATGGGTGACCCCCAGGCGGCGCAGCAGGTGCAGCGAGGCGGCCTCCACTGCGCCTGACAGGTATAGGCGCTCGTCCAGGCGCGTGGGCGGCGCAGCGGTCGCAGCGCCCTGCAGCACCCGCAGGCAGCCCAGCATGTGCTCCAGCCGCACCTGCACATTGAAAAGACAGCTAATTCGAGAACTACTGCTTGTACATCCAACTCTGAGTCAATCACTCATCACTGGCGACAAGGCATGGCCGATTCAGCGGTCGCAGCGCCCTGCAGCACCCGCAGGCAGCCCAGCATGTGATCCAGCTGCACCGGCACATACGCAAAGAAATTTATTGGCATCGTATTCCTATTGGATGAAGCCTAAACTGATTCTCACTTGCAACCAACACGGCGTGGGCGGTGCCGCTGCCGCGGCGCCCTGCCGTACTAGCAGGTAGCCCAGTGTTCCAGCCGCACTTGCGCTCACAGTAAAACGGAGGTGATGCATTAATGCATCTCATGATCTTCATGGGCATGGACCATCAAACACCCAGAAGTGTCACACCGGAAGCGCCTCCACGCACGGTGCTGTCCACCCCAATGGAATGACTCGAAAGCACTGGGGATATATTTTGTCCTGGGGAAATAAAGAGCTGCAATGGTAAACAGTGATTGCTTGATTCGCATACAGCCTGTAGATTACATCTTGCGCAAGTTCTGGTTGTTTCGCAACGCACCTTGAGCTCGTACACGTCGACGACGGGGTGCGTGCCGTCCAGGAAGCCGGTGGTGAGGCGCGGCCGCGGGTGCGCGGCGGACGAGGAGTCGGCGTCCGCGCGCACCTGCCACTCTTCGAGAGCAGTCCGCAGCTCCTCGCTCTTCTCCCGCATCGCTGCCTGCAGCATTGATGAGATTGTGCACGGTGCGCATCCATTGCGACCTGGCAGCTCAGTTGGAAAAGCTGCACTAGGCGGCGTCTGCAAATAATGTTCAAGGGGCAGGCAGGTGTATGATGTACAGCAGTGCTTCAGTGCTTCTGCAAGCTTGACAAGCCATGCGAGGCGGGGTGAATTGTGACAGTAAGACATGGAAGTGTCACCCTCCAATGCGGCAGGCAATGACAGCGCTTGCGAAAGAATATTGCTGGAACTACACTTGCACGGAAATACAAACTGATCTGCAGCCTACCTTCCAATGCGTCAGGCGGCGGCGGAGCTCTCGGTCCTTGGAAGCCGCCTTAATGGTGGTCCGGATTTTCAGGGTCGTGGATTTGTCGATGATCTGGTTCTGCGACAGCCGCCGCATGTGCATGACGCCTGCGGCAGCCAATGACGTGCGGCTCAAGAGCCGCACCAATACTGCTACAGAAACACCTAGAAATCTTCAAGCATAGACTTTTACAGACTTCCATGCCATCCTCGCAGCCCGGCTCTTCCTAGGAACAGCTGCTGAGCTTTTCTGCACTGCTGCTCTCTCGAGCATGACAGCCTGCTCTGGAGTACAAATACTAAGACACGCACGGAAGGCGGCGGCGTCCGAGGGCGGCGGGATGGTGGGCGTGCCGGACGCAGTACGCGGCAGCGGCGCCGGCTCGCCGCTGTCCTCCAGGCTCTCTACGTCCTTGATGAACGCGTCCACCTGGAACCACATTAGACCTTAAACAACACGAAACCACTGCTGAAATGCAGGTAACAGGCCATCGAATGCAAGCGAGTGTGTTGTCATGCCAATGCAGCATCTTCGATCCGCCAATAGGCCGTTGGGTGTCGCTTTCGGACACGCTCAGAGAACAACAGCCTGCCGCGGGAACGAAGCGAAAGAATCCAGCGGAAGGCATTTAGGCGCACCCAGTCGCCGAGGACCTCGTGCATCATCTCCAGCAGGCCCTTCACGCGCAGCGCCTCCTGCAGCGCTGCCCGCACCCCCTGAATTTGAATCGGAAAGCAAAAATGAAATGATGAAAAACACGAATGACCCAGTCGGCAAAAGACTCCAGGCGCTTCAGGCCACACACATACACATGAACGTTGCCGCCGTGCCATCCTGGCCGCTGAAAACGTGCACCCAGTCGGCCAGGATAGTATTTTCGACGGTGATTGGATATCCCACAAGCGGGGCACCTGCTGAAAGGCCGCCACGGCGTCTGGGTGCTGCAGCGCCTGGCAGGCGGCGAGGCTGCCGGCCACCACCTCCTGCAGCACCTCTGACGCCACCTGCGTGTTGGATCCGCCGCGGTCACTGCACTGCGAGTGCACAATGCGGGGTCTGCCGCAGCGCCGGAAAAGCCACCTGGCACCTGCCGCCGGCCACCCCCTCCTGCAGCACCTCCGGTGCCACCTGCATGTTGGACTTGCCGCAGTCACTGCACTGCGAGTGCACAAGGCGGGTCTGCCGCAGCACTGGAAAGCCGTCTAGCAGCCGCCACAGGCCACCACCTCCTGCAGCACCTCCGCTGCCACCTGCACGTCGTAGTTGCCGTGGTTATCGTACTGCGCGCTGTCTGCAAAGCGTGGGTCTGCCCGCAGCGACAGAAAAATGCCTTCAATGCTTGAGACTTCGGTGCCTGCTTCTCAGTTGTTGGCGCGCCTCAGGCTGCCACCTTTCTGCGTGCCACCTTGTCTGTTATCTTTTTGGCTTCACAGCCGAGAAGGATGATTCAGTCTGCGGCCGCCAGTCGCCGCACCTGCGCATCGTTGAGTAGCAATTCTGCTGTGGCCTCCACCGCGACGTCGTCCTCCTTGACGAGGGCGCGCGGCGGCCGCCGCTGCACGCGCGCGTCGATGGCCACCAGGCGCCCCTCAAACGCGCCCGGCGCGCGTCCCGCCAGCAGGTTGCCTGCGGCAGCATTGGATCCGTCACTTCCTCATTCGGTGTATGTCATGCGAATACATCGTCATGTACAGTCATGCCGGAGGCCTGCTTGATGGAATAAAAAAACTCGCTGATGTGAGGACGCTCCTGCAGCGCAGTCAAACCACGCAGCCTGGGAGACTGCAGGCAAATGATACGTGAGGCTGCAGCCAGTGGAGCCTGTACTAAGGGAGTGAGAAACAGGCGGCAGGGGACATGTTCACCGGGGTTGCCAGCCCACTTCAGGCGCGCGCATGGCAGCCGGTCGGGGTTGCCCAGCAGCGCGTCCAGCAGCAGCACCCTGCAGCGATAATGAGGCTCATGTTTGAGTATGTAGGGAGCGCGCGGGAGGAGCACACTTGTCTCAGCATCGAGTTGCATGACCAAGGTTGTTCATTGCTGGGCTTGGTAGCTCCCAATCCTGTCACAGGGCCGAGGCCTCCTCAACCAACTGATTTGTCGGACAGTAGAATGTCAGACTCGTTGAGCAGATGCAGCGTCGTTGCGCCTGCCCAGGTCGGAACAGCTGGTCCGGCTGGAAGTGGACAGTTGGGGATCTGGGGATGGGGCGCTTAAGGCGCGCCTGCCCATGTCGGAGGCTGTCTGCAGCAGGCGGGCGGTCTGGCAGGGGCATCGCCAATGAGTCGAAAGGGGCGTCTGATGGATCTGTTGTGTAAATCAGTACATTCTGATATGATCTACATATGTATGATGTTTCTCGTGTGTGAGAGTTTTTCGTAAATGAATTGCCCGGCTTGCCTGCCCAGGTCGGAGGCCGTCTGCAGCAGGCGTGCGGGCTGGAAGGGGCCGTCCTTGTCGCCGGCGAGCAGCGGGCCGCCGGGCACCCAGTCCAGCACCAGCATGCAGGTGTTTTTGGCCATGAGCTCGAACATCTCGGCGCCGCCGTGCGCCGCCATCGCCGCCGCGTGCGCCGCCTGCCACTCCAGCGCCGTCAGGCCCTGCGCGCGCCAGCGCCCAATTCTCGATTGGTTTTCGAGTAGGTCAGAGACAGGAATCCCCAAGGTTCATCACCCTTTGTGCTGCACTTCGTGACGTTCATCACCCTTTGACAATGATCACTTTTACATGCTGCACTCCCGGCGAGCCCCGCCGCGCAAGATATTGAAGGTGAAAGGTGCGCTGGGAGGAGGTTTAATGGAAAAGACGCAGAGGCACCACCTGCTTGCGCAGGATGCGGCAGGCGGGGGACGGCACCCCGAGGTGACACGCCAGCTCGCTCGCAAATTGCTCGCTCTGTGCGTCCAGCCTTGCGGGCAGGAACTTGACCACCAGCAGTCGCTCCGGCGGCCGATCCCTCTCTCGCTCTCTTTCAGCCGCTGCTTCCTGCTGCCTGCCGCCGCCTATCCTGCTGTGGCCGGGTGCCGCGCCGCCACCTGTGCCGCCATGCCTGCTGCCGGCGCTGCCGCCCCTGCTGCCGGCGGCGGCGCCGGCATCAGAGCTGTGACTCCGCACAGACTCGTCTGAGCCTGCTGAGCGGGGCATCGGCATGTTGAGCTGCCGCTGCGGGCTGGCTCCGCCGCCGCTGTCCGGCCTGCTGCTGGGTTCTGAGCCCATACTGTGTTGATGCTCGCCGCCGCCCCTGCCACTGCCGCCGCCGCCGCCGCCACTGCTGTGATGGCCGCTGCCGTCGCCATACTGCTGCGCGGCGGGTCCGCTGCCGTCAGCGGCCACCCGCTGCAGCGCCTCCGCCAGCTGGCATGCGACGCCGCCGCCACACGTGTCCTGCGACCTGCAATACAAACATCATATGTGAAACTGGCTAAGGTTTGTGACATCTGCAGAATTTAGACAGCCACACCTGCTGCAGAGTGGACGGTACACAGCTTATTCATTCGTTCATTTGAGTACCTGGCTGCGTCGGCTGCGCCGTGCCGCTGGTGCCCGGCTTCCCGTGCGGGGCTGGCAGCCCGGCTGCGCTGGTGGTGCGGCGTCCGGGGCTCTGCGGCGCCGCCCGCCGCTTCTGCCGCCTCGGCTACCGATGTGTCCCGGCAGAAGCAGAAGTACACGCAGCCGCCGCTGTTGACTTCCACCTGACGGGAAGCAATGAGCGTCAGGCAGAATGCTCTGCAAACAATCAAAACATTGACAACCTTTCTGACTATGTACGTTCATGCCTCGTCGGGTTTCCACGAAATGTTGGTACTTGCAGATGCACATCAAGGCTGGCGAGGCGCGTGAACGCCGGCGCACCTCGCAGCAGCCAGCAGATTTCAGGTCTCCAGACGAGGAAGACGGGCTGGCGGCCGCAAATTTCAGGAACTCGGTGGACACGACGGTGGTCAGCGCCTCCCAGGCGACCTGCCCAGGCCCTGCGGCATGCACAGACAACAGCCTGGGCTCGGTCGTGCAGATGCACGCATTCTCGTCAGTCTGTCGCAGCAAACTGGCACAGCACACTGTGACATTGTGTATTTCGCCATGCCTCATCAGCTGTTCCTTGACATGTCTGTGCAGAAAATGCCTTACTTTTGTGCACGATGCCGGACCATGCACGACTCTCTGCAAACCGAAAGAAAGAAGACGATTGAGGGTTATGTACACCCTCACCGGTCGGCATGGGCAGCGCGGCCTTGAGGCGCGAGCGCAGCTGCGACGCGACCTCGATGCTGCGCTTGCGGCTGTTGGTGCGGCGCGCCGACGGCGACGTGTTGGCAAACAGCCCCAGCCCTGGGTGCCAAAATATACACAATTGCATCAAGCACCAGCGACATCCACTTCGTCTTCTCATACAGATGTGCCATACAGCATACCGATGCACTCAGCGCGTTACAGCTGCAACGTGCGCTCCACATGGGTCGCAACCCTGACATCCTTCAAAGATGACACCCGGCGCGGCCTCCGCCAGCAGCACGCGCCAGTATAGGTTGTGCACTGTTGAGGATCGTTTATGTCATGTGATTCGCACCTGGAGCGGCCTCCGCAAGCAGCGCCAGCAGCTCCTCCCCCGACTCTGGGTCCATCTCCTGCTCCTGCATCCACTCGTTCATGTCCTTCCAGGCGCTCGCCTGCGCACGGTGATGGAACAGCGCTTTTTAGCATGCTCAGAACATCCAAGTACTGTCTGTGAACCCGCATCTCCTGCTCCTGCTTTTTATACAACAGATGACAAGTCTGTTTCCTGCTCCTGCATCCACTCGCCATGTCCTTCCAGGCGCACGCCTGTGATACAGATAATGGGTACTCACTCTTGGAATCTCGATTTGCATCAAATGGAACATCGTGGGACCTAGTATTCCTCTCTGGTAACCAACAGGGAGAGAGGAGAGATTGCCAGAGGCGCCAGCCATCTGGAATGAACGTGCGCCAAGCCACCATGGCGTGTATGTGTGTGTGTGTCCGTGAGAGGGCTGACAGGCCGAAGCATGCCATGGAATGCTCACCTTGTCAGGGGAGGCCAGCAGGTTGCTGAGCATGTCCGCCGCCTCGTCCACGAGCGCGCGGCTGGCGGCGTTAGGCGTCGAAGGGTCGCCGCTGTCGCCGTCGCTGGTGAACCGCCGCAGCACCGCCGCGGGGCTGTGCAGCCAGCTCTCCGTGATGTTGAGGATGGTGGGCGAGATCGCCTCGCCGCTGTTCGTCCTGCGGTGGGTGGCGTGGCAAATCAGCTGGACAGGCAGCCTGCGCCGAAATGCCTGGTTTTGGACTTTAGTTCATACTATATGCGCTGATCGAGGAATGATCAAGACTCACCGCACGACCTTTTCCAAACTCATTGGCAACTCTGTAGCGTTTCCGACAGGACTACCCTTTACTTCCTGCAGCTGCAACATGCTGCCTTAAACTGTCTTCACGAAACCGCCATTTTAATCTGGGCACTGCGGAGCGCAACTGCGGGGCAGCTCAAGCTGCAAATTTCGCGTGGAATCCAGGTGCAGTCGCGCTGTGCGAGTTATCTAGTTTTGTGAGGGGCCTTTCCAATTTCGCAGCTGGATTCCTCCTGCAACAGGTCTGCGAGTCCCGCGTAAGGCGCAAAGCCAATGCTCCTCGGCGACCAGCAAAGCGCAGATTCAGCATTTCAAAGCATTGCAAGGTTGCACGTAAACATCGCAGACCAGCACAACGCGTGTCTCACTTTTCCGAAAGTTCGCCGATTGGATTGCATCAAGCTCGCCAGAGCCACTCGACGTCCCCACTCCGTCTCGACAGCGCTGGCGACTATCCCGGTGTCTCCCAGGTCTCACACTCGATTCGGATTGGGAGCCCCCAGTTTGGCTGTCGCCATAGACTGTTGAGCAGCACCTGGAGTGGGTGGGCTTCAGCCCTCACAACATGATGGACAAGCAGCTGGCCTGGCTGGAAGAGGCGCAGATTCAGCGGCCGGGTGCTGCGGCGGAGCTTTCGGAGCTGGGCGAGCTATATGACAAGAAGCTGTGGCACCAGCTGACGCTCAAGCTCTCCAGTGCGCTCGGGCAGTCCAGCTTCCAGCAGGATGCCTTCCTCATACAACTGTACAGGTTGGTCGGCTCACATGCTCGCACCTTTGTGCACTGGAAATGCATGTGCACAAATGCATGCCTGCACGGCGCCAACTATGGTCCAGCGGCGCGAGTGCGGCAACAAAAACGTGATGACGCTGCCGCCGGTTGGACATGTCATTCGTCGATGCTGCAGGAACTTCATCTCGGGCTTTGCGCACCGGCTGAACCAGCTGAGCCTAGCAAAGCTGGCAGTGACAGTGTCCAGGGAGCTTGGCACCCCGAATGAGGCCGTCAGCTTCCTGCAGGAGGTCCGCCTTGCTTTGAGCTCCATGCATTTCCTGTGCTGACCTTGAGACAACTTAATTCAATTACCACCAGATGTTCGGATGCGTATGAGCATCTCCTCCTTCCCAGGACTACACACCCTGTGGAGCTTTGCAAGCTTTGCCCTGGAAGGCATTATGCCGACATGCTTCCGGAACCCGGCAGTCGCACCGCAGCTCGGCAACTGCCCTCACGCCGCAATCATGGCACGCACAGGTGCTGACCAACGTGAAGGAGGCGAAGCTGCCGCGCACGGAGCAGCCGCAGCTGTTCCTGGAGATGCACATTGCGCAGAACCAGCTGACGCTGGGCCAGGCGGCGGAGGCGAAGGCGGCCGTCGAGGCGGGCAAGGAGACACTCGCCGGCCTCAACGACGTGAGCGTTTCCGAGGACTGCTCTGAGAGCTGCCCAGTGACGCCGCAGACGAGCTGTTCTGAGTCAGAGTTCAGATGCGACCATCAGGCGCCTGGTGGCAACCGCGCGCATGACAGCTGCCTGGCATGGTGGTCTGGCACCAGCCTGCAGCCCTTCCCAACGGGCGCCTCTGCTTTTGGACTGCTGCTCGAATGGTCTCTCGCACGGCAGCCCAGCACACCTGCTGCAGCCGCACAAAGCAAGCATGACAAGTCATCAAATGCGCTCTGCAGGTGGACCACCAATCGTCAGCAGCGTGGTGCTCTACGTGGCCAGCCTGTGCTACAAGGCCAAGCGCGACTTTGCTTTTTTGTTGGCTGGGTCACTGAGCTATTGACAACAATTGCAGGTGGACCCCACCGTCAGCAGCGTGGTGCACTATGTGGCCAGCCTGTACTACAAGGCGGAGCGCGACTTCGCCGAGTTTTACAAGGCCTCCCTGCAGTACCTCGCCTTCGTCTCCTCTGATGACCTGGACCACGACTTCAAGCTGGTGCGTCATTATCACTCTACATATCACTTACTCGTTGAAGCATCTTTATCATTCGTCCATGGCCAGTCGGACTGGGAAAGCCTGCTTCGATTGGCGCTGATGTGACGAATCCACAACCGGCGCAGCCGAGGGCTGCCCATCAGCTGCCCATCCATTGATGGTTCGACAACCTTCAGGGTCGCCTTTTGAGTTGGGGCGGAGACAGCGGCCAGCTTGAAGGCTGGCATACGACAATGTAAGTCAAAGGGGTATTGGGCATGCGCAGGCGCTGGCGGTAGACATCTCGCTGGCGGCGCTGCTGGGAAAGGGCGTCTACAACTTCGGCGAGCTGCTGCTGCACCCCATCGTGAGTCATTTCTGGCCTCCTGGACCGCTGTCAACCCCGCAGCGCCATCCGATGCGACTGCTCGTGCTGCAGAGTCGCAAGGACTGCATGATCTGTAGGCACAGACTGAGCATCAGCCAGGCAGTGCGACAGCGTAATATATTTCGATTTGCGTACCTCACCTGCGACGCCTGCCGCTGCTAGAAGGCAGGTCACTTGACCCAGTGGACAATCATTGTGTAGTCGTTGCATCACTGCAGATCAAGGCTGATTGGCAGCAGCTCCTATGCGTGGTTGGGCGAGGTGCTGGCCGCCTCCAGCGCTCCAAAGGATTGACATGTCTGTTGTCTGTCGTTGTCGTTGTTTCTTTATCTTTTCGTTTTGCATCACTACAGATCAAGGTGCTGGACGGCAGCTCCTATGCGTGGCTGGGGGAAGTGCTGGCGGCCTTCAACGCCGGCGACCTGCACGGCTACGATGCGCTGTGCGAGCGGCATGCGGGCGCTCTCAACGGCCAGCCGGCGCTGGTGGACAACGAGCGCTCGCTGCGCGAGAAGATCACCATCCTTGCGCTCACGGAGCTCATCTTCAAGTGAGGAAACCCTCCTTCAACTGAAAAAGGCTCCTTCGAAAGGCAACAGGCTCTGCACTGCTGCCGCAATCTGATGTTTTGAACGTCTCAGCGAGAGAAGATCACCATCCTCGCCCCTCACGGAGGTCATCTTCAAGTGCGCCCTTCACTGCTGCAGTGTCTTGATGCTGAGTGACATCGACGTTCTGGGAGACTTTTGAGGGGATGAGCTGGGCGAGTTGATGATTGCTGAAGCATTTGGAGCAGGCTGCCGTGAATATATCCCAGTCGTCTGCGATGGGGGATGCCACCAGCTGGCGGCCGCCGAAAGCTGCACTCCTGGTCACCAAATGTCACACTCGCATCTTGATTGGCGCCCGCAGCCTGCCAGCGGACGAGCGCACGGTTTGCCGCTGGCGACCACCGTGGGCGCGATGAAACCGAGCGAGGATGGCGTGGAGTTCCCGCCCATGAACAGCATGCCTGTCTTTGTCATCACACCAATACCGATATGTTTCTCATCTGCAGCCTGCCGGCGGACGAGCGCACGGTGCCGCTGGCGACAATCGCAAGCGCGACGAAGCTGAGCGAGGACGGCGTCGAGTTCCTGCTCATGAAGGCGCTGTCGCTGCATCTCATCGAGGGCTCCATCGACCAGGTCTCCGGCACCGTGCAGGTGAGACAAACCCAGTCGTCAAAGGCTACAAACCCGCAAACACTACTGAAGATTTTCCATGTTGCACCGTGCAGGTGCGAATGAGCTTCAACAAATCGCAACAAACGTCAAACACAATACATCCACTATGTGATTTGATGGTATCATCTCGGGGCCTGCATCGGCCGGGTGGCAGACGCTGTGCAGGCCGCAACTGCTCTAAATTGCATCTTTGCGACGTGTTCCGCCGGTGATGTTTGCTCACACCTGGTAAAGTTGCTGATTCCTGATGCAGCAACGACAGCACACAAAACTCGACTGAGGCCACTACCTCGCAACACATGACCCATCAATATTGGCTTTGCTCCTTTTGCGTGCTCCCATCCCAGCCAACGCAAGTTCGTTCTCACCGCAAATCTGTGCTCCAACTCCGTCACCGCTGCGCGCAGGTGTTGTGGGTGCAGCCGCGGGTGCTGACGCTGCCGCAGATCGAGGGGCTCATGGGCCGGCTGGACACCTGGATCAGCAAGGTGTCCTCCGCGGCGATGGCGCTGGAGGAGGAGAGCGTCGGCGTCGTGGAGACCTAGAGAAAGGATTCAAAAGAGTCGGCACCGCGTGCCCGGCGGCTGCAGAGTCGTGCTGTGCAGAGTGCTATGCCATTGAGTGCCCGGCAGCTGCAGGAAACATGATGCGGCTCAGGTGCATGAGAAAGTGCTGTGCTGCTGATGCCTCCCGCGATTACGCAGGCTGACCATTGCTGATTGGATGGCATTCTCGACAGTGGAGGGCCTGCATCTCGCAACACTGAGGGCAGCTGTGCAGACGCCACAGGGAGGATGTGCATGGTTCCGATCTTACAAGACCTCCTTCCTCACCGCAGCATCACATGAAAGCACAATGCTGCTGTGGAGTACATGCTGCAAGCGCTTATGGCGACGTCGTCCACTGTCCCCTGAGCGGCGCGGCCGCCCTACACCCGGGCTGGCCGGCTGCCTTCCACCCATGCTGCGCACGCCTGGTGCATGCCGCTCATCCGGAGGGACGAACGGGCACTTGGCTGGCTGGCAGCAAGATCCGGTCCCTGCTCAGATGTCGTGCACCTGGAGGCCTGCGACACAGCAAAGATGGACGTTGGCAAAGCTGACAACCACAGGCATGCTTTCAGGGACCACCACGGCGCAGCCTTAGGTCCAAGACGGTGTCTTCATACAGAAGTGGTCCCGTCTGGAAGTCCAGTCTGGAAACACATAGCAGCTCAGATTTGATAGAGCAGATGCTCAAATGCGGTTGCTGCATGGACCACCAGTCTTGCAACCCTGCGGCCTCCTGCCGCTTGCGGTCTCCGGACTGCTGACCCTGCCTCCCGACTCCCAGACAGCTGTGTGACCGCTGGCTTCGCTCCTGCCCGCCGTGACCTCCCGCTCCCGCCGCCGCTATTATTTTGCTGCTTTCCGCATCTGCTACACGTCCCTGCGCAATTGCCTGGGTCATGCGCAATTGCCTGGGTCATGAAATAGGAGGGCACAAGGGAAGAGTGTAAATCACCCGGGGGCAGTGACTGCTTGAGCTTGTCGGCCTTGTCGTTGTCCTCCACGCACAGCGTGTACAGAAACTTGGAGCACCGGACCTTGAACTTGGTCACCGGGCCCGTCTTCTTGATTTTCACGGACTTGGCGTCCGGGCGCCTCGCCGTCAGCAGGAACTGCTTGATCTCCACGATCTGGCGCGGCTGCAGCGCACCGGAAGGAACCAAATGTTTTCTCGGCTTTGAGCTTTGCAAGCAGCTTTGCACGCGCTGTTGGCATTCGCACGAGCTGTCTAGCAGTGGAGAGGCGTGCGAAGTGTCTCTCCCACCCCCACTCGCCCCTGCAACAGTCCATCTACCTCGAGCCCTCCTTTCCTACTAGTGCCGCAGCACCGGTGGGTGCTGCAGCTCCCTGAGCATGCCAAGAACATGCCACAGTCGTTGCTCGCTTAGCAGCGAGGCTGCACGCTGCCAAAGGCTGCGATTGCCCAGCGGATGTCTCGCTGCACACATGGCCGCCAGGCGCCTTAGTGCACACGCAGCTGCAGGGCGCGGCGCTCACCATCTTGCTAAGCTTCAGCCGCCGCCTCGCGACCTCCTGCTCCTCCTGACTAGCGAAAGAGGCCCGCAAACAGGCACTCGCAGCCGACTTGGTCTCTGCACCAGCTAAACCCTGAGTTGACGCAATCTGGTGTCATGTTGTCAGATTGGAACGGAAAATCGGGCCAATGTGCGTTCCAACATATACTTCAGGTACACTGGACATGGTTTGTGTCTCAGTGGTGTGACGATCGCGGCGCCCCGGCAGCTTTGAGCCACGGAACATTCCCACAGCGAGCTCAAACATGCTGGGCAGGTTGGCGGTGGCCTGCAGAGGGCTCAAGGTTGCCGCGCCGGAGGTCCAGAGAGCGCTTGCTGCCCGCCTGTCCCAGCCCCTGACGGATATAGGCAACGTCAGTCACAGGGACTTTGCAGCAGGTGACAACATGCCAGACAACATGCATCACGACGTCGGTTGCGTATTCCTGGGCACGCATCTCGATATCAGCTTCAGGAACCTATCTATGCAGATGCAGCAACGGTGTCGCGCGTGAAGGAGCTGAAGACGGACCAGCAGTTTGAGAGCGTGCTCGCGGACGCGGCAAAAACGAATGCTCTGTCAGTGTTTGACTTCACAGCGACCTGGTGTGGGCCATGTGAGTAGACATCCCACCTGTAATATTCATGCTCATCCTGCACTTCCACAATGCAGTCTGTCCTTGGCAGACATTCAGCACTTCCGACGTCTGAGCACGACTACATGCCCGTACCCCAGGCAAGATGATTGCGCCGGTCGTGGACCAATTGAGTGCTGACTACGACGAAGTTACCTTCTACAAGGTGGGCCATTCACTAGACAATGCAGTTTCTGTTGGCGGTATGACATCTGCGCATGCAGTCCATAATTGGGGAGCTCACGTGCGCTGCTCCTGACCACACCTAGTGCGATTGTCCTTCTCGCTATCACTAAGTTTTTCACTGTTGCTGTGCAGGTGGACATCGACCGCGAGACCATTCAGGAGTCAGTGCGCAACAGTAACGTGGTCTCAGTGGTGCGTTTGGCGTCCATGCTGGGCGAACAGCATGCTTGGATTCAGCGTTGCGATGCATGCATTGTGTCCAGCCTGCACCGCGGTTGCGTTTCCGATGGTGTGGGGACGATGGTTGCGATGCATGCATGTTCTTTGCTGAGCAAATTGTGGCATTGCTGACGGTCGTGGTGCTGACGGTTCCATCTTGGTGATCGCAGCCCACATTTTCGTTCTATCGCGGCGGCAAGAAGATCGCCACTTTCGCCGGTGCAGACCGGAGGCAACTTCAGAATAACGTCGTCAACCTGATTGCGCTGGGCGCCTAATTCTTGAGCCGCCCTGCTGACTGTTTTCGCTTCCTGAGCCGCCTTGACCCGCTTGTGTACATCAGCCACTGCTCCGTGCAGCAGCACTCTCTGCCGTCGTTCAGAATACTGTTCTACACTGTTTTCAAACCTTGGAGCGTTGGTGATGTTGCTGCAACTGATGCACGCTGCATGGCTTTGTCACCACCGACACCTCTTGCACTACTCTGCCAGCGACGTTGGAAATGTGTGATGCGGCTGTGCGCCAGTAAACTCGCCTGCCAGAATATGCGTGGCTAAGCGAGGCGAGATCGCATCAGTGCTGGCACGTTGGCATGGCCTCTAGGGATCAGTTACATGGCACATTCTCATTGACAGGCACTGGAACACACCAGAAAAGGTTCGCACAGAAAGCCAGGAGATGCTGCTAGAAATGATGCATGTCCACATCCTCAATCCTGAACTGCACGCTGTAGTGATAGGAACTTCCAGCACGTGAAGTGAAGCGTGGCAGTATTGGCAGGCAGCAGCGTTCGGCATGTAATCTCCACACGTGCCGCAGCCAGCGCAGTCTCTAGGTATTCCCAGCATGAAACTCAGACCTAAGCGGCACTGTTGCGCGGTGCCATGCTGATGAGCGGCGAGGCTGCTGCCGCCGCGCATGCCGCCGCAACAGCTAGACGAGCATGCCGCGGCGCACTGATGCCCCTTTGGCTCACGCCCTGTGGCCGCCCGCAATGCGGCCGCTGCTACCGTCGCGCCCCGAGGACGCCGCTGGACCGCCAAACACCTGGCGCTCGCCGCGGAAGAAAGCCCCATGCTCCGCCGGCGTCGCCACGGTGCCGGCCTCCACGGCCGCGTCCGCCGCGGGCCGGCCGGCACGCCGCGCCTGCCCCGCCAGGATTTCGCACCCGGCCTTGACCTGCGATAGGGCGTACGTTGCTTCAGCATGCCAGGAAGCACACTAATGATCTCCTCACATGGGGCTAGCTGCACAAATGAATGAGCATGTCGTTCCATCTGCAACGTATCTGCATGGCTAGGCAAGCTGGCCTTTGCTGCGGTGCACAACACAGCAGGGCACATACAACACATCTTGTGACATGTCATAGAGACTGAATGACGTCAGGCATCAGCCCACCGTTTGTCGGCAAAATAGCAGCAGCTGCATACCTTGGCAACGAGGCGCATGCGGTCCATGGCGGAGATGCGGGGGCAGCCGGAAACGTCCAGCTCGGTGAGCACCGGCAGCCGCAGCAGCGTGGACACCGCATCGTGCGCCAGCCCCGTCGCGCCCCGCAGGCTCAGCTTGAATTCCTGCAGATCTGGCCGTCCGGCCTTGCCTGCAAAGCAATCATGAAACAATGTTAAATTCGTAATGTTGATCGAAGTGAAGTGGACACGAATCCGTGCCGCCTTGCAGGCTTCGCTTGAACTCCTCCTGCGGGTCCGGCCGCCCGTCCGTGCCTGTGCCGCAAAACGAGATCCAATGGTTGAGCGCATGGCCAGCCCAGCCACGACCACATCACGTGCGAAAAACCAGGCCCCTGCCGCCCCTGTGATCTTCGCCTCTCCGCTTGCGCCGCCCTGGCACAGCGGCGCACATGCACCTGTTGCCCGCCGCTTCAGCGGCGACAATCGGCATTGGCAATTGGCAACCGTCAGCGTTATAGCGGGACACGTTGCGCACCGGGCTTGGCAAACTGGTGCCAGCGCTGGCAGACGCCGTCGACGAGGGCTTTGACGGCGTCGTTGTCCAGGTGGCTCAGCGCCAGCTGGTGCGTGGAGCACTGCGCCTCGTACACCTGCGGCATGAAACGACAGAAATCGCTGTTGATGCTGGCCTCTTGTCCGTATCGAAGGATTGCGCTGCATCAGGAGGCACACGGAACTGCTGATAGCAACAGAGGCAGATAATCGAGGGTGTCCTCGAGACAGCAAGGCAGGAAGATGTTCCGAGCTGCATGTGCGACTTGACCCTGGGCCTGCTTTGGAGGGAAGCTGCGGACAAGACTCACCGCAGAGTCCAGGCGCAGCGACGTCAGCGGCAGCCGGCCGATGAGGCGCGCCGTCTCGGGCGGGATGGCGAAGGCGCGCGCCGTGAGGCTGAGGCTTGCGAGCCGCGTCAGCGCCGGCAGCGCGGACACTACTGCGTGTAGCGCTGCCGGGCTGTCAGCGGTGTACGTCAGCCGCTCCAGCTGCGGGCTGCGGGCGACAGCAGGAAGCACAGGTAAAATTTGCAGACCCAAGAAGGCGAATTTCGATGTGTACAGGGGCCACATCGGATGGAATGCGGCAGTAGTCATTTGGTTGCTGCCGCGCAGCTGGCAAGTCACGCTGCATGCCAGCGCCGCCGTGTACAGCATGATGTGGACTACGGCTGATGTTCAAGCAGTGAGGATGCAGCGCGAGCTGGGACAGCGTGTGCCGGGTCCCACTCACCAGAAGCGGATGGCTGCAAAGAGCGCGGCGGCGGGCGCGGCGAGCTTGAGCTCCGTCAGGCGCGGCAGCGCCTGGAACAGGCGCGCCATGAGCAGCACGTTGGGCATGGACAGCTGCTGCCGCCCGGTCGGCGGTCCGCCGCCCTGCACAGATGTGAGCAGCATTGCAACGAGTCGCGCGTCATTTGCATACCGCAGTGACTTGTGCTCTTTGGGCTGGCAGGCACTGGTGCAGCAGCCTGGGAGCGGCCACTGGGTGCTCGGGCATCAGGAGGCAGTGAGCCTCTTGTGCGGCAGGCGCGGCGTGCGAAGGTGCACGACAAGCGCAATCTGCCGGAGCGGCTGTGGCCTCATCAGCGCAAGTGCTCAACCGCTGATCATACTTTTACTCGTTAAGCCTAACTTTGTACAAGTAGCAGCACAAACGGCATCCAAATCATCCAGAAGGGCTAATCCGTGAGCACATGCCAAGGTGCTGCCGCTGACGCCGCGGGATATTTCCGCCACGAAAATGCGCACCTCGCCGCCGTCCAGGGCCTGCAGGTCCGCCAGCTCCAGCGACTCCAGGGAGGTGGTGGTCATGAAAGACGTCAGGCCGCGCACGGTAACGCCGGACAAGCCCACCAGAGCCAGCTGCCGCAGGCGCGGCGCCTTGGCGCCGCACGCGAGCAGCGCCCTATCTGACACGTCCGGCGCCCCCTCGATGCGCAGCGACGTCCAGGAGACGCCCGAGCGGCTGGCGGCCTGCGCATTGAAGAGGGCGGTCAGCAAAAGGCTGGCGGTGCGCTGGCATGAAGCCGCATGGGAGGTTGACCCCAGGTTGGTTCTGACAAGGTTGCTGGCAAGCAGCGCCAAACACCTGCGGGCTTCCCCGCACCGGCGTGAGAGAACATATATTTAGAGCGGCTGTGTCGATTTGAAGAACTGATGCACTGCTGGAACAACACGTAGGTCTCGACCAGGCGGTCGCGGAATGACGGCCAGGCACTTGACCGGAAGGTGGGGTGACCACAAGATGGCGGCCTGCAGCTGCGCCGGCTCAGCGCCAGCACCCATCTGACGGGCCGCATGCGTTGCAATCAATCGATTTTTGCGGCTCGCGTACAGGCCGTCTGCGCTGCAGCACGACCAAAAGGGGCACTCCCGAGTGGCAAGTGTTATCGGAGTGTTACTCGGACAGGCTCACCTTCAGAATGATGCTGTCCTGAATGGCCTGGCCGCGGCACACGAGACTGCCGTAGCCGGAGAGGAGTCCGGCCGCGCCCATCAGGAAGTCGCGCTGGACGTGCTGCGAGCACGCTTTGTGCTGGGGTTCAAGGGTCACGGCCGTGGTCGCCGGAAGCTGCGACACTATTGCTCGCCACAGCGGGTTCACGCCTGCCATGGCCATGATCTGATACACCCAGTTGCGCTGCTGCGTAACCTTTGCGGCAATTTCGGCGACGCAGTTGGGCGGCAGATAGCACTCGGGCTCAGCGGGCAGGGCTGGCTCACAATCCATGTCCATGCTGAGGCAGACCCGCTTGTACGAGGTGCTGCAAGGGCGGCTCAGAGGCGGGTATTGGAAAGATGACGATTTCTGACAATGAGGCGTTGTATCATCGTTGCAGTTGACGGACAGTTCAGGGCACGTGGCGCGGTTTGCTGACTTGTAAATAGTCACCTGGTCACCGCTGACAGCCAGCATCGCAGGAGTCTGATCAGTTCTGAGCAGCAATCAATCGCAATCCTGTGCGCATCAGGTGCTGACGCCGCCGCATCTTGTACTTCCAAGTTTGGGTCGGCCCATGTCCTAAGGGATGCGGTCAGCTGCAGTCAGTGGACACCTGAGGCCACTTTGCGAGCACCACGCCTATCTGGTGTTGGCTGGAAACCGTTCATATCGCCTGCAATGCGACTGCTGTTCGTCACCCTAGAATTCAGCGCTGGCACATTCTCAGGCAACGGCGTGTATGCGCAGAGTCAGGTGAGGGGTGACAGACCTTGTTTACCAAAGGTATAGCCCTCATGCAGCGGCGGACGTGCAGCAGCGTCTCGTTCTTCAGATCGCCAGAGATGTACACAGCATTCCTACACCCGTGATCTCTAGGAGTTTTCCGCAGAACGCACTACGTCTGGCGCCAACGCAACGTTCATGCCGACCTGCTGCAGGTGAGGGCGCTCAGGGCGCAGGGACACGAGGTCCTGGTCCTCGCGGGCCGTCCCGCTGGTCGCGCAGATGCGGCGACGCCGAGCGGCCAGCTGGAGGTGTGTGTGATGCTATCTGCGCGCCAACGCAATTCCACAGCTCTCTCAGCTCTGCTCCCACTGCGCAGCTGCTCAGAGGTTGACGACTCAAAGATAATCTGCCTGCTTGTTTGCATTGTTCTTAGTTTAACATCTGGGATCGTCTAGGCAGGGTTGCCGCACACGCAGGTGAGCCTGCCGGTGTGGGGCCGCCTGGACGAGCAGTGCGGCTGGCGCGAGTTTGCGGCGGGGGCGGCAGCAGAGCCCGTCGCCACTGCTGTCGTGGCGTTCGAGCCGCAATCTGTTCTGGGCGTGGACTGGCACGCCCTGGGCGCATGGCGCGGCCTGCGGCAGCGCCTGGGCGGCGCAGCGGCTGCCCTTCCGTACATCTACCTGAACTACCGGTGTGTGTTCGCCATCCAGTCTGCTCCTGGCATCGCCAGCAGCACTGCCTTCTCGGCGGCTTGCATGGCACAAGCTTTGCAGCCAATGCTCCACTGCCTTTTTCCGTCGAAGCCACATGTGCGTGGACATGTGCGTGGTGTCGCAACACATATCACACTACCGCACCATGCTATAGCCTTGATCGTGGCGTGCTTGCTGCCTTACAGCGTGTACTGCCGCACAGCCGCCGGGGAGGCGCACGCGCTGCTGCGGCAGCTGGAGCGGGAAGCAGTGGAGGCAGCCGCGGCCACCGTCTGCCTCAGCCGCAGCGATGCGGCATACATCCGGGAGCACCTGCAGCCTGGACCAGGCGCAGCCCCGCCGCAGGTGGGCAGTGCATGGCCATCTCAAGCGTCCCATGTCCTAGTAGATCTCAGTGGCTGGCTGGGATCCGAGGGCAGATCATGTGCTGGGATGGAGGAGCGTGTCAGCAGCTCCCCTCAACTTATGTAGCATGGTTTATTGTATGGCACCCCCCAGGCCCATATGGTCAAGCGCTCCGCAGGTGCTGCTGCCTGCGCTGCAGGCGGCTGTGGAGGCAGTGCCGCCGCCTGCAGATGTGCATGAAGCGCTGCAGAGTGGCGCCGAGGCGGCACAGCAGCGGCAGGGCCGGCAGCTCTCGCAGCGGCAGGGCTTCGATGCCGTGCAACATAGTGGCAGCATAGGTCAGCAGTCGCCGGGGGGAGGCGAGCTCAGCCACCAGAGTTCGGATGCAGCGCGGCAATATGGCAGCATGGTCCAGCAGCAGCAGCAGCAGCAGCGGCGGCTGGCGTATGGCGGGCCCAGCCGCCGCTACCTCACCTGTTGTGTGCGGCTGTCGCCTGAGAAGGAGCCGGAGCGCTTTGTGGCCGCCATCGAGGCGCTGGCGGGGCTTTGCAGCAGCGCAGCGGCAGGCGCAGCCGCTGGGGATGGTTTATGCAACGGCAGCGGGGGCAGCGGCGGCAATGAAGCAGATGGCGGCAGTTGCGGCAGCAGCACGCACTTGCCCGCTGGTGCGAGGCAGCCGGCTGCCGACGGCCTGCTCAACGGCATCCAGCCGGCAGGCGCGGCGCCGCACGGTGATGACCATGCAGCAGCGGAAGCAGCGGAAGCCGGCGACCCTGCGCCGAATAACGTGGCATCGGAGAATCGGCTGCAGCGGCTGGGCGTGACGCCGCTGCTGTGCGGCTCGGCGACGACTGAATACGCGCAGGAGCTGAAAGCGCGGCTGCGGGCGGCATCGCCGGACTCCGTCATCCAGGAGCGATTTCTGTCGCCGACAGAGCTGGCGAAGGTAGGAGACCATGCTCCGTGTGCCCGCTTGCCAGCAAGAATAATGCTGATGTGCTTGCAGTGCGACAAATCTGGCCGAGTCTGGGTGCCGGGCAGGCTGCCTGGCAATTGTGCGAAAACATATCGACTTTTTAACGACTCGTCACCTGCGAACGTCGCGTTCTGCAGGTGTACGCCGCAACAAAGCTCAACGTGCATCCTTGCCGGTATGTCAATGAGTACCCGGCGTCTATCGATCATGGGAGCTTAGTGGATTCTCTGCACTTGCGCTTGTTGCCTGTTGTGATGCCTGCTCCTGCGTTTTGGGAACTCACTCACCCTGAGTCCGTCCTGGGGTTTGGTCCTTCCATCCTGACACCCCGACTTGTTATCCGCTCTGTGTGTCGGCAGGTACGACGCCTATGGCATGACGGTGGTGGAGGTGGCGTCGCAGGGCGCGCCCTCCCTCGTTGCTGCTGGCGGCGCCGTCGGCGCCACCGACCTGCTGTCCGCCGCCGCCGGCGAGTGCTGCGGCTTTGACATGGAGCAGCCGGCCGGGCGGCTCGCAGATGAGGTGAGGTGCATTTTATGGAAAATGGTCTGGCGCCATTCGCTTGCAAACGCTTGAGTGGCGAAAATCACTTGAGGGCTTCTCAACTGAAGAGCGGATGCCATTATTGCTCAGCTCGTGGCTGCACCTGCGATGAGGAGTTTCACGGGCGATCAAAAACGCGCAAAGTGGTGCTGGGATGTGTGAAGCAGCCTTGCCGAAGCGTCGATGCGCTGTGCCCGCAGATCGAGAGGCTGCTGCAGGACGGCAGTGCGCTGGGTGTCGTCGGCGCGCGAGCGGCCTGCAAGGCACGCAGCTGGACCGAGGCAGCGAATGCCGCCGAGCTCATGTGCATCGTGCAAGCGGCGGCTTGCGGCAGCGGCCCGACACAGCACTGATGCAGAACCTGGCAGCACACACTCCTCAGCTCCACTAGATTTGAGATACGTGGGTGACTCAGCGACTTGACATGACTTAATTTAGTAGCAAAGGGGATTAATGGTATGGAAACGTGAATTGGATTTGAAATGTCATGGCCGTCAGCAGTTCTGTCGCAGAATTTACAGGCCCAGGTCGATCTCTTCAACAGCCAATCGGATCTGTCTCGACAACACCGCAAACGCCGGCAAGGCTGCATCCTCCTGCACGTCGCGTGTGCCCCTTTCGAGCTCATCCAGAACGAACAGCGCCCGCCGCAGGTTGAACGCATGCTGCAATGCCGCTGCGTCCGGAGGCGGAAAGCCAGCGCCCGCAACGCCGCCACTGCTGCCGCTGCAGGCAGCGGCTGCTTCAGCAGCGCGGCCGCCATTCGCCGAGGCTGCGTCGGAGCCTGCCACGCCGTCAGGTGCGGCAGCCGCATCGGAAGCAGCCGGCGCGCCGCCGGCGGCCGCGGCTCCGCCGACGCGCGCCCGCCTCACCAGGCATATCAGCTCCCGCTGCGCGATTGTGGCCGCCAGGTCGGCAAGGCCAGCGTAGCCGAGGCCGGCGTTTGCTGCCATGTTCCGCTGCACCAGCCCCTCGAACTCTGCTGCCGTGCACCCCGCCCTGTAGGACAGCATATGGCTTGATGCCCTGGTATGCAGGTGGGGTTGCGTCGGGCGCACGATAGCAGCAGCAGTTGCGGGAGGCTGCGACCATCACAGCGGTCAGGGCTGTTGCTCCTCGGAACTGAAGCGGTCCAGGAATGCAGCTGGACAGGAACCCGGAGGCAACGGACATGGATGTATATCATAATGTACGACATGAGGTCTCCTCCAGTCCAGCAATGCAGCTGGACAGGAATGCAAGAGGCGATGGACATGAACGTGAAGTTTTGTGGTACGACATGAGGTCACCTGCAGTCCTCAATGGCGGCGGCCGCGGCGGCGTGCTCCCGCTGTAGCAGGTGCAGCCCCCAGTGCAGGTTCCAGCCGTTGAGCCAGTTGTGGTTGATCGACAGCGTGTCTGCATTTGTGAAGTCATGCTCCGTCATCGCCACTGCTGTGCGGTCACGGGTCTGGCGTGTCTGTCAGTCCAGATAGTGACAGCCATGAGAACTTCATTCACTGCCATCAAGATGCATTTGGAGTCCACAGCTATGTACAGGCAGAAGCACGCAGCCCCCGCATCGCTGCGAGCTCAGGCCGAGTTGCGAACAAAGAGATACAGACCAATCTCTTATTGTCACCTGCGGTGTTCTCCACGGTGTGGTGCCAGCCGCTGGGCACGAACAGCGCGTCGCCGGCGCCCTGGCGCACCTCGATGATGTGCCGCCGCGCCTCCACCAGATTTGGGTACTGCTCCTCTGCAGAAGGCATGTAGAATTGCTGTGACAGCGAGCCAAATGGTTGCCTGTACTGCACTGCTGAACTGAGGAGGCGACAGCACCCAGTGGCTCGCACAACCGCAACGGAGCCCATCGTTCGAGGTGGATGAGATGCACTCCGACCTCGGGCATGACCGCAGTGTAAGATTGACCATGATGTGAGCCGGCTATCGGCCCGACAGCAATTGTGCTGTTGGTCGATTCCAAATTTTCCGACAGGGTTAGCTTCGATCCCGCACGCACCGCAGCCAGGCGGCATGTCGAAGGACGGCGCCATGTGCCGTCCGAAGCGGTCGAACAGCAGGTGCGTGTGCCGTGGCGGCAGTAGCAGCCACCGCTTGGAGCCCGCCACGTTGACGGACCAGCTGTAGGATCTCAGCACGTCCGCGTGCAGCGGCGTCCAGGTGCCCTGCAGGCACCCGAGCATCTGCTCCGTTCAAAGCTTGGATGATTTCATTCCCAATTTGCCTTCCGTGAGGAGCAGCTATGTGCAAGAAGTAGAGGCGGTCATGCCATAGCGCCTGCACAGCCAGGCGGGGCAACGGCGCTTGCCGCACAGCCTGCCTGCACCAAAGGCCAACCTTGGCAATGCTGTCGTCATTGGCGACAAGGGCGAGGAGAACTTGGCGCCATTCCAGCTGTTGTCATTCCAGCCGAGACAGGCTTCTCGAGTAAGACATTTGAGCACTGGTTTGAGCCACCAGTTTGCATGCGGCCCCCGGGAGACCCAGGATTGCAGTGGTGCCGCTTACCTTGGGGCCCATGTACACGAAGCGGTAGTCCGACGTCGCGATGCACGGCTCCTGCCGATTGTCCGCCGCCTCCCACTCTTCAGGTGCGTCCGCCTCGTTGCCGTCGCTGCAGCCGCCACCGTCGCCGCCGCCGAAGCTGTTGCCGCCGACACGCTGCGGCGGTGGCTGCGGCGGCGAGGCCGCGACTCGCGGCAGGTTCGCGGCTTGCTGCGCGGCTGCTTTGCCAGGCTGCGCTGCTGCGCCCAGTCCCTGCTCATTCGTGCCACCCACCCGCTGCGCCGCCTTTGCGCTGTAGTAGTCGTTCAGCCAGTCGTCCGTGAAGAAGTGCGGCGTCGTGTATGCCTGCGGGCGCATGTGGCTTATAATTTGCCTTGTGGCTGGTTGGTCAGGCTGTCTTGCAGCGGCTTTTGGGGGCACTCCTAGCTGACCGTGGGCGGCGCTTGCTGGATCCCGCGGCCCGCCAAGACAGCAAGACCATTACCTGGTAGTGAGGGTGCTCGCTGGCGAAATGCCAGTCCTTAAGGTACAAAAGCGGCTCAGCGGCGGGGGAGCCGCAGCTTCCTGCATACTCGCCGCTGCCTTTGGCATCCTGGCCACTACTTTCCGCACTGGCCATGGCTGCGCCGCCCACCGCATCCGCAGTGTCCGCAGCGGCCGGCTTCCGGTCGCAGCCACCACCCCGCCGCCCCCGCCACCAGGCGATGTACTCCGACAGCGACAGGTCGCGTCGCATGCCGCAGCCCTTTGCCTGCCTGGCATGCACGAGCATTGACCAACTAACACGCGGGCTAACAGGCGAGCATTCAGCACTTGACTGCTCCTTGTCTGAACGCCCCCGCGCAGCGCTCTGCAGTCACAAACCCGTTGCGGAGAGATCGCAGCAAGTCCATGGAGCGCGCCAGCAATCTTTGGGGCCAAAACGTCTCAGGTTCACACCTGGAGGTGTCTGTGGCCATGACCTGGGAGCCGCCAAAGTGCTGATCCAGAAAGTCCAGGTTGATGCCGCCATCTGCCAGCACCCAGTCGTGCTGCGCTGGCCACCCTTCTGTTATGCCCTGCAAAGAAGACGATTGCTGGGGTTGGCCAGCAGCATTCAGATGCATGGTACGACGCTACCAAGCATGCTGATAAGCTACCTTCGTATGGCACGGACAATCACACAAATTCAGCTGGATGCCTGGATAACGACCGGCACGTTGGGCGCCATGTAGCGGCACACGAATTCCTCATAGCTCAGGTCGTTTGCGTGCTGGATGTCCACGCTGGTCGGGTCCGCGCCTGCACATCGCACACACGAGGCAAGCTGCAGGTTTTCCAATGAGGTACGCACGAGCCTATGCGCGAGTGGTGTGCGCTGCAGACATTTCCCACCTTCCGCCGGCGTGGCCGCCGTTTGAGCCGCCGAGCCCTGCTGCGGCTGCCGGTAGACAATGGCATCGAGGGAGTCCACGCTGCCATCCATGAACCTGCGTCGAAACAGGAAGATGCTCGCCAAATGCTTTAGTGTCTTGTCATATACATGCAATGAGAATTGGATTTGCAGTCGAGAGCACCACATTGGCTGCAGTCACAGGGTGCGGAGGGCCCTGACCTGTCCGCCAGCTGGGCAATCCGCGTGCCGCGCTCCGTCCAGGAGTCGTACACGTGCGACGCGATCTTGAGCCGCCTCAGCCCGTCCTGGTCGGCCTGTCGGCATTCACAAGACAAGCTGTCCACAACTGACCTCATAGTACGTTTGCACGACGCTGCTCCGCAGCGCCGCTGCGGAGCTGTTGCCAGGCTGCACGAGCATCCAAGCATCTGACATACGCATGTCCAGACCAAAGAATAACTGTGCTATTGAATTCTTGTCGGACCTCATCGCATGGCGGCCTGCGGTTGTTTGCCAGGAGAGCTCTGTATGTGTGCACATGCGCGCCCATGGCCTCCATTTCAATTGGTGCAGGTGGCGGTGCCGCTTACAAAGTTCATGCCAGACAGCACGATTCCCACTCAAGTGCATGCCTGCGCAGGCTTGCGGCTGCGATACAGCGCTGCAACAAGCGCACTGCAAGGCCAAGGTTTTTAAATAAAATGGCCTAGTGAAACCCTACAAGTCACGTGAGTGACGTCAGCCTCCTGGCTTACGAAGATGCAGAGCGATCTGATGTAAGTCGCAGTTCCTGCTTTTCAGCGATCGCCCGCATGCGCGCTCCTCACAACCTTGCTTTCATAGCGCCACGTTTTCTCCTCCCACTCGCTGCTCTCGCTTGATTCATGCCTGTTCCACAGTCCCTGTTCTGTCGCGCCTTTGTGCAGCCGTCGCGTATAGCCGCTCGTGCCGTGCAGACATCAATAATGCCCTCCAGAAAATCCTCAGGCTTCCTGAGAAAGATCCCGAACGGTGAGGCCCTGTCGCATGCTCGATATGTTACAGGTGCTTGCTTGCACATGCGGCCATTGCTGCACATGTCACTGGTCGTAGTCGTTTCATGGCGTCACATTCTGCACGACGTACCGACGTAGCTGTGTTACACACATGATGAAGTCTATCATCGATGCTGCATCCGTGCTCATGACTGTAGAGCCACTGTGTCTGTGGCCCTATCGCCGCGTACCATACTAGTGCTCGGTCTAGAACCGTCGCCGTCGTGATTAATTGCCCCTGTCGATTACTGCAGACTCTCTTGCGGTATCAAAGCCGACATGGTGGCTGGAGAGCCGCTTCCACTTCTCCTTTGCCGGCTACTATAATCCGGACAACACAAACTTTGGCGCCCTGCGGGTGAGCATTGTGCTGCTATTCCTGCTGTGGCACCTGCACCATGTGCCTTCCAGTTGAAGGCCTTCAAGCACATCCTACTATGCACCTGTGCTCCTCAATCACTGACCTGTGTCGCTAATCGAGGAGGTGTGCGCACATTTGACCTTGGCCTCGAATCCGAATCCGAAATTTTGACCAGGTCCTCAACGACGACCTGGTGAAGGGCAATGCGGGCTTTGGTGCGCACCCGCACCGCGACGCCGAGATCTTCTCCTACGTCATCGATGGCAAGCTCAGCCACAAGGACAACATGGGAAACAAGGTGATGTCATATCCTGGCCACTGGCGCAGTCTGTTCTTCTGTCGGCGGTGACATGGCCTCCCTGTCTTGCGGTCATGAGGTAGCGAGCATGAAAAAGCCAAGAGCTTGTCTCCACACAGTGTGCTGCTCAGGTGTGGAACCTTTGCGACATGTGTGTTGACGTTGTGCTTTTCATGATGAACAGGAGGCGCTAGACCGCGGCAGCGTGCAGTACCTGTCGGCGGGCTCTGGCATCGTGCACAGCGAGATGAATGACCAGGACGAAACCACGCGCTTCCTGCAAGTGTGGCTCACACCGGACAAGCGCGGCGTCAAGCCGCAGGTGGGACTCTCAGAGCTGCATCCTGCCTTTCAACACCCACAAGACGTCACGTGGCAAAGCAATGAACCTGCCTTTAGATTCGTGGTAGCAGCTTCTGTGGGTGCTGATGCCAGCATCACAGCTGCTGCCTTGATTGAAAACCGTCTGTTGTTCCAACTAACATCATCACTGCCGGTGTGGCGTGTACAGTAATGTGACGTCGAGGTGATATGTGTGTGCTGACGTTTGCTGCTTGTACCGCTGCTGCAGTACGGCTCGAAGGTGTTCCAGCCGGAGGACCGCCGCAACCAGCTGCTGCACATGCTGAGCGGCAATACGCCCGCGCCACAGTGGCCAGGCGTCAATGAGAAGCCAGCACACGTGCAAATCCACCAGGTGCGACACCTTTTCTGCTACAGCACTCCCAGCGCACCCTGTTTGGCCCCTGCTCAGCGCTCTTCACTGCTTGCTTCCCCTACTGCAATACAGACCTGAAGTTCACCTGTGCTTTGGTAACTTCTCGCGCCCCTCTCCTTTTTCGCCAGTCTTCTACAATCAGATGAGCATGCCCACTGCCATGCTCCTGCCACCGCCTGCTTGCAATGCACGGCTTTTGAGCTTTCGCACCCTGCAATCCTGCCGCAGGACACGCACGTGTACGTGTCGGAGAACGATGCTGGCGTGGAGCAGCAGATCAGCCTGGGCCCCGGGCGGCAGGCGTACCTGGTGTGCATCGAAGGCGAGCTGACCGTCAACGAGGCGTCGCTGTCAAAACGGGACGCGCTGGAGGCGGTCAACCCTTCGGACAGCGAGCCTTTCGGCATCGCCCTGAGGTCCGGCGACGCCGGCTCGCACTACATGCTGATCGAGATGGCGCGCGCCTGAGCGGTGGGTCTGAGGGTGCGAATCGCGCGGTGGTTTAGAGGCGCGGCGGCGCCGCATGATGAGACTGGGAAGGAAGGCAGATGCACGACCTGACCGCTCAGGCAATAGTACTAGATAGTGAAGCACATAACAGAGGTCATGCTCGGGGTTGATATCATTAGGACGACTGCAGGCTTAGGGTCTGCAGCACACGGCGTGCACGCACGCGGTTTTCCGCGGGACATTTGCACAATTGGACCGTCACTGACTCTGCTACATCTGTTTTCATTGCACTGCCACCCTCAGCACGTTGAACTCGTCCTGGTCGTGTCTGTAAGCAACACATCAACTCGTCACAGACCTGACCCACTATCATTCCAACAAGCTTCAATTGGCTCCAATTAGCCGTCCAAATCTGCCAGTCATCGTGGTCGAATCTCAGGTCGAAAGGAAATTTTGATGCCCATTGGCAGTTCTGAGGCGTTGGCAGTGCATCCAGCATACGCACACAGCACTCCGACATTGATCCCAAGCGTCTCAAACTGCGATTTCCGTGCGTCGCGGCCCCTGACACTCTGCATTCGAGTCTCGCCATCCAAGTGATCTGGAGTGTTCGAGGCAACCACCCTGAATCGTCAGTCGACCCGGCATGCAGCTCCGTGGCTTGCAGCAGCGCTTACCGGCTGAAAGCTTACCATTGCCTGTGAACGCGGTACAGCACATTCGCACATCATGCACAAGGCAGCGCGTCAGGTGAGCGGCGCCGGGGGGTACATGTGCACTTGTGCCCAGCATGCTTGCAGATACGGCCACCGGTCGCCAGCCTGACGTCATGATAACGACCACAACTCGTTGCAGGTGTCCGAGGCTGCGGGCACGCTCGCACGTCGAACAGCAGACGGCCGCAGCAGGCGCCCGGAGGGGGCGGCAGCAGCCACCACACCTGCAGCCACTAGCGGAGCCCTCTCAGGATGCGACACTGATGCGTCACCTTCTCACGGCCGCGCTCGCTATGGGTCTGGCGCTCGGGCCTGCCGCGCCATCGGAGGCAGCTTTTCCAGGTGCAGGGTTATGTGCAGCACGGTCTCGCCACGTTGTGCTTGCCATGTCGTGCGGTGGATTTCACGCCGCTTCTCACTTTGACGTACAACGACAACGATGCACCAGCCTGATAACTGCTGCTTTTGTTTGTTGCGCAGACATCGGCAAACTGCTAGCATCGCTGGTGAAGGAGCGTGTGCCAATTGCAGAGTGAGTGGCACCTGAGCAGCTTTCCATGAGGAGCGCAATGTATGTCAGCGGCATGCTGTGCTGTGTGCGACCGCAGCTGTGAGGTCTGAGAGACGGTAGTACGCGCACCACACAGGACCGGGAGTCCGTCCAGCGCCGCAGACGATGAGGCAAAGGCGCCAGAGGTGTGTCGCTCGGACACGCGCCTTGGCAAAGCATCCACGGCAGCGGTGAGCACCCCTACCCTGCTCCACCTGCCCCCTCTCGTTGAATCACGAAGGACTTTTCTTCGAGGTGTCCTCGTATTTCCCCACAGGGAAGGGTCGAACGCCTCAGACGGCCTGTCCAGACCCTCTGCGCCATTACTGGACTTGATGCGATAACAGGCACGCCCCTGCTTCTCACCATCCGATGTTCATCTGGGCGCAGATGCACGAGCTGAAGCTGCGGGCGGCGCTGTTTGACGAGACGCAGCGTAAGACGGAGAAGCTGCGTGCCCGCACCAACGACTTTGTCAGCTCCATGTGGCAGTCGCTGGAGTGAGGGCGCCAAAAACCTGAACCTGACGCGCCCGCACCAACGACTCGGCCAACTCCATGTTGATAAAGTCGCTGGGGTGGTGACTGTGGCATGCGAATCTGGAATAAAATGCGCACTTGCCGGGGCATTGGGCTGTATCAAGGAGGCGGGGGCGCCAAAAACGGAGGCGTGCACGGCTGAGCAGTGATGTGGCACCAACAGGCAATTCCGCGCAGCGTTTCGGTGGTATTGCACTTTGGTGGCACAATAACTGCAGAGCGAAGAAAACTTGGAACCACCTGTACAGTATGCCTGCTCTGCAGCGAGCAACACGAATACATTGCGTCTGGGCACTCGCAAGCAAGGCGCTCTTAGTGCGCCCAGCTGCTTGTGCCTACGCGACTCCGTTGATGTCATGCTACTGCTGTGCATCTAGGTATGGCACTGTTGCTGATATGCAATCGACTGGCTTCCAGAGTCATTTCGCTGTTCTTCTTGTTGCAGTTCTTGGTGTGCCGACCCGCACGCCAGGCCATCACTCCTCCGCCCCGTCAATCGCTGCCTGGAATGCCGGTCGCAGCGTCTCCACCGTGGCAGCCGCTTCAGCAATCTCCTCCTGTTGCAACGAAGAGCAACAACGCGCTGAGTTGAGTACAGTCCCAGGCCGGGGTCACAATAGCATGTGCCAACAGCATGTGCATGTAAAGCCTGGGGGCGGGGTCACAACAGCAAGTGGCGAACAGCCATTTATATATCCAGGAACTGTTCTGAAATCGCATGGGCAGATGTGGCAGCACCTGAGGGACGCTCAGGTCTGTGAGCGCGCTGCCGAGGTGCTCCAGAACGATGTCGAAATGCTCAATCCGCAGGCCCTGCGGCACACACACGACAGTTGGGCACGACGGTGGAGCCACCACTGCACGGCAAATGACTGGTACATGCCGTGTCATCGGCTCTGGATGCGGTAGCAATCGAACAGAGCGCCCGTCGAGTGTTACCTTCGGCACAAGGCGTGCGTGCGCCGACGTCATGTTGGAGTTGCCGTCGTATGCCTTTGTGCCGCCCAAGGCAAAGCTCAGGAAGGCCGCCTGCATTGGGGAACTCACAAGTATATAACAGCATGTCTGGAGGAACGGGGGTTGCTAAAGACTGTGCAAAGCTGGTTGTGGCAAGACGGCCGCTGCCCCAATGATGCGGTTCACGCCAACCCCACCTGATGCGCGCGTTGCTGCTTCATGTCGATCCCCTCGAAGAACGGTGATACCCTGGAGTCGGCCATCATCTTATTGTATAAGAGATCCTGCAGCAGAACAGTGACTCGTCTCCAGATGGTGCTGCGCGCGTGATGCGCGCCTCTTGTGCAGCGCAAACACGCATCAGTTTTGCGGAGAGTGCGCAGTGTAAGCCAGACATTCATTTCGACTTCTGTATTTCACGATCAGGGCAGGTTCAATCGTGCGATATGTATCGTACCACTGCGGTCGTAACAGCCGGCGCGCCTCCCAGTTTCGTGTACAAAGTTGTCTTTTTCGTCGACGCCGCCGCAACGATAATTGACGAAGGACGCACCTTCACGACACGAACTGAGCCATAGAAAGCAATGGCAGATTCGCATCGAGTCACAAGATCAACCACAGCATGCTGCACCTGCAATATGCATTTGCCAGCGGTCAAGGTGTCATGCATACCGTGCGTGCCCTGGTTGCCCTCGAGGGCAGCGGAGTTGTCCGGCGACGCAGGTTGTGGCAGCCCGCAAGACGGGCAGCACCAGGCACCAGTGCAACTGCGGTTGCACCTGCACATTGAACCGTGACGAGTAAGGCAATCAGGTAGGGCAATCGACATGGACAAGGCAATGGGCGATGCAGGCTCCCGGATCGCAAATGCACATTCTCAAAGTGTTGTTTATAAAAGCGGCTGCATGCTGTTGAGCAGCCAGAGACGAAATCTGACTTGTACCGCAGCTCTGCACACCCTGTGCTTGCATCCTGATCATGTTGAAGCAGACGAATACGAGGCGGCTGCTACGGCACGGAGAAGGAGAAGACGGGAAACGCCAGATGTGGCGTGTCGATGCTTCTCAGGCACGATGATCGAGATGATCGATCGATCTGAGAATCTTCCTCCGAAGGTTTTTTTAGGGTTTAGGGCTAAACCCTAAACCCTAAACCCTAAACCCAGGGGGCACAAATTGATTCGTGCCTACGGCAGCAGCTCTGTGCGGTGCGGCAGACTGGATGCTCAATTAGCGTGGTTTCAATGCTCAAAAGGAGCGTCAGTCTGCGATCTGTCGATTCACATCGTTTTGGGCGCAAATTTGTGGTTTGTAATAACCCTACAGTCAGGGGTCGCCGTCGTACAACCCCTTCGCGCACACAGATCCTTGGAGTTGGATGGTAGAATGCAAACTCCTCCGACTTCCAGCTGCAGACTTCCAGCTCCTGTAAGAGGCACGAACATCCCCTGCGCAGCGTCGCCGCGGTCCTTGCGGCAGCCACAGTGCGGGGCCACAGTGCGGGGCTGGTTTGGTCCACTACCTATCATAGCGAGCGGACGAGGTGGTTGAGAAGCCAGACGTTTAAATCGATGCTGGCTGTGCCAGCATTCACGTGCTACAGCAGGAAACACATCCAATAGCCAGCTCTACGAAGTCACTATGTTCTGGGTCAGCATAGTCTACACATGTGCGTCAAAGAGGCTGTTCTGCGTAGTCATGGCTACCTACACGCTGCACTACCCACAAATTGTTCAGTATAGTACGGTAGAGAGAAATCTACAGTGGATTGCTCCTTGGCCAATGTGGCCAGGCTGGGCTACACGAGAATGCCAGCCTGCGCCGTCGCTCATTCTGCCTCCTCTACGGCTGCTGCTGGTGGCGGCGGGGACGAAAGAATGGGCTGCCACAGGGAGAAGATGCCGGCGGCGGCGGCCGTCGTGGCGGCTGCCACCGCAAAGTCGATCCAGGAGACGGGCTTGGTCTGCCACATGCCCCGCAGCGCCTGCGCCTGGCGTGCGGCCTTGGCCTGCCGCGCACGCTGCTTCACCCTCTCAAACCGCAACTGCATCCACGCACAGGCCGAGTTGACCTTCATTCGCTTTGAGATTTCCACTTCTCAGTGTTCATGTTCAGCAGGAAACCAGCTGACCGCATCCTGCAAAAGCGCTGTCAACTGGCGCTCTGGCGCATCACTCTGGCGCATCAAAGCCAGCGTTTTGGTGCACTATCCCTCACCGGCGCGGCCGACTTTGCTGTCCAAGCGGAACCAAGGTTAACCACAGCATCGATATGGCACAATAAAGTCGGCAAGCACCAGCTGTGTTACTATTATTTTCGGAAGGAAATATATACACTATCAGATGCACCTTTGCATGTTTGGCTTCCGCCTTCTCCGCCTCCCACGCCGCTGCCTCCTCCATGCGACGTTCTGCTGTGGACTTGCGGCTCCTGTGCTCGTTTTCCGCCCGCTGCTGCCAGCTGCGGCAGCGCAAGGCAAAGGTCGATCAGGGGCTGCAACATGCACAACAATGCTGCTGCAGCGGGTTCCGGACCAGCAGTATAATAGTGTTAGATTTCAGGCTGTGCACAGAAAACATCACGCGTATGCATTGTGCATGATCCTCCTGCGCACTCCCAGCGGCAGGTGCGTATTGACTCACTCTGCGCCTGCCTTCTCCCACCACCGCCGGAAAGCCGCCTCGAAAGCGTCCTCCGACACGCCCGGCTGGTACACGCCTCCGGGAAACCCCCGTGCAGAGCTGCCGCTGAACGATGACGCGTTCCTGGCTGCGTCATACTGCGCCCTCCTGCTGGTGTCCCGCAACACCTGCAGCGTTCGTGCAGACAGGCTTGCATTCATGCACGCGGGGGAGTGAGGCTGACGCCAAATCTGCATGTCCATGCATGTTGGGCCCAACTTTGCAGCTGCGCAACATCGCCCTCAAGAAGATGCGCAGTAGGGTCATTGCAGAACGGCTGTCGACATGCTGTGCCTTGCGCCGCACCTCGTACGCTTCTGCAAGCTCTGCGAATTGCTGCCGCAGCTCTGGACCGCCGGTCGGATTTGCGTCCGGGTGCAGCTCCTTAGCGCGCTGGCGAAAGGCCTTCTTGATATCATATGTGGTTGCGCGCGCGTCGACGTTCAGCAGCTCATAGTAGTTGGACATGTCACCAGCAGCAGCTGGGTGTCACTGGCGCTGACGCTGCGTTCCGACATTCAGGTTCTCAATCTGCTCGAGAATGCATTTACCGGGCTTTGAATTTCCCAGAACGTAATGGTCGGAATGATGCTGTCAAACACGCAGCTGCGGTGCCTGCCACCCTTGAACAGGCCAGGTGTTGCACGGCGATGTGCGAACTTTGCAAACTCTCTCGCGAGATGCTGAGCAAACACGATGCTATCAGACCTTGGTTCTGAAGGTCTCAAATGGTTCTCGTAAACTGCAACTGGCCGGGAAACTTGCAATGGCGTACGTGCAAGGTGCAACCTAGCTGACGACATGCATGACGACTTCACTGTCCCCACACACGGAAATGCGGAAATGCGGAATCACTGTCCCCACACATGCGGAAACGCAACCACCGTGCGGGCTGGGCGAAATGCAGCGCTCTCAGTCGTCAACCAGATGCACGTGAATTATGGGTTGGCACTCTTGCAAAGTCAACGCTGCCCGCCGTTGCTGCCGGAGCAGCACCGGGGCGGCGCCGCAGCCAGCGGCATTATTGAACCCAGCCGATATTTAACCAGACGCCAATGCTACAGACCGAGAGAGTCCAATGCTACAGACCGAGCGAGTCGACAGACCCGCCAAAGCATCCTCCAGTATTCCGAAGGGTTTCTCCAATATCGGATCGATGCAATCTCTGCAGGTGTGCCGCATCGCAGCCGCTCCTCTGAAGTACCAGTCCCATGGGGCCAGCCTCTACAGCGCCGGCAGCAGCTTGCCGCTGCATTCACCAAAGCCCACCATGTAGCCTTCCCCCTGGCAGAAGCCGCTGAGCGTCACAATGTCGCCGTCCTGCAGGCACAACCGCAAGGTCAAGAGTAAATCCATGTCTAAGATTCCAATTTACGAAAGCTCAAAGTTACACTCCCGGACTGCCTTTGGGACAGGGTAACTGGTTGTGCACGTCACCCTGACCGAACCTCACCCTGAGTGCATAGGTCCTGTGGACAATCTGGACATGTTTTGGGAAGATGTCTTGGGTGGCAACCATGCCGGGGCGCTTGCCCAGCAATCAGAAGGCGAGATTTCCAAGGATTGCACTTACCTGCAGGTAAGACCGTGTGCTGCCGTCCGCCAGCGTGAGCGTTTCCGAGCCGTTCTGCGACAGCTCCAGCAGGCACCCGCGCCCATCCGCCGACTGCGCATCGCTGATGCTGAAGCTGAGATCTCAAGCGCTCAACCATCTTCATGTCACATCTGCAGCGTGCTCCGTACCTCACTTGTCATGCCTTCTTAGGCGTCTTCTCAGGCTGCGTGAACAACACGGATCAGCCAGCAGTCCGCACCTCGCGGGAGATGGTCCCGGTGCCCAGCAGGTCGCCGGGGCGCAGGTTGCAGCCGCCTACGGTGTGGTGCGCCACCATCTGCGGCAGCGTCCAGTACCTGCAGGCGGGGCAGTTCCTAGACTGGTCATCAGAAAGAGTGTCGTAGCTCCCGACTGGACAGCAGGCGGCGCCTCGATAACAATGTTGCTGCACCCTGCCGCTGCCTCACTCCAAGGGCGACACGCATGCCTTCAGACTGGATCTGGCAACAGTCGGGAGGATGTGCAGCTGCAGAGATCTCTTTTGAACACGAGACTCACAGGTGGCGCAGGTTGGAGCGAGTCACTGTCGTCGCCTCGCCGCCGCCCTGCGGCCGCAGCGCCACCTCCAGCTGTACATTGTAGCTGTGCCGGTCCTGCTCCTGCGGATTGTGGAACAGCGACAGTCGGCGAATTGGTGAGGGGCGAGGCGTCGGTCTGCTGCATGGACACTCCGCAGCTTGTGCAGAGATGTTGCCACCACCAGCTGAATGCACAGTAGCAGTTTCCATCCATGGCAGGTGCATCACGAGCTTGCCCATGCTGGCCAACGAGAAGGCACAGGCTGTCACCTGGAGGTAAGGCAGGACTGGCGGGTCCTGTTCAGGCGCTGGACACCTATTGAGAATGAAAAACCTCGAGACTTCTTCTTTCCGAGTACGCATGCCGCTTGTCTATACATCGTGTCATTGCAGTGCCACAGAGTGTCAGGTCATCTACTTGTGCAGCAGACGCACCTAAAAGGCTCCAGGGCTTCCAGTGTGACCACCCAGGGAGAGATAGAGGATGCCTGCACAAGTGACAATCAGCACTCGGTTCTTGCACTGCTCCAGAGCTGGCACGAATCACGCAATTGTGCTGGCATGGATCATCGCTTGCAGCGTGACAAGCGCCCCCGCAGGCGACTCAAGTGCATGTATGGTCACACCTTCACACTTGAACTTAGCCGTCGAGACAAAACCAAAATTGCCAATTGCCCACCCAGTTTTTGCTGTTGAAGGGGCCCAGAGGCACGTACTCCCACTTCTGCACGTCACGCGCGCTCCAGTCGTTCAGCAGCACCATGCCGAAGATGTGATCCTCCGCGCCATCGATGCCCACCGGCGCGCCCAGCTCGTTGCCCTGTCCTATCAGGCAGGCCTGCACTGCAATGGTTATCATTGCATCTGCAGGAGACGACTCTGTCGTCCCAAAAATGTGTTTCTCCGCGTTGTCGGCGCCCACCGGGTCTCGTTGCCCGGCCCTATCAGGCATGCCTGCACTGCAGAAGCCGGAGTGCCGTCCGCAGGAGACAGTACTGTCGTCCGCGGCGGAGCTCGAACGAGGGAGGTGAGGCTCAGCTGGCGTCTACTGGCACAAGTACTGCACTGAGGGGTGCGGTCCTCGCCGCAGCGGGGCATGGCTTTGCGCTGCTCACCGAACTGGTGATAAAATTCAAGCGAAATTTGTGAAAACTCAAGCTTTCACTGGATAGGCATTCACCATCTCGAGCTCAAAGTCGACGGCGGCGCTGGGGCGGTGCGACGGCGGCTGCCCGGCCGCGGCGGGGGCCACCTGGCCGCGTGGCCGCCGCACCGGCGTGCCCGACGGCACGATGGACGACGAGCGGCCGTGGTACGCAACCGGCAGGTGGTGCCTGCAGCATGGACGGTTGCGTCAAGATTCAGACACTGTCCGAAACGTCGGTTCCAGATAGCATCCGCGCAGCACAGGCTGTGATGGTAGATGAGGGCAGAGGCGGCAGCCCTGAGGCGCGCCGCCAGGGTTGCGGCTGTATCAGGGACACACCAATTGGGGTTCAGCGCGTTCTTTGCGTCCCGGAACATGGAGCCCACGTTGATGGCATGCTCTTTGGAGGCGTAGAAGTCCGTGTAGTCGCCGATGGTTGCCGGCAGCAGCATCTCCACTGCGTCCTGTGACTTGCAGAAGTGCGTTGAACGCTCGAGAGCCAGGAGCGCAACTCGCGTCACTGCAGGTTTCAGCGTGATACTCGAGAGTCTCGATCTTGACTTCGGCGTCGAACCGAGACATTATTGAGGGCATAGCTTGGAGCAAGGAAATACGCCTTACCATGGGGACGACGGCGCGCTGCTGAACTGTGGGGTCCGCCAGCATGCCGGCAGCGTCCGTGAGTAGCGACTGCAGCGCGCTGCGCACCTGCCGCCACGCGGGACGGCCCAGAGCCATGAACGCATTTAGGCTGCCCTGCATAGGCATGCACGACTGCTTCAGAAAGTCGCTGCGTGCTCAGTGCCGCTCACATGCCTCCAGTGCCACTTCGTGAGCACGCTCAAGCATCCTATGCGAGGCGACCGCATCACCGCGCCTGGTGGAAGCACTGCCGGTCGGACCAGGCGTCGCAGGTTGCGAAGCAGCCCGCGTCGGCCAGCTGTGACATATCCAAGACGTTGTTGCCGATGGCTACGCCGACGCACGGCGGCGCGCCGACCTTGCCGCGCTGAAAGATGCCATATGGCAGGTTATGGATCGGAAAGTGGCTCCGCTCCGGCACCGGCAGCACGCAAGAGCTCAGCGTCGATGCCATGCTTGATCCTAGATCATTCCACTATGTTTCAAGCATGCGTTAGCACAAATTCAGTTCAGGAAATTCTGGCTTTGCGATGCTGGGCAGTGCAAATCCTTCGATTGACGAAGCGGCCTTGTGATAACGATTCGTCGGATGTCGCTCGAATCAGCTTCTGCAAGCAGCGTTCTGACGGCAAACTGAGCTTGCAGTTGAACTGGCTGATCTCAGATTTCACGTGCATGCACTGAAGAGGACGACGCAGCCGGAACTGGTGGTAGACTCGATTTGCATGCAACGATTGATGTCCAGAAGACTTGCTACATTTAGTGGCGCGTCTGCCAAAAGTCCAGTGCATATCGAACTGTGAGACACATCTGTCATCCAAAGTTGACAGCAGCCAGGCAGCCACAGCGTCCCTGCTGCCTGGCCTGGACATGCAGCAGACGAAGCAGACCAGCATGAACGGCTGTCAGCACGCGAGCAAGCTCGCAGCCAGATTTTTGAGGCCAGCATTCAGGAGCGGCACAGCGCTGCGGCAGCACAGCACATGTGCACCGCGGAGAGCTCTGGCCACCACGCCGTGTGCCAAAGCCAGGCGTGGCCTGGCAGAGCTGCTGAGCTTCAAAAAGTGAGCGCGCAGGACCTGGGCTGCACTGTTGACCTCTGCAGGCGCATGCATGCTAGCTGGCTGTCGGCACTGCCAGTGCATTATAGCTGCATGTTCAAGGTGACTCCTGAACAGCCAATGTGACCCTTCGTATTGACACTTGCGCAGTGAGGAGGACGAGCGGCCCAGGCTGAAGCAGGGGAAGGTGGCGCCGGAGCTCGAGGTGCCGCAACACATCCTGCGGCCGCCGTATGCAGCAGGGTATGACCACCCGCCCTGGACATCGGATGTGGAGGTCCACGATGAGGAGGTGAGCACCTTGCTTCCTTCAGGTTCATTCGCAACAACTATGCCTCTGGCGATGCAGATGCATGCGCCTGCATGCGGCGGCCTGTGGCATCTTGAGCAGTACTGGTGCTGACGTTGAAGTCCCTGGCTTCAATAGCGTGCACGATGGACGGGGCGGCATGTCGAACGATAGTTTTGCTGAACAGGGCATCAGAAGGATGCGGGCATCATGTAAGCTGGCGGCGCAGGTGCTGCAGCATGCAGGCACGCTCGTAAAGGTGGGCGGCGCTACTCCTTTCCACATGCACTTGATCCATTCTGATGCGCTGTGCTCGTGACACGCTGCTGATTGGAAACAACGCCTTGAGTGGAATACATGTGAGTCTTGATGCTGCGCTGCTGTTGCAGCCAGGGGTGACGACAGATGAGATCGATCGGGCGGTGCACAAAATGATCATCGACAACGGCGCTTACCCATCGCCGCTCAGATATGGTCAGTCCCAGGCCGTGCCTTGAACGTGCTGTCAGCACCTGTGCCTTTTGTTGCGCTAAATGTTGTGCTTGGCAATAGCATGGCGATGCAGGCTTCAGCACAGCTCGTGCATCCGCCTGGGTTGAAGTGGTTGTTTGCTGGCTGGAAATCAGGCAAGTTCCCGAAGAGCGTCTGTACCTCGGTGAACGAGTGCGTGTGTCATGGCATCCCCGACTCGCGGCCGCTGGAGGACGGCGACATCGTCAACATCGACGTCACTGTGTACCTTGATGTGAGGCTTTCTTGAGATCCTGTCTGCGACACCCAGACTGCTGCCGGACCGTCATGGTGGTGCATCAATGCTCAGGCTGCTGGGATTGCTGGACTTGCTTTTGCTGGAAGGAGCGCGGATACAGGAGGGGCTCTGTGCGGATCTGCCTGGCGACTTGCACTCCGCAGTTTCTGCAATTCCCAAAACGGCGCAACACTGACTCGCTTTGCTGTCGGCAGGGCTATCATGGGGACACCTCCAGCATGTTCACGTGCGGCAAAGTGGATGCGAAGGCACAGCGGCTGTGCGACGCGACCAAGGAGGCGCTGGACGCGGCCATCAAGGTGTGCAAGCCTGGCGCGCCGACGCGGCAGATCGGCGCCGCCTGCACCGCCGTCGCCGACAAGCACAAGTGCGCCGCCCCTCGTCTTGCAGCCTGCCGTGGCTCCTGCTGCCGCTGGAGCAGCCGCTGCCTCCTGCTGCATGAGAGCCCGGTCATGCATGTTTAGGCAGCGCCGTTTGAGGCCGCAGGGAATGTCAGAACTGCAGCTGTTCGTCTGCGCTGCTCTGTGCATGCCCTGTTCCTCAGCTATTTAAATGGGTAGGTTGACCGATTCTCTAGATACCTAGTGGGGGGCAGTGCCAAGATATGATGCAGGGCTGACTCAATCCTTCCATGTGTGGCTGTCAACAGGCTGCAGATCATTGCGGAGTTCTGCGGGCACGGCGTTGGCAAGGTTTTCCATGCGTCGCCGATGGTCATCCACGACCGCAACAACCAGCGAGACAAGATGCAGCTGTGGCAGACGTTCACCATCGAGCCCATCTTATGCACGGGAGCGCCGCGGCACCGCGTCTGGCCGGACAAGTGGACGGTCGTCACAAAAGACGGGGGCCTGGCGGCGCAGTACGAGCACACGATCCTGATCACCCCAGACGGGGCAGAGGTGCTGACCGTGGCTTGAATGTAGATAAAAGAGGTGCAAACTATTAGCCGAGAGGTGTAATCCGAACGTTACCAGGGATCAAACTGTCCCACCATCTGTCCAAAATCGAAGCCCCAGTTCACCCCTGGGTCCTGTTTTCATCTAAATCACTGCAGTTGCGATGCTGGTCATTCCAGCTGCACATGGAGGCGCAAGCTGCTTGCTGGCAATTCCCTCCCTGCCAGCGGGCGCCGTGCCACCCTCCCCCTTGCCGCTGCCGCCCACATCATGTATGGTGCCGCTGAGCCTTACATTGCCGCAGAGGCCGCCTCACTTCTTGGCAGCCGCCGGCACGTCTGCCTCGCCAGTCTCCTCTGGCGCCGGCGGGTGGATGAAGGTCTTGTCGATCCAGTTGAAGGGCTGCGTGGCAGGAGAAGTCCTCAGCATGTCCGGGCATCATCTCGCTGTGCTAATTTATGCCGTTTGCAAATGTACAGGTGCAAACCGATACGACAGCACGTCAATGCCACCAGCAGCACACTTGAGTCGTGCAACGGAAGCAACGCTTGCCTGGACCAGGAAGATGGCTGCTGTTGCTGCTGTGGCGCCCCACATGACCGCCCCGCGCGGGTTGTAAGAAGGAATGAACTGCTTGAGGTAGTACGACTGCGGGGCCCCAGACTTGCATCAGTTCGGTGAGGATTGAAGTGCTGTTAACCGTCTCCGGATGATCATGGAGAGTCGTCAAGGAGCGATTCGGCAACAGTGTCAGTGTCTCTGTACTTGCTCGAATCTGGCACCATAGAAAGTTCACGCGCTGCGAGATAACTCACCCTCGGAATGCCCTGTCCTGTCCTCTGCCAAGAGGCCGGTTGGGCAGCCATGCTGATTCGTCAGCTCGCGGTTAGGGGTCGGGATCGCACCAAAATTTTCACCTCGGCTGAGCCCGGACCACCGCGCACGCACTGACAGTGGCTGGCAACTGCAGTATCTGTTGATTCTCCTACGCCTGTGCGCAAGTGCAAGCTTGCTCCTGGGTGCTTGCCGCAGCTCATCACTCTGTGTGGCGTACTTCTTAAACCCTTTTTTGCAACGCTCCCTCGCACGGCATATATCTAGCCTCCTGCCGAGCGCGCAGCACGTGAGAGTTTTGAGAGACTGCACGTGCAGCCTTTGAGCGTCTTTCATGTCGGTTTGAGGAGGGAGAGTATATCCTTGACGACAGTAAGCGATTAAGACAGTTTCTGACGCCATGGCCGCCCTCCACGCACGCTCGGCCGTGCTGGCGCGAGGACGTCGTCTACTGCAGCCGCGATGATCGGTGCCAGGAGCTTCAGAGCACCTAGCGGCTCCTTCAATTGCCTTCCTTTAGCCCATGCATCGCCTGCGTCTAGCTCCTCTGGTCGGTCTCGCGCTGGTGCTTTCTGCCGGACCTACATCGTCATCCACTCCGCAATTGAGCGCTCGTCAGCCGAAAGATCACGCAGCTCCGGCATTCAGGAGACTCTTGAATCTATTGATCTCCTCGTGCCGGGCGCGGACGTCAAGGACGACTTTCAGGCGCTCGGTGCGTGCACTGATCCCTACGTAACGTTTTCCGCTGAGCTGCGTGCGCGAGCCAACAAGTGTCGCATGCAACAACAAAAGAATTTGAATCTTCAATCAAATCTCTGCAGGCAATGCTGCCGAGAACGTGCGACCGGCGCCCGAGCCTCAGTACATCTGGTGGGTTTGCGGCGACCCACAACATGCAACTTGTACAAGGGCTTTGCTTCCGACACCCGTGGTCTGCGAACGTGCTGCCAGGCAAAATTTCGTTGCATCTCAATGTCTGCCCAAATGGTCTGTTGCATGCCGTCGTTGCTACCTAACCTACTGCCTGCGCGCACGAGTGCAGGCTGAATGCGGCTGGCGGCCCCAAGCCCGACCTGAAGAAGTGGGCCGCCGCTGAGCAGTCCAAGTCGAAGACCCTACCCCTGTCCTACATTCTGCTAGGCTCAAACATCATCATCTACTCAGCGGGCATCACGCAGGCGATAAACCATGGCGTGGAAGACGCGCAGAACTGGTTTGGTGCGTGCCAATCTGTCTGCATATCCGATCATCGGCGTACTTTTGCAGCTGCAGTAGACAGCAGGTTCTTCAAAGTGGGTTTTCAGTCCTTCACGGAAGCCTTCTACTAATTCTGGCTGTACATGGGCGCCTGCAGGGCTGTTCGCCAACTCTCAGCTGGCGGTGCTGCAGCACCATGAGGTCTACAGGTGCGCTGAATGTCGCCCAGGAATTGCGCTTTGTGTACGACAAAAATCCATGACAAAAGCCACACAGCATGAAGCATAACCTCCAAGTCTGTGGTCGAATTCGACCCACCAATGCTGAGGCTGACTGCCGCTGTGGCGGTTTCGCTCGGCAGGCTGGCGGCCGCGTCCCTCATGCACGGGTCGCTGCTGCACCTGACGGCGACGTCGCTGGCGCTGTTCAACTTTGCACCGGGCATCGAGAAGCGGTTTGGGCGCTGGCAGTTTGGCGCCATCTTTGCGCTGTCCGGCATCGCCGGCAACCTGGCCACGCTGGCAGCCACCAACCATGCCGCCGTAGGCGCCACTGGCGCGCTGTTCGGCATCACAGGTGTGAAATTATACTCGTGTAGTTTGTCTTCATATGGAGTTCCAGTGAAGGGCAGTCGCCGGCAAGCTGGCCAACCTGGCTGCCACCGACCATGCCGCCGTCGGCGCCACCAGTGCGCTGTTCGGGGTCATGATAGGTGTGCAGTGCTGATTTGAGACTGTCGTTTGAAGTTCAGGGGTTTTGTATCTTTCATCTTGGACTTGCCAGGCAGCCGGCAGCACAAGGACACTGGATTTTGTCAGCTGCAAGGCGGTGCTGGATGTAAAAGTCAAGATATCATGTTGTGCTGCCCTGGTCTCCAATCGAATGCACGGCGTGAAACGCTGTATGCACTGTGCCAGAACGTTGCTATGCTGCGCGGCACCGGAACGCTGGTCCAGAGACAGTGGTGATCACTTGTCTCCTTACGCAGGTGCGCTGCTGGCATATCAGTTCAAGAACGGCAAGCTCAACCAGCCGGCGCAGGCGGGCTTGTACGCCGTTGGCTTGGTGGCCCTGGACTTCGTGGCCAACCACGCCTCAAATACCTTTGGCTTCTCTGCAGGTAACAAGCGTAAGCTCTGATTTCCAGGCGGTTTTTCCATGTGCACCTCGCTTCAGTAATGCTGTAGTGCGCCAGTGGACGCATGAATGCAATGGTGCCGCCGTGAGCAGAGTGTTCCGAGCCCAACATGATTGCCACTGTGCAGCTGATGCCACTGATCACCTTGTGGCATTTACTGCAGGAAACCTGGGAGGCTTTGCTGCCGGCGCGGTGCTGGGCCTCGGACTCGCGCCCAGACTGCTGGCAGACAAGACGCAGCGCCAGGGTGAGGCTCACTCGCATCCACTTCTGCAGACTTCCTCAGTGACGCCAATGTGGCACTTGCAGCACCCATGGCGATGTGACAATGACAGCATGGTGTGCTCGCTGCATGCTTGCAGCTGGCATGCCATTTGAAAGCTGGGTTCTGCCTGCGGCACCGCCTCTCTGACCCTGTGAGCGCATCTTTGAGTGCAGGCGCCCGAGCGCAGTATGGCGCTGTCAGTGGGGTGCAGCGCGCCGTTGTGCTGCTGTCCGCCACGCTGGCCGAGGCGAGTGTTCGGCACATGCTGCACGTCGCGTTGCTTGCTGGAAACGCCCTGTAGCTGACTGCCCCTGACTGCCTATATGCCTGCTTGCCGTAGCGACACGACACAAAATGAAAAAACATGCTTACACTGAAATCTACCGCAGGGGTCCGTGCTGGCGTGGCTGCTGTTCATCTCCGACAACGCCTCCGCGTGAGTGAATTGAGAAGGCACTGCCGCCAGTTGATTGGCAAACCGACATGGCGACTGTTGATGCCAGTCCTGGCGCAATGCGGCATGTGGGAAACCACCCGCCTATGTACCTGTATTTAACGCTGCCGGGCAGATAGAAATCCCTGTGTACACATCGAACAAGGGGTGGGGTGCCGCTCAGTGTTCCAGAATCGTACGAGTTTTACTGTGCTAAAGTGTCTTGTGCAATGTCAGCCGCCATTGTACACTCCAAAGCGCCCCGCTCCTGCCAGGGTTTATGTCTAATGTGCCGGGGGAGTGCCGCAAGGTGTGTATAAAATGTGTTCAGATTGCAAGAGCATGGCAAGCAAAAGGCCAAACAACCTCTCCGAGGGAACCAAAAGCTCAAAAGCGAGAATACCTCTCTGCGTGCATGCATGCAGCTATTATACACACGTGTGTACCGGAAGATTTGGCATTGTTTGGCACGCCTCAGCGCCCTTGACAGGCGCTGCCGCACGGACACTCCCCAGCCCTCAAGGCGGTATGTTGTGGAGCGGCTGATGTTTCCCAAAGACCCAAAGCACACGTCCGGTCACAGTGTGGTCTTGAAAGGTCTCTGTTCACGCTGCCAGTCTCTCGCCCTCCCCAAGCGACTGCACATGCGCAGCGGCTGACACCGATTGGCCGCCCCGGCGGAATGCCGCTGCACCCGCTGGGGCTCCAATATTTCGCAGCCAACAGTTTGCCAGCGCAGGCACCATTGTCTTGAAGATGTGCTGCTGAGAGCAGATCAAACTGCGGCTGGGTCCCGCATTCATACTCTTGTGTTTGCTGCTGCTGTCTAGATATGTGTTCCGGCACCTTTCTATCAGTGCTGATGTTTGCGCCCTCGGACCATCAACAAAGCGGAAACTCAGGGCCATGTTGCTGGCCCTGCACCGAGGCTCCCTCGCCTGCGCGCCCCAGGGTTTACCGAAGCCCGGCATCTTGCCGCGCTGCCCGGCCGCAGCCGCCGCAGACGCTTGGCGATCGATAGTGCATTCTCGATCCCCGCACGACTGCAGCGCCTGCGAAAGGGCGAGGTGCTTTGCGCAGCCGCCCACCCATTTCTCGTGTGGTTGCGCCGCCGCGGTCCCTTTCACGCGGCCTGGCAGCTGTGCGGCAGGAGGGGCCGGCCGGCGGCCGGCACGGCGCCGAGGTTGACCTCGTGCAGCGTTGCAACGGAGGTTTTTCGCCGCCGCTGTCAACCCCAAAGGCGGCAACGGCCGTCCCGGCCATTGCCGCCGTCACTCGACCTCGAAGACTGTGCTGGCACGGCCGCTGGTGCCGGTCGCCAGCGTCGCTGGCTTGCCGCTGCGGCAGCCAAAGGCGGGAGCCGAGGCGCGCCGCCGCAGAGCTCAGGCTGTCAGCAGCCGCGGCTGCATCGGCTGCTCCATATCGGACGGCGGCATCGGCGCCAGGTGCTCCTTGACGGCCTGTCGTTTTGCAACACGAAAGTCGTCAGCAGAGAACCCTGACACTTGAAACACGGCCGCTTGAAACACGGCCGCCACACGGCCAGCAGCAGCAGCGGCGGCGGCAGCACCAGTGGCAGGCACAGCGCATGGCTGCGCAGCTGCAGGACTGTATCCAGGTAGATGTGATGTCCTGACACGACAGGAGCGAGGGTTTGATACTGAAAGTTGGCCAGACACGAACCTGGAAGGTGGGCGACTCCAGGATGCGCTTGACGGCGGGCTCCGTGAGCGGCCCCACCAGCGGCAGCAGCGACTTGTACAGCCGGCTGTCGTGCACCTTGCTGATCGTCTCGCTGCCCATCTCCATCGCCCTGCAGTGGCAAGGAGCAGAGGAAGGCTGAGCTCCGAGCCCACAATCGACAAGCGCAGACGGTCGACGAGTACGGCAACGTCAGGCAGATTCAGCATTGCAGATGGCACATCCGAGTCGAGTTCGTCAAGGCGTTCGGCACCCCAGACGCCATACAGCTCAGTCGACCTGATCACCCACACAGGGGCGCCATACCACGCGGCGCTTGCCTGCGGACTGTCCAACCTGGCTTGACCCCAACGGAAAGGCGCCCTAGGCGCTCTCTGAGGTGCAGAGCTGGTGCAGAGTCAAAGGCTGAGGTCGATTGACGCATTATGACGCACTTGGTGTAGATGGGGGTGGCGACGACGACGTCATGCGCCTGCTGGTAGGACACCCTAAAGCCTGAGATTCTGACCCTAGATGCACCGACCAGTTTGATGTTAACGCACTTGGTGTAGATGGGGGTGGCAACGACGACGTCGTGCGCCTGCTGATAGGCGGACATCACGTACTTGATGGGCGGCCGCTGCGACAGCGACTCCCACCACACCTCGCCGCCGCCGCCGCCCCGTGCCTCGCCCGTCATGCTCAGCACGCTGTCCACCTTGGCGTCCAGCGCATACAGCACCTGCGATTCAAAGACAGGCGGGTGATTGTGTGTGGGGTAATGTCGATGTTTGTGCCCATGTATGTGCCCATGTATTTGGCAAATGTTAAAACCGCGGTGGCGAACTGACTGCCGCTTTGGCAATGCACTGTTTGGCACTGCGCTGCATCGCATTGAACCTCCGCGTTGCATTGCACAGGCGGCGGAGCCGCATGTAGCGCGGCCCCACACACGTCACAGCAGTCGGGGGCAGGCTGGCGCACCTTCTCGCTCTGCTGCGACGCGGCGGAGATGAGGCTGCCGCCCAGGTCGCTCATCGTCGTCTCCAGCGCGTTGATGACGCCATGCGGCAGCGGCACCAGCGCCCGCCCGGTGGTGTACGCCGCAGACATCTGCGCGGAACAGAGCAGATGCATTCAGAATCACACGATGCAGCACAGACGCAGAGCCTGATGCACATGATGTCAACAGTGACGGGACACCACAGCTGAGGTCGCATATAAGCAAATCCCTTGCACAGTGGATGTAACACAGACAGTGCATCAGGGCCAGAGCGGCAAGGGCGCTACCATGCTTGTCAGGATTGAGAGTTCAGGAAGCTCACCCATGTCAGCCAGAAGCTGCCCTGGGCGCGCACAAAGGCCAGCCGCTTGAGCGACTTCTCCTCCTCGAAGCACGCCAGTTGCGATATCTGCGGGCTGCCAACCGGGCTGCCGAGGCTGCCGCTACCGCTGGAGCTGCTGCCGAGGCTGGCCGCCCGCGACAGCCGCGTGCTGCAGCCATCATAAGGTGCTCGATCAGTCTTTGAGGAGGAGACGAGCCAGTCTTGAGCGGATAGAATGCGCAGATATTATATCGGGAACATGGAGGCCGGATCGGCCTGCGCATGCCCAAGGAGACAAGCGCTGTTCTCCTGTCAAGCAGGTGACCACACCTGCTGGTGCGCATGCGGTCAGACAGCGAGTGCAGCATGTTGTCGACGCCGTTGACGCGGCCGCTGATGGCCGCGGAGATCCGCGGTATGCCGTTGCTGCCGTGGTTGTAGGCCGGCGGTCGCCGCGCCTGCTGCGCCAGGCCGCTCGCGGCATGGCTGCACAGCAGACGAGGGCTGAAAGGTTGTTCCAAATCATGCACCATGGCCTGTGCCGGTGGCAGAGAGCAGAGGCATAGATGTCGCGCGCGTTCCATCGTGGATGCATTCAGGGCACGACTTGACAGGCTACAGCACGTGCCACCCAGGCGAGACACGCGAGACGTCAGATCGGAGCCGCACCATGTGCTATACGGGTACTGCGAGCCGCGCCAGTAGACGCCGTGCCCCGGCGCGCAGGTGCGTCGGATGTGCTCGACCTTCCCCATGGCGCCTAGCTGCGCCTATGGTGGTCACCAGGCCTGCGAGCAAGAATGCGCGAATCGGTTTCAAGAACTGCGGCATTTGATCAGCTGTTTGTTTGACCCCAGTCAGGATCATTTTTCAGTGCGCCAGATGCAGCCGTGCGCGCATCTCTGATGGCTGCCAAGTCTCTCGAGCTGCCGGGCGCCCGCGAGTCATGGAGTGTTCAGTGAGCCGTGATCCATGACACAGCCCATGCACAAAGCCGTCCAGATTGCAGTGACTTCAGCTCAGGCGGTGTCATCTGAGCTGTTGCAAGCGCAGCAAGTGCAGATGCAAACACACTGGCTGCTGCGCTTAGACAGGCTGCTTCAAGCAGTGGGGCGGGCTGGTGTCAGCTCGCAAGCTGACTGGCACACTGTCCCGCGGGATCTGCGCTCACTTGAACAGATTTAAACCCGCTGCTCGACCAGGACTGGCCCGGCCAGCCGCACAGTGGCTGTCCGATGGCTAGAAGACGAGATACAGGTGGCCGTACCACCAGGAACGCGTCCAGTGACCGGCTCATTCGGTCTTTCAAGGACGGTTCGGCGCAGTTGCACGGGGGCAGGACACCATTGATATGCTGACCAGCCTTGTTGAGAGGGTCAAGTTTCACATTCTGCTGCTCCAGAACAAGACCGCCTTGCGCAACAAGGCTTCGGCCACAGCGTGCCCCGAGTAACTCGACAGACATATGGCCTCGTGAACGCAGGCGCCTCCCAAGAGCACAGGGAGGCGGGTCTCGCTCTGCCAGGCTCACCTGCCAGATTTTCAGCACCACAGCCACTGACAATGAGACGATGCTCCGTCACGGCCTCGCATGCCTCGCGCCGGCGAGCCCCCAAACTACTCACGAATCGCGCCGACACAGGCTGCAGCCGGTTCCTCCCAGCTCGCGATTCACTGACTCCCTATGTTGCTCGAAGTTGTCTGTGCAAGCTCCTTTCGACAGGCCCAGCGCCGCTGCCAGACAGACGAAGGCGATCGGTGAGTCGCGTCCTACTCAGCTTCTCTCCGCGTGACGCAAGTTGCAGGCTTGCCCTTATACCCTTCGTCTTGAAGCCCAGTACTTTGCGCAAGCTGTTTGCCTTTTACTGCGTTTGCTCCAACAAACCTCACCGAGCCCAACCTGCCACCCAGGAATTCCAAGTCGGCATACACGAGTGTGGGAGCGTCTTGCTGCGGCTTTGTAGCTGCTTCCTGGGCTCGCGTTGCGCGTTGTGGCTTGTACCCCACTGCCAGATTAGCCAGTTTCGGGCCACAAAAGGCGCATGCAATCTTGAGGAACCCGTTCTGCCTCTGAGCTGTTTCAAGGAAAGCATTGTTCTCGAATCCTGGTGACGTAGTGCTCGCGGTACGAGACGAGGCAAAAGTCAGCAACCCGGTTTCCAGTCCTGCCCCATCCCTTTGGCGCTGCCCACGACAGCAGCACCGCCGATCATGAAGCGTGGCGCGGGTGGCGGCAGCGGCCTGCTGCCACGCCTGCAGCGCCAGGAGTCAGGCCGTTCCGGTGGCGCCGGCGCCGGCGGCGCCCCGTCCCACTCCGAGCGCGCCGCAGCGCACCCGGTGAAGGCCGCGCGGCTGGAGGACGTGCTGCGGAGCCTGCTGGCGTCCATGTGCCACTGGCTGCTGCTCACCTTCGCGGGCCTGCAGGACGCGATGCTGGCCATCGGCTCGCTGCGGCGCGTGGTCGCCTTCGCGCTGACACCGCGATGCCGGGCCGCAGTGCTGCATCGCCTGCTGCCGCCGGGCAAAAACTCGGCCACCTGGGAATCCATCAACTACCACGTGCCGGAGGAGGCCCGCAAGCTGCTGCTGCACGGCAGCCTGCACGCCCTCGTCCACAGCCCTGAGGTGGGCATCTTTTGTACAGTGTGTGTCCCTCTTCACGGTTGCCTGCACAGCGGCTTGTGCCTTTATCAGCCAGCACGTCACACACTGCCAAGTGTTCAAGTCCTGCACTCGAACTTTTCGAAGCAGCGGCTGGCGGCTGCAGAGCTCGTCACACAGAGGATGCTGACTGACATGTTTCTGACGACCAACAGGTTGCCGGCTCGCTGCCAGCGGTGGGCCGCATCCTGCTGCAGACAGGCGCACGCGACACCGCAAAGTTCCAGCAGGCCGCCGCCGCCGCGCTGGCCAACCAGCTGGGCGCATCCCTCCTGGTGCGGCCCAGCTTCACTTGCAAAGCCCGGTCTCCCCGTCTCAGACAATCATCCGCACAGCAATGCAGGTTGACCGCGCATAACTTGCTGGCGCGTTTGCGACTGCGCCACAGGTATGCTGACCAGGGTTGTCATACTCCAAGACGATACTGGAAAGGCAATAAATGTATCCAAACAGCCGTCATCATTGATGCAGATTGGATTCACATGCTGGGCGCCCAAAAGATGTGTTGACTGACGGAAATGCGAGCCTGAACCATTGAACCCGCCCGCGCAGGTGGTGGACAATGTGTTGTGTCCAAAACAGGGATACGCCTGCGTCCAAATGCCGTTTTTGCAGTGATACGAAACGATTCCGCACGCGCAGGTGGTGGACGACGCGCTGCTGAAGGGGGTGTCTAAGACCTCGCTGGGCGGGGAGGCGCTGGATGGGGAGGGCGGCGCCGGCGGCGGGCTGCTGACGCTGCTGCTGTCCTTCTTCCTGTCGGGCGGCAAGATGGCGTTTGTGTGGGACGTCGTTGCCTCCGTCGTCTCCGGCATTGACGGCCCGCTGGTGGGTCGGAAACGATTTCAATTGGAGAATCAACATGAACGTGGATTTCCGACGCTGTTGGTTGACGTTGCGAAGACTGATGCCACATGCGCACCTGCTTAGCCCGGAGGCAGATGAGGTCTAAGTCCTTTCGTGCCAACGTTCAAAATTTGTTGATCCTGTCGTTCTATGTACTGCAGGTGGTGCTGGTGAAGGACGTGGAGACGACGCTGTGCAGCAGCTACGAGCGGTGGGTCGCCTTTGAGACCGCCATGGGCAGCGGCGGCGGCGCCGACGCCGACGGCGAGGCGGCCAGCGGCCTCGTCCGCCGGCCCTTCGTGCTGCTCGGCGGCTGCAGCCTCGGTGACACCGCCACGCAGGGCACCCAGTCGGCCAGGTCAGACTCTTTATTCACACAGATGTGCATGTGGGCTTGTGGAGGACATATCAATCGCATGCGCCATGAACATGAAACAGAAAGCTAGCAAAGGAGGGTGACCTGGTGCTACTCGTACTTCAACAGCGCTTTGTCAGCCTGACTGCACACATCGGGTCCTGCGGAACCGTGCCCGTGGTGCCTCTGCTCCCCAGTCTCCATGGAGCGGACTGAGGTGAGTCTTCGCAAAGCAGTGTGAAACAGATGTGCTCCCTTCGCGCCGCAGCTGGCAGGGCAGCTCGACCGGGGCGGGCGATGACGACCGCAGTGCGCACGGCGGCGGCGGCGGTGGCGGCAACCCCTTCCCGCCGGGCGCCGACGACTCGCTGGCCAGGCTGCTGCCGTCGGCGGCGGAGCTGGGGCTGTCCATGTCCGAGGAGCGGCCCAACGCCCGCAAGTATGCCCTCTTTCAATGAACCGCAGTCACTGAGGTGTCCTCTCTCCGCATCTGGAGACTGTCATCCCATCCTGTAAAATATGATGAGTGTGAATCACAGTCTGGCACATTCTTGCATTGGAGCTCCTGGAGACGTACCTGCAGTGCAGCCTTCTGCATCGTGTTATCACACACAATGAGCAGCTCAGCAGGTGAGGTTCACTCCATGGACCCGCTTTTGTCGCCAACTTTTTGCTCACAGTCCTATGCTGCTCTGCAGGGCGCTGGCGCAGCTGTTTCCCACGCGTGTGCGGCTGCAGCCGCCGGCGGACGCGGCGACGGCGGCGCGCCACGCGGAGCAGCTGCAGCGCGACGCCGCCAACTCTACCACGGAGCACAACTACCGCACCCTCGCCGAGCTGGCCGCCGCCCGCAAGTGCGTTTGACAACACCCATTCACAAGTAGCTTGTCAATGCAGCCTGGGGGGCATGTCATGGTGCAAGCCGGCTCACAGTCAACCACCCTAGTGTACAGATTGTTTGTCCGAGCCCGCATATATTTGCATTTGCATTCTGATTCCCGTTCATGTCCTGTGTCACAGCATCCATGTTCCGGCGTCGGACACAGCCATCTACAGGGACCAGCGGCTAGCCGCCGGCGAGTGGGCCAAGGTGCTCGCCTGGGCCGTTAGCCTGGAGGCGGCGCGCGCCCGCGCCACGCAGCCTACTGATGCCGCCGTCGGCCCCGCCGGCTCCGCCGTGGGCCAGCAGGCGCAGCCGCAGCTGCAGGCGGCGCAGAATGGTGGGACAGCACCCGCCGCAGCGGCGCCCGGCGCAGCCAAGCAGTCGTCCGGCAGCGGCAGGGACCTGGGCGGCACGGCGTCCAGCGCCGTCAGTGGCGCGATACGGTACTTGGGCTTGCTCCTGCTCTGTTGCGGCGCCGCTGGACAAACTCTCGTGGTTGTGTCGACTCAGCACGCACAACTTCTGGTTGGCATTTGCAGTCACTTTGTCGCCGTGCTGGCATGCACATGTGCTCTCACAGCTTTGCTTCGTACAGTGCTGCGATGTGAATGGGTGCTGTCGGTGAACAACTCTCCTTCCTGCAGCTGATGCGTCTATGCATTGGTTGCAGGCGCTGCATGTCTTTGTCCAGCGCCACCAGCAACCTCCTGCAGCACAGCTTCAGCGGCAACAGCCAGCCTCCCAGCCCGCGCGGTGGCAGCGCCACCGCCAGCGGCGGCGGTAGCGCGGAAGCCGCGGCGCCAAAGACATCGCTGTTGTCAGGGCTCGCCACCCGCCTAGCAGCCTTTGCGCACCCCGCTGCCGAGCCGAAGGCACAGGGCGAGCAGCTTGCACCCGGCAGCGAAGCCCAGAGCCCCCGCAGCAGTCCCGGCAGTGGCGCCGCGGTACCGGCAGCAGACAGCCAGCTCGTCATGTCAGCGGCGCCCCCCTCAGCAGCGGCCGCGAGCGCTGTCGCCAGTGCCACCGGCCTGCCCGTGTACCAGCTCCGCACCGCCGACGGCCGTTCTGGCGGTCATGCTGGCGCGTCGCACCCCAGCAAGCAGCAGCGGCGGCTGGAGGTGACGGAGGCGGCGCTGCGCTACGGGCAACACATGCTGGGGCGCACCGGCGGCAAGCTGCGCTCGAACGTGCAGGTGGACAACGTGTATGAGCGCCGCCTGCTGGCAGGTGGGCCGCCGTCTCCTGTCTTGTTGGTGTCTTATTTACCCCACTTCATCCGCTAGCCACAACTATAAAGCCGCAAGGTTTTGGCGATATCTCCTGCCGTCTTGTTGTTGCTGCCTCCGCGCAGTTATCTTACTTGGCCGCCCAGTCTCGAGACACTAGTCCAGCGCGCCCACTGCCTGCTCGAGGCAGGGTACATGCCGCTTCTCACTGTCTCCAGCAGGAATCTTTCGGATCTCGTTCATAGGTATCAAACTCATGCTGTGGTTGTATCCTTGAACCCACAGAGGTTATCGAGCCGGAGAACGCGGGCGCGGGCCTTGAGAAGGTGGGCATGCTCAGCGCTGAACAGTTTGAATTAATCATTATGAACTGATGTATACTCTTACATTGCCTGTGCAGAGGTTATCCAGCCGGAGGACGCAGGCGCGGGCTTCCGGGAGGTTGGGGCGCTCAGCGCCGCAAAGGACGCGCTGCGCGAGGCGGTGCAGCTGCCGCTGCAGCACCCGCAGCTCTTTGGGCGCGGCTCGCTGTCGCGCCCCTGCAAGGGCGTGCTCCTCTTTGGCCCCCCCGGTGCGCACATGTTGACTGTGCCACCTTCACTGCCGGGGATTGGGCCACTGCACCCCCTGGGCCAGTTGGTCCAACCCGGTTGGACAGTGTGCAGGACTACTGCCTCCAAAGCTTTGCCAACTGAATCTTTGTAGAGATTCGGCATCAGTGCCAGTTCAGACGTATGTGCACAGCTCTGTCGGGAGTGTGTGTTGGTGATCTGACGACGAGGTCGCCAGGATGCGTAGGCAGAGGTGTCCATGGGATGTCTGCGCCGCTGACCTGCCGGCAACAAGTGACACTGATGCTCCCCAGAGGCTGCAGGCGCTCCCAGAGTGACATGCACAGACCAAATGTGTCTGTGAGATGCAACACTGACTGGCTACTACCCTCGCTTCTGCAGGCACCGGCAGGAAACCGCTGGCGTGTGCGGCATCGGCGGAAGAGAAAGGAGATTTCTCAACAGCTGTGCTCTACCAACGTTCAGTGAAATTGACTTTCACGTGTTCATCTCGCAGGCACGGGCAAGACGCTGCTGGCGCGCGCTGCGGCGGCGGAATGCGGCGCGGCCTTCCTGGCCATCGCGCCATCCACCCTCGCCTCCAAGTGGCTGGGCGACGGCGTGCGCCTCGTGCGCGCCCTCTTCTCCCTCGCCGCCAAGCTGTCCCCCTGCGTCATCTTCATCGACGAGGTCGACGCGCTGCTCGGTGCGGGACAGCCCCCGAAGATCCCCAGACAGACACAAATGTCTGGCAATGGGCAATGATTGTGTGCATCTCAGCATGTCCTCAGCGTCTGCCGGCCCAGTCCAGTCTGGTTCGGTCCAGCAGAACCTGCTCCGGTATCCTGAGCACGGCTGCAGGCAGTATGAATGCTCCCGCCAAATTCCGCCTGCCGAATTCCGCCTGCAAAATCCTGCCTGCCAGAGCCTGCCTGCCATGCGGCCATCCAGACTCCAAGAAGGCTGTACGAAGTTCACATTGAAGTCAGATCCGCATGTGCCGCCCGCAGGCCGGCGCAACTCGCACTCCGAACACGAGGCGCTGCGGGAGCTGAAGAACGAGCTCATGGCGCAGTGGGACGGCATTCGCGGCGCCACCCCCGGCGGCCCCCGCATCATGGTGCGTGCCTTCGTTTCAGGGTTTCAGGTGTAAGGCTTAGGTATCCTTGGTTGAGGCAGAGCTTGGCAGTGGGACGGCGTCCGCTGCGCCGCCCCGGCGGCCCCGCATCATGGTGCGCCCCGTGTTCTGGTCAGAAGCATCAGGCAACCGCAGGCCAGAGGGCTTGCTGCTGGCCGCAGCTGTGTCGGGCGTGAATCAACGGCTGCTGCACTGGCGCAGCATGCTTGGCCAGCACCGCCTCTCGGTAGTAGACCGTCATCTGCTTTATCATCGTGTTGATTCTGTCGAATCAGGTGCTGGGCGCCACCAACCGGCCGGGGGACCTGGACGAGGCGGTCCTGCGGCGCTTCTCCCGCCGCCTGCTGTGCGACCTGCCCGACAAGGCCGCCCGCGCCGCCATCCTGCAGGTGCCTGACCTTCACAATTGCACATCACTGCGCCAGCCACTGAGCATTTGATGCAATATCTGTATCCTGGAAATCGAGCTAAACACCGAATCGTGATTCTACCACCCTGACACCTACATTCCTCAGAACATTTCCGTACAGGTCATGCTGGAGGGGGAGGCGCTGGCGGAGAATGTGCAGCTGGACGCCATTTTGCTGGATGCCATTACGTGTTTCTTTCTGACCTTGCTGACTTCACGAACCTCGTTTCTGTGCAGGTCATTCTCGAAGGGGAGGCGCTGGCGGAGGATGTGCAGCTGGAGGCCGTCGCAGCGGCGGCGGAGGGCTACTCGGGCAGCGACCTGCGGCAGCTGTGCGTTGCCGCCGCGATGCGCCCCGTGCGCGAGCTGCTCGCTGCGTCCGGCAAGTCCGCCAAAGCAGCTGCGACGGCCAAGGCGGCGGCGGCCAAGGGCAGCGCGGCTGGCAAGGGCGGCGCATCTGGCATCAAGCGGACCGCTGCCGGCGGCGAGCCTGACGCGCCTGACGCCAAGCGGGCGGCCGCCGGCGGTGCGGCCGGCGAGGCGGCGTCGCGCATGGCCCACGACGATTCCGCTGCCCAGCCCGCACCAGCTGCGGCGGCTATGGTGGCGGCGGACGCCGCCCCGCCAGCGGACTCGTCCGCCAACGTGCCCGCGTCACCCGCAGCAGATGCCGACGCGGCGCTGGTGGCAGTTGCCGAAGCCATCGGCACCGCCAGCGGCGACGCAGCCGACGCCAGCGACGCGCTGCTGGAGCGGCTGCTGGCGGAGTGCGACGCGCTGGCGTCAGAGGCGAGCGCCGCGGCGCCGGCGGCGCTGCGCCCGGTGTCGGCCGCCGACTTCGCTGCGGCGCAGAAGGTACATCGCGCCGACTCTTCTGCTGGTTTGTTTTGATCAAGCGCCGGCGGCGCTGCGTCCCTTATCGGCCGCCGACTTTGCTGCGGCGCAAAAGGTGATGCATGGTCTTGGCACCGCCTGCCGTGGCCACCAACGACACGGAGAAACACTGGGGCAGAACCGACCTTCTTTTTGCCCTGTTGCCTTCCCCAATGGGTATAAAACACCTTCCTTTACAACAATCCCCGTTACCTCCGCAGGACGTGGCGCCCTCCGTCGCACCTGATGGCGCCGTCATAACAGAGCTGCGCTCGTGGAACGCGACCTACGGTGAAGGCGGCGAGCGCGCCCGCTTCGCCAACCCCAAGCTGTCGTACTTTATGTAGTCCCTACTATGGCTGTGGCTCTGGCTCGAGCGAGGGCGGCGGGCACGGCAGTTTGGCGAGCCCCAAGATGCGCCGTGCAACATGTGGTCAGCATGGTGGAGGCAGAGGGCCGGAGTAATGCCATGGTTTGCATCCAGCCTCGACCTGTTCCTCGGCGCAAGCACAGCCCCTGGCGGGGGTGGGTTGCCCCTGCGCAGCAACAGGTCGACGAGGAATGTTAGGAGTTTCAACAGGCGGGCTGATGACGGGAAATGCGTCGTGTGGGCAAACTTGACTTGGCTGTGCTGGCGGCACAGGGACCGACGCAGCATTGGTTTGTGAAAGGCTGCAACCTTTCTACGGGAGGATCAACTGCCGTTTGCGCAAGGGGCGGCGTGTCAGGAGTAGGCTGAGGCAGAGTCCACTCGATCTCCAGGGAGACGAATAGAATTCCTTTTGTGCGCGACGTACGCATTCAAGGACGTACCTAGAGGTTTGCAGAACGTGCACAAAATCGCCTCTGCCGCACGTTCTGAGCTGCTTGCGTCAAACATGGAGAAATCATTCGGATGTCCAGAGTTGAATTTGACAACAGCTCGTTCTCCGGTACCTTTCTGAATAATTCCGGCGTCTGACCAATGAAATGAGCAGCGCAATGCATTCGTTGTCCCCACACCATCGGAAACCAAAACCGCAGTGCAGGCGAGCACAATGCAATTGCGCAGTGCAGTGCACTCGCGTATTATTTCCAAGGTTTGCTATGGGCGGCAGACCGACTTCGATGCTAAGAAGCTGCACCCGTGCTCGTGGCTCAGAGCCAGGCAGATTAGCTCTCCAGCATGTGTCCTACTGCACTACAACGGCACCTGCCGTGCCATTCTGTGCCGCTGCCTCTGCAAGTGCCGCCTCAGCATGCATGCGCCGCCTCAGCATGTCTGATAAGCTCCCCAACCTGCGCATAGCCAACGCAGAGTCACAAGCGGGTCCAACTGCACATGGACGTCGGCCTGTGCCACTTGTCACTCTGAAAGCAGACCCCTAGTCGGTGGACAGATGTGTAAACAGCAGACCCTGAACAGCTACCGCCCTAAGCAGCGAGCCTCACCGTGTCGAAGCAGCGCCCGCAGTCTGCACAGACCTCGATGGGCTCTCTGCCAGACAGCTGCTGATACTGCACCGGGGCTGCGGCGGCGGCCGATGGACTGCTCTGGCGCTGCAGCTGCGATTGCTGTGCCTGCTGTTGCAGCCGCTGCTGGTGCTGCTGCTGTGGCCGCCGAGCATGCTGCTGCTGCTGCTGCTGCTGCTGCTGCTGCTGCTGCTGCTGCTGCTGCTGCTGCTGCTGACGCGCCCCTGAGCTGCGCCCCGAGCTGGTCCACTCTGGCGTCGCGGCAGCTGCACTGGTGCGCCAGCCCTGGATGGTCGCCGCTGCACGAGAAAAGAAGCCGCCACCGCCGCCGCCGCCGCCGCTGGCACCGCCGGCGGCAGCACTTGCCCTGCCTGCTGCAGGCTGCCTGGGCGCTGCGGCTGACCGGGCAGCGGGCGCCGCCGCCGGCTTTGTCACGGCTGCCGCCGCATCGGTCATGTGCAGCGCCCGCAACAGGCTGCCCAGCTGCTGCTTCGCCGCCGCCGTCGACCCCGGGGCTGCATGCGGATAGCGTATGGCGTCAGCATGACGAGGTGACATGCTGTCAGCGGGGTCCAAACAGCACAAGATAGTAGCGGTTGCCCATGCACAGTGTCACATCAGTCAGTTGCTCATGCCTGCAGGCGCGCTCTTGTGGCACCATCGATCCTATGCAGACACATGATGCGAAGGATACCTGGCAGTCCGACGCACGCATGGTCCTTCGGGTTGTAGCGGTGTTTGCTCAGGCAGACCTGGGTGCCGCAGTCTCGGCACTTGTAGGTGTTGGTGGCCGTCAGGCGCTCCTTGCAGCCGGGCACTGGGCAGCGCGGCTTGCTGTGCACTTTGCCGTAGTTTTGTGGGTCGCAGCCGCTGGCGGTGTGCCTGCAGCAACGAACACGGCCGTCAGGTCTGTATCAGCATGCAGCGGGATGCGCTGAACGCTGCGATTCGGAGGTTCGAAATTTGGCTGCAGGAATATGACAGACCATTGGAGAGCATCCAGCTGTTCACCTCGCGAATGCAGTGTCGCCGTCCGCCTCCTCGGGGTTGTACCGAATCGCCTTCGCACACAGGGGGCACACAACTACCTTCAGCTGCGGCGCGTCCATGCCGCAGGCCGCGCTTGTGCAGTTCGGTCAGAACCTGTGAGGTTCGGCGCGCCCAAGTGGGCAAATTCTGCCAAAAAACTATTTGCAACAAGTCGCTGTCTACAACATGGGCTGAACTGGCCGCTGCTGCTGCAATGCGTCGAAAGGTGTTCCCAAGAGCGCGCGAAAATCTCAAGCTGCACAGCGCCCGTTTCTTGCGGTGCGTTCCTTCTCTCTGTAAGAAGTTTTGAAGACGTGGTAAAGGGGAAAACGACGTGCTGCAGAGTTGCTGGAAGACAGCACCAGGTCACGTGCGTTGATCATTCTAATCTTGCGTTCCCAACATCCAGCACCTGGGTTAGAGTCCCCTGCGAAATTTGGGTGAAAGTGCAGTGGGTCATTGGCGGAACGACAACACACCCGCAGAGACAACCAGCAGGCGCGCAGGAGCACAACAGTGGAATAGCGGATTCGAGGGGCCGGCGTACAGGCTGGCTGCATCGTGTCTTGAAGAAGAACGGGCAGTAGTGTAGGGGAGGAAGGAGGCGACGGTCTCCTCTGGAGCGCTCCGGCCGGCCGCCCCAAGGAGTGCTTGCCAGGTTGGCCTCTAACCCTCTTCTGTCTTTTGAAGCGGAGCTCTCGTCGGTTCAGCGCTACGTACTCTGCGGTCTGGCTTGTTGCCCGCTCTTCAGGCCGACCGAGCTCGGTACGCGGGGCCAAGCCGGTCTTGCGGCTGCTCAATTGTTTTGTCGATGCGCCACACTATACACAGCTGTTCGATATGGGTTAGGGGCGCGGATTGCGGCCCCTTCATGCTGGAAAACCCCGGCAGCAGTAGGTGGCCACCTCTGCACGCGCGAGCGGCATCGGCTGCATCAGCCGTGGCAGGGCGCCGGCGATGTGCCTAGGCGTTTGCCGTTCTTTAATGAGATACATGCGGCTGGGCAAATCAAGCAAATGGCCCCACAATGCTGGCTTCACTTGAGACTCTGTGCAGTCCTTCGTCAACTCGATTGGAGGGAGTCAGCGCTAGCCGATTTGCTTGCGCCACAAAAATCCTGCAGCAACGCGAAGTGCAGCCTGTGGATCGCCCCGATCGTGGCTTCGACCTTGGTGCCCAGCTTGGCAGACGTCCCGTAGGCATGACACACGATGACCCTCCCTTCCGTTCTCCTGCAGTGTAAGGAGCAGCCGGGTGATACAATCGCACGGCCGACTCTCGGCCGGACTGGTAGCCGGCCGGCATGGTGGCAGCGGAGGTGGGCGAGGCGGCCCGCACGGACCCCCCTGCCACAGCAGCTAGGGCGGCGACAGAGCCTGTCTCCATCGTGCAGCCTCGCGGCAACGACAGCCTGAAGCGCGAGGCGTCCAGGAGCCCATCACCGCCGCTGCACTCAGACGCCCTCGCTGACTCCGGCTCTGATGCTGACGAACTGGCGGAGGAGGGTTCAATCGCAGAGCAGCAGCAGGCGGCAGATCAGGCAGCAGCGCTGGAGGCCTCTGCGGCAGAACAAGAGCCAGTCACTATCGCTGCTGTCGACAGCGCAGCACAGCCATCGCCGTCAGCCAACGCTGCGCCACCATGCCCGCCTGCCCGCGCGGCATCGCCGGAGCTGCTGCCAACAGACGCTGCTCATGAGCAGCAGCAGCAGCAGCCGCCGCAGCAGCAGCAGCCGTCTGACCCGCAGCCGCCGCCGACAGAGCCGCAGCAGCAGCAGCCACAGCAGCATCAGCAGACGGTGTCGCAGGCGAAGCCGCAGCAGCCCGAGGCGACAGCTGCTGAGCTGCAGAAACCACAGCCGCAGCCGCAGACAGAGCCGCAACAGCCCACGGAAGCTGCTGAGGAGAAGCAGTCGCAGCCGCAGCAGCAGCCGCAGCAGCAGGCAGGTCACGAGGAGCAACCACAATCGCAGCAACAGCAGGCTCCTGGCAGCGGCAGCGCGGCCGCACAACGACGCAACTCGCCCTATATCTGCCAGGTAGCTAGCTGCCCATGCCACTGTTGCTGCTGGATCAGACGCTCCTCCTGTTGTTGTTTCCGCTTGTCTTGTTGTTGAGCCTGCAGTTCCTCGAAGGAAAGGCCATCTCGACCTGCTGCTTCCGCCACACCCCGCGCTTGGTATGTGCTGCTGTTACATACGCTTGATTTGTGCTGCGATCACACACGGTTGATTGTGCTGGTCAGGTGGACAGCTGCGGCCGCAACCTGGCGAAGGAGAAGGAGTACTATCGGCGCTACAGGGTGTGCAAGTCGCACGCCGGCGCGTCGGATGTCCTCCTGGGCGGCGAGCGCAAGCGCTACTGCCAGCAGTGCTCCGTGTTCCACCCGCTGGCGGACTTTGACGCCGAGAAGCGGTGAGCAGCCGGCAGCGTAATGTTCATCGTGTTGGAATTGCTGAAAAGAACAGCAGCTGGCTGAGAAGTGGCAGAGCAGCAGACAGGAGGAGTGGATGCGCAAAGGCGGGCAGCACCTTGCCATTGTGTTTACTGACGTTGCTGATGCTGCTCTAAGGCCCTTAAGGTCGCCCACCGATCGCCTCTGGCCTGTACTACATGTTTTAGCCATACCCGGTGCTCATGCATGTGTGCTTAAAACTCATCTGAAGGAGCTGCCGGCAGCGGCTGTCATGGCACAACAACAAGCGGCGCAAGCGGCTTGCGGAGGACGCCGAGACCACCGCGCCGCCACCGCTGACGCCCACGGCGGCGTCGCGCATCACGCGGCAGTCGCACGCGGCGCAGGAGGAGGCGCTCAACCCCGCCGCCACCAAGTCCGCCACCGCACGGAGGGCGGCGGCGGCCGGCGGCGCCGCTGACGAAACGGCCACGGCCCGCCGTGCCGGCAAGCCGGCGGTGGCGGCCAATAGCCTCCGCAACG
>JAABUM010000535.1_pt1 | contig 64972 bp, 117 predicted proteins | sample 5559161 | NCBI WGS metagenome assembly JAABUM01 (sample SAMN10711868, study PRJNA513369) | rock metagenome | isolation source: Antarctica rocks | place: Antarctica: Victoria Land, Siegfried Peak nord
TACCTCACGTGCCGCAGGAGCAGCCGCCTGTACTCGTGATCGCTGCGATCACAGCCCTGCGCTCGTATTGAATGGCAACGGACATGGTGCCCATCAGAGCTTGACACTCGCTGCCTGACCTCACCCTTGACCTCACCCTTGACCCCACCCAAACCCTTGACACTCGCTGCCTGACAGACTGTGATGGAGATGATGCTGGTGTACCCCAACAAGATGGACTTCCCCATCATGGAGGACTTTGGCATCGCGCCGCCGCCGGTCGGCATGCTGCAGGTCACGGTACGCAATTTTTTGTCTGCTCGGTTCTGGTTTCTTTTCGTGTTTCCTGTTCTCCCTTCTCTTTTTCCTGTTTGGCTTGTGCGTTCTGCTCAAGATGCTGCTGCAGGTGGCTGCTGATATGGCGGTCCACTTGTTGCACCTGGCGCCCACTTGACCGCCGAGGGCTTGTTGACGGCAGCTATCTTTTATGGCAGTCGCGGTAGCATGGTCCTCGGCTAGCCGGTGCTTGTGTGCACATCATTTGCTGCTGACGTCCTGGCGTGTGACGGCAGATCAAGTCGGCGGAAGGACTGCCCAACAGCGACCTTATCGGCAAGTCCGACCCCTACTGCGAGGTGAGAAATCAAAAGCAGTCTTCATAAGGATCGAAAATCACAGATGGCAGGGTCCAAAGAACTTCTTGCTAGAAGATCATGCTAGAAGGTATTTTTCAGTGCAGCTCCCAATTGCAACCAAAAGGGTAAATTTGTGCGATTTACACTGCGACGTTGCATGCGGACGAGCAGCCGGTGGGATGCCATTACTCCGGCTTGGCACGTGCACGCGCAGAGCAGCTGCACAGCACCACGTGCCATGCACAGATACGAGTTTGACCGCCGCCTGACGTCCCAATCGTGTCTTGCCAGCAGCAGTTGCTGAGGCGTCGCTGAGTGGACTCTACCTGTGGCCAACCAGCGCCCTCTGCAACCCTGAGCATTCCTGCTCCTGCAGTTGTCCATCCGGGATGGCCGCGTGGTGCGGACGCGCACCATCGACAACAATCTCAATCCCACGTGGGACCAGACGTTCTCGCTGCTGGTCGATGATGTCAACTCCCAGTCCCTCAGTGCGTCTTTGTTTGACTCTTGCTGTGACTCGACTGATTCTGGCCCCATTCCTTTTCCAGACAGTTTTCAAGCTGATCGACAGCATCGACTTTCTCAATCCATCTTCCTGCTCAGCGCGTCTCTGTGCTGTTGCCCAACCAGCTGTGGCCCCCGTCATGTGTGCTGAAGAGAATCAGGGCAGTTTGTTGTCCGAACGTCATCGTTCGACTTCATTTGGTTCCACTTCCTTTTGCGTCTGCAGCGCTGATCGTCAAAGGCGACGGCTTGGGCTTTCCAAAATTGACCTTGACTTTCTCTTTTCTGCAGCATTGGTCGTCAAGGACGACGACCCAGGTTTCGAGGACAGTTGCTGGGCCGGTGAAATTCGTTGCCCCATGACAGACGTGAAAGTTGCGCTACGCTCAACTCTGAAATCCTGTCTATCTGCAGCGCTGGTCGTCAAGGACGACGACCTGGGCTTCGAGGACGATGTGCTGGGCGCGTATGAGCTGCCGCTGGACGACGTGAACGCGGAGTTCATGCGCAAGCCACGGGAGGAGATAACGATGACGGTGCAGCTGGTGGAGGCCGACTCCGCGGGTTTCGTCTCCGACATGAAGGCCTTCTCGCGTGCGGTGCGTCGCTGTTGTCATTGATGAAGATGGTGATGACCTTGTCCCAGGCGAGCTTGGGAACATGTCCTTACAATGACATCTGAATTGCCCAACAACAAGCCGTGCAGCCAGGGGTGAGGCTGCTCAGGTGCAGGCCCGGTGTCACCCTGCCTGGCGTTGACTGCTCCGCAGGGCCCAGGGGCGATAAAGAAGATCAAGCCGCGAATGCCCGGCAGCAAGAAGAAGCGGGCGGAGAAGAAGAAACGCAAGGGGGTGAGCGGCCGCCCTCGCTGCATGGCCCAAACTCCCGTCTGGGCTCCCTGCAAACAGTGCACAGCGAGTGCTAGCTCGCTGCTTTGCTAATCCTTGCCTGCTCGGGGACGAAACATGTGAGCGGCACACTCTGCCACTTATAAGTGCATCCTGCCGTCCCTGATCAATAGCGACCTTGTCTGCCACCGGGCACACAACGGCCTGTGATGCTCTAGCTCCGGTCAAGATTCCGTCTCACCAAAGTTCTGCTCCAGATCCAAGTTTTGCATTGCAGCTTGAAGTGCCGCTGGCCGCAGGGCTTTCCATGCCTTACATCGAAAACTTTTCGATCTGATCTGAGCTTCACTCCTGTAAACGATTTTAAGCTCTTGGAACATCCTGCTCGATGCAGGAGCTGGGCAAGTTTGGCTCGATCACCTTCTCAGTGGTGTTCCAGCCGTTCCTCAGCCCGGAGAAGCAGGAGGAAGCCCAGAAGAAGCTGGAGGCGGCGCGGCGCAAGGCCCTGGAGGTGCGCCTCGGCTGTTTTGGGGGGTTTTGCGAAACCCTGCACAATCCCAGGCTTGGCCCCTGTCACTCTTGTCTCACAGGCTTGCAGCCGTGTTGCGGATCCGGTGAGCAGTGTGCCGGATGGACGCGGCCCCTCCAGGCATTGCATCCTCCCTTGTATCCTCTCGCCGCATCTGTTGCAGCCTGGGGGCCTGGTCAGCCTGAAATCGCCGCCGGCCGGCCGGCGTCTGTGCTGTGACCTGCAGGCCCGATGGCTCGCAGGAGCGACTCCTGGAGCACGCTGAGCGTCAGGGCCACAGCAGCAAACGTTGCAGAAACAGCGCAAACTGAAAGCGCCCCTTTTGTTCACTGCCGACAGGTGGGCAAGCTGCAGCGGTCGAAGACCAAGGGCATCACCGACGCCCGCGGCGTGCTCACCGTCAACGTCATCCGCGCCAAGGGCCTGGAGGTATCCATCCTACTTTTTCTGTTGCTTGAGAAACAATCTGATTTCTGGCAGCAAAGCTAAAGTGCCCGCGGCACGCTCACCATCAACGCATTCGCCGCCTCACCATCAACGCATTCGCCGTGTTGAGCGTTTGTCAACCCGTTGGCCTTTTGTTCATCGCCTGGCTTGTCCCTCCTTTTGCACGTCTGCAGCATGCACAGACCAGCGAGGTGGAACCTTATGTGTCCGAGACACGAAGTGTCTCTGGTCTTAGGTTCAGCACACAAATCAGCCACCCATCTCACGTCTCGATTCGTTTATCTTGCTGTACGCCGAGACCAACGAGGTGGACCTGTACGTGAAGCTGTCGGTGTTCGAGTACATCGCATATGTACAAATACAGGTACAATTTCTGTTTTGTAACCATCTGCAGTATGCCGAGACCAACGAGGTGGACCCGTACGTGAAGCTGTCGGTGTTCGACCCTGAAACTGGAGGCACCGAGGCCTTCAAGACCAGCGTCCAGATGAACGACGCCTCCCCGAGGTGGGTTTTTGTTTAGGGTTCACGATTTTTATCATTAACAGTGGCAGCGAGACCTTCAAAACCAGCAGAAACCAGGGATCCCCCAGGTGCAGCACTTGGTCAGTAACAAGCCGTCGCACAAACACAAACACAAACAAGTCGAACACCGCAGCAAGCAAAAACTGGCGGCGCTTGTCTGACGGAGCAAGGCAAACACAGGCAACACCATCCCAGATTTGCGAGGCGCCTAGCAGTCCTCTGCAGGCCAGATGATGCACCGCCTCCGCAGTCCTGCGGTGCCGGAGCCACGCCTAGCCCACGTGTTCCATTTGTAGGCTTTTCAGGCTCCGACGGTGAAAGCCAGTGCCGAGTGGCGAAGGCCGGTGCTGGCTGTGAGGGCCAGCGCTGAATGTGCTGCGGGCGCCCGCAGGTGGAACGAGAAGTTCGACTTCATCGACATCCCTGCGAAAGCGAAGCTGACAGCCACCATCTTCGACCGCAGCGGTGCGGTCGAGAGCCGGCTGTCGCTGCACCCCTGGAAAGCGGTGCGCATCATGGTCTGCGGTGTCTTCACTTCGCAGAATTCCGGCCTTCATTCACTGATCAACATGTGACTCATGACGTCCGACTGCGGCTGCCGCACAAGCAACGGATCTGGGCTGCGTGCGCATCTGGGTTCATGGCAGGCGTTCATGTTCCTCCTGATAGTGTACCCGGCTAACCAACGCGACTCGCATCTCTGTTGCTGTCCATCCCGCAGAAGCCGGACAAGAAGCTGGGCTACGTGACCATCCCGGTGGAGGAGGTGGCGCGCAACAAGGCCATGAAGGACGAGTGGCCGCTACTGGACGCCGATAAGGGCGACATCCAGCTCAGGTGTGGATTTTGGCAAGTACCATCATTTCGACACAGCATTCTCCCGGCAGATTTATGCCGGAGCATTTCGAAAACCCACTAGCAAAATTCGTTACCCTATAAAAAAACCGTTTGGAACGGAACCAACTGCTAAAGCTTTTCTGTATCCCATGCAGCATGTCCTTCCAGCCCATCCTCCTGGAGGGGGAGGAGGAGGACGACATGCAGATGGGCGGCCTGGCGCCGGGGGACGAGGGCGACGTCGAGATGTCGGGCCCCGCCGACCGCACCTCCGGCAACGTGGACACCTCCGGCTCCGGCAACCTGGACGACATCCGGCGCGACAGCGGCCCCGGCAAGAGCATGCAGAGTGAGCAGCATGGACTGCTTAACATAAATTTTTCGAGTTGTCGGCTGCCGAAAAAACCGAAATTCGTCAAATCTGGCAACATTTGTGGACACCTCGGGGAGCAGCAACCTGGACGACATGCGGCGCGACAGCGGCCCCCGCAACAGCACCCAGAGTGAGCAACCCCAACATGCAATATCAATGCCAAGCTGCCTTGACCTCGTAGTGTTGAAAACTGGCTCCGGCAACCTGGACGACATCCGGCGCAACAGCGGACTCGGCAACAGCACCCGGAGCGAGCAGCAGCAGCAGCAGCAGCAGCAGCATTTGGAGGCAGCAGAGCATGTAGTGACGCAGCACTCGGAAAATGATAACTAGAAAGCAGTGCACAGTATTTGCTGTCCAGAAGCAACGCCGATCACCTCATCAAGTCGGCAGGATGTCAAGCATTTCCGGGGCTGTGGTCCGACGATGAACTGGCTGACACTGTGGCTGCCGCTGCGCTGCAGGCGGCGGGCCAGGGATCGCGGCCCAGCGGACCAGCAGCGCCAACCCTCCAGGTGTGGCCACTTTGCCAAGCACACAGTCAGCGTCAGCCCTGCATTTGCATCCCCCTCTGCTGCAGCTCTCAAACTGTGCCTATGCCTGGCCTGCCAAAGCCGGCAGACGCTGCGGCTCGCGACCTGTTAGCATCGATGTCGCATGGCACTCTGTGTTGGACGTGCCTTTTGTTGTACCGGCCCCATCACTGTTGCTGTGTCCAGCGGTGCCCCATGTCTGACGACACCTCCTGCTCAGGATCGCAGGCAGGCGACTCGGGATGTGTGTTGCGCGCAGGCCGGAAGGCTCCAGGCTTCATCGACGACAAGGGCAAGTCCACGCAGCAGGACATGAGCGAGGGCACCGTGGTACGTTGCCGCTCCCTGTTGCACCCCTGCCTTCTGAACGCCGCACACTGTTTGCAGACAGCCTGCATTTGCGACACATGCTGGCGCGTTTGTGTTTGCAGTCTTCGCGCATGCTCCTTGTCATGTGACACGGAATCCTGCGGACTCCTGTGCTGCAGCCAGCAGCTTGTGCCACATCTGGCTGTGCGCCCATGGCGCTGGCGACAGGCATGAACCGTCAGGCAGTGTCAACGTCAACGTTTCCCAAGTGTCAAACGGTGATGTCGCTGGTGGCAGGTGTACGGTGGCGTCCCCGGCCAGTGAGCTGCCACATTGGCCCATCCTGTTGCATTGCAGCATCCGTATTCTTGGGAGTTCTTATCGTTGGAATGACATGCAAGTCTGTAGCCCAGCAGCACTTGATCCCTGAAGCTCAGCATGATTTTGCAACATATAGCAAGAGCTGCTGCCAGCGCCCCAGAGCCCACCATAAACGAGCACACTGGCCCACCATGTAACTCATGCACACACACTCACTTGCGGTTCCTGCGCTGCACTGACGCCCTGCACTGGCGCCCTGCATGGTAGTTCCACTCCCGATGCACTTTGGGCATCGAGCAAGCCTTGCGCCCCAATCTCTGCTGCAGTGACTCCCAGTTCAGCTCGCCTGCGATGCCCCAAATGCGCCTTCCTGCAGCCCCGCTCTGGCTCCGTTGAGCTGCCACCGCTGACGCCACTGCAGCAGCAGCAGACGCAGCCAGTGCAGCTGTCCATGCAGCAGTCGTCTGCGGAACAGCCAGCTGCTCCGCCTTGCGTGTCGGCGCATGAGCAGCAGGCTACGAGCGGAGCGCTGGTGGCAGCAGAGCAGGCACAGCGCAGAGCGGCGGCAGCTGCGGGAGTAGCACCACCGGCAGCAGAGAATGCAGGCGTGATATCAATTACACATGTTGATCTTTCGAGCTGAGTGGGCACACACTTAGTTTCCTATCTTACAAATCAATTTCTGATGCGCTGCTCGAACCACCTTCCACTCCTGCGTCGTATACACATCCAATCAGCATGCAGCGTCTTGCAGTTCTGCTTTCGTACATACAGTCTGATATACCGATGCACGACTATGAAGGTATTCTGTTTCGCCTTACGGCTCCAGGTGCCACCGGCGATAGCGGCGATGACAAAGCGCTGGCTGTGCCGCCACCTAAGCGCGCGAAAACTCGTCGTGTCTTATCGAGGCTATCCGACCGCTTTGATCGTATGAAACGACCGTTTTCCTGAAACTGCTCTCGGAGGTGCGGCCGCCTGCAGATGTGACCGCACCATGTTTGCAAAGTCCATCGTTCAGCACATCAAGTCTGTCCAGAGCTGTGTGGGCAAGCCGGCATCAGGCACATGCAATGTGTCCGCAGGGTAGCCAATCTCTCCGGGTGACACTTTCAGCATGCAGCCCTCGGCAGTGTGCACTACTGACGAGCACTGTTTGTGCGGACAGGTGCTGCGCTGCATCGCAGAGACTGCCCATGATACGGGCCTCCAGAGCGAGGGAAGACTGGCAAGTAGGGCAAACAGAAACCGCACCCATCTCGATAGATACGCCCTCAACGGGGATGGCGTCTGCGCTGGTGGGCAGCGGCTCTGGGAAGGAAGCATAGAACAGGTCGGGCAGCAGTGTGAGGCTGTTGTCGCTTTTCGGCGGCGCCCAGTCGACCTCCTGCTGCGCCGTGTGCGAGATGTTGCCTTCTGCAACAAGCAACCGGTTGTTTAAGTTTCTTTCTGCACCACCTGGTTATCGGAAGCACTGGAGCTGTTGGCGATACAGTTTTAGTGAAAGTGCATGTGCTCTTTGGGCAGGAGTGGTATTGTTCAATATTCCTCTAAAGCTCATGCATGTGTGCTCATGCAATGTGCCCGCCAACCACCGCCCAAATTGTGTGGCACCTGCATCCCAGACGAGGCCCTGGGTCACGCCGCGCCAGCCGCCGCCTTCCAGCCACTCGCCAGGATTTTCCGGCAGTAAACCGCGCGGCGGCAACACCTCAGGGCGCTCCTTCAGCGAGAATGGCTGAGATGGGACCACGCCCTCCACCCGGTACTCACGAATGAAGAAGATCGTCTGCGGCATCAGACACAGGCAGTTGTTTCAACATAGATTTTACAAGGTTGCTCAATGGGCATGGCCAGCTGCGGCGCAGGGACTAGCCACTCCTCACACCCTGTGACGAATGCATGCCCAATGTCACAGGAAGGTGGACGAGCAGGGTTTGGCATTGTCCGCCGCAATGTCAGCGCAGGCTGCTGAGATGTACAAAGGGAACAGTGGAGTCTTTCGACATGGCCACACACCTGCAGGCTGCCAGTCTTGACGTCGAACAGCGGGCCGCCCGACCAGCTGCGCGACTCGTCAGGCGCCCTGCCGCACAAGAAGCATGCCGCGTCACACAAGGTTTTCCGATATTACCTGGTGAATGAGATTTGATCCTACTACTGGTGTTTGTTTGGGATGCCAGACGCCAGTGGCAGTGCGAGCCGACCCAGCTGGCTTGAGCAAGCCACCTGGGCGGGCCCGTCACTCAGCCGCGCGACATATAAAATCCCTCTCAACACCCTCAAAGATTTGGCAGGTATGACACTGGCGCCTCGTCCCTGGTGTGGTGGCGCACCTGAAGAAGAGCTCGTCGACGAAAAAGGGGGGCGGCGGCTCGTGCTGCGCAAGATTCTCGGGCAGCGGCAGCGAGTGGCAGATGCTGGTGACGAGACCGCGCCGGGCAGCCATCGCGCGGCTGCGCATGGGTCCGTCCGCGATCATGAAAGGGTGCCACCAGCCGTCGTGTTTCTGATGCTCCGCCCGGCTATATTGCCATCTTTTCTCAAACCCGCCGTCCTCCCGCGGCTCAGCTCCCGGCCTCTGCACCCATGAGATGTGGCGCAGCATTCAGGCCGAGCATGAAGTGGTCTAGCATGAAGTGCTACCGCATCTCCCTGTCACATCGTCGTTGCTGTGAACCAATCAGCTCCAACAAGCTCAAGCATGCCTGGTCGCTGTAGATGTTGTACTGCTCGCCGGAGCTGGCGTCCTCCTCCACGCGGAACATGCGGACGCCGTCCCACCCGAGCAGCTGGTTGCCGCTCCCGTCGAAGCGGCCCCACTTGCCAATGTAGCCATCAAAGCCCTTGCCGCTGTACCATTGCAAGCAGCATGTCACGATTCATGTATATTAATAATTCAAAGCAGGCACAGGCTTCTGGGTGCGCAGGCAATGTGAGCAGTTGCAACACACTGTCGGTGACGCAGGCTGCTGCTGAGATAGAAAAGCATGTGCAGGTCTGCAAATTAGGCAATTGCTTCCATGACCTGCAGCCGGTCCCGACGCAGAGATGCATGAGCAGGTGCGCACCTCGTAGGAGGCAGCACGTTGATCCAATTCTCCTCTGCATCAAATGGCCTTGCCTTCGACATGGCAGACGGCTGCAGTCTTGTGCAGTGTCCCTGTTGGTGAGCTTTGTGGACAGGCAGGCGGTTAGGCACTCCGATCCCTGGTCTGCATACAGTGCTGGTCAAGCCGGCTGCCTGCATCACTGGCAGCTGAACTCTCGGGTACAAGCAGCGCAATGAGACCATAGCTGATATCTGTGAGGCATCCTCACCACGCAATCCTAGCAGTTATCACACTAGTACGATCTTGCGTACGCGCACAGATTGGCGCCAAGATCCAATGCTGACAACGCACGCCTTCGCCTGCTGTCATCAGCCGACCTTGCAGCCAAAGGCTTGCACTTCTACGAAGTCTGATGGGTAGAAGCGTCTGCAATTCGCTACCTGGACCCTTGGCAGGACATCGTCGCGAAATTCGAAAACCTGAAGCTAGCTGACATCGACTCTTGCCAGCCTGAGGTGCAGCTGCAGCACCCTGAATACGGCTCCAGGGCCCTGCTCCGACATCACTCAGGCTGCAAGCTGAAAAATCACATGCGACACTTCGGCGTCACTAGCTGTCAAGGCGTTCAGGACTGTCAGAGCTCCGCGGCGGTTCGCGCCTTGCTTGATGCCAGCATGACAGGACACAGCGGCCTTGCCATGCGGCACTGACCGCGCACCCGTCAGCGCGACGCTCGCCAGCACGTCATGGGCGGCCAGTGGGCGGCCATCGCCATCACAGTCGTCGCGTCCACGGGCAACAACATCGGCAAGGCGCTGCAGAAGGAGGCGACGCGCAAGCTGCCGCGCTTCTCGCTGGAGCCCGCCATCCTGGTGCAGTACGTGCGCAGCCGACAGTGGCTGGCGGGCCTGGCCGCCGACCTGGCAGGGGCGCTGTTGATGATCGCGGCTTTCGCCCTGGCGCCGGTAAGTCAGCAGCTTCCGTGGCAATTCCTTTGCGGGCTGTCGCTTTCGCCGTGGCGCCGGTGCGCAGCCGTCTCAAGAGCGGGCCGCCAATCGTGCCAGCCAGCAAAGCTGCCATGGCTGTTGCTGACCGGCAGGACACTGGGCTCGAGGGCATCAGCATGACAGCTGCCGTGGCCATTGCTGCCCTGCAGGACGCATGCATGCATGTGTCGCGCGCATCTGTGAGGCAGTGGCAGACGCTCACAGCGTCAGCTGCCCGGCGCATGAACACAGATTCTGTCGCCAGTGACAAGTCTGTGTCGCGGCGCAGGTGTCGCTGGTACAGCCGGTGTCGGGTGTGGGCCTCGTCTCGCTGGCGCTCTTCTCCCATTTCTACCTGCGGGTGCGCCCTCCTGAGTCGGAACAAAAGCGTCAATCCGGTGGTGCCGCGTGCACGACTCCAACCTGCTGTGCCGTCCAGCCACAGCCAGGCAGTCATCGCACAGGATAGCTCTGGTGTAGGGCGAGCTCAAGAGAAGTCGACTCCTTGCCACCACTGCTGCAGGAGTCCCTGCAGCCGGGCGAGTGGCTGGCGGTGGGCCTTGCAGGGGCAGGCACTGTCGGGCTGGGCGCCACCACGGAGGAGGCGCCCCAGAATGCCGCCGTCAGCATTGTGCGCGCGGTGGTGGTCGTCGGCCTGTTCGTGCTGTCATTAGGTGAGTCCACTCCTCATTGCAGACACTTTCCAGTCCGTGAAAGGAGGCGCCGAAAGATGCCGCCGTCAGCATTATGCGCGCAGTGGTAGTCGTCGGCCTCCGTTTCATCATTAGGTGATTCTCGTCCAAAACTGCAGCGCAGAAACCCTGACGCCGCTGCACTTCAGTGAGTTACTGGCGAGGACACTTCTGACAATTTGGTAGCGGCAGCCAGGAGCCTGTATGGACTTCAAATGCGATCGCAAGGGAGGCGGGCCGCTGCGGAAGCTTGGGCAGTGTCACAGACGCACGTCACAAAAGCCAGGACATTGAATTTGGGACTCGTGCGCAGGAGCGCTGTCAGTACTGCGGCTGGCGCGGCGGCAGCACAGGCGCTCGCGGGGGGCGCCGCCGGCACCCGCCCGCTCCAGCGCCTACGTTTTCGGACTGCAGGCGGGCACCTGCTTCGGGCTGTCGGCTGCCTGCTGCAGAACAGGTGGATTGCCTGCCCAGGAGAAGGCAGACCAACCTCGTGGTCGCACCTTGGTCGTGTCTCACAGCAGCGGACCAGATGTGTTGGCGACAGCCTGGCACCGTGGCTGAAGGTTGAATCTTGGCCGGCAGGCGTTTAGGCAGATACCAGCAAGCTGTGTTGCTTCAAGCATGTATAGACGCCGGCACACAGCCCAGGCAGTGAGATGGCTGGCCCAATGCTGCAGGCTTCCCGCTGGGGTTGTGGCACCCCCGTACATGATGTCCCCTGACGCACATGCAGAAATGTGGCCCAATGTCGCAGGTTTCCTGCTGGGGTCGCGGCAGCCGCTGTGCGTGCCGGCGGGGCTGGCCGCGAGCGTAGGCCTCACCTCCGGAGGCTTCGCGCTGCAGACATGCGGCCTCAAAGACGGCAACAGCCTCGTGGTGAGCGTCTGTACATGTAACTATGAACCCCGTCGAAGACTTCGCAATTTTTGTATTATGTACTCTACTTTAGAGGCGCTACCTCTGCCAATGATGCAGTGGGTCGTGTGGGGATGCCGGAAGTGCAGTGACGCGGTACTGAAGGTCATGTCAAGAGCAATCACCGCCTGCACGGCGGCTGTGAAACAGCACGACCAGCGGTGCAGCTATGATGTACCCATGGTGTAAACAAAAGACACCTATGTCTCAGGTGTGCACGGCAGCGGCGGTGACCAGCATGGTGAGCGGCGTTGCGGTGGGGCTGCTGGCCCTCGGGGAGCGGCTGCCGGCGTCGCCCGCGGTGCGCCTCGCGCGCCTCGCCAGCTGGTGCCTCATTATGGCGGGCGTCACAGGCCTCGCCGCCGGCTCAGGTAGGGACCCTCACACATCCTGAAAAACCTCTCTGCAAGCGCAAGTCATCAGCTGACGGGAACTACTTGGAGGTTCATTCCTTCATTGAGGGCTGAGCTGGCAGCGTCAAGAAAGGAACTCAGTGCCCATGTCCAGTCCGAATGCCGTGCAGTCGCGGTCATGCACCCCTGATGGTGACGCGAGGCCGAACCAACAGCCGCCTCTGTTTTGTGGCGCAGGCAATGCGCAGCAGGCGCTGGGCCTGGGGGCGACGAAGCTGCCGGCGTGGGTGTGGGGCTACCTGCCGCCGCGAACGGCGCTCGCGCTTCGCACCGCGGCGCGCTCGTACACAGAGTCCCGGCTGTTGCCCGTGATCGCTGTCGGCGGCATTTCGGGGTCGCCGCTGCTGTCGCGCGGCAGCCACCGCGGCGGCAAGGGGGGCCTCGGCAGCCCCGGGCTGGGTCCTGGCGGCGGCATCAGCGGCGGCGTTGCAAGCGGTGTCAGCGGCATCGCCGGCAGCGGCGGCAGCGGCGATTCGCTGGACTCGCCCAAGCTCAGGCACTACGGCAGCCCGCGGCGGCCGTCGGGCCAGCTGCAGACGGCGGCTTCCGGTGGCCTGTCGAGCCTGAGCCGAACGCAAGAGCCCTTCCTGCATGTGCCGTTGCCGGGCCAGCCTGTCGCCGCGGCGCCCGTTGCGCTCGGGCCATGATGCGCCTGGCTAGGTTTTTGTCAGAGCCCCGCACAGAGGCACTAGGTCAGGGAGGTAACTGTGACGCGAGCGGCAGTATCCGCTGGCTGCAGAGATGAGTTGATGGCAAAGTGATGGCAAAGCAAAGACCTTTGCTGTCTGACACAATGTCAGACAAACCCCAAGGCGCTGAAGCTATGCCGAGACCAGGACCTGCCGCATCTCACATAACGCAATACACAGGACATACATCTCGCTTGCTCTGGCGCCTGCATTTTCTCACGCTGTCCATTGCAAGCCAGACGTGTAGCGACCTGTCTGCGACCTGTCTGCAACTCGAACTCGGACCCATCGTTTGTCGACCCGAGGGTCCTGCTACTGTCAAATCGAACACCCACCACCACAGCTCTTGTTCTTGGCAGTTCCGACAGAGCGCACATAACACGGTGCGCCAAGCAGGAACTGTCGAGCCTGCACCCGAAGAGGTCTGCCTTGCGCAATCCCTGCAGTACGAATGTTGCAGTTGTACAGGCCAGCTCTGATTTTCGCAACCCTACCGAGGTGCATTTAGGTGCAGTACGTGGCGTCAAGTTGACCTGACAAGCCTGGCGCATCATCATGAAGAGCCTGAAAGCGGGCCTCGCAAGCGTCAAGGCCGCTGGTTTCAACGCTTACAAGTCCGCCAACGAGGCGATGCTGCCGGCGCGGACCACGTCGAGCTTCGAGGAGGACGGGGCAAGCGTGGAGCTGCTTTGGCACATGCAAAACGCCGCATGTCTGTGAGCACGCATGAAGCGGCAGCACTGATGGGGCATGTACATGCAGCGGCTGGCCAAGAACACCTGGCTGCACCGCAGAAGCTGACGCCGGAGGAGTTCACGGTAGCTGGAGACTTCCTCGTGCGCACGTACCCCACGTGGTCGTGGTGAGTGCTGCCGGTTGCACATTCTGCCCTGCCATGCGCCTTCACGAAACATCATCATGCGAAGTCACTGCGCGCTGGGAACCCAACTTCCATACCTGTGGTCATCATAGGGAGGCAGGGGACCCGTTGAAGGCGAAGCTGCACCTGCCGGACACGAAGAAACAATACCTGATCACGCGCAATGGTGAGCCTGACTTCATGACTTTGCGAAGGCTGATGATGTTTCTGTACCCTTGCTCCGGCGCAGTGCTGCTTTCGTTTTGCATCCTCTTCTGCCTCCCGTCAATGCACCCAAAGTCGTCAAGCAACAAAACAGTGCATCACGCCACCAGAGGCGCTGCAGCAAGCTGTGGACGCCACGGCGGCACATCTGATCTTCTGGGTTACAGAGGGGCAGCAGTATATTTGTCCAGTACATGAGGCTGAGGTGTAGCACCTGTGTCACAACAGTGCCATGCTACCAGCGGGCGGCAGCGGTGACGGGGGCGGCCTCCGCTCCTGATGCGCTACTAGAGGGCGATGCTGGGGAGGAGTGGGTCGCGGCAGACGGCCCTGACACCGGCGGCAAGCCGAACGGCAGCGCTGGAATGGAAGACGACGATGACATCCCGACTCTGGGCGAGGATGAGGCGGCAGCACGAAAGGTGAGGAGGCATGGATGGAACAGGGCTCCGCGTCCACTTTGGCGTCGCAGCCACATTCCAGAATGCCACATCCGTAAAATTGATAGCTCAACGCCTTGGGGATGCAGGCGCCTGTACAAAGCGTGGTAGTGTTGATGGCCAGACGATAAGGGGGCTGAGCAGGCCACGCAGTGCAAAGCAGGGTCGCATGTATCATCTACTAAATCACTAGAATCAACCAATGTATCCTCTACCATTCCATATCGCATGCTCCAGGAGGAGGAGGATGACGACGATGTGCCAGACATTGACGACCTGGCGATCGAGGACGACGAGGCGGATGAGGTGGGCTTTTCAGTGTATTGCTTTTGATTCAAATGCCGCGCTGTCTGGTGAGATGCTCTTTAGGAGTTTTCACAGCATCGTGGCCCATCCCTATGCCGCCGGCATGGACGGCGGCAGGGCGTCAACCCAGCAATTGGTCCGCTTGAAGGAGCCCCAGGGGTCGTGCCATCACCCGCCGACCAGAAGTGCTTTCGGAAGCGACTGTCCCCCGACGCGTGCTCGGCAAGATGCCCTCATACACATGTCCTTGGGTCGTGCCGCACAGGCGGCGCTGCGAAACAACGATGTAAAAAAACCATCTTCTCCAAGTTTAAGCTTATGTTGAATCTTCTAGTCGTGCCGCGCAGGCGGCGCTGCCGGTGCCGGCAAAGCCGGCGGGCGACAACATCCGGCGCACGCGCACCTACGACCTCATGATCAGCTACGACAAGTTCCATGCGGTGCCGCGCACCTGGCTCGTCGGGTATGACGAGGACCGGCAGCCGCTGCGCCCGGAGCAGGCGAGAGACCTTTCAAAACATTTATAATCTCCATCGTGCGTGCTTTCCGCTCTCAAGTTGCTGCATCTGGCTCGTCCACTATGACGTGGACCGGCAGACGCTGCGCATGGAGCAGGTGAGAATCTGTTTCACGGAAGTTTCTCATTCCACATTTCGAACAAAGTGAGTGGAGCTGAAGCCACAATCCCTGGCTCGTCGGCTATGGCAAGGACCGGCAGCGCAGGAAATCAGCACTCGGAACCGTAAGCCCTGCTGCACAGATTCTTTCCACGGCATCAGCGTCCCACGGCTTCAGCGAGATGTGCACCAATTGCCAGCTGGCGCTTCAGAATCCTGAATCCTGGACGCTCCTCCCTGGAGACTTCGACATCGGCGAGGCGTACGCGAGGAAGACGGCGACATTGGAGGCGCTTCCGCACTCCAGCTTGCGCAAGCTGAACACTGAATTCATTCAGCTACTGAATACTGGCCGAACGACATTGCAGATCTTCCAGGACATCAGCGAGGCATATGCGAGGAAAACGGCGACGGTGGAGGCGTTCCCGCACTCCTCTGTGCGGGCGCTTGGCATCCATCCCTGCAAGCACGCGGAGACGATGCGTCGGCTCGCAGACACCTCCGCCGACGCCGGCGGCCGCCGCCTGGACCCCGAGCAGTGCGTCTTTCCTCCCCTGTTGCAGCGGGCTTTTAGAAGTCTTGCGGCTGGCTTTTGCGGCTGACCAGCGGCGGCTTCGAGACTCGCATCTGCCGACTGGGAGCGCCTGCTCAGTGTCTATTTCTGTGCATGCGCATCTGAGCGCTGCGCATGAACCATGGAGTTATGGAAGCGTGTAATCACCAACTGTACCATGTGCCACATCTGCCTGACAGTCGACAGAGTCGTGCCACCTTCTGCTGCCGCTATGCGGCAGCTACACGGCGCACTTCCTCTCTTGCTCAATATCACATCTGGTTGATTTTACAAAGTCGAGCCGCATCTGTCCCTGCGCTGCAGCTACATGGTGCTGTTCCTCAAATTCATCGCGTGTGTGGTGCCCACCATCGAGTACGACTACACCTCCAACGCCGGCGGCTGGTGATGGCGCTGATGCGCTTGCTCCATTGGCGCCTTCATTTGCTGCTGATGATATGACCTGCTCTGGACTTGGGAGTCGGCAGCAGCTCGTTGGAAAGTCAGCGCGACGGAGGACAGAGCTGGCGCCCTGTTGCTGGGTAGGAGAGGACCGGACTGAAGTGGCTTTGTCCCATCAACGAATGCCCCCAGGCAGATGGTCGGCGACTGCACGTTCTAGGTTTTTGAGAGAAAGCAGCGGCGCTGCTGGATCGGTTTGTGTACATTCAGATGCGCTAGAGCTTGACAGCAAGAGCAAGCAGCTTCTGTACAAGTAGCTGCAACGATGTCCAGTATCCTGGAACCCAGACTGAGCGGCAGCTACAAGATGTCAGAGACTGGGACAGCCTGACGTTGTGTACATTGCGTGATTGGTGTAACAGTAGCCTCTCGACATCTTGCGGACACCCATCCATTGCGCCATGCCCCCACTTGACATACGAATCCAGCAACAGGGTATAAGCACCGGACGCCCAGCTCCAAACGCTATGCCAACCAGGACACACTCAGCAAATCTGCTGAGTCTGCAGCACAATTACACACGCTGAGGCAACAATGGTCGTGCTGCATGAGCCCGCACGGCTACACATGACGCCTCATCGGTATGCCCGCTCCCGCTCCCGCTCCAGATCCCTGCTGTGCCGCGAGTCACGATCCCGTTCCCTGCGTCATACGTCATACATATCAACGTTTGCGACTTCAAGTGGTGTGCAGAATCCCTGGGCGACATACGTGGTGTGCAGGACGAGTGCATGCGTTCAAGAGTGGCAGGCAGCATGGCAAGTCCCCAACAAAGCCTTTCGACTTTATGCGTCATACATCACGGGCAAGCAGCAGATTAGCAATGCAACACAAGAATAAGGACAGGCCCCACACCTGCGGTCATTTCCGCGGCTGCGTTCACGGCTGCGGCTGCGTTCTCGCCGCGATGACGACCTGTGCCGATCGTCGTGCCTAGATCTGCACAGTTTCATTGACTTGCGGAATGATTGCCCATCATGCCGCAGATGCGCGAAAGCACTTTTTGGTGAACATTTGAACGCTGCTGCCACGGAAAGTCGATGCATCTTGGGCTCAAAGGTCGTTGAAAGGAGGAGGCAAATTGTGGCGCTGCCGCTCTGTCCGCCCTACTACTCAGGCGCGACGCATGCCGCATGCCCACCTTTCCCGAGCTACTTGCCGAACAGCTGCTCAAGTTTGTGCGGAGCTGCATGAAGTCTCGCGCTTCCCATCTGCATCTTCACGACAACGCGCTCACCTGTCCGACTCCCGCCGCCTGTCCCGGTCCCTGTCGGCGTCCCGCCGTCCAGAGTCCCGCTCCCCATCGGCCGGCCGCGAGGCCCGCGAGGCGTACCCCCCCTGCAGCTCCCGCTTGCGCAGCACCTCCTTCAGCTCCTTGTACTTCTCGTGCGCCCGCACCCACGACCTGCAGCGCATGATTCAACCACATGTGCAATGGTGGCCGACCCTGAGATGTGTGAACCGAGGTGATGCGAATGTGTCAGCCAGTTGTTGTCCTGCTTGTCCAGCAGGTGCCGATGACGCTTGGATGAGTGAGTGTCTGTTCTGTCCTGCATGCTGTCGCAAAGAATGGCAGTGATATTTGTTGATGCATGGCAGCGGCCGCGCACTTGTAGTTGCGGCCGCTGAGGTGGTCCTTGATGCGCGTCTCGTCGTTGTTCACGATGACCGCGCTGATCTGCACGCCGGCAAGCATGGCGGTCAAGCGTCACCAGAAGGTTGGCCGTCACTGGCAACAGCTCGTGCTTCTGGCTTGCATGCTGTCTGCAGGTGCCTGTGGTGTGGAGGAGCATCGTTGCGGATTTTCTTGGCGTGGATGCAGGAAAAGTTGTGGTGGGGCAGTTGCACAATGTCAGGGGCTGCGGACGTCAGGGGCTGCAGGCGGGCGCCTCACCTCGCACACATACTGCTGCGAGCCCGAGCGGCTGGCGGCGCGGTTCGCTGCCTCCTTCTCAAGCGTCGCCTTCTGCGTCTGCGCTCGTCAGTGAAATGACATAGACTCAGTGGTTGTTCCGTTGCGCTAACATGCATTTGCAAAAGGAAGGGCTCAGCGGTTGCGGCTTGCTGCCTGCTTATTCAGTGTCGCCTCCTGCATCTGCGCATCGGCGGCAAGATGCAGGGTCAGCGAAGCATAGCACAGGGCTGTTGCAGTAGGCAGGGGTAGAATGGAAACTCTGCAGCCCACCGTCAGGGCACCTGGTTCAATTGAAGGCAGCGGCATTCTCAAAGCAAGCGAGGACAACATGTCCTCCCTCAAATGCCTCCCGTAAGCTTGCCTGCTTGCCGCACGCCGCATGCGCCGAGCTTGTGCATGGTAGACACCAATCCTGTCCTGTGAACCTACCAGGCCCAAAACTGACTTAGTTTCAATAAGCCTACTTACAGCGCTTCCGCCTGCGCGCCGCCGCCTTGCGAGCCGTCCACATCGCCCTCCTCGCCCAGAATATTTGAGGGGATTTAGAACAGGGACTTGACATCCAGAGAACGTGCGCACCTTCAACGTTTCTGCCTGCGCGGCGGCGCCCTGCGAGCCGTCCACGTCGCTTTCTGTGAAGTTGAGGTATCTGAAGGAAGATATTGCCAAATGATTTGCCAGCAACATGCACACCTTTAGGGTCTCTGCCTGCGCGGCGGCGCCCTGCGAGCCGTCCACGTCGCCCTCCTCGCCCAGCTTCTCCGACTGCCGCACCAGGTCTGCGATTTTTGGCGTCAGCATGTTGATGTTGGCCTGCGTTCCGAAAGGTTTTCAAGTTGCGACTTCGAGTTCCATTCGGATTGAGGCAGATCCGGTCAATAAGACTGCAGCTCGTGCAGTTCCCACAGCTTGTCACGAAGCCGCTTGAAACCCGCAGAGGACCAAGTCCCCCCCATGTTGCACAACCCTTTTCAAAAACGTCCCTTTGCAGACAAACAGACTGGCAGATGAAAACAGATGCGCGCGCATCTCTCAGAGTGGCGGAACCCTGCACCGCAGCGCCGCACCTGCTCGCTGGACACCAGGACGGGGATCTCGTTCTGCTTCAGGCGCTGCTCGTTGCGCGCAATCTTGCGACGCAGGTCCTCCAGCATGCCGTCCATGAAGCGCTTGAGCTCGCGCTCGTAGCCGAGCCGATCCTTTTCCGCATCGTCCAGCGCGTCCCACTGCAGACAAGAGTTGCTATATGACTCATATGACATGGTGTCCTGACGCTCAGACGAGCAGCGCGCTTTGCGCACCACCATTATCAACTTTCTTCCTCAGCGGCCTCTTTTGTTGCATCTGAAACGTGTTGCATTGTGCACCTGCGCCTTGGCCTCCTCATCGTGGTCCAGGAGGCAGGTGCCGTAGTCGTGCTTTGTGCGCTGAAACTCCTCCGCCGGGCAAAAGCCGAGCAGAAAGTTCTTGCACAGCTTCGGGTCGTCCAGCCGCCGCGGCTCCCTGCACACGCGTTGCATGTATGCAATGATTTCTAGCAAGCATGGCAAGCATTCGAACGGTGCAAGCAGGCCTGGCAGGAAGCACGTGCGGGTGCGAGGGCAGTGCCGCTGGATGAAATGCAGTAGTCCAGTCCGGACTGTCACTGCTACTCACTTTGGCTTGTTTCGCTCCTCTGCCGGCAGATTCCTGCATTCGGCAAAACACTGCTGTGTCAGGAACATTTCAACACGGAGTCCGCTATGCCGCACCGCCCCGCCGCACCACAGCAGATAACGTTTGCGTCCGCTAGTTTAGTGCGTCACCCACCGGTCTGCACCCATGAGCGCGTCCAGCGCCTCCCGCATGGCGTCCGCCATCTTGGCTGCTGCGGAAAGGCGTCGCCAAGGCAGCCGAGTGGTTTCGGATGTTCCTATCCGGCGTCAAGTTGTGATGCAGCGGCGGAGCGCCAGATCCCGCGCACCCCCTCGCAACGTCTATAGTACGAACTGAACTCAATCTGCCGAGTGTTAAAGTTGAAAAGTTGTCAAAGGTTTGGCAATGCGCTTCGCCGTGAGCAGGGGCGCTAGAAATTTTCGTCGCCCTCGCCGCTGCATTCAAGCCTCGCTGCGCGCCCATTTTAATGACCAGTTGCAAATTGCGAGACTCGTCTAAGCCCTTGCTGCGAACCAGCTGCCGTTGGCCAAGAACCTCAGCCGCCGTTCCTGATACTGCCATTGCTGAAGATCTGCCGTGCACCGAGTGCCCTGGACCAGGTGTCAAAGCATATATCATGTCAGGTGAGGGGATGCACTCACTTTCTTTATGGTTGCAATGATAGCGCCTCTCCGGGGTGTGCCGGCATTCACAATGTCTGAACCTGCCATACAGGCGCGGTGCGTCGCGGGGCGAGAGCCCGCAAAGTCTCGAAGCACATCGGCGTCGTCAGCAAAGCAGACCAGCAGCAGGTGCGCGCCCGTAACATGCAGCTCATGTGCAGCTCACGCGACGTGCCGCTGCACAGTCATGGTATTGAGATGGCGTTTTGGCGGCTGCGCGTGGCGGCGTCTGCCAACCCAATCCTTTGGTGTACAGAGCTAGTGTACGAGCTGCGTTGAGACAGATCTTCGCTGTTCAGGCGGTGGCCGCACGGCTAGAGGCGCTGGAGAACGACGCCGCCGCGCCCGACGCCGCGGCGAATGACAGTGATGACGAGTTCTCGATGCCGGCGGACTCGGATGGCGAGGAGGGCGTGCAGTTCGGGCCGGCGGGCAGCAAGCGCAGAAAGCAAAAGTCCAGCGGCAAGCGCAAGACGCGCGGCATGGCAGCGGAGCGCAGCAGCCGGGGCGGGCCCCGCACCTTCGCCACCATCCTGGAAGAGGTGGGTTTCCTGTGTCTCTCGGCTCTCAAGCCCGGGCACTGGTACTGTCATTGGCTTGAAGAGCCCAGATGTTTACTGAGCTAGTGAGATTCCGGTGCCGCCACAAGTGACGTTCCTAAGCGGCGAACCAGACCCACCCTTGGGGTTGGAGTCCAAGCAAGCGCATCGCACAGCAGCAGATGTGTGCAAAGTGAATAAGGCCAGACACTCTGCACGTTGCTATAGTAAACTCCGGTGAACACTGCAGAGCGCCTGAAACTTCTCACACGGTCGCAGGCAAACCTGGAGGACCTGCCGCCAGATGTGCCGAACTATCTGACGGCCGCAGTCGGGCCACCGACCACCGCCGCCCCCCGCAAATTCTGCTCCGTCTGCGGCAACGTCGCTGGGTGCAGCAGCTGCACTCCTGCACGCTTACTCCTGTGCTGCTTCGGCAGTCTCTGCCTTGCGACTGGGAGGCCTGCATTTCCCCAGATGCATTGGACCCGTCACATGGCCTTGGCTAATTTACAATTGACGGCAATCGTTGACGCGCTTGCAGGTACAAGTGCATACGCTGTGCGTCACGCTTCTGCAGCAAGAAGTGCCTAGGCGTGCACACAGAGACGCGCTGCATGAAGTTCATAGCGTGAGAGCGGCGCTGAAAGAAGCGCGTGGCAACGCCCCAGCCCATCATCGCTCCAGAAATCGCTGCTCGGGTGCGATTTCTCATTGTACAGTGTATGTGGCAGAAGCGGGCGAGCGGCCAGCTGCAATTGAGCAAGCGGACACAGTGCTGCGTCTCTCACCAAAACAATGGGTTTGAGGTCACTTGGACCTTCACTCGCAGGTGCATGGCCAAGTCGCCTGCCTCATCATGCTGGAGGCGGCTAGGGGCGCGCAGCAGATAGATTCCATCAAGGTGGCCACCTCGAAACGGCTTCACCCTGCGTCGCCCCCTTATGAGGATTTGCCGAGGATGGTGTGTCCAGCTGCAAGCGAATATGGCAGTCGAGTCTCACGAACACGACGCTCGCAAGGTGCTGGAAATGGTGCACGTGCCACCGAGACGAATTCCGGCTCAGCTTGCAGATTTGGCGCGGAACTCTTGCCTTTCGCCGGCCGGGGGATCATGAACGGCCATGAACAGATATACAGTCTTGCCTTGAAGCCGTGTGTGACCAATCGGTTCTGTAAAGCCTTGTGCTTCGCGGCTCGCTCAAGTCATCGCAGATGGTGATGGTATCCCGAACGGTTGTGTACCCGGCAAATGATGTGCGCACACTGGACAGCGCACTTTCCACAGTATTTAGGTAGAACATTAACTCTAGAGGGCGTCTCAGCGAGGCAGGCGCGAGACATCTTGCTTCGACCGAGAGGGAAGGCGAACGGTTCCGACCCGGTACGTCGTCACATCAGACGCAGCAGCCTGACGCCAAGAAACTCGCGGTGAGAACATTTGCGTAATGCTGTTGATCTTAGCAACGAATTGAAGCCAGCGTCATGCAAGCTGCACCTCGGCTGCCGCCCGGGAACGGGCGCCGCTGAAGAATTGTCGTACAGGCCCTTAGCTCCTGAGTCTCATCCTTTGTGACGTCAATAAGGCAGCTTCACGATCGAGTTGTATCATCATTCATGCTACTTCTAACTCATATTCGTCGTTATGAGGCCCCTTGCGTTGTGACTAATGACAGGGCAGCTGCGCAGGTCTGTCTCACAGACCTTGGATGAGCATGCCCTGGCCTGTCGAAGGATGAATGAACTCATCTTCCCGCGCAGTGCTAATGTGACGGCAACTACATCAGGGAGGGCGAGGCAAGGATGTGACTCGCCGTGGGAGTGTGGCGGATGGAGGAGCACACACTGCCGCATGGTTCCTATAGCGGCAACGGCGGCGGCAGCGGCGGCGGCGGCGGCGGACAGCAACGGCAGCAGCCGGGCGAAAATTTCGGGATGTTCGGGAAGCTCGGAATGCCAGCATCAGCCGCGATGCTGATCAGTCAAATGTCGGGTGTGTACACGCACATCCGGATATCGCGCCATAATGCTGGCGATCTGATCTTGCTGCTGTCGCCAAGCGCACAGCGGCTTGTTTGACATGAAGGGCAGACTCGAGCCAGCTGACATGCGGTGGGCATATGATTGACCTGTTGTTGAGCGGCAGTATTCGATATGCGCAGGGTCTGAGGTTAACGGCTCGCAGCTGCCGCCACAGAGCTGCGGCGGCATGCTCAATGCTGGACTGATGCACTTGCGGCATCAGGACACGGCGGCCTGCATCAGCGACTCGGCGTCATTCCTGGTGCGAGCACACCTCATCGTATGACATGCGCATGGCATCCCCAGACCCGCGACTGTTGCGCTGTCGCGTTGTGCGCACACCGCTGCTAGGGCTCTGGTTCCGTTCTGTGGATCCAAGAATCTGCAGCAGATATCGTCAGCGGCCGCCTCAGCTCAAGATCGTTAATGTTGCAACAGGCACCGCACCTTGACCCCTTCCTGCCGCCGCCGGCGCCAGCGCAACGGCAGAAGCAGCAGCAGTGGCAGGGCGCAGCAGGCGAAATGCAGTGGGCTTCGACAGCAGCAGCAGATCAGCGGTGCAGCCCGCTGCCAGCCATGGTTGGTGCCCCATTCAGCAGCCCGGCACTGCCGCCGCCGTCTCCGCTCAGCTTGCCGCTCATCGGGTGCCCGCTGCCGCCACCTGGAGGGCTGCCACCCGGAGGGTCGTCACTGCCACCAGGCAGCAGCTTGATGCTGCCAGGCGGATCACACAGCGGCCACCTGTTCCTGCCGCCGCTTGGCGACTACGGTTTCCCCGGCGTCAGCGCAGCCGCGCTGCCGCCGCCGTGGCCGAGCATGCCGCTGGCGTCCCTGCCTTCAGCCAGCTCGGGCGTACTGCAGCTGCAGCTGCCGTGGCAGCTGCCGCCGGACCTGCATCAGCTGTGGCAGCCGCCAGGGTGCGACTCTGCGCTGTCGTGGTCCCAGCAGCTGCCTCCGCCGGAGCGGTGCCCGCCAGCATCGGTGGGTCTCACTGTCGTCCTCGATGTCAACCTCAACGTCAGGAATGTTGCTGTGGGAGTGTGCTCGTCAGGCACGCACTCCGCAGCTGGTGGTTCTGCTCGCGCTGCTGGGTGTGCTCCACGGCAGACAGCTGGACTGTCGGGCATGCTCCACGGCTAGCCAACTGAACTGTCGGGCAGGATCAGGCCTTGCCGGACGGAGTGCAAGCGCTGGTGATGATTTCTACAGGGCCTCTCTACGCTGCCTCGAGCAGCTGCGGCGGCGCTCGCGACGATCACCAGCGGAGTCCCCGACGGACTTGGGGGCATGAACAGCAGCAGCCGCACGCCGAAGCGCGCCGCGAGCCGCCCAGCCATAAGTGGAGGTGCAGCGGCGGCGCCTGATGCTGCAGCCGGGGGCGCGACGGCCACGCGCGGGCGGCGGCGGCGGCGCGGGTCGGCGGCTGCCGCCGCCGCCGCCTCGACAATTGAGCCCGGTGTCGCGGCGGCGGGGCAGCTGCACCCCGGCAGGCCGGCGCACGACCGGCGGCGGGGCCGCAGGGCCTGGCGGCACGACGACATCACCGTCGCCATGCTCAGCGATGGGGGCTACCTAGATCTGCCAATCCAGGTGAAGCCGTTCGACCTGTCAGATTCCGATTGCGCTTCATGCTCGATGGGCAGGAAGCCAGGCCCCTCAGCTGCGTCGGTTTGATGCAGGTCTGCCATTGACGGCCGCCACTGATGCCTGCACTCTGATGCCAGCAGCCCTGACACTCTGCAGGAAGCGGCCAAGAAGCTAAACGTGGGGCTGAGCGTGCTGAAGCGCGTGTGCCGCGACATCGGTCTCGTGCGCTGGCCGTACCGCAAGCGGCAGAGCCTGAACAATGTCATCAGCAAGACCCAGACCTTCCTGGTGAGCACTGTACGGCTTCACTGTGTGGTAGGCTTTACATGCCGACATCTGTGATATTACAGTGGCGCATGCCCCACAACCATGCCGCTGCACCGACGGCGGGGCAGGCTGCTCAACGTGATACCCATGTGCACCTAATACTGGCAGTCACATACGAAGAGAGGAATAGAAGCGGAGTCACCCGTGGCGAATGTGCATATTGCGCAGATTACTTATGCACTATACAATATGCAACGTGGGCGCCGCAGGCGGGGGAGCAGCAAGTGGGCGTGCTGGCGACGCTGCAGCGGCAGCTGGCGCAGCTGACGGGGGAGGGGGAGGATCTGTCGCAGGGCACAAAGTCGTACCGGCAGTCCATCTTCAAGCTGAACCACAAGATCAACAAGCTCAACGCCCAGGTGCGGGGGCCGCAGCGCCCTGGGCGAAGCACTTAGGCGAACAGATTGGCATGTTTGACGTGGCGCACTGAATTCACATTATAGTTATGTCACTCATCATGTGTCCGTACGCGTGGCAGTTCCCGCCCAGTGTGCATTCAAGCAAGGAGGCAATGGCGGTTCGGTTGGGGCCCTTAGGCTGGGCTGTTGCGGCGCAGGGCGGCGATGGCGGCCCGCAGGCGGTGGCCATCTCTAAGGCGGCGGCAACCCGACTCACACATCGTGCATCTCTGGACGATGCCGCTGAAACTGCCGCTGCCGAGGAGACGCCGCCAAGCCTGCCGCCGGCCATACGTTGATCGTGTGGGACGCACACACAATGCCGCCGCATGCTGTACTACGGGTGGCGGCAACAGTGCAGTGCAAGCTGTGTTGAATTCTTCCGTTGGCGCCAGGATTCGTTGCCTGACAACTTCAGTTCGAGTGTGAAGCAGGCGCTGCTTGTCTGGCGCAGGCTTGTGCTGCTGCTTTGTCTCGCACATGATAATGCCGCCGCAAAGCAGGCAACCCTGACCATGTAGCGTTTCGGGATGTAACTGCATTGACCTAGCAATAAAGACACTAGCCGCTTCCAGAAGAATGTATCACGATCGTGACTGGTTTCATTGTGATAAACACGTCAACTTCGTTTACGCACGCATGCTGATGGCCGTCTTTCTGTATGTGCGCTGGAAGTCTCAACCCGAACACAGCGTGTGCCGACCGTACCTAGCTGCTGCAACTTGTCAAAACCTGGAAAGCAAGAACGAAACCTGGAAAGCAAGAGACTCGGACTCACTCGCAAAATGTTCGTGCGCCGCTGCTCCAGCAGTCAAATATATCGCATCTGAACCTAGCTCGGAATCGAAGAGAAAGCTGACACATCCTGGCATCTCTCATGCACACTGCCCGTTCCGAAACCTCTCATTGTATCTCCCGCATTCCACCACTGCCCATGTTGCACGACAGCAACGGCCTCAGAATCCGTCCTGCAATGGCTGCGTCAGCGCACGCCGCTTCAGCGGCCGCTGCGGTGTCGGCTGAGCACCCAGCGGCGGCTGCGACGCTGCCGCGCCCGCCTGCTGCTGCGGCGGCGGCGGCGACACTTCAAAGCCGTCTGCGGCGGCCGGCCGCTTGGACCCCACCAGCCGGCGGCCACCCGCCGCCGCCGCCGGCGCGGGCGCACCAGGGGCGCTGCGGGCCGCGCCGCTGCCGGCCGCATGCTGCGCCACGCGCCGCAGGGGGCTGACCAGCGCATGCCCGCGGCCGCCGCCGGCGAACTGCCGGCGCGCCGCCGCGGCCGGCTTGCTGCCACCGGGCGTGCCTGAGGGGCCTACGGCGGCGGCGGCGGGGGCGCCGCCGGCAGCCGCCTCGGCGGCTCGCCACTCCGCATCAAGCAGCTCCAGCAGCGCCGCCGCCTCAGGGTCCAGTGCCTCCTGCATGACAAGCAGTAATCTTCGACTAGGGTTTTTAGGGTTTCTACAGGGTTGGCCGCACATCAAGCCCAGGTTCGTTTCCGCCGCAGAGTACGGAGTCTTTGGCACGCCGTGCAGTCGAACTGATCTACCGCATTCGTGTTTGACGACTGCGGTGGCGGAGTCCACAGACAGGCCATGCTCGACCAAAGAAATTCGGGGCCAGCCGCACCCGCTGTTGGGCGCGGTCCATGTGAATGCCTGCAGCCAACGACTGCGGCTCCACAGTGTGCAGGGGGGCGAAGGGGTAGACCACGGTACCACCCCCAAAGTGCCTGCACAGGAAAGCAGTGGCGCCACGCCTGGTCACGCGCGTTTTGACATAGGGCTAGTGACTCGAGTACAGGATTGATGCACAACAAGCAGGCAACTCTGCAATGTGGACAATGCGTCTTGTCCGCCTTGCAGGTGGCCTGAACCCCTGGAATATAAGTTGCCTCAACGAATGCAGCGGCAGCAACGCAACTGCTGCGCTGCATGTACGTGTGCATGTTCAGTCCCTGGTGCTGGGCGCCGCAGGCGGGAAGAACACAAATGGCACCTGTCTGCGGGCGTGAGCCGTGGCGCAGCGCCAGGCGATCCGCTCTCGCGGCGGCCTGCATTCAGCGGCGACTGGCCCGGCAGCGGCGGCAGCAGCAGGTCTCTGGACCGCAGCCCTGCGCGCAGACAGTGACGAGATTGCGCTACACTCTTGTTGCATGTAAAACTTGTAGACCGCAGCGCTGAATGCAGGAGGGGCATACCTGCGTTGTGGCCAGTCACAGGCATGTGCACATATGTTCACACAGCCCGAGTGAGAAGGGCAGAGCTGCTTTGCCCGGGTCTGCTGCCCGGACAACTCTGTGCGACCATGCTCGCACCCTGGCTGGGCGGCAGTCCGCGCAGGTGTGCTGCCATCCTGCGCCGGAAGTCCTGCAGGCTGCCGATGCTGCCGGACCCGTGGTCGCCTGCGCCGGCGGCGGCGGCCTCTGCCGCGGCCGACAGCCGCGTCAGCCGGGTGGCGGAAGACAGCGTGGCCGGGTGCGCAGCGCCCCGCTTTCCGCGCGGCAGCGTCGCCGCCAGCGCCGCAGGCTGCACCACCAAGACTTGAAGCGGCTGTCAGAGCCGAGGGAGTGATCCGTTGGCTGCTGCAATGACAACGGCCTCTTTCAAGCACAATACGGCTCTGGGGCATGGACCACAGCTTGCGACTCACACCTTGAGACGCTGGCAATGCAAACACTGTGTGTGTCATCAACTCCCTAGATTTGATGATATTTCCAAAACGGTGGGTGCACCAGAAACTCTGTGCCTCCAAAACCCCACACACCCGATCCGCAAACAGGTCGTCGCTCGCGTCGCTTCCCCCTGCAGCAACGCTGCCTGGCAGGTGCGCCCGCCACCGGGCGGCCAGCTCCCGCTCCGTGGCCGGCACGTCGGCGGCGGCCAGCGCCGCCTCGAACGCCTCGGCGGCGTCCGCCTCAGAGGCGGCGCCGCATCGCTTGCTGCAGCGTCGCGGCTGGCCCGCCGCTGTTGCCGGAGGTGCCGCTGCCGCTGCCTCTGCTGATGCTGGCACTGGCATTGCTGTGGCGCCGCGCAGGCCGCCAAACAGCCAGCTGCTGCGGCCGGCGTCTGCCGTCAGGACTGGCTGCCCGGCTGCCGCCGCCGCATGTGCGGCAACGGCGGTGACCACCGCCGCGTACGTCGCCGCGATCGGCGTCACATAGGCGCCGGTCGCCAGGCGCCTGCAGAAAGCACCCTAAATATTGGATGTACCTATTTATGCATGCATGATTGAATCGCTAGGCAGAAGCAGCACAGGATGCTGTTGACACGAGCCTCGAACTCTACGAGTTTGTAACTTTTGATGGGTGCGACACCAGGTTGGCAGCGTCTGCGACAAGACATGATGCAGGAGCAATACGCAGAAGACAGCAGAGGTTGCAGGGTCAGTAGCCACAAACCTTGTTGGGCCGCGCTGCCGGATCTGGCCCCTGCCCTTCTGCCGCTTTGGCTGCCACTCCTCCTGCGTGCCGATCACGGCAGCAGCGCCCACATTTGCTTGACCTTCCTCGTCAGGGCTGTCACCCTCCTGCTAAAAGCAAGGTACAAGACGTTAGTGCGCCATTCAAGTGGACTTCCGCTGTCTCACCAAGGCTGCATATCGGCATCGTCCGCAGAGATCAGTGCAAAGCGGCTGCTTTCTCGAGACTTGGCCGCTTCTCACAGTGATGTCGTCCTCACATGTGTCAAGGCAGGTGGCCAAGACTAGCGCCCCACCTCTGTCAGTTGCCCACTGGCAGTGCCCATGGTTTGCGGCCAGCGGTGCAGGCTGCCGCCATCGCCGCCGCCGCCCGCAGGCAGACGCGCGTCACTGAACAGCACGCAGCTGTTGAAATGCAGGTCACCCAGAAAATTGAGCCTGCGCACGCAGCCACAGCAAATGGCCTCGGGTGGCGGTCCAAGCACTATGCTTGTGGTGTGGAAAGTTGGACGAAAAGGGACTTCGCATTCTTCAAGAGCCTGTCTTAGGAGAGCACAGGGCAGGTCTGTCAAAGCGGAGCGCATTCAGCACTCTAAATTCCCAACATCGGATAGCGCTGGTTTGCCGCACCTGAGCAGCATGCCGTCTGCCGGAGCGCTTAAACCAGGCAGCACGGCAAACCCCTGTGCTCAGCAAAGATATGCGGTCAGCAGCATGAATCGTTACCAGCCCTGAAGCCATGCCCACGATCACAGCTGCATGCATGGCGCGGGCCACAGCCGTGCAACCAACTCGACACACATGTGAAAGCTGCCGTCCAGCCCCACAAAGATGAGCTGGCGAGGACCAATTGCAACAAACTCGCCTGCAGGTCCAGTGCGTGCTGCGGGGAGGACCATGACAGCGCAGGGTGCAGCGCCGCCAGCGCCGTGTCCGCTCCAGGGTGGCTTGCTTTGTTCGCTCCAGGGTGGCCCACACAATCGCCGCCGTCAACGCCGCCGCCGCTGCTGCTACACCCTGCTGCACCGCGCGGCCGCACGCCCAGCGGCGCCGCAAGCCGCCGCGGCAGGCCCTCCGCTTGCGCGACGGCGCCCAGCAGCGGCCGCCACCGGAATGATGGCGGTCGCGCGGCGGCATCCACTGAGCTGTCTGCCTGCCGCTCTTCGCCTGCAGAGCGGGCAATGGCATGGGGTGGGTCACACCCTACTCGTGGCCCAAGCTAAGAGATGCTGTGAAGATAATGAGCAGGGCGACTGCCAAGCAGACACAGCATGCTGGGCCGCCGTTGGGAGCCAATGCTTGCATGCAAGAGCGGGGCACAATCAGCACCTGAGCACAGCAGCAGCTGGCCGCGGAAGCCTTGCTGCGTGGCGCCCTCCCGGCGGCGCGACCGCTGCTGCGATGCCGCGGGCTCCGCGGGGAGCGCCACCACCGACACCGACGCCCGGCTGATGCTGAAAGCAAAGGCGACGACATCGCCGGTGCCGAGGCTGCCCGCCACTATGCGGCCCCGCAGCTGACGCGCTTCTGCAGGCTGCTGGCCGCCAGCTGCCTGGTGACGGGAATGCAAGCCGTCGCGATGAGGCTTGGGCAGCTGCTCGAGGAGTTATGGGGCAGTGGGCAGCCTTACAATGTCCATCGAGTGCCACGTCTGCATAGGACGCTGCGAAGAAACAAGACGGCACAGGAGGCAAAACGCCCCCTTGCGCACCGCATTGGCCGGGCCAGGGCGGCAGAACAGGCTCAGCAGCTGCGGGCGCGCCGCCTCCAGGCCGTGCGGCCACTGCAGCAGCGGCTGCGCGGGGCGCCGCAGGTCGAACAGCAGCACGTGCCGCGTCGTCAGCGTCGCCAGCAGGTTGGCGGCGTCCGCGTCCGCGCCGGCCTGCAGGCCAGAGAGCAACCAGTCAATGAGTCAAGACCGGTGTCGATGACATGGGCAGCAGGCTATTTGCCCAGGCAGGTAGCACGCTTGCAGTGTGGCACCGTTTGCCCTGGCACTGCTAATTTTATTGGGCCAGTCATTTGTTCAATATTCTTCCATGCTTGCATAACACAGGATCACACGGACATCTCGATAGCTGAGATAGCAAGCACCTGGTCGACATGTGCCAGGGCCACGAAGGTGTCGCCGACGGGCCGCTCGTGCAGCACCGCCGGCTGGCGCGGCGGCTGCCCCGGGCCGCCGACGGTGCAGCGCAAAAGCCGCCGCCCAGCACCCAGCAGCAGCTGGCGAGGATGTGGCGCGAAGGCCGCCGCCACGCGGCCGGCGCCGTCCCAGTGCGGCTCGAGCGCTGCCGCCGGCAGGATGCAGTGGACCTGCTTGCGAGCTTTCGGGCGTCATTACTGACGGGGTCTCTGATTCAGCACTACGTCTGTCGAGACTCCTTTGCTCGAGATCGCATGCAGCCATGCTAGGATTCTTTACTTCACGGATATATTGAAGAACGTGCTGGCATGACAGCATTTGAACCAATGAGGACTGCAGGCTGCACCTTGGCCTGACCCGGCGGCGAAGCAGCAGCTGCCGCCTCCGGCGCGAACGCCGTGGCGGCGTCCAGCAGGTGCACTGACCCGTCATCCAGCAGGTACGCCAGCTCGGCGGGGATTGCGTGGCTCCAGGCCAGGTCCAGCGTGCGCAGCCGCGTGCGCACGATTGCCACAGTCCGCAGCGACCAGCCGCCACCGCCCTCGCTGCACGTGCAGCGTGTGGCTGGTGGTTGCATTGCAAGCAACAGCCCAAAACAAGAGGCAGCAGGTCAGACAGGGTCATGCACCGCAACCGCATGCAGGAGGGTTCATGAACTGCAAGACACAGAACGATGGCAGGGAAGAGGCTGTGTATACATTTGACAGTTTTCCCAGTCCAGTCAGCAAGTACCGAGTCAGCAGGGCGCTCACCAGGCTGCGTCAGGCGAGCACAGCTGCAGGACGGCAATGCTGCAGGTGCATCGCACTGCAAGCAGGCGAGGCGGCGGCGGCGGCTGCGCGGCCTGGCTGGCGCTCGAAGCAGCCATCGCCGTGGGGTTCAGCGCCAGCTGGCAGATGGCTTGCTGCGTGACGTCTGCGATGTCAATGCTAAGGCACTGCGGCAGCAGGACGTTTGGTGCTTTCAGCGCCATCAACAACTATTGTGAACTGCATGCTGGTTGCTGCCGATGCTCAAGCGGCGAAAGATGAAAATGTTGGTGATGTGCCGGGCGACCTGCATACATTTGCCGTTTGAGGAGCGATGTGCTGCGCCTGCCCTGGAAAAGCCCTTGCCTGCATGGGCGCGCCTGCGGCAGTGCTGCTGTTTGCCTCCGGCTCACGAGCGAGTGTGGCCAGCGCTACCTGATGCCTGATGGCCCCGGCTGTGATTACCACCAAGATCTGCAGCAGGCACAGGCCTGAGAAGGGCTGCAGGTAGGACCCCGCGCGGCTGACAGCCAACACCGAACACCGACAGCTGACTGGAACAAACGCCTCAACGGGCACAGCGTCGATGTGGAACCAAGGAGTCAGGCCTCACCTGCGGGCTGCTGGACGACTCCACTTCGCATGCCGCGAGCTGATTGCCGGCGCACGCCGCACAGCGGCGCAGCTCCCGCTGGCCGAGACCCTCTGATAGCAGGCCCCGAAGCAGCCCTGTCGGTGGCGCCTCGGCGCCGAGCGTGTCCGCCAGTGCCTGCAGCGCGGCGTCCTGTGCAGCGAGGGGTCTGCACAGCAAGCAAACGTGTCAGAGCCTATGGCATGTCGAGCCGTCATGCAAGCGCCGAAATCTGGTGGTTGATGAAATGCAAGTGTATATCCTCAGGCTGCGGCATTCTCAGCGATGCCCTGCAGTCATTTTGCCTGCGGAGCTACCTGATGCGGCTGCCGAGGTCGTGCGGGCCAATCCACTGCAGGTTGGGCGGGTGCTGCGCCGGCAGGTACGCTGCCGCAGCGGCAGGCAGTGGATCAGAGTTGCCATCGGCGATGCGTCGTTGGCAGACCGCAGTAGGTTCCCTGATGCTGCGAAACCACCAAGACACACACTCAGCCAGCCATTCCCGGTTTAGAGTGCAGTTCACTGGTCCACCAGTGCGCCGCTGTGCTGCGCTGCCGCAGTGGACATCGAACCTGGGTTGGAGGTGGTTGGGTAGCAGCAGGCCGCCGGACGCGCCGGTCGATATAGATGCGAATGGCTCGGCCATGGCGCCATGACTTGCGCTGCATGCACCGGGCGGTTTTTCGGAGATATCGGATAAAAAACTTCACCCGAGAAATCAAGTACGGTATCACTTGCAGCACCTACTTACAGCTCGCTGACGATTGACAGGGCACGATCGCATTTCTAATGAGCCGCGCAGCGCTCGGCGCAACGCGCAAGTCGTCCATGCTTACACAAAGTGTAGACTGCGGTGGAGACTACGTGCTGCGGGGCGTGCTTTGCATCTGATCGCCGGACGCAGCGTGCAGGCTTCCGTTTCCTGGCACTGGAGGCCACCGGTGGCACGTTGTGCTACTGGAGCTGTGTAGCACGCTTCCAGACGTCTAGGATGTGCCTTCTGGCTCCCGCTTGCGCTGCACGCTCAGGATGCCCTTGAAGACGAAGTACTACCAGCCCACGTCCGTCGCTGACGCACAGGTAGCCTGACAAGCCTGAAAAATCTCTGAGCAGCTGGCTTGTTCCACCTCTCAACCTAGCCGAGTTGGCAGCACTTGAACTTCTGTGGATGTTTCGAAATGTAGCCCGGCCAACTGACCGTGCATGCCGCGATCGGCCTCAGTGTGTCCAGACGATCTCAGGAGCTTGAAACGTCTCACGGACGCGGTCGAGGCGCAGAAAGGAAGCAGGAGAAGGAAAATGCTGTGGCCCGGGCGGGTCCTTCGCTGATACTTCAGCTGCTGCCTGGCCTGCAGGTTTTTGAGGGGTCCACAGTCTTCAAGTGGTGGGAGGGAGGAGGCGGACACGAAGCCGGCTGGTGGGAGGGCGAGGTGCTGGAAGTGTTTGACGACCTCGAAGGCGCCGAGGGCCAGCTGTACGTCAAAGTCAGGTGAGCTCGGTCTGCTAGACAGGCTGCATAGTGCAGCTCGCACGCACCGATGCTGAACCTGTTCTTGAGTGCATCGCGCTGCAGTGTCGCTCGCACTGATGACGTTCAACAGGTCAGCCATGCAGCCGCCAGGCACCCACATGTGAGTGAAATGACACCTCATAGACACAAACGTTGTGGGCACTGCGCAGTTTCGAAGACGACGAGGTAGAGGACTTTCCGTGGGCGGAAGTTTTCTGCCACCCGCGCCTCACACGCGTCGCGTCGCTGCCGCACGCAGCGGCGCAGGCGCTGAGGGACCTCGGCCACCCGTCGCCTGTCAAGTCAGGCAAGCCGCCGAAGCGCAAGCGCCTGTCGTCAGTGCCTGCGGCGGCGGCATCGCCGCAGCCGACGCCGGCAAAGCGAAAGCCCAGGCACGAGGCAGAGACTCCCGCCCGCCGCCGCGGCAGCCAGCAGGCGGCAAGTGGCGCAGTGGGAGCGTCCGCAGAGTTTGCGTCGCCGCCGCAGCCAAAATCCCGCCGCAAGGCAAGCGCGGACGCCGCCTCTGGCGGCAAGTCGGCAGCGACGCCAGCCGCCTCGCCCGGCAGCCAACGCCGGGGACGGCAGAAAAAGGGCGCCACCCCGATGAGCCTCACGAGCAAGAAGCGGCGGCTGGAGACCGCCGCAGCTGCCGCCAGCCCCGTGTCTTGCGACGGCGACGCCAGCGACCACTCCAGCCTGCCGCAGTTCGACCTGGGCGGTGTTGGCGGCGCTGCTGACGGCGGCGGCGCGTCGGACAGCGACCGCGAGTTCGCGGCGCGGCGGCGGGCGATAAACGCCGGCAAGCGCACGAAGGTCACGATCGTCGCAGCTGAGGCAGCCGAGGAGTGCGCCCGTCGCGCAGCAGGTGGAGGTCCTTCGTGGAACAAGCTATGTGACACGGGCGCAGCCTGTTTGATCAGCCAGCTTGGGCCTTGCTTTTCTGAGGTTTTTCTGCAGCTGGCTGGCTGCCAGCGAGCAGGAATCCCAGGCTTGTGCCGAAGTCGGTCGTTCAGCATGGTCAGCACCGCATGAGTACAGCGCTGACAAACCTTCCTGCGCGTTCCTGCTTGCAGGCAGCGCCGCCGCGCCATCCCAGCCGCCAGGCCCGGCCCACAGCTCGCCAGACTCCTCTGGCACAGCATTCCAGGCCGCCGCCGCGGCCGCGCTCAGCATGGAGCCCGACGCGCAGTCGCCGCCGCGGCGGCGGCCTGGCGGCGGCAGGACCCGCATGGCAGGCGGCGGCAGCCAGGCGCCGCTGAGGCGGGCAGCGGCGTCGCAGCGGGCCGCGCCGTCGCAGCGCATGTCGCAGTCGCAGTCGCAGCCGGCAGCGCAGCACGGCTCGCAGGCGGCGGCGCGGCTCGACGCGGACGGCGAGCCGGATGTCCGGTACTCTGGCGTGGTCGTCATGCCCGATCCCGCGGCGGGCGTCGGCCATGCCGGCCAGATCGCCAAAGTGCACGTGGAGAACTTCCTGTGCCACGAGCACTTCGAGATGGAGCTCGGGTGAGCATGTGACACACGCACCCTGCTTGCATTCAGCTGTCAGCAGTTTTGTCGTCCCACAGCAGCTCAACAGAATCCTGCGTGAGTCTGTTCACTTCGCCAAGGTTGTCCCCTGACTCGGTGTACCAAAATGGAGTCGACTATGTGATCGCAACGCAGGCCCAACATCGTGTTCATCTCTGGCACCAATGGCAGCGGCAAGACCGCCGTGATGAACGCCATCCAGGTGAACATGCTCGTGTTACGGATTGGCGCTGTCACAAAGAGCGCTATTGCAGAATGCAGTCAGATACTTGCAGTCCTTCACCTTCTTGCCCACTTTAAGTTCCATTCCATGTGACATGAACTGATGCAGGTGTGTCTGGGCGCGACGGCACGGGAGACAGGGCGCGCCAAATCCACGACAGCCTTGGTGCGGACAGGCACGCGACAAGCGCTGGCGGCCGTCACCATCTGGAACACAGGTGCCGCAACTCCTTTCTTACCATCGATGCTCTCTGCAACAACAGGGCAGCCCAAGACGCAACAGAGCCTGTGTTTCCAGATGGTTTGCCTCCCATCTAAGTGCCTTTCAGACATGAAGTCCGCTTATCAAACTTGTTACGACGTTTTCGCCCTAAAGGGCAACCCTGCTGTTACCTGACAGGCGAGGACGCCTACCAGCCGGCAACGTACGGCCGCTCGATCACGGTTGAGCGCCGCATCAGCTCCACGGGCAGCTCCACCTGGAAGATGCTGGACCAGGACTGCCACAAGGTGACTTGTAACCTCTGAGACCTGCCCCCTCAGATGCCCAGTGAAGTAGACTCAGAGACCTGCCCCTCAAGATGCCCGATCTTCCGCGCCAAAATGCACCTGCTCGGCAGCCGTCAGCGGGTCGCGCCTCAGGGCAAAGGCCGATACACATTGCCCCCTGACCCTAAAGAAAGCCTACCAATGGATATCCACTCGTGAAACCCTACCGAGCGCTACTCCAATCGACTTGAAAGGCTCCCCTTTGAAGGCTATGATTGCCTGGTAAGGTGGGCCCGGGCAACAAGGACCAGCTGGAGGAGCTGCTCAACCACTTCAGCATCGAGGCAAACAACCCTGCCGTGTGCATGGGCCAGGTGTGCCCCGCTCTGAGAGGAGTATATACGCTTGGTCATTCGACGACTGTAGATGTTTGCGCACCAGAGCAAATGCACCTGGTACTGCGGGCGGGCGATATGGTCTCGTTGTCTTGAAGCTAGCTGGCGTTGCACCCTTGCACCAAGTGCCGCTCTCTGAAAGCAGCGACCGCACATGGCTGTCTGCACTGTGCAAATTTCCTTGGGCGTTTGAGCTCGCTGAGGCTGGCGCTGCGAGGTGGAGCTGACACAAGAAACAACTGAAGGGCCCTGCGATGCATCTGTGGATTGCCGATGGCATGTCAACACTGTCGCTCTGCCATGCAGGACGCCTGCCGCGCATTTGCATCGGAGACCTCGGGCAAGAAGAAGTACGAGCTGTACATGCAGGCAGGGATCTTTCTCAAATTGCTTGCTGATACCAGTGTACTGAGCCCATGCTTGCGAGTGACGAAAGCGGACCTGTCTGGTGCGCAGCAAGGCTGTGAATGCCCTGACTGCTGCAACGGTGAGCGACGCCGCATACAATGTGCCTGCATGGGCGGCTCGATCGAGCCAATAGCATGGTTGAGACAAACGCGCCTTGATCGCCGCCTGCTCACAGGTATTCAGGCCTTGAACCGCCTCACGCTGACAAGCATCGACGATTTTTACTGGTGCAGGCGACTGGGCAGGACAAGGTCATCGAAAACCTTGTGCATGCGGACGCGGGCTTGGCGACCATGGAGGAAGGCGTGCTCGCCTTCAAGACGGAAACGCAGGCACGATACAATATCACGAATAACTCTTTGCTTCACGTACCCAGTCCTTTGCATGTTATTGTTCTGATCAGCGCCCACAGTAGACAGGAAGTCGACTGGGTCCTGATCAAGATGTCGCATGTATCTGTTCAAATCATTCTGAAATTGTTGTTTCCCTCTGACATAGGAACTAGAGCAGCAGCTTGCAAACGTGGACGCGTCCATCGCGTCGCTGCAGGAGGTGGAGCCGCTGAAGCAGCTTGAGGTCAACATCACGAGGACATTCGCGTGGCAGCATGTGCGCTCATCTTCCGGGTTTTTCAATGTCAACACTGTCCCCTGACTGAAACCATCTGGGCAGCGGCAAGCCACATTGGGTGATACAGCTGGCTTTTCAACTGAATAGCGACACAGGATATCTCCAGCCCATGCAGGTGTTCGACAGGGCGGCACGCCTGGCGAAGTGCATGGCTGCACTGGTGGAGAATGCGCTGGTGGAATTTCGCCTTTCAACAGAGGAGCCCGTGTGAGATTCTGTGGCATGTCCGTCTGCAGGTGTTCGACCAGGCGCAGCGCATAGATCAGTGCAGGACGGCGCTGGATGTGAAGCTACCAGCGCTGGTGGCACAAGCCCAGGCCGGAATCAACGCGAGTGCCGAGTCCGTGCGCGAGACCTCGGCCGTCAAGGCCCGGAAGGTGCGCACTGTCCATCGTGCACGATCCGCCGCGCCTGTCTGCACAGGCACTGTGGTTCATGCTGCCCTGACGCTGACTCGGTTGCTGCCGGCAGCTCGTACAGCCGTGTCCGCTGAGCATGCGCCGGTGCAGCAGTAGGTGTGACCGTAGGTTTGACAAGGGCGAGTGACAAGGATGCACCATCAAACGCGTGAGCAAACCTCCGATGCAGGCCGTGAATGAAGTTCTGAGTGCCTGCCCATGCCAAACGCGCGCAGGCGGCGGAGCTGCAGCAGATGCACCCGCAGATCAAGGAGGTGGGGCTGCGGCAGAACCTGCTGCAAGAGGCGACGCGGAAGAAGGCGAGCACGGTGCGCGAGAAGAAACATGCCGCCAACCGCGCCACCGCCGAGGCCGAGCGCGAGAGCGCGGCGCTGGATGCCTTCGTGGAGGAGGCCCAGCAGATGGAGGCCGAGTACGAGTCCAACACGCAGGTGAGATTTCATCGTGGAATTCAATCAAACTGGGAGCTTTCTGCCTTCATGTAGATGATGCCTCCCAACATGCAAATGCCGAATGGAACATGAGGGGTCACACTCCGACGAGAGAGCATGCCGCCAACGCACAGCTGCATGTGCGCCTGTCGTCACATGACGGGGTGTTTATGGCAACGCGCTGCTGAGCACCGCTGGCCGAGGAGCACTGCTGAAACCGTTAGGAGTGCTGGCATTTTGCAAGAGCCGCTTCCCGGCAGCTCCATGGTCCGCACATTCAAGTTTGCTCCAGCGATCTGATCCGCACAGGTTGCTTGGATGGCGGTTGCACAATACAGGGGGACGGCGTTCGGACCCTCCCAGCATCGCCCCTGGCGCTGCTGCGCGGCGCTCACCATTGGCGTGCCTCACCTTGGTGTGTCTGCAACTGCAGCAGGCGCAGAAGTACTTCAGCAAGCAGATGGCGCGGCGGCATTCTCAGCATTGAATGAGACATCTGACACTTTGTGTGCATGCAACTGCAGCGGGCGCAGAACGATTTCAGGTCGCAGCTGTCGGGGGCGCAGGCAGCGCGCATCGCGGCCGCCGCTGAGAACTCCACGGCGGAGCAGCAGAGGCGGGAGGCAGAGGTCGGACTGGAGTCCGCGGCCAAGGCGGCGAAGGACACGGAGAATGCAGCGAATGCCGCGTCGCGCCGTGTGAACCAGCTACAGGGGGAGCTCAGGCAGCTGCAGGACCGCCAGGGTGCGTGTGCCGACATGCTTCCCGTGAAGCAAACCGTGATGCGAACTTCCGCCGACAAACTCAAAATGTGTGCTTCCAGCAGTCAGCGGCCAGCTTGCTGCTCGCATGTACTGTGTGCCAACACTGCAGCTGTGGGTGGCCATTTGCCAGGGAGGCTGTCGCCAAAGGCGTGAAGGTGTGTGCGTGCAGGCAACTCCGTCATGGCATTTGGCGGGAACAACATGGTGAACCTGCTGCGGCGCGTGGAGGCTGCTGTGGGGCAGAACCGCTTCCACCGCCCGCCGCTGGGCCCTCTCGGCAGCCTGCTCACGCTCAACGACGAGAAGTGGGCCATCCCTGTCGAGGTGGGCCCCGCGCTGTTGTCTAGCACGACGTGCCCGAGCTGCTGGTCTGAGTATTGGTTTGATGCACCTATACCAAATCGATCGTGGCCTGGCTGCGACTGCCATTTCCTTTCGTTGCGTTTGCTGTGAGTGAAGCTTCCCTGAAAGCTCTCAAGCTCGCCGTTTACAGGTGGCCATCGGCAAGATGTTCGAGATGTTCGTGGTGCACGATCACCACGACCTGGAGCTGCTGAAGGCAGGAATTCTCAACCTGCCAGGCCTTGCGTGTGTGCTGTGTTCTGTTGCTGCGACCCAGTCCTCGATCGGCCATCCTACATGAAGCAGCAGTTGGCCGGTTGCAGCATGCGTTCTCGCCTTCAACGCCAGCGTCCGTTGGCCAGGAGTGCTTGCATTGCGGCAGGGAGTACATGCGTTTTGTCGTGCAACTGCTCGAACCATCATTTCCCTATACCCGAACCCCTCTCATGCAGGACCTGACGAAGCAGGTGGGCCGCAACTACTCGGTGTCGTGCTGCGTGTTCAACTTCGACATCCCGCCGCACGACCTGACGCAGAAGGAGCAGGCGCCCGAGGGCGTGCTCACCATGCTCGAGGCCATCCAGTGCGCTTCCTGATGCCGGCTGATGCCGCTCCAGAACCCATCTGCCTGCTGTCGGAGTCCTCCTCTATGCCTCGTGCCTTCGCTTTGACCTCAGCCTGCGCGGCGAAGCAGAGCAGCGAAGCGCTCGCGACTCGCAGACTCTGCGTAGGCTTGAAACCTATGTTCAACCGAGCCTGCTCCAAGCAACCGCCTTCTGCTTCAAGCTGCACGGTGCAGTAGAGCAGCCAGGGGCACACGACCCACAGCCTGCAGATATTGGGCTAGAGGCTGCGAGAGTCACCTCTTGTGCAGGCTCATAAACTTGCTTGCTTTGTGTTGCTGCAGGTCCCAGGGAGCAGCCAGGAGCACACAGTGTGCAACCTGCTGATCGACCAGAAGATCTTCAGCCTGAACCCTCAATCTCACATAATCTAATTCATTTCCCCGCAGGATCCAGGGGAGCAGCCAGGAGCACACGGTGCGCAACCTGCTGATTGACCAGAAGCTGGAGCGGGCGGCACTGGTGGAGTCCGAGGAGGACGCGATGCGCCTGATGCGGGGGCCGCTCGGCAGCCGCAAGATCGTCACCGCCGCCTGGTCCACGGAGGGCTCCAAGGCCTACCACAGGCGAGCCGGTCCACACTGCCGCACCCAGCTTTGTGTCTGCAGCAGCCCCGCCACGATTCGCGACTGTGCACAGGAAATGTGCGCATGTTGTGTCGCAGGCGCTAGCGTTGCCCTGCACTGGCGGAAGCTGCAGTACTCACATGCCTGTTGCCACCCCCTACTTGTGCTGATACGCTACTGATGCATACTTGTGATCGGAACGCGCTTGCTGTGCCGCGCAGGGGCCGCGCCGGGTCGACGTCGACGCTGATGCGCAACCAGCGGCAACTGCGGCCGAGGCTGACGCGCGATGTGGCGGGCGCCATTGAGGCCGTGCGCCGCGAGATGCGGGACGCCCAGGACGCCATGGACCTCGCCAATGCGCGCCAGGAGGACGCCCGCCGGTTCGAGACGGAGGCAAAGCAGGTGGGTCACACTACGCTAGACACCCTTGCAAAGAACCCTAAACGACAGCCCTCAGAAGAGACTGAGGATGTCATTAGTGGTCGCGGATCTCAGATGCCTGCCTCGCCAAGTGTGAGGCAGTTCAGATGCGGGCTGTAAGGAATCGTTTGCTTTGCGGCAAACTTGTGGCCGGTCTCTCCTCTGCTTCTCGCCCACAGGCTGTCAACAAGTGTACAATGTGGACACCTCGTCAAAATGCGACAGCAGGGGGCGCGCATAGGTGGAAATACGAAAATGGATTGCATCCGAGTCCCACCCCCGAATGGCATGCAGGCGCTGAATGCGGCGCGCAAGGCGCTGCGGGACGCGATCGTGGCGCACAAAGACAGCCAGGTGGCGGAGGACGAGCTGGCGGCACGGGGCCCAGAGATCGCAGGTACGATCATGGCTAGATTGATGGTCCGTAGCTTCTCTTGCACAGCTGTTGGTTTCTCTGAGTGACAGGGCGTTCGTTCACGCTGTGCAATGTCATTGGGGACTTCACAGCTGCTTGAAATGGAGTGCAGGGGGTGAGCCCGGCGACATGCAGCGGGACATTGCGGAGCGGCAGCACCACCTCCTCCTGCTGCAGAGGGAGGTGGGGCTTTTTGCTTCAGCCAAAGGAGAACTGCTCACGGGCCAGCTGGTGCTTTTACTCCAGAAACATGCTGCCCGTAATGTGAATGTTTCAGCTCGAACTTGCCATTGCAGGTTCGTTTCCATCAGACTGCGCAGCAGTAATTTGCATTCCTTGATGTCACAAATGTCGCCTCCACCTGCTGCAGGTTGAGGAGGCGACGGCTGTGCTGGAGATTGCGAAGCAGGACGAGGCGCGAGCCAAGGAGGAGTGGAAAGCTGCAAAGGTGTGTCACGTCCGCCCTCGTGTAGCATGACTGCAGGATACATGCCGCCGCTTCTGGCCGAGGCATGATGTGATGCTTGCGCCTGCCCACAGTCTGTACCAGTCCTTTCCCGTTGCTGTGCATGCAACCTCGCAATCATGCTGGCGTGGTGACACAGCCCCCGTGCTGTGCATATGCTGGGTGCTTCCTTCACCACGGCTGCTGACCACAGGCCTTGACAAGACATGGCTGCTGCTGCAGGCGGAGTCGGCGCCGCTGCTGGGGGAGAGTTGCAAAATCTCTGCCTATCATGGATTCCAGCACTGACCTTGGTTTGTGACATTGTGACGTTGCCACCGGCGGAGTCGGCGCAGCTCATGGAGGAGAATTGGACGGTCACTGCCGCCGTCCTGAAAATGGCCATTGAAAACACTGTCCTGAGGATGGACATCATCGATCCAACAGGCGGGATCAGCGCAGCTCATGGAGGAGGACCGCACTGTCATCGCATCCTTAGGCCCGACCCACTGAATCTTTGACTCTTTGACTTGTTACATTGCCACAGGCCGAGTCGGCGCAGCTCCTGGAGGAGAACCGGACGGTCACTGCTGCAGTCCTGGAGCTGGATGGCGAGCTGGAGGAGCGCCAGGAATACCTGAAAAGGGCGGAGGGGGAGGTGCGTGGCTGTTCCCTTGCTGTACTGATGTTCCGAGACCTTTTCCATTTCTCTGTGAGCCCTGTTTTCCCAACGCACCTGTGCGCCGGTTTTGGGCCGGTTGGGCACCCTGGGCAAGAATTTCGAATGTAGCACGTGGCTCGTATCCAGCACCGCAAGTTTTCCGGCGCTTCGGCGTGCGTGGTTTTTGCGATGCGCCCAACCCGACGCTGTGCTTCAACCTGCTGGCTCGCAGATGGCGAAGCTCAAGGCCCACGAGGTGGAATATCAGACGACATTGGCAGAACTCCAGGAGAAGGAGGCGTTTGCGCGGACGCAGGCCTGCGAGGTGCTTCTTTCTTTCCATTCCGTTGTGTTGATCTTGATTGGTTACTGCAAGATCATCCGAGACGAGAGCCACCTGTCGTTGAGACGACATGTTGGCAGTTGGCGCCACACCTAGTATGAACTGTTAATGATCCGGAGCCTGCCGGTTCAGTCTCGTTGCAAGGCGAGCACTGCATGCCAGTGGTGCAGCTGGCCCAGAAATCTGGTAAAAGGCTGAAGGTGGTGAAGGGGGTCTTATGTTGTGGCAGATGTGCACCGAGGAGGCGGGGGCGGAGGCGCGGCGGGCGGTGCAGGCCGCGTGGCTCGCTGAAGCCGAGGTTGCCGCCCAGGGCCCGCGCCGCACTGGCCGGCACGCCGACGCAGCCGGCGGCCTACGTACTCCTGAGCAGGTGCGGCATGTCCGCTGGCGGCTTGCAAGGCCCTTTTGCTTCGCTGTCTTTAGAATCTTCGTCAGGGCCGCCCTGCATGCCATGCCGACGTGAGTTCGAGCAGGCTGACAGCAGGTGCACTACACAGACACAGTCAACCAACAGGCTTTCCTCTTCACTACACTCTGTAACCTCGTCAAGATTTGTGCATCATCTTTATGATGATTTGCTGCTTTTTGTTTCCCACAATCCGGATAGGTGAAGGCGGACTTGGCAGCACGTAGCGCCGTTGCAGGCGCCAGAAAAGCTATATTTCCAACAATGATTATGTGTGCCATTGGGTTTCTTTGTCTCGAGTACATGGAGGCGGACCTGGGCAGCATTGACCGGCTCAGGACGATGTGCAGGCGCACTGGAGTGCACTTTTGCAGCCTTTTCCAGTTTGTGAATCGCTAGATTCACGGGATCTCGCACAGATGGAGGCGGACTCGGGCAGCACGCAGCGACTGTCGGAGGCGCAGTGGCGCACTTGAGTAACCAAATAACCTTTCCAACATACTGCAATTCAGGCGCTGTATGGTTGGCGCTTTCATTTCGCACAGGTGGAGGCGGACCTGGGCAGCATGGAGCGGCTGATGGAGGCACGGGACGAGGTGCAGAACCGCATCCGCAAGTGCGAGCGCCAGGTCGGCGCGTCGCTCGACCAGCTGCAGGTGTGCTTAACAGCAAAGCATCGATGAACAATGAAACGATAGGACATCGAGCGCAGAACCGCATCCGCAAGTGTGAGCGCCAGGTCGGCGCGTCGCTCGAGCAGCTGCAGGTCTGTGCCAAATAATGAGCCAAATGAACTCACCTCGTTCGATCATTTTGTTTTGTATCATATTCGTAAAGCCCAGAAGTGCACACACCTTGAGTGGGCTCAAGCGCCAAAACTTGGCGCATCGCTTGAGAGGCTGCAGACATGCGCCTGTGGCAATTGCGGCCGGGCAGGAGTCAGACCTCTGCAGACGCAACACGCGCAGCTGGCGCCTATGGTGGAGCAGGCCTGCTGCAGGGGAGCGAGCCAATTCTCTGGCGCAGCACACGCGCAGCCGAACATTGAATGCTCGAGTCCTCTCACCGGCAGTTTCGTCATCTGCCTTGCAGACACAACGCGCGCAGCTTGCGCCAATGGTGGAGCAGCACTTGCGGCACCTAGCGCGCGCGGAGATGGTGGTGGCGCGGACGGCGGCGGGCCTGGACATGCGGCACAAGCGGTACAGCCAGATGCGCAAGTTCTCCCAGCGCTCCCTCACCGACCGCTTCCGCGAGTGAGCCTCCCTTCCATCTTCGAATCCTGCTGAACCTAAAGGCGGACTCCCACGTTCTCATGCGGACGGAGTTGCTGAACGCACGCTGTGAGCAGCTGAAGAAGCGAAGGCTTGTTTCAAATGCTGTTTGTTCAGCGTGAAACTGGCATGCTGTGCCTGGCCTGCAGGGCCATCAACTTGCACGCCGTGTTTTCAGTACATACACACACAGGGTGATTTCTGTTCATTGTGTCTGTAGGTACATGGCGTGCCGGCAGTTCCTGGGGGACATCTCCGTCGACCGGCGTGCCAACACGCTGGACCTGTGTGTGTCCACTGACATGCGTGACGCCGCCAAGCCCAACTGGCAGGTCAAGGTGACCGCAAGCAACACGAGATGGGCACACATGCTGCATAGGGCTTTGCCTTGCTGTTCCACTGGCGGCGTTGTGACGCTCATGGGTCAGGCGACCTGAAAACAGCATGAAAACAGCAACGCGAGGACAGATGCTGCTGCCTCCAAGCAGCAGATTCAGTTCACCGTGCATTGCATATTTTGCGGCATATTTGTCATGTGGCAGCTTCAGCCAGCTTCCGCCAGCATCCATCTGGTTCGCTGCTGGAACCTGCTCCTGGCACATGCGTGACTGACAAGCTTTGGCGATGTCGATTTGCAGTCGGACCTGAAGGGGCTGCTGGGCGGGGAGCGCGGCTTCTCCACGCCGGCGCCCATCTTGCACGCCAATGTCTCAATCAACAAACACGCCTGTCCCCACGTTTCTCGACTTTGTCACCGCAGTCGGACCTGAAGGGGCTGTCGGGCGGGGAGCGCAGCTACTCCACGCTGGCGTTCACGATGGCGCTGGAGTCCGTCATCTCCGTCCCCTTCGCCTGCCTGGACGAGTTCGACGTGGTGCGCCCCCCGGGTGCTACCCTGTTTGGAGTGCGCATACGTGTGGCCATGTCTCGGGACAGCACTGCGGGGCGCGCTCGCCTCACAGATTCATACATCCGTGGCAGCGTGCCTGTCCTGATGCTGAGGCGCGGAGCACAGTCAGGCAGCAATGTTTGCTTTCACATGCCACATCGTTTTGCTCTCATATGCCACAAGCCGTTCCGAGTGAGACGGGCCCCGTCCTGCTGTGCAGTTCATGGACGCGATGAACCGAACGCTGGGGCTGCAGCTGCTCATCGAGATGTCGCTGGACAACCCCGCGCGCCAGCTCATCCTGCTCAGCCCCCAGGTCCGCCGTGACACGGCGATGGGCAGATGCACTGTGCAGATGCGTGTCACACCTGCGAACGACTACCAAAGGGCATCGGGTGCAGTCGTGTAGGCTTCGTGTCACTTCGTGCCGGCTGGTCGCCGCCTGGTCTGTAAAGCACACGCCAGCTGCGGCGTGTCATGCCAGCTGCGGCTTGTGACCCGCTGAGCCAGACAGGCAGGCTCGGCATGCAGTGGACATCGTAGCGTGTAGAAGACTCCAGGCTGTTGTGAGAAATCCCTGGAAGGCTCTCGCTGCCGCTGACTGTGGCACGTCTCCTGTGCAGGACGTCAACGCGATGCAGAAGGCGATGTCGCTGGCGCAGCGCGGCAGGGAGGACCCCATCCCAGAGAACTTCGTGCAGGTGCGGCTGCCACACCTGTTGGCAGAGTTGCACCATTATGTACCCCAATGTAACATCTTGCATGTTGGCTCCCAGCATTGATGACATGCACATTGCTGTGCACAATGCTGCCCAACACCATTCATAACGCCTTATGCCTTCTCTTGTCTCCTCGTGACCGTGTCTGCAATGATCTACAGGTGCACCAGATGAAGCAGGCGCGCAGAAACGCGAATGCGTCGTGAGCTGCCAGTTGCCTGATGTGACGGTGCCTGAGGCGGGCAGCGCAGCGTCCTCAGCATCAAGTGGCGCCCAACGCATTGCCTGGCGACTCGCTCGCGGACGGAATGACAGCAGGCAGCGGCAGCGGCGAGGGGTTGGCCATCAGCACAGGGCCGCATGAAATGCGGCAGGCGAGCACCGATGCGATGGCTTTCTCAAGCCTCCAGCGGCCGGATGTGGGGGCGGCAGGGGAGTGTGAGACAGCGGTGGTGACTGCATGAGGGGGAGGCTGTAGGCCTGCCCGGATGCGCTGTCGCACACGACTGCTTGAACGTTGATCGGACTTCGCATCTGTCGTTACAATGTTTTCAGCTTGCGCGATGGCAGCAGGTGTGCTTAGAAGCTGCCATGCGCTAGCTCCAGGGTCGCCCAGCTGAAACATGCTGCGCTGTTCGTGAACAGCACCTTTGACCTTCGTTTGCTGAGCTGGAGAGGTCCCAATCTGGTCAAACAGCAACCACCCGCATCAAGTTGCAGGCTGCGGTGAACCGCCTGCATCAACGACGAACGGCGGGGCCCACAGCGGAGAAATGTCCCACTCTGCACCAAAGCAGCCTAGCTACAGGTCCATCTGCATGAGGTAGCCCTCCTCGTCCATGTGGTCGTGCGAGGGCCCTGCCTCGTGCTCGCCCCGCGACCGCACCACTGGACCCAGTCTCACAGCCGCAGGCGCCGCTGCTGATGCCTCTGAGATAGCCGCCGCCGCCGACGCCTTCCGCCGCCCCTTCCGCAGGACGTATACATAGTAGTCGAAGGCCTCCCCGAAGCGCGTCACGTCGCAGGCCCAGGTGTGCGCCGGGTCCGCCAGGAACAGCGGCGTCCGAAAGTGCGGCTGCCCGAAGGAGACGGAGATGAAGACGCCACCCAGCGACAGCACCCGGTGCGCCTCGCCCAGCGCCTTCGTCACCCGCTGCCGCACCTGCAATTTGTGAGATAGGAGGGTCTGTTCTGCTGCCGCGATCATGCAGATTCTTGACTGTGCTAGCTGCACCTACCAATGTGGGAGCCCTGGCGCCGGCGAGTGGCAGTGAGGGGGAGGCAGCGAGTGTTCAGCAGGCGAGGCGGCTACCTCTGCTGGAGGGTCCCAGGCGCTGCTGCTGTCCGTGAAGAACACCTGCACAGACAAGCAGATGCGTTGGGTTGGAGCGATGTGCAGGCATCTGAATATCTGAACACAGTCTACTATGCGTATCATATTCTTAAGCCACTCGTCGGCAACACAGTGCACAAGGCCTGCACAAGCTCGAGGAGCGCTCTGAAAACCTACATGATGCATACCTCGATGGCTCCCTTCTCAATGACGACGTCAAAGGAGCCGTCCTCAAACGCCAGGTCCAGCATGTCCGCCACCTGCAGCACAAAGGAGGTATTGTTTTCGACTTTGAGAAGTTTCTGCTGTGAGCGCGTAGATGCTGCAACGGCACATGATTGCCCGTGGGTGCCTCGCGACTCGAGCCTGTTTGCACATGTCTTTGCATCAAGCAGGCACCAGTGCCGGGGCCGGGAAGCCGCACCCGCCGCTTGTGCAGCAGCGTGAGACTGAAACTATCACAATCAAAGCTCACCTGGTATGTGACGGGCAGCCCAGCGGCGGCTGCCTTGGCCCGCATCTTGCCCACCACTGTGGCCGACAGGTCGGTGCACGTGATCCTAGAAAAGCCGTCGGCGGCGAGCGCGGCGCCCATGCCGCTGTTGCCGCAGCCCAGCTCCAGGATGGCGTCGCAGGGTTTGATGTGTGGCGCCACCACGTGCCGGAACTCGCTATAGTCCTGCAGTTTGGTTAGGGACTTAGCTTCGGGTCAAGCTGGGTATCGTCAGGTCCTTGAAGGCAAATGAACAGAAGCTCCCCTACAGGTCTGGACGCTGCACAGCCGAATGGTCAGTGCTTGTGGGCAGCCCACTAGCGCGCCGCAGCTCTCTCTGCAGATGGTTTGCGATTTAGGAGGGTTGCGCACTCGCCTTGCACCACTCGTAGCTGTCCTCCACGGCAAAGCGCTCGTCCCAGTACTGGGGACTGAGGTAGGTCGCGGTTTGGGCCGGCGCAAATGACTTGGCGGCCGTCGCCGCGCCGCTGCCTGGCGCCCGCGCGGCGTTCTGCTCGCCCGCATTGGTGACCGCTGAAACTGCGCTGCCTGGCGCCGCCGCGCCATTTTGCTTGCCCGCATCGGCGGTCGAGGCGGCCTTCGCGGCAGCTCGGGAGGCCTCCGCGGCCGGCGAGCCGCCCTGACCGACTGCCTCGCCGGGCTGGCCGCATTCCCCCGCTGCGGCAGAGGCCTCCTCCACCGCCTGCTGCTGCTCCATCGTCACGTCAGGCGTCGGAATCGCGGGCGCACAGCAGGAGTCACCGTCGCGGCGGGCCGCTGACCTCCAAGCCCGTTCTGTGTCTGTTCTGTTCTGTTCTGTTCTGTTCTGTTCTGTTCTGTTCTGAGTTCTGTTGTCAGTTCTGTTCTGAGTTCTGTTCTGTTCTGAACAGAAGTTCTGTTATCGTCACTGTGCGGGACCTCTGCCGGCTGGCGGCATATCAAGTGGCATCCATTGGCACCGTTGCGTCCTCCTGCTGCAGCGGCTGCGGCGCTGAGGGGGCGAGCGTTTCCGGCTCCGCCCCTGCGGCAGGCTTGGGCCCGGCGCCGGCCTGCGCCTGGGCTGCCGCCGCTGCTGCGGCCGCCGCGTCTGCCTGCAGCCGCTGGATGTAGGTGCGCCCCTGGAAGGCCGTCGGCGGCTGCAGGTCCCTTATGACGCCCTGCAGAGTGCTCTGCGCATCCTGCAAACACGAGCGTCCCAGCAGTGAGCCTGCTGTCGGTTATGGGGCGAAATACCTCTTAAAGGAGGGTGTGTTGAGTCTGCAGAACTTGTGAGCATGGGTATGCATCTGCCTGTCGGCGACACAGTCATGCCGCATCCTGTACCATACACATGACGGCAGCACCGACGCCCACCTTGATGTTGGCCAGAAAGTCCTCCGACAGCTGGGAGACGGTGTCGAAGTTTGCACCGCCAAAATTTGCCAGCTCCTCAGTCACTCGCGCAGCCACCTCGACGCTGTGCACGATTTTCTGCGGCGGCGTGGAGGCTCTCTCTCAGCGGCATACATGGCGTCATGACAAGTGGCGATGCGTTGGTTGAAGTGATGATCGTTGCCAGCCGTATAAACTATGGATCACGCACCTCCTCCGCGTCTTCAATGCGCACAACAGCCGCTGGCTTGTCTGACATGCAAGCGGCCGACTTGTACCAGAGATGACTGCCGGCGTTTGGCCGCCTGCTGGAACGGCAGACAAGCAGATACAAGCTGCGATCGAATCAGGGATCAGGGAGCATGCAAAAGCACTTCTGTCGCTGCAATTCGGTTGCGTGCAGCTGGAAACAGCGGAAGCACCAGCACTACACATAAGATGCTTGGCCAGCGACGCGAAGATCACAAACCACCGTTGCACTGACTCTGATCGGATGTGCACGAAACGTGTGGGCGAATTCTGCTTGCCTGCGTTGGCTTGACCCGAAAGATTGGCGATCCGTTGGGACGTGCGTCGTGACTAGAGGAAGCACCAGTCACAGGCCATTCCTGTCAGCAGTGATTGTGTTCTGATGCTGCGCCTACTGGAGTGAGCTGCGCTGCGTGCGCATCACAGGCAGCCACCTAGCCCAGTCCTGTAGTCATCTGTGCAGCAGTCTGATTCTGGGCCTTGGTCGATAGGTGCCCTCCTCAGCGGGGCTCGATGGAGCGCTACATCGACCAGCCGCCGCCGCCTGGCAGCTCCAGCAGAATCGCAGCCAAGTTCAACCAGCGGCTGCAAATATTGCTCGACAAAAGCGCGCCGTTCGTGGCGACGCGGTGGCTGGTCTGGCTGGCGCTGACAGCCCTGTTCGCGCTGCGGGTGTGGTACCTGAAGGGCTTCTACATCGTCTCCTACGCCCTGGGCATCTTCAACCTGAACCTGCTGCTCGGCTTCCTGTCGCCACAGGTGCGGTCCACACCCACCCGGTGCAGACAGAAGCATGCCGATGCCGCCAAGCGATGGCAAGGTTGGGCCTTTAAGTCAAACAAGCTTCAAAGAAGTGTAGTGAAGTGCCTTTCTCGTTGCTGTAATCCGGGTCGATGACACGGTAATTCATATTGCAGCGGGGACAGCAGACCCGCTTGTGGCGCCATTCAGGGCCAGAGAAAGAATGTGCTGCTGGCAGGTCGACCCAGCGCTGGATGGGCCGACACTGCCGTCCAAGGGCAACGACGAGTTCAAACCCTTTGTGCGGCGGCTACCAGAGTTCAAATTTTGGTGAGCGGAAAGCGGATTTGCGCATTTATGGCCCCCAGGAGCACCCGCTGGCTGTCACTGGCGGGCACAACCGGCTGTGTCGTACGTGGCAGCAGTCAAGGCTCATATGGTCCATTCTGCATGCAGGTACTCGTCAACAAAGGCGCTGCTGCTGGGCTTTGCCGCGACATTCTTCTCCGCGTTTGACGTGCCGGTGTTCTGGCCCATCCTGCTGCTGTACTGGCTGGTCCTTTTCTTCCTGACCATGAAGCGGCAGATCCGGCACATGATCAAGCACCGCTATGTGCCCTTCTCCGTCGGCAAGCGGGTGAGTATTGAGGAAGCGCACACTACATGAACCGGACACCTTCCGCACAGCCATAATGACGTTGAAGTTGAATGGCAAATTCGCCCTTGATATCAGTTGCAGGCTTACAGGAGCGCAATTACAAGGCACCGAAAGCTGCGTCCCTCTGTGCTGCAGACATATGCCAAGGATGGCGCCCCTCTCAAGTGAGATGCGAGGGCCTGCGCCACCCAACAGAGACCGGCAAATGGCTGGAGGCGGCCGTTCACAGCCAGACTCCATGCAGAGCGGTCTTCTGGGCAGCGGCTCTGACGAGCCTTGGCAGAGGCATAATTCAATGGCAGATGCCCACAGGTAGCCAGCAATTGGAGCGGCGGCACACCTGCGGGCACAGCCTTTCCTCATGCTTGGGCATTGTGGACTTCGAGAGACTTGTGGTCTAGGCAGTATGGCAGGTACCAAGTTCGTGTGCTGTGGGAATTTGTTTGGTAATTTTGAAGCGGGACTGTAACGCATAGGTGCCTGAATCTCACCCGCAGCTCGTGGCGGTCTTACTAAAGACGTTGCTCGGCGCCGAAGTCAGCTTGGCACACGCTGCTCAAGGCGCCGGCCAGATCGCATACCGCTTCTGTCCGATCTGGCAGCAGACGCCTTCCACCTGCAGCATGAAGCAGTAGCCACTCAGCGCCACAGTCATGACGAGCACAGGCATTGAGTAGCTACGTGTGCAAGCCGACATGCGTTCATGGCATTGACTCCCTGCATGTTGAAGCATTGCACAGCGGCGAGCACACCGTTGCAGTCGCAGTCTGCGAGTCCAGCAGCTTGGCAATCACGCCATTGGCACTGGCAACCGCCGTGCTGACGGCGGCGCAATCGTCGTTGGAAGCCCACGCCAGCGACACATGCGGGCGGGGGTCCTGAGCACAGGACATGGCATGAGGCTGCCGTCCGTGTTGGTTTACCGCTCTTTTGTGCAGCTGGATCCAGCATGATAGCAGCATGAAAGGTATTGCGAGTGACTTAGCTGTACCTCATGAAATGTGCAGAGGCCGTTGGGGCGGAAGACCTTGTCGACAGCCTTGACGATGTCACAAACCTGCACCCATGAAGCAAGCGATCGCACAAGCAGACACAGCGTACTGACGATGCCCGCCACGGGCAGAAGCATGAATGCAAACTGCCGCATGCCACAGCAGTTCAGTTGCAGATTCTTGAGGCGTCACTTGCTGGACCTCACTTCCTGGACCCTCACCATGCGTCTACTTGCCTGAGACTTGCCGTCAGCCATCATCAGGGATACAAAGACACGGGACTCGTTGTCGTTTGTCAGCATGTCCAGCCGCCCAACGCTGACCGTGAACCTGCAGGAGCCACGACTGCTCTTTCAACCTTGGTATCAGACCATACGAAATCACACCAGAACGTGTGGGCAGGACACTGTGAGCACCACCGGCAGCAGTTTCTTGAAGGTGCACATTGGCAGACGAGAACCCACTTGGACAGCTTCCGCAGGCGGTGCCGCAGGGACGAGACGATTTCGTCGACCTGCGCATACCGCAGCGCAACCGTCCGCGAGACGCTCACATGGTACTGGGTAGGTAATACTTGCAATGTAGCTGCAGCCTGCTGACATGGGCGCACGGAGTCAGTCGTCACGAAGCATAGTCACGGATGGCAAATGAAACAGCTGAGAATCAACAGGGTGGTAGATTGCTTGGTGCGGCGCAGCAGCAGCGAACCTGGCTGGTGGCTGACGCATTCCAAGTAGCTATCTGAAGACTGGGTACCTCTGCTCGAAGCTGCACGAGGAAGAAGGGCAAATGAAAAAATTCAGGCAGGCATTGCGCTCAGTGGCGCGTCAAAGTGCTTCTGATAATACAGGGTCGTGTCTGTCAGGGCGGCTGCTCACCTGATCATATATCTTCTGCAGCGCTGCTTGCTGAGGCTCTGTGAATCGCACTGCACGGCAAATACAGGAAGACAGAGTTGGAAGGCATCAGCAATCCGCAAGTGTGCACACAGCGGCAACACTGCTTGCATGATCAGCCCTGTGCCGCGAAGCGCTTTGCCGGCACCTGGGACGAACACGGTCGTTGCAAAGTTTCCCTCCTGGTGCGCAAATTTCCGCAGAAGCGTGGCCCTTGTTGCACTTGCTATTCCTGGCGCAGCCGCCTTTGGCGCACTGCTGCCAAGATTCAGCCGTGCCCGCTTTGACGGCCTGCGCCAGAGCAAGTGCTCAGGTCAGTCGCGAGCACATACACCCAATCATGCACATATTGCACAAGCTTACATATTCTTCCAGCAGGTCTCATCCTCGCCTAATGCTGTCGTGACCCTCCTCTGCAGCTGCTGTTGAGGCTGTTGGCGCGCCGGCAGCTGGCTGAGCATGTGTGTCGGCTTCAACGCCACTGCTAGAGCTGGTGTCGCTGGTGTCATCGTCGCTGTAGGGCACCAGGCCTTCGATCATCAGCAACACCGGCCCCCTAGAGCTTCACAAGTCACCTGCACCTCGCGTCGGTTGCATGCAGAAGACCAATCGTTGCCAGGAGCGCTATCAGTAGCTGTGACCGCCTTACGGACGCATCACTGATGCATAGTGCGGGCAAGTAAGGAAGTTTGCAAAGAGTGCAGACTGCTCAAGTTCAACTGTGTAACATGACGTGGCTTCGCACGTGAGCCGTGCCCGATCCTGCTCAATGCACCGCACTTTTGTCGCGCGGCAGAGGCTAGTGACAAGTGTTTGCCAGCAGACACGGCTGCCGCCGGGTCTTGCAGGGTTTTTTGCAGCAACGCATTGCAATAGGCTTGTGGCTGGCAACTTCGCTGCTGTACGCCACAGCTCCTTGCGGCGCAGCAAGTGCTCCCTTGCGACAGAAGCTATGGATTTGACCTGTTTGGGACGGCCGGATGCGGCTTACAGCTGCGTGCCGCACAACGGCAGCCTGCCTCAGCGGCGGCAGACCCTCAGGTGAAGCATGAATAACACGCTGATGCTCGAGACACTCTATCTGGTATCCGAGCTGATTCAAGGTGTCCTGCCACGCACAGGTGTCCGACCACGCACAGCAGGGTTTTGCTGTGCCACCGCAGCCAGCCAGCCGCCTGGACAGCGCACAGGCGCTGCTGCGCTGTCACCAAAGCCACAGCTGATCTAACGCCACGGGTGCGATGAGAGATGCAAGCATTACGCTGGCGAATGCATGTTTGCAAGCGTGCAAGCACTTCCGCCACCAAGCTGGATGCCAAAGAGATGCCATTGGCTGCACCCCTATACAGGTGCCGGCAAATGCCACAAAGGGCTCGCTGCGGGCTCTGAAGAAGGACCAGCTGGTCAGCATCCTGCGCAGCAAGGGCCTCAGCGACGCGGGGCTCAAGCCGGAGCTCGTGGAACGGCTTTATGCAGCGCTGCGGCAGGGAGACGCACCTGCAGCAGCCGACAGCACGCCGGTTGCGCCAGCGAATACGGCAGATGTGCAGCCCCCGGCAGAGCAGCCCGCTGCAGTCATGCCTGCTGGAGAGGAAGCTGCAGTCACAGCTGCAGCGCCCGTTGCTGCAGGGAGGGCAGCAGGCATAATAGCAGCGAACAGCGCAGCAGCAGGCACTGCATCAGCCGCGCCAGCAGATGCAGCAGCGGCGCAAGCCGCAGTTTTGCTCCCTGCAACCGTCCCCGCAAGCGGCCAGCGTCAGCAGCCGCCGCCGCCGCCGCCGCAGCAGCAGTCAATGCCGGAGTGCGAGGTGCCGACGGGGCTGGCGGTGCAGTGGCTGGGCACATCCTCGGGTGCGCCAACACAGCACCGCAATGTGTCATCCATCATGCTGCTGCGCCGGCGCGCCGCGTTCATGGTGGACGTCGGCGAGGGCACCATTAACCAGCTGGCGGCGGCGGGCGTCGACCCCATCCTCGTGAAGGGGTATGCAGTCCTTGCTGGCATCCTGTTGGTCCCTATCCTCAAGCGGGGTTCGTATTGATGCCGTGCTGAGCGTCAGGCAGCCATGCTGTTTGTGTAGAGCGAGGTGCAGGGCACAGCGGCTCAGATGGAAATTTGGCTGTGCATTGGCTGGCTGCATCTGGACCTGTAGACGACAATGCGGGCGGGTCTCCAAAGGCCAGGACATGCTCCCGCCTGCTGCAGGGTGTTCATCACACACATGCACGGCGACCACATCTTCGGGCTGCCGGGTCTGCTGCGCGCCATCAGCCGCCGCTGCCAGGAGCTCGCGGTCGCGCAGCCCGACACCGTCCGCATCTACGGCCCTCCAGGTGCTTTGATCCCACTAGCACAACAGCACTGCAGCAGCCTCAGCAATCACCACCATCTCAACTTATATTCTATGCATGACCCATCAACTTCAAGCGGCATGTCGTGAAGCCATGCTGCAGCTATCTTTTCGTCCTGCGTGGCAGGCCTGCAGGAGATGCTGCGGGCGGCGCTGCAGGCAACCATGTCGAAGCCGGTCATGCCCATCGTCATCACGGAGTACACCGTGGACCCCGCAGAGGCGCAGCCGCCGGTGGAAGTGGCCCCCGGCGTCTCCTGCGCAATTCAGGCGCCGGACGTCGCGCCGCCGCCGCAGCTTGTAGGTGCGGCTGTTGGCTGGCTGACCTGCCAAACCTCCGGTGGACTCGGAAGCTGCAGGCAGTGTCGACGGAGGCAACCGAGCGCAGTGATTTGGCCAACTCAGGAGCGGACGTCCAAGAGCGGACGCTCACCGTTCGCTCCACGGAAGTTCCGAGGTCTCACCGCAGTGCAGGCATGCGTGACCTGATAAATTCAGAGCAGCGTTCCTTTGCCAGTTTGAAACGCCGCCGATGTAATCCAGTTTCTGGCTGCTGCAGGCCTGTTTCACAAGTGGCAGGACGCGGACCAGTTAACCCTGCGGCGGCTGGGGGCGAACGCGCCGAGCAACCCACTCGTTGGCCTGACCTGGAAGCTGGAAGCAGGGCCGGGCATTTCTGTAACCGCCGCGCCGCTTGCGCACCGGCTGCCCTGCTGGGGCTACGTTTTCGAGGAGGCAGCGGCGCCGGCGCCCCAGGGCTTAGACGCCTCGCAGGGTGTACTGGCCACGCAGCTGGCGGGCGCGGTGCGGGACAGCGGCGCGCAGCCTGGCCCAGGGTCTAGCAGCATGCGACAGCCGGGCCGCAAGGTGGTGCTGCTGGGCGACACCTGCAACTCTGCAGCAATCGCGGGTGAGTGCTCAGTCTGATCCGCCTGCTGCGGCCGGCGCTTTCCCCTAACTGAGGCGCGCACGATGCTGCAACAGTGTCCTGCATGCTGCATACTGGCTGCACACCTCGGCAGGCAGGCAATGGCCAGATGCGCGAGACTCGTGCAAGCAACACATGCAACTGTGCTCCAACGCAGCAGCTCCCGCACAAAGACCATGCTGGAAGCGAATTGCTTCGTTTTAAAGACGGCAACTGGCTGCCGGCGCAGGGCCGGGCGCCAACGCAGACCTGCTGTCGCACGAGTGCACCTTCTCCAACGAGGAGGAGCAAAAGGCGGGCATCGCGATGCACTCGACATCCGCCATGGCGGGCGCATTTGCCAGGCAGCTGCGCGCGCAGCGGCTGGTGCTCACGCACTTCAGCGGGCGGTACAAGACCGGCGGCAGCTCACGCGCCTCGGAGGACGTGTGGGAGGCCAGCAGCAACACGCAGGCAAGCGCCGCACTCGATGGGAGCCTCGTGGTAGACCCTCTCGTGTGAAGGTCCCAAGTTCTGGATGTGGCCTGACCCTGGCTGTGCGGGGCGGTACCAGTTACTGGGCGGTGCCGTAGGCCTGCCGTGAGGATGTAATTTATGCCCAACCTCCCAACCTCCTGGAATGCCAGATGGCTAAAGCGCAACCGTTTGTGGATGCAGGCATACCTGGCGCACCAGGCGCGGATGGCCTTCGGCGTGCCGCCGCGCTCGCTGCGGGTCGCCATTGCGCAGGACCTGCTCAGGGTCGATGTGCCGCCGCGGCCGCCGCAGCCCGCGCAGCCGGGTGGCCAGGCGCAGGCGTCGCCGGGCACGGGGCAGCCTGCCAACAGGGTGCCGGCGCTGCCGCAGCAGCAGCAGGAGCAGCGGCCACCAGGCGTGCGGCGCGGAGCACCGCCGCCGCGGCAGCGGGCGACGCTGCAGCCGCGCCGGGAGATGACTCCTGCCACCTGATGCCGCTCTGCAGTGTTTGGCTGACGTTTTGGGAGTTTGCTAGCGTGACATTGCAGCATTGCAACATCCGTGATGGTGGTGATGAGGTGGTGGGCACGGCAATGAAAATGCAAGACAGCATGTGAGCATTTACCAGATGCTATGTGCAGAAGGCGTACACACCGGACAAATGATCGTTGCGTAGCGACGAACTCAATCACTCACATGCGGCGCAACTGTAATCGACTTTGAGGCGTTTCAAATGGCCTCACCGAATGCTCTGGCGTGCGCAACGGCATAGGCGAAGGCTGCGAAACAGCTGACAATATGGATAGCGAGGCAAGTGGATCGCGTTGACAGGCGAAGCTGCACTGCTGTACAGCGTTCAGGGGACGTATCAAGTCCGCCTGCCGGGCGTCCGTCCACCGCCGGAAATTGCGCGCAATTGCGCAGCACGGCAGAGGGACACTCATAGAAGCGCATAGCTGCATTCTCGATGGGAATCCAGCAATCCGCGAAGTGGCCATGAGCCGGTCAATCATAACCACTGTCTCTAGGCGTGTTGGTCATGTCGCCCTGTGTTTGGGCAGGACGCTTCAACGTTTGCGTTTGGCTTTTGGTAGGAGGACGGTTTCCGGTGAGGATAAAGTACCTGACAGATGTAACTCAACTCATCTTTGCATCGACTCTGGTGGCAACTCCACCGGTTGGTTGTCGAACCCAAACCTGCGCGCCAGATGCTGGGACACTCTGTCTGAGGGTAGCCACGATGTAGCCTGCTTTCTGTCGATCGCTTTAAAGTTGACTTTCACCTGTGCTCAAGTACGTGTGATTCAAAGTACTGACCTCCAGATGGGCATGCGGCGAAATTGCTGGCGGCGGTAGTTGCGCCGCAGATACGTACTAGCTGGGCGGCGCGCTTCACGCAGTTCCAGCAAGAGTTCAGGTAAATCCAGCCTGGTCAAGTTCAGTGTTTGTAGGGGTCGTCATGATGTTAGTGAGGAGGCGCTCTTCATGCTTTGTACTGATAGACATCAGGTACGCGCTCACGTCATCGCCGAAGCGTTTAGTCATAAACCCGCTCACGTCATCGCCGAATCCAGCAATCCGCGACCGAGCTCGAGCTTCTTATCCGAGATTTTGGGAAGTTTGGTCCATCGCGCACGCAGCCACCCTCACCACGTTCACGACCGGCAGCTGACCCCAGCACACGCTATGGCGATGTCGACGGCCTCCAAGATGGCGCTGGGCAGCAAGGTGTCTCTGAAGCCGGCACCTGCGTCGACTGGCCTTGTGCAGACTGCGCGGCCACTCAGGTGCGGGGCGGGCTGGGGGCGTCGCTGCGTCTGGTTCGACTTCGACTGCTGCATCCGGATCGATGCATGGGAGGTTCTCGCGCGTCCGGCAGCCAGCCGAGCGGGGCAGGAGTGATCGAGACTGGCTTCTGATGCTCGTTGTGTGCTCGTGCAGCCTCAGCAGGCAGCAGCGCCAGGTTTGCCAAGCTGGCCTCAAGCAGGCCATCCTGGACGCCGGCAAGGCTGCCCTGGCAGCCGGCGCAGCCCTGGCAATTGCAGCGGTGAGTTGGTTCGCCCTGGCTGACCTGCCACCTTGCTGGCGTGTCCGTGGGACACCGGAGCATGCTGCATCAGCACAGCGTGAAGAAGAACCGCCTGCACAGTTCTGTGGTGCTGCAGGCTCGAATATCATCAGTTGGCCATAATTTATCAAAACTTGCATAAGATCCAGCCGGGATGGGGGGGTGGCTGGTCTTGCCGCATGCACTGACCACCCGCGTGGTCTCTGCCCCGCAGGCGCCCGCGTCGGCCATCTCCTACGACGAGCTGCAGGGCCTTACATACCTGCAGGTCAAGGGCTCCGGCATCGCCAACACCTGCCCAGTCATCGATGGCGGCTCGTCCAACCTGAAGGATGTGAAGGCCGGCAACTACAAGATCCAGAAGCTGTGCCTGGAGCCCACCAGCTTCACGGTGAAGGAGGAGTCGCAGTTCAAGGGCCAGGAGTCTGACTTCACGCCCACGAAGCTGATGACCCGCCTCACATACACCTTGGACGAGGTGCGTGTCATGGATGCGTCATATATGTGTTACAGTGCAGACTTGCACCTTCTTACACATAATTTCTGGTCGGTCACTGCGCCAAACGCTTCTGCCTGTCTGCCTGCTCATGCGATTGCAGCTGTTGTCTTGGCTTGGCGCTCTGCAGCGTGGCAGATGCTTTGGCCATCTGGGCACCAGATTGACTGACGCGCCCTGTGCTGCACCCGCAGATTTCTGGCTCGTTCAAGGTTGACGGCAGCGGCAACGTGGACTTTGTCGAGGAGGACGGCATCGACTACGCCGCCGTGACCGTGCAGGTGCGACTGCTACGGGAAATATGACCTGATGTGCAGGTTACCTGACCTGACATGCAGACACACTCCATGTGCACACATCAAGCGCACTGTGCCTACAGACAGGGAATGTCCTGTTGGTAAAACGGGGTAGGCCGGTCAACCTGCTGCCAGTCGACCTGCTCCAGCCACAGCGGTGGCCACAGCTCCAAGAGATTATGCAGGAGAGCTGAGCGGTATGTGAGACCTTGAAACCGCGCTGCCGCAGCTGCCGGGTGGCGAGCGGGTGCCATTCCTGTTCACCATCAAGGAGCTGGAGGCAAAGGGTACCCTGGACGGCTTTGGCGGCGACTTCATGGTGCCCTCATACCGCGGCTCCTCCTTCCTTGACCCCAAGGTGCTCCTTCCTACTTCCCTTCGCCATCTCCCTCCCCGAACCCTCTGGCCAGACTCACGGTCAAGGCGTCACACAGAGGCTTCAGGTTCTGAACGCTTCGTCAAGCACTTGTGAACAGGGTCTGATACCTCAGTGAAACATGCCAGTGGCCACGCCGGTTCTCCGAAAGGTTCTGCAGCGATGCGGATCGAGGCATGTGGGGAAGGCCGTTTCTACGGCAGCGACAAGGACCAGCAGCGTGCAGCCTTGCTGACTGAGGGCAGTAGGACGCGCTCTGGCTCGCGATCCAAACTCTTGCGCCGCTGCTCTGCAGGGCCGTGGTGGCTCCACCGGTTACGACAACGCAGTCGCGCTGCCGGGCCGCTCAGACGACGAGGAGCTGGCCAAGGAGAACAACAAGTCCACCAAGGCTCTCAAGGGCCAGATCGTGTTCTCCGTTGCCAAGGTGCCCCCTTTACTGTCATTCTTTAAGCTCGTGTAGCCACACTGGTGGTTCCATTGCTACCTGAGCTGGCAATGCGCCACTGGGTGTTGCCGCTGGGTTAGTGGTGACGATATTGGTGGCTGAGACTGTCACACTTGGCAGCACTTGGCAGCAGGTCACCATGTACGCTGTCAGGCGGCCATCAGCAGGACTTGGCTACGGAGAGGAGCTGTGCGTCAACCAAAGCAGCCACTGTTCAGGGGATCACCCAGGACAAGCTCGGTTGCTGATCCGGGTTGCCCCTCGCCATGCACACAGGTTGACACAGAGTCCAACGAGATCGCGGGTGTGTTCGAGTCCATCCAGCCGTCCGACACAGATCTGGGGTCCAAGGCGCCCAAGGACGTCAAGATCACCGGCCTCTGGTACGGCCAGCTGTCGTAGGCGCCCCGCGCCGCGGCATAGTAGGGTTTTGTGTAAAACCCTGCTGGCAGGATGCGCCGCCGCCGCTGTGGGGGCGGGGCGGCGCCGCCATTTTTGGGACGCGCTCACTGCCATGCGGGCTGGTGACGGCCTGCATGCGCGCGACCTGCAACCATCCTCGCAGCCCCCAACATCTCTGTCGTTTCGTTGAGAGGGAAAAGACCCGAATTCTAGACAGGCTGTTTGTAAGATGATTCGCAGTTGGGACTCGAGCGCATTGACATCTGTTCTGAGACGATGCCGCCGAGGGGCTGCAAAATGATTGCGGCCGATTGCCTTGACAGTCTTACTGCACTGTAAGCCGTCAAAGCTGAACCGTCTCGACCGTCAAAGCCCCTCCCCACTACCCACTCGCTCTTCAAGATAGTATGCATGTTGACTCATGACGCTGACTGATTAGGTGAAAGGCGCACATGTGCGTGCAACCTCTTTGCATGGAGTGTCTGCTCTCTGTCTGTGAAGCGGAACCTGTCACTTACTCATTCAACATGGCTGTGGAGAGCGACTCCACTGTCAAGCATGACAACACCAAAATCATCACAGTTTTGCTTTCTACAGTTCTCCTGACAGCTTGCCGCATCGGCAGACACATACAAATGGACGGCTAAATCTGGCGACATCACATCCTCGAAGCAAACTGCACGAGCTACAGAGGGCCGAGCTGTTCGGCCCTTCGAAGCACGACGTGCACATCCACCGACGGAAACTTCTGCAGCAGCTGCAGGTTGGCGGGAAAATCTCCCTGTGCCACAGAAGTCAGCGGTCTCATCCTTCAGCGGAATGCGTGCTAGAACAGATGCGGCTTGCAAAATTTCATAGCAGAATTAGGGCGCAGCAGACATTGGTGTGGTCTATTGAAACCCCCACCGCTAAGAGCTCCAGCCGCACATGCGTCAGCATCGCGATGCACAGCCGCAGCAGGCAGTCGGAGCGGCCCGCCGGTTCCGTCAGCAGCGTGTCCTGTCGCCGAATTGCACATAAATTTGAAGTGCACAATATGGATTTCGAGTCAGCGACATTCTGGACAAGACGTTCACATGCGCGGCGGGCTCGGCAACTCTCATGTGGCACGGCCACATGGCAGGTTGTCGCGAACACAGAAATGCTTGCAAGAGGAGAGAGCGATGGTCCAGCTGGTTCATGGATGCGGTGGTGTCTCACCCACAGCCGCACGACGTCTGGGAAGCTGAACTCCTGCGTCAGCAGCAGCGTGATCCACCGGAAGGCGTAGAACTGCGGGTTGACCTGCGTCGCAGCAATTAAAGTCGTTATGAAGGTGCCCAGGCATGTGAACATCCGGCGGCGGCAAGTGTCACAAATTTTTGTCCTGCACCACAGCAGGTATGGGCTCCCTCACAATGCGCCCAGCTGCAGGGGCTGTGGCGGTGACGTCCACTCACGCCACTGGCTGTCATCGATGCTGTCATTGCTGCGGATGCCACAGCTGCTTCTGAGCAAAACTGTGGTTTCTTCCACCTGGTTTTTGACGTCCAGATGGTACCACAGCTCCCTGTCGTGCAGCTTCAGCGCGGCGTTGAGGCGCGACAGCGTCGCCATTATGCCCATGGTGCTGTTGTCCTGTCCATGTAACATTGGCGCAAGACAAACGGATCAACATAGTGTGTCATGGTTTATCATGCCGAATCCGCTCTAATGTGGCAGCAGCATCAATCAGGTGGCGCAGGCAGCTGAATTGCGGCGAGTAGCGCGTAGGCAGCATGACAATCCCTAGTAGAAACCTTTCAAACCCGCACCAGCTGCTTGCAAAAGTGGTCCCTGAAGTCGGAAATGAGGTCGACAAAACAGTACCAGGCATCCGCCTCTGCATCAGACGAGATTCAACGTTGTTTTCAGAGGAACTAGAAACTTCATGCTTTCGTTATCGAGCAGCGGGACAATGTGTGACTTGGGCACCATGCCTCACGCAGAGGCGACACGAAATGGTCTGTGAGCAACCAACTGCAGCTTCAGCTAGGCAGCAGCCTTTGCCAAGTCCAGGACAGTTTTGCACACCGCAGTCCCGACTCCTTGGCGCCAGAATCATGGCGGCACAGGTAGTACAGCGGCGCACACAGCTCGCTCGGGGGTTTTGTATAGGATTTTTTGGGGTTTTGGACGGACCTGCGTGCTCCGAGTCCTCGGCGCCAGAATCATGGCGGCACAGGTAGTACAGCGGCGCATACAGCTCGTTCATGCCTTGCACGTACGTCAGCCCCGGATTGAGCTTCGCAAAGATGAACAGCGCCCGGCACATGTCCTGGGCGCACAGAGCACACAGGACAAGTCAGCAAGGTGCAGGGCGCTGCCGGCAGGCAAATCACGCAGGCAATGCATAGAAATGGGGACGCATGCAATCGTGCAGAGGAGCCGCGTTCAGGCGTGCAAGAGCTGCATCTGCATGTAACTGGCAGAAGAAGTTCATCAACACCTGCCGGTGGGCGACAGCGGAAGGGTCGTCCCCGCTGAAGAAGTGCATGTCTGGGTGCGTGCGCTTCACATCCCTGTCTATCTGCTCCAGCACGTCGTTGTCCTGTCAAGGGCGCAGACAAAAGTCTATATTGTGAGCATGAGACTCGATGTCACGTGCGGCCATTGGGCACCTGCAGGCAGGTGGTGCTTGGGCAAGTCAAATCCGGGAATATGCCAACACAGGGCAGACTCAGTTGGCGGTTGTTCAAGCTTGCTGCATGCCAGCTGGCGAGCCAAAGCAGCAGCAGCATGCTGCAGAATGAAAGGTGCTAATTGGCGCGCCTCTGCCATCACAACACACCTCGATGAAACATACAAGATAGAAACTGAATGCACCCTGAAGAACTCTCGCCACTTGCTGCTGGTGGCGGTGCTGAGGGGGTGGTCGTCACCGCTGACGTCCAGCGCCCAGCTCGCCTGCGCCAGCGGGTCTGGCGCTGCGGCCTGGCGATAGCCAGCATGGTGACGCTTGCGTCACGACAGGGGCCAGCAGTTCAGTTGGGAACGAGCACGGAGTTGGTGGTGACTGCGGCAATAGCACCGGCAGACAAGCCTCGCTCTGGCTTTGTACGGCACAACTGTGGAATACGCGACCGCAGGTGTGTCCGACTCACTTCTTCGCTCTCCTCTGCCTTGCTGCCGTCGCTGCCCGGGGCCCCAAGTCCATTAGGGTCGATGATCAGATCCTGCAGAAGACACATGCCCTCCAAATGCTGGGGCGAGGACAGTCAGTGGGTGGAGACTTCCTCATGTCACTTTGATTGCAGTTTGAATGCAATCGTAAATGGCAGTTTTTCGCAGACTGGCGAACACAGGCTCGCGCACCTTGCAGAAGCGGGCGTATTCGGCGCGCTTGCTCTGGAGCGTGGCCTGCCACTGCCGCTGGTCCGGTGGCAGGTAGCCCAGCAGCAGCTGCACGCACATTGCAGCGGGCACTACACCAGGTCAAGGCGTTGGAGCTCAGGAGCTTGACGGTTCGATCGCTCATGTGCATGCGAGTACATCCACAATGTGGACCGGCGTCATCTGCTGCCATCACATGTACGGTGGTGTGAGGGTCGCCAAACCGCTGCAAACCTTCCATGCGGTGGACCGCAGGCCGCCCTTGTCCGGGATGCCGTGAAAGGCGAAGGCCCGCAGGTTGTGCATGTCGATGCGGCCACCCTGCCGCAGCTCCTGCCGAAACTGCTCCACCTGACGCAATCATGACGGACCGTGGTCATTCATTCCAAAGTTCTTCATGTAGACGGCCGCGTGCTTTCAGAGCAGTGCGAGGATGAATGCGGAGTGCCTGTATCACCTGGATGTTGTAGTCGCTGCAGCGGCTGCCACTGCGCGAGTGCTCCTCATGATCGGCCACGGCAGCGCTGTCGCCGCCAGATCCATGGCTAGCCCGTCCATGAGCTGCGCGTGATGTGGTGCCCAAGCTGCCGCTGACGGACCGCAGCGACGTGGAAAGCTGTCGCAAGCCATTCAGCGCCCTCTGCAGGTGCTGACTGCGCTGCGTCTCGTCCCCCATCTTCGACCAATCTGCTTGTCACATGACAACGAGTGACGCCGTGGCTGGATCTGCTGTGAAACGCGGTATATCAGCAGGCTTTCTTGACGTCTTCAGCACTAGATAACGTTGTCAGTTGGACACCAGCCGTTCCGGAAGCGAGTTGGTCGAAAACTTTGCAAAGTTTTTCGGTAGACGACGACGCTGCCGCTCACGCAGTCAGTCGGTGTGTGCTTGTGAAAGTGGTTTAAGTGCCGTGCAACCATTATGAGTTTCTGATTTGAAGCAAATTCGTTTCTTGCTTTTCTCGACATTACATCCCAGGCCCATCGATGCATGGACACGAATAGGGGTAGCGATTTAGGCTGCATGGCGATAGCGAAGGCTGGAAGGCGATAAGCAGACC
>JAABUM010000536.1_pt1 | contig 64959 bp, 57 predicted proteins | sample 5559161 | NCBI WGS metagenome assembly JAABUM01 (sample SAMN10711868, study PRJNA513369) | rock metagenome | isolation source: Antarctica rocks | place: Antarctica: Victoria Land, Siegfried Peak nord
CGAGGAGGGCGCAGCCGTTGCCGATGGTCTGGAGGATGTCGAGGGGGCGCGGGCCGGGGATGCTCCAGCGGTAGCGCAGCCCCGCCTGCTGGGCCACATCCACGAAGCGCACCGAGCCGTCCCCGCCTGATACCGGCCAGGGCGACATGTGAGCCGGGACCCAGCGCCAGGAAGGCTCCCTCCCCGCCCAGGCCGGCATGGGGACGGCGGGCAGCTTGACGGGCGGGAGCGTCCCGCGATGGGGTAGCATCTCCCATCCGACCGTCGCCAGTGCGGCCAGGATGACGCCCCCGATGAGGGCGGACAGCCGGCGCTCTTTGGATGTGGAGGAAGAGGTAAGTGTTGCCATTTGGACTGTTCTACCTGCGGATGATAAAGTTTACCGGCTGCGGCCCTTCGTGGATCGTGATCTGCCGGTCGCCTCTGACATGGTGCCGCACGTCCACATGCCCGCTGGGCCACTTTATGCTGACGGTCTGGGCGGCGGCGGCTCTGCCCAGGCCGACGTGGACGCGCACGTCCGAGGCCGACAGGTACGAGCCGTCCGTGTGGCACAGCCGCGTCTGCGTCAGGCTGCCCGCTGGTGTTGAGGTCGTCACCGTCACCAGGGCACCGATGCCGTCGCGGTTGCTTTTTGTGCCGACCAGCTTCAGCGAGAGCCAGTGGCCGACGGGGGCGCTCTGGTTGCGGAGCAGCAGGGGAGCGCCTTCGCTGTCCACGACGAGCGCGTCCACCCGCCCGTCGTTGTCGAAGTCGCCCACGGCCAGACCCCGGCCCACGAGGGGGTGAGACAGCGCGGGCTCAGAATGGTCGCTCACGTCCACGAGCCTTCGTCCCTGCTCGTTGTGGAAGCACAGCGTCGGCTGGCGGTAGGCCAATTCCCTGCTTGCCTGGGCCACATTGTCTTGAATGTGTCCGCTGGTGAGCAGCAGGTCCAGCCAGCCGTCGTTGTCAATATCCAGCCACTTGACGCCGAAGGTGACATAGGGAACCGGGCGAACCAGACCCAGCGCGCCTGATTGCTCGTCAAAGAGGCCGTTCCCTGAGTTGTGGAAGATGCTTTTTGCCTGGTTTTGGAAGGTGCCGATCATCAGGTCCAGCCTGCCGTCATTGTCGTAGTCGCCCCAGTCCAATCCCATCCCGCCATGGGGAAGCCCATCGCTGCCGAAGGCCATGCCCGAGGCAGTCGCCGCATCAACCAGGCGTGTGCCGTCGTTATGAAGGAGATTTCCGGGAACCATGTCATTCGCCAGATAGAGGCTCTGCCGGCCCGACCCGTCATAATCCGCGAACGCTGCCCCCAAGACCTTGCCGGAAGTCTTGTCCACTCCCCATCCCACGCGCTTAAATCGTCCCGCGCCGAGATTATGGAAAAGTGCGCCGAACTCCGGCTGGTACAGACCTGGTCCACAGGCAACCATGACACCTTGCCAGGCACACATTTGCGGCACGGTCCGTGGGCCGAACTGGACGTAGTTGCCGACGAACAGGTCGAGCTTGCCGGAGCCGGGGATAATCTCCGCGAAGGCGGCAGCGGTGCCCCAGGGCTGCGGCTTCAGGCCCGCCTGGGCCGTGACATCATTGAAGCGCTTGCCGCCCTCATTGTGCAGCAATAGTCCCGTGCGGTAGCCGCTGATATACACATCCTCGAAGCCGTCGTTGTCGTAGTCGCCCACCGCGCAGCCCAGGAAGTGGCCGCGCAGCCTGTCCAGGCCCGTGGCGTGGGACACGTCGGCGAAGTGGCCGTGCCCGTCCCCTTTGTAGAGGGCGAGATGGTCGGTGCCGACCAGCAGCACGTCTAAGTTCCCGTCGCCGTCATAGTCGAGGAGGGCGCAGCCGTTGCCGATGGTCTGGAGGATGTCGAGGGGGCGCGGGCCGGGGATGCTCCAGCGGTAGCGCAGGCCTGCCGGCTGGGCCACGTCCACGAAGCGCACCGAGCCGTCGCCGCCCGGAACCGGCCAGCGTGGAGGGTGAGCCGTGGCGTGCGCCGACGATGCCGTCACAGGTGCCCAGGGTGGGGCAGGGCCGAAGACTTCCGGCTTGGCGGGCGGGAAGATGCCGCGATCCACGGGCCGCATCTGCCAGCCCAATGTGACCAGGGCGGCTAGGACGACAATACTGACCAGGGCAGATAGGCGGCGCTCTTTGGGTGTGCGGGGGGAGGTCAGCATTGCCATTTCGACATTCTACCGCAAAGGATCGCCCCCGGCCCCCAATTCTGGGGGAGTCAGAGAAGATGACTGCTTTTCTCCGGGTTCTTTCCGGTCTCCCCAGAATTGGGGATTAGGGGGCGATCCTCAGAACTGGGTCTGTGTCCTTTACACCGGACTCCATGTGGCAACAACTGTGCTGCTGTTCGTTCCCGCTGCGGTTCCGTTAGCGGGAGCGCAAGGATTGTTGTTGAAATCCTGGTCGCAGTTGGCATTGTTGTTTTGACCACCGGGAGAAACCTGGTTCCCCTTCAAGTACTTCACATGGCCGTCCGCCATCGCGTAATTGGAACCGCCGGAATGGATACCCGTTGGCCATTTCTGGTTGAATGCAAGGTAGCGTTGATTGGAAACGTTGTTCTTGTCTCGAGGCGGGTTGCCGGTTATTCCCGTTGCATATTGGGCGGTGTTTTGGGGTGGGTAAAGCCCACCCGGCTGATCAACCCATCCCGCGCCTCCGCCATCAATCTCATTGCCTGCGACCGAGCCGGTGACATTCAAAAGCTTAGGGTCCGAATCGCCCCCCGACCCTGGCGTATTGCAATCATGGGTGACATCTACGACAACGCCGGTGGTCTCAAACAGCAGGATCGTCTTGGCGGGCGCAGTTTGCTTCCCCAAGTTCCCGGCATTTTGAGCGCCGCTCAACCAGGTGTTGAAGCCATAGGAGATGGGAACGCGCGGCGGGTTGAAGCTGGTGTCCGCAGTTGTCGGGTCGTCCGGGCAAAGAAAAGCGCCGGTGCTTTTGACTAAAGGATAAACCTGACCGGCCCATCCACGGCCGTGCTGGCCGCCTCCGGTTGGTTCGTCAACGCCTGGCGGATTCGTTTCGTCCGAGTCCTGGGCGTACTGGATGATGGCCAGGGCGATCTGCTTTTCGTTGGATTCGCAGGACGTGCGGCGGGCGTTCTCACGCACCTTCTGGAAGACGGGGAAGAGAATTGCGGCGAGAATCGCGATAATGGCGATGACGACGAGCAATTCGATCAGGGTGAAGCCCTGACGTGATTTGCGTTCCAAAGAACATTTCATGATGACTAACCTCCGCGCGAAATCTGGGTGTGGCTGACTGTTATTCATTATAAGGCAATCAGAGGTATCTGTCAAGCGACAGTGGCAGTTTATTTTACGGACAAGAACCGTGGGGCGGGAGTCGCCGTGGGATTGAAATCCTCGGCTGTGGGGCGAAGCGCCCAGTGTCCGCCTGCGCGGGCACAGAGACGTTCCAGTGAAGCGGTCTTCTCCTGTCTTCTCCCCACGCAGGTGAAGGCTTTATTGGGGTGGGAATAGGCGTCCGCGCCCCCCAGCCTCGGATTTCAATCCCACGGCCTTCCCGTCTTTGTGGCCTGTGCGGCCTTGCGTCACATCAATGATTTGCGGCGTTCTGTGCCTTCACGGACGATAAGGAATTGATCGGCTTGGACGTGGTGCAGAACGTCGGTCTGTCCGCTGGGCCACTTTATGCTGACGGTCTGGGCGGCGGCGGCTCTGCCCAGGCCGACGTGGACGCGCACGTCCGAGGCCGACAGGTACGAGCCGTCCGTGTGGCACAGCCGCGTCTGCGTCAGGCTGCCCGCTGGTGTTGAGGTCGTCACCGTCACCAGGGCACCGATGCCGTCGCGGTTGCTTTTTGTGCCGACCAGCTTCAGCGAGAGCCAGTGGCCGACGGGGGCGCTCTGGTTGCGGAGCAGCAGGGGAGCGCCTTCGCTGTCCACGACGAGCGCGTCCACCCGCCCGTCGTTGTCGAAGTCGCCCACGGCCAGGCCCCGGCCTACGAGGGGGCGCTGCAGGTCTCTGCCCGCCCGCGCGCTCAGGTCCACCAGCAGCCGCCCGTGATCATTGCGGAAAAACTGGGTCGGCTCCCGGTAGGAGGCCTCTTTGTCAATGGCGGCGATGTTGTCCTGGACATGGCCGTTGGCGACCATCAGGTCCAGCCAGCCGTCGTTGTCGAAGTCGAGCCACTTGCCGCCGAAAGCGACATACGGGCGCGTCGCCGCCCCGAAGGTCAGCCCCTCGGCCCGGTCTTGAAACAGCCCGCCCCCCTCATTGTGATGGATGGTCTTCGGCTCGGTGCGGAAGGAGGCGATGAACAGGTCCGGCTTGCCGTCATTGTCGTAATCGCCCCAATCCTCCCCCATCCCCCCGTGGACGCTGAACCGCCCGTCATAAGCCGTGCCGCTCTCGCGGCCCACATCCTTCATCCGTCCGCCGTCATTGTGAAGCAGATTGCCCACCCGCTCGTCGTTGGCGAGGTAGAGGCTGGGATGCCCGGACAGGTCATAATCGGCAAAGGCCACGCCCAATGTCTTGCCCGTGCCCTTGCCGGCATTCCAGGCCGCCGTCACGTCCCGAAACTTGCCGCCGCCCTGGTTCTGGTAGAGGACGCCCGGTTCGGGCGGGTAGTAGTTGGGGCCGCAGGAGCTGAGGATGTCATGGTCCTTGCAGACTCGCGGCCCGATCTTCGGGTCATACTTGGCATAGTGGCCCACATAAAGATCAAGACGCCCGGAGTCGGGAACGGTTTCGGCGAAAGCGCAGGAAGTCCCCCATCCCGCCGGCTTGATCCCGGCCCGCGCTGTCACGTCCGTGAAGCGTTTGCCGCCCTCGTTGTGGAGCAATAGTCCCGTGCGGTAGCCGCTGATATACACATCCTCGAAGCCGTCGTTGTCGTAGTCGCCCACCGCGCAGCCCAGGAAGTGGCCGCGCAGCCTGTCCAGGCCCGTGGCGTGGGACACGTCGGCGAAGTGGCCGTGCCCGTCCCCTTTGTAGAGGGCGACATGATCGGTGCCGACGAGCAGTGCGGAGAGGTGGCGGGAGTTGTCGTAGTCGAGGAGGGCGCAGCCGTTGCCGATGGTCTGGAGGATGTCGAGGGGGCGTGGGCCGGGGATGCTCCAGCGGTAGTGCAGCCCCGCTCTCTGGGCCACGTCCACGAAGGAGGCTTTGGACTCGCCCGGACTGCCGATGGCCGCCGCGCCCGTCGGCGCGCTGGGCGGCGTTTTGTGGATGGTGATCCAGGAACCGGGCTGAATGGAGCTGCGAGGAACGACCTCGGTCTTGGGAGCCGTGACTGCCAAGACCACATAAAGCAGACCCAGGCAGAGCAGCCCACAAAAGGAAACGAACCCGACGGCCCGGAGAAGCCGAGGGGATACGCGAGCGCTAGGATTCTTTGATAACATGGAGTTTGTCGAGCTGCGGTGCAAGAACGGTCTGCGCGGGCCGGCTGCCCGGCCAGCGGATGACGGCCTTTTCGATCTTCGGGGTCTTGCCCAGGCCGAAATGCAGGCGGTGGTCGTTCTGGGCGCAGAAGCCGCTGGCCGCGCTGACCTGCTGCAATTGGGAAACTTCCACGCCCTCGGCATTGCGCCAGAACAGCCGCACCTGCGCGCCCAGGGCGTCGCGGTTCGCCTTCGTCCCAACCAGGTCGAACTCGACCCAGTGCCGGTCCGGGGCGACCGTGTTCTTGTAGAGCAGCAGGGGGCCGCGCTGGGTGGCGACCAGGACATCGAGGGCGCCCGTGTTCCACAGGTCGGCTTCAGCGACCGCGCGCCCGTCGTGCGTGTCGGTCGCGCCGACCGCGCCGGCCACGTCCTTAAACTGGCCGTAGCCGTCGTTCAGCCAGACGTGCTTGCGCTCGTACCCGGACAGGCTCATATCGTGGATGGGCGGCCAATTTTGGGCGTCAACAAGGACCGTGCCGCTGCTGCCCGAAATCTTGCTGTAGTCGTACCAGTAGTCCTTGTCGCGGCTGGCCGAGATGTAGCCGTTGGTCAGGAACAGGTCCAGTGTGCCGTCGTTGTTCAGGTCACCGAACTGCGCCCCGAAGCTCCACCCGCCCATCTCGACCCCGGCGATGGTAGCGATGTTGTCGTAGTGCGGGGTGGGGGACGGCGGCCCGGAAGGAATCCACAGGTTGTTGCCCTGGACGATGTTGCCCGGCGAACTGATGTTGGTGACGTAGATGGCGAACCGGCCCGCGTTCTGGATGTCGCCGAAAGCGACGTTCATGCCGCTCTTGGGCGACTTGCCGATGCCGGCCTGTTCGCCGGTCTCCCGGAACCCATGCCCGTTCTCGTTGGCGTACAGCTCGGTGACGCCGTAGTCGTTGGCAAAAACCAGGTCGGGATAGCCGGTCCCGCGCAGGTCCGCCGCGCCGACCGCCAGCGTCCACCGGTGATCGGCGCCCAGCCCCATTTTCTGCGTCACGTCCTCGAACTTCCCAGCGCCCCGGTTATGCAGAAGAAACTTGCCGCCGCCGTTTTTGGCGTACTCGAAGTCGTCCGGCATCATCTGCGTGTTCTTCAGATGCCATAGGTCTACAGTGTCTGGGTAGTAGCCGCAAAGGAGCAGGTCCAGCTTGCCGTCGCCGTCGTAATCCACCCAGGTCGCGCTGTTGGCGTTCGCCCAGGCGGGCAGGCCAGCCTGGTCGGTAACGCGGGTAAAGCCCTTGCCGCCGTCGTTATGGAACAGTTCCGGCTTGCCCCACTTGTAGACCAGCAAGTCCGGGAAGCCGTCGTTGTCGTAATCGCCCCAGACCGCGCCCATGCAGACGCCCGTCCCCGACTTGTTCAGGTCCGCCACGCCCATTTTCGCGGCGACATCGGTAAACGTGCCGTCATGATTGTTGTGGTACAGGCGGTTTTGGCTGCCCTCGGCGCTGTCCGTGACATAAATGTCCGGCCAGCCGTCATGGTCGAAGTCAGCCACCGTGACCGACGCGCCCATCGAGGCGATCTGCGGCATGATGGGGGCCAGCGCCGGGTCGAGGGTAGGGGCCTGATGCGTGAAATCAATCCCGCTCTGATGAGCGACTTCCTGGAGCGTGAAGCCGTAGCGCCTGAGCGCGTCCGGGCTGGCGACCTGCCCCTGCCCGCCGGTGTCCGGCGTGACATGCCGGTTCAGCCAGGCGACCGAGCCGAGCAGGGAGACGAGGAGGATGAAGAGTAATGGCTGTGTGATGCGGCTTTGCATAAATTTGAAACGAGTTCAGCGCCTCCGAATGTTCCAAAGGTGCGATGTTTACATTCTCAACGATCATATCACAGATGAAGGTGCCAGCGAACCCTTCATTGCGACAAGGGTTTTCCCAGCCGTCCTATCGCCGCAAAGACGATAGGATGGTCGTTCCGCGTAAGCTGGTATGAAAGCAGTTTCGTGCTTTGTAAATGCCAATCTGACCCGGAACCAGCCCAAACGTCTTCATAATAGCCCCAAAAAGAGTACATTTGGGGATTGGGAAGGTGCTTGTTGGTTTTTACAACACCCACAACAAACCGCCCGACACCGATAACAATTTGCTGGTTGAACTGTACAGTCACTTGACCTGGCTTCCCGGAAAACCATTTCCTCGACTCTGGACGGACGGTGGCAGACCCAATCGCCAAACCTGGGGAGAGTTGAGACGTGCGCCCATGAAATGCCGAGAGGAACTTTTGTTCTAGCGGATGCATCAGCCGGACCGGCGGGCGCGTACCCATGGAGGCGGCTAAGATACGGCTAGATTCATATTGATACTGATTTGAAATTGCTTGCTTTACACTGTAAGCGGGTTCTGCCATGACTGCCCGGATGCTGCAACAACTAAAACAAAGTGCGTCAACGAGACAAAGCGCCCCAATAAGGTATCGGTTTAACATTATGCTGCTTTCTGCAATGGTCCGGCTGGTCACAGGTTCCGCTTCCGCTCCGCCGCGCCGCGCTTGGCGCGCAGGTGTGGCAGCAGGTCGCGGCCCGGCACGAACTGGAACCGACGCTCCAGCATCGCCGCCAGACGGCCCCGCGCGGGCAGATCGCTGCCATCGGCGGCCCCGTCCAGACACGGATAAGGCCCGAGGATGCCGTCTCGGCGCAGCGTTTCCAAGGCATCATTCCACTGCTTAATCACCTTGCCGGGGTTCGTCCGCGCCGTCTCCTCCCAGGCGACATGGCTGCCGTTCAGCACCGTCTGCATCTTGAGCGGGTGCTGCGGCGTCACCAGCGTGCGCGTCTTGCCGTCCTTGACGATTTCCTGGAACGTCATTTTGGACGCCTGGTTGTTCATCTGGAAGACCAGATACCAGCCGATCCGCCGCTCCCACCCCTGCCGCGAGAGGTCGTACTCGGCCAGACGCTTGAGGTAAACGCCCAGCATGGCGCGCTCCTCAACGAACGGACGCGCCCACTCGCCCAGCGACAGCAGATACCCGGTCGTCTCAGGGTCTGCTTCTTCGGGCGCGGGGGACGGACGGAAAAAGCGGGACCGCTTGACCAGAAACGGCCCTTCGGCCATCACCTGGGTCTTCCTGCGCCGCCCCGTGGCGGGGTCCGTCCGCCACAGGTCGGTCTCGCTGCGGGTCTGCATCCGGTCCGAGCAGAGGAATTCCAGCCGCGCGGCCACCTGCTCCCGCAGTTCGCGCGAACGCTTGCGCGGGTCGGTCCCGCGCCAGGCAAAGTAGTCCTCCACGAGCACGGGGAAGCTTGCGTCAAAGTTGCTCCCGTCGGTGCGGACGTAGAAAGCGCTGACGGCCAGCGCGGCCACGTCCCAGGTCATGGGGTCCAGGGGCGCGATGTCGGCGGGAAGGCTGCCCCCGGCCCAAACTAGGGCGTTCCCGCCCTGACGGCGCTCGGTCGGTTCGCCCATTTCTAGCTCCCGGTGGCAGGCGCCGAAGAGGAGCGACATCAAGGGCGGCTGCAACAGGAGGCGGCTGCGGACGCGCGGGGCGGCCAGCGGCGCGGGCGACCCGGAGGCGGCCCGGCGCAGCGTCTCGTAGTGCGCCCGATAGAAAGCTGTCGCCCGTTGGACAGCGGCAAAATACTCGTCCTGAGCCGCTTCGGCGTCCAGCCATCGCTCCTCGTCCGTCGCGCCGCCCCGTCCCCACGCCGCCGCCAGAGCGGCATCGCGCTCCCGGAGCAGACGCTCGCGCTCGGCTAGTTCCCCGCTTTCGCGCATGAGCTGGAGCACCGGCTCGGACACGCACAACTCGTGCAGGCGCGGCAGCCGCGCCCCTTGCTGCGCCCCCCGCGCCGGCGGCCCCTCCCACAAATCCCAGGCGTGGCTTCCCGCCACCAGATCGTTCAGCATGCGCCCCCACCGCGTCGCCTGCGCGCCGTGCTCCCGCTCCACCGCCCGCAGAGTCGCGCGGGAAGGATCGCCCCCCGCCGCGTCGCCGAGGACAGCCTGAAGTTTTTGGAGGAGCGCCTCGGCAGTCCCCTCGGTTGTGGGTGTCTTGGTCATGTCAGGACGCCCCCCGGCCCCCAATTCTGGGGGAGAAAGACGGTCTTCTCCTGTTCCCCTATTATTGGGGGCCGGGGGGCGTCCCTCATAGCCCAAAAAACGGCGAGATCAACTGGTTCAGCGTGCTGGCCTGAACGTCCGGCGTCTGCACCGCCGTGCCGTGGAACTGTGCCTCGCGCAGCAGCCGCTGCGGAACAGATGTGACCAGGTGCGCCCGCCCGCCGGTCGCGATCACGGTCGCATGGGCGGCGCGCAAGGCTAAGACATTCGCCGTCGCCCGCGCCCGCAGGGCATGGGTCTTGTAATCGGGGTGGGCGACGCAGTCGCAGTTCCAGGTCAGCGCCTCGCGCCGACAGCCGTCAATCTCTAGTGTCAGGGCGAAGGCCGTCTGGCCCAACGCCTCGCGCCCCGGCTGGGAGGCCATCTCGCGCAGATAACGCGCGCAGCCCCGCGCGCAGCCCAGGGGCAGGGCGACGTGGGTCGTGATGGTGTTCTCATCCGCCCGCCGCAGCGCCTCGGCGGGCCGCCGGGCCAGCACGAACTCATCGGGGATGAATAGGTCGCGGACCTCCACTTCGACCGTGTCTGAAGCCGCCATGACGACGAGCGGCAGTGGCGGGCCGGCCGCAAGCGACGCCCGGTGCTGCTCTTTATCCACATATACGAATAGGTGGTCGCCGCCTTCCAGCGCCGCGCCAAGGACAAACCCGTCCAGCAGCGCCCAGGCTGTGATCCAGGGGATGACGCCGTTTAGCGTGTATCCGCCGGCGACTGCCTCGGCCCGCACGAGCGGCGTCCCGGCCCGACGCAGATGGGAGAGGGCGACTCCGCAGCGCGAACTCCCCGCCGCCAGGCCGGGCAGCAGGTCGCGCTTCAGCACCTCATTATCGGCCTCCGTGACGAGCTTGATCCCTGTCTGAATCTGCTGCTGGGTGAATGCCGTCACGCCGCAGGCCGAGGCCAAAATCTCGGCGTACTCATGCCGCGTCACCTCATCCGCCCCCAGACCGCCATACTGGGGAGTGATGCCCAGGCCGAACAGTTCCGCCTCGCCCAGCCGCCGGAGGTTGTCCGCGACCGGCCCATTGATGTCACCACGGTCGGCCTTCGCCGCGCGTGGCCGCAAAAAACCGTCGGCGATCTGCCAGACCGTGTGTAGAAGTGCTTTATCCATGATTGAGTTATTTGTTGGCTTCAGATATTCACAAGCCTGATGGCTTGGGGGGCTTGGTCATAACAGTGTGCTGCCTGCGACGAACGATGAATGCACGGAGGCCACGCGCCAATTCTGTCCCCACGAACGAGGTAGGCACCAGCCAGAGCAGACTGTGCCAAAAGTACGAAAAGGCATGTACGGGACCGCTTCCGGTGAAGAGCGTTAGCACCAAAGCCGCTATACTTCCGAATAATCCGACCTGGATGTCTTCCCAAAAACGTCGTCTGAGACTGGTCATGGCCTTCTCCTCCACCTGCCAATGCGCCTCTTTGATGATAACACAACGTCGCGATTTCGTCAACAAGCCGCTTTGCTGGGTATGGAAGCCTAATTTTCACCTGGCGTCCGTTTTCGTTCACCTGGCGTCAGGAACCATGCCGTGTGTTCCATCTGTACCGGGGCGCATACCGTCCATAAGGACTCTGACGGGGGAGCACGGCAAGGTATGGCGCGGCAAGCCGTTCCCTGCTAAACTACGGCAGCAAGGAAATTCTCATGGCACACATTTCTCTTCCTGACGGACTCCCCGGCATCACGGGGCCGCTGGCGCAGTATCCTCAAACCGGACAGCACCTCCTGGGGCTGGCGCAGGCGCTGCTGCGCGGGCCGTCGTCACTGACCGAGGCCGAGCGCGAGATCATCGCGACCTACGTCTCGTCGCAGAACGGCTGCGTCTTTTGCATGAGTTCGCACGGCGCGGCGGCGCGCTGCCTGCTTGGGCCGGACGCGGGCGTCGTGGATCAGGTCAAGGCCGACTTCGAGCGGGCGCCGATCAGCGAGAAGCTGAAAGCGCTGCTGGTCATCGCGGGGAAGGTGCAGCAGGGCGGGCGGCGCGTTTCCGAAGCGGACGTGGCGCGGGCGCGGGCGGCGGGGGCGGACGACAAGGCGATCCATGATGCCGTCCTGGTGGCGGCGGCCTTCTGCATGTATAACCGCTATGTGGACGGGCTGGCGACGTTCGCGCCGACCGATCCGGCGGAATACGCCCGCATGGGCGAGGGGCTGGCCCGGAACGGCTACGGGCGCGCGGCGGGTTAGAACGGACCCGTAAGGAGCAAACTTATGGCGACAAGGCGACACCATTCTCCCGCGAACGTCCGGCAGGACGAGGCCCGAGGTGCAGGCAGAACATGCAGCGGCTCCTCGGCAGCCTCGCGGCCCACTTGCCGGCCTAGCAGCCCGCGTTCCAGTCGGCGCTTTTGCTGGAATTTCAGTGTGCCGCACAGGCGCACATCCCCAAACACCACAAAGGAGCATCTTAGGCATGGCAGACGTGAGCAGCGAGCAGTTGATCCTGGATAACCAGAAAACAATTCTGGCGAACCAGAAGCAGATCAAGTCCAACCAGGAAAAGATTCTCGCCAAGTAAACGGGGCTGCGTCCCCGCCCTGAACGGCGGGGCTTTAGCCCTGGGTAAGCGCCCCGTGGCGCAACGCCGGGTTTCTGTGCTATCATTACACTGTGTCAACACTCACGAACACTTCACCAACAAACACCCCGGCGACGGAACCGGAACGACCGGGGACACGCCGCCGAGACATCGCGGTCCTTGTCCTGCCCCTGCTCGCCCTGTTAGTCGCATTGGCACTCTGGGCCGTCATCACCAGCCTGCGCGTCCACGGGCAACTGCTCGTCCCGACATATGGAACGCCCTCGCCGCTGGCCGTCGTGCGGGGCATTCCCGACGAGCTGCACTCCGGGCGGCTGTTCTCGGACACTGTGGCGTCGCTGTTCCGAGTCGGTGTCGGGTTCGGCCTGTCCGTCGTACTCGGCATCCCATTGGGGCTGTGGATGGGCAGTCAGCCGCTGATCCGCGCGACGCTGCTGCCCGGCGTCAACTTCTTCCGGTGCCTGTCGCCGCTGGCTTGGTTCCCCTTTGCCATCTTGTGGTTCGGAGTCGGGGACGCCCCGGCGATCTTTTTGATTTTCATGGCCTCGTTTTTCCCGCTTGCCCTGGTGACGATGGCCGCCGTGGCGAACATCCCCGCCGTGCATTTCCGGGTCGCCCGTGATTACGGCTTTCGGGGACGGGAACTGCTCCTGCATGTGACGCTGCCGGCCATCATGCCGCAGGTCATTACGGCCCTGCGCGTGACGGCGGGCGTTGCCTGGGTGGTCATCGTGGCGGCGGAGATGGTCGGCTGCAAGGACGGCCTGGGCTACGGCGTGTCCGACGCCAACAACGCCCTGCGGCTGGACCTGGTCGCGCTGTACATGCTCCTCATCGGCGTCCTGGGCGTCGCGCTGGACCGCGTCCTGGCGCAGCTCACCCGTTTGCCCTCCGTCCGCTGGGGCTACGAGCGTTAAGGTGAGCGTGAGCATGACCTACACGCAAGCCGCCCTGCGGCTGGACCGCGTTTCGCGCGCCTTTGGCGACGTTTCCGTGCTGGACGACCTCTCGCTGACCGTCGCGAAGGGTGAATTCGTCGTCCTCGTCGGGCCGTCCGGCTGCGGCAAGAGCACCCTGCTGAACGTGCTGTCCGGCGCCCTCGCCCCCTCCTCGGGGGCGGTGACGGCGGAAGGCGTCCTGCGGACCGTCTACCAGCAGGACGGCCTGTTCCCCTGGCTGACCGTCCGGGACAACATCGCGCTCGGCCTGCGGAACCTGGCCGACGGCGAAGCGAAGGCGCGCGAACTGGATGAACTCATGGCCCTGATCCGGCTGGCCGAGTTCGCCGCCCACTATCCGCACCAGCTTTCGGGCGGGATGCGCCAGCGCGTCGAACTCGCCCGTGCCCTCGCCGGCCAGTCTGACGTTTTGCTGCTCGACGAGCCGTTTTCCGCGCTCGACTACCAGACCCGCCTGCGCCTGCGCCGTGAGCTGGCCCGCCTGCTCACCCTGCGCCCGCGCACCGTTGTCTTCGTGACCCACGACATTGAGGAGGCCGCCCAGCTTGCCGACTGCGTCCTGGTCCTGACCGAGCGCCCCGCGCGAATCCGAACCGAGCTTTGGCTGACGACCCCGCGCCCGCGCGACCTGACCCAGCCCGACGTTGTCCAGGCGATGGAGCGGATCATCCACGACCTGGGGCTGGACGAGCCAGAGTAACATTTGCCCTGGTTTAGCGCTGATGCCTAACCGCACCCGGCCTTGAAAGGCCGGGCTATTCCCGGCTTCGCCGGACAAAGCCCCTCCGGGGCTGAAGATTAGCTGTCGGCATCCTGTCCTCAGCCCCGGAGGGGCTTCGTGCTTTTTTAGCCCGGTCATTTATGACCGGGTGAAGATTAAAAGGAGTAACCTCTATGTCCTCATCACTCAAAATCGGCCTCGGCGTCGTCGCCGCCATCGCCCTGCTCACCCTGCTGCGCTTCCAGCCCTGGCACCACGCCCAGGGCTCGGCGGACAATACGATCCACACCGGCCCCAATGCCGCCGCCAAGCAGGAGCTGACGGTCGGCTTCCTGCCCGTGACCTGCCACCTGACCTGCCCCGTCACTGACTACGCCTCGCACCAGAGCGGGAGCGGCACCAACTTCAATTCCCAGCGCTTCACCGACTTCCCCACCGTCGCCGCCGCCGTCAAGGCCAAAAAGATCGAGGCCACGTTCATGATCGTCCCGCTCGCCATGAAGCTGCGCGAGCAGGGCGTTCCCGTTAAGATCTGCTACCTGGGGCACCGCGACGGGTCGGAGATCGTTGTCGCCGCGAATGACCCCGCGAAAAGCCTGCGCGACCTCAAGGGCAAGACGCTTGCCATCCCCAGCCCGTACAGCAACCAGAACCTCGTCCTGCACGAGTTAATGCACAAGCAAGGCTTGGCCGACACCGACATCAATGTTCGCGTCCTGCCGCCGCCGGAGATGCCGACTGCGCTCGCCAGCCACGCCATTGACGGCTACTTCGTCGGTGAGCCGTTCTGCGGCAAAGCCGAGATGGACGGCACGGGCCGCGTCCTCTACTACGCCAAGGATGTCTGGCCGCACTTTGTCTCCTGCGCCCTCGTCGTCCACGAGGATTTAATCAAAGAGCACCCCGACCAGGTGCGCGACCTGGTCAGCGGCATCGCCCGCTCCGGCGCATGGGCGGACGGCCACCGGCTGGAGGCCGCGAGGATCGCCGCCCCCATGTACCGCCAGGACCAGAAGCTGCTGGAATACGTCCTGACCACGCCCAAAGACCGGGTGAGCTATTCCATGCTGACGCCCACCGACGAGGACTTGCAGAAGATTGCCGACGCCGCCCTGGCGCAGAAGGTCTTGCAGAAGCCTTGCCAGGTCTCCGACCTGGTGGACCGCCATTTCATCCCGAAGGACATCCAGGCCGCCGACATCAAAGTGGCGGTCAAGTAGGCGGCTTCTGTGGCGGTGTGCCGGGGCTATGGAAAGCCCCGGCAGCCCACGCCCTCACGGGCGAAGACAGAGACTTCCTCCCCGTCCGAAGGACGTTTCTTTGCCGGGGCTTTTCACAGCCCCGGTAAATGGTATACTGGTCCTGCCCCGATTCACGAGCCGGGGCAGGACCGTCACCATGAACATCCAGAAAGCCACCCAGGCTTACGAAGCCTGGCTTGCCGAGCGCACGACCCTCGTTCCCGCCGACCTTGCCTTCAAGCACACGCAGATGGCGGCGGGCGCTTTCCCCTTTTTGCGCTCCACCTTCTACCGCTGGGCGCAGGTGTTCCCCAAGACCTGTCCCGGCCTCCTCAACGCGCCGACCCTGCTCGCCGTGGGCGATCTGCACATCGAGAACTTCGGGACGTGGCGTGACGCCGAAGGGCGGCTGGTCTGGGGCGTCAACGACTTCGACGAGGCGCACGAGATGCCGTACACCATTGACCTCGTCCGGCTCGCCGCCTCTGCCCACCTCGCCGACGGCCTGCGCTGCCGGGCCGAAGCCGCGTCGGGCGCCATCCTGGACGGTTACCAGGCCGGCCTGAAGGCAGGGGGCAGACCGTTTGTGCTGGCCGAAGACCATGCCTGGCTCCGAAACGCCGCCGTGCAGAACCTGGGCGATCCCGTGCAGTTCTGGAAAAAGATGGATGCCCTGCCCGCCATCGTCAGCAGCCTCCCGGCCAGCGCCCGCGAGGGCCTGGAGCACCTGCTGCCCCGGCCCCATCCGCCGTACCGTGTCGCCCACCGCCGCGCGGGGCTGGGCAGCCTGGGACATATGCGCTTCGTCGGGCTGGCCGAGTGGGCCGGCGGCCACATCGCCCGCGAGGCCAAAGCCCTCGTCCCCTCCGCCTGGCTCTGGGCCGAGAATCACCAGGGGCCGCTCGAAATCCTCTACCAAGCCCTCCTCACCCACGCCGTCCGCTGCCGCGATCCGTTCGTCGAGCTGCGCGGCCAGTGGATCCTGCGCCGCCTGGCCCCCGACTGCACCCGCGTCCCGCTGGAAGGGCTGGGCACGGAGCAGGACGAGCTGCGCCTGCTCCGCGCGATGGGGTGGGAGACCGCCAACATCCACCTCGGCAGCCCGGACGTCATCAAAGCCATCCAAAAGGACCTGAAAAGCCGCCCCGCCGACTGGCTCCAGGCCGCCGCCGAGGCCATGTCCGAGGCGACGGAGCGCGACTGGAAAGAGTGGAAGAAGTCGGCTTCTTCCTGATCAAGCGTGGGGGTGATGTCGGGGGTGTTCCAAAGCAACCTGAGTGTCAGCGAGTTCGTCCTGGCGGAACAGGAAAGAGCCATCCCGATCCGGCAGGTAATGGGCAATAGCGTTTACAAGATCGGCTATCAGTTGGCCGGCATCCAGCTCCCGACGGGCGAGATCAAAGGATTGATGCGTCCCCTGCGGGACGTTTACATTCATGCCGTTTTCCGTATTCAGCAAGAGGCGCAGCAGCTTGGCGCACACGCCGTCATCGGGGTGCGGCTGGAGGAAAAACGCAAATACGCCCCGCTTTGGACGCCAAAGAACGTCATCCAAGTCAAGGCGACCGGGACGGCTGTTGCCCTGGTCGGGGAAGATGTCCCCGAAAAGCCTGCCTTATCCGGTCTGTCGGGGCAGGAGTTTTATGCGCTGCGGCGTACCGGCTATGCCCCTGTCGGCTTGGTCTTCGGCCAGAGCGTTTACTATCAACTTACGCAATGGTCTTCGGTGTCTCCTACTCCGCCGGGAGCCAGCGCGCTGAATTGGGGCCGCGTCAACCTCAACACGGAGCGAGCAGATTACACGCAGGCGGTGGCGGAGGCGCGTCATCTGGCGATGAAGCGGCTGGAGACAGAGGCAAACTACCTGGGAGCGGAAGGCGTCGTCGGCATTTCCGTGAAGACGCGGCGGGCGCTGATGGGGAACAACTTGCTCGTCGAGTTCATGGCTTTGGGCACGGCCATCGTCTCGCATGGGCCGCTCCGTTGTGCGGCGGGTCACTCGGTGTCATTGGCGGAGTGAAGCATCGAAAACGCCCGCCGGAGCAGAGTGCTTCGGCGGGCGTTTCTCCTCAGACTCCCGCTATTCCCCCACCGATACCCCGATCTTGCGCTGGATGTCTTCCAGCACCGTCATACCCTGGCGGACTTTTTCCAGGCCGTCCCCGATCATCGGGATCATGCCGTTCTCGATGGCCGCCTCGCGGATGACGTGTGTTTCCGCCGATTCCATCGTCAGTCGGTGGATGCGGGTGTTGGCGACCAGGACCTCATGCACGGCGACCCGGCCCCGCGTCCCGTGCCCGTCGCACTTGGCGCAGCCCGGCCCCTCGAACAGCACCATGCCCGGTACGTTCCCGCCGCCCAGCGCGCGGAACATGGCGAGCTGGTCGTTGTCCGGGAAAAACTCGCGCTTGCAGTGCGGGCAGAGTCGCCGGACCAGCCGCTGGGCGACCACGCCGGCCACGGTCGAGGCGATCAGGAAGGGTGGGACGCCCATGTCCAGCAGGCGGCTGACCGCGCCCGCCGCCTCGTTGCAGTGCAGCGTGGACAGGACCAGGTGCCCGGTCAGGGCGGCCCGGAAGGCGATCTCCGCCGTTTCGGCGTCGCGGATCTCGCCGACCAGGACGACATCCGGGTCCTGGCGCAGAATGGCCCGGAGCTGGCGGGCGAAGGTCAGGCCCGCCCGCTCGTTGACGTTGGACTGGCTGATGCCTTCCAGCTCGTACTCCACCGGGTCCTCGCACGTCATGATGTTCGTGCTCGGCGACCGCAGGGCGTTCAGGGCGGCGTACAGCGTGGTCGTCTTGCCCGACCCCGTGGGACCCGTCACCAGAATGATGCCGTGGGGCTTGCGGATCAGCGAATTAAAACTGAGCAGGTTATGCGGCGAGAAGCCCAGCTTGTCCAGCCCCATGCTGGCCGTGCTGCGGTCCAGAATCCGCATGACCACGCGCTCGCCGTACTGCGTCGGCAGGGTCGAGACGCGCAGGTCAATGTTCTTGCCCTCGACGCGCAGGGCGATGCGGCCGTCGAGCGGCAGGCGGCGCTCGGCGATGTCCATCTCGCCCAGAATCTTGATGCGCGAGACGGTCGCCGCGTGCAGGTTGCGCGGCACGGTCTTGATGGTCTGCAATTGGCCGTCAATGCGGTAGCGGATCAGAAAATCTTTTTTGCGTGGCTCGATGTGGATGTCCGACGTCCGCCGCCGGACGGCTTCGGAGAAGAGCGTGTTAACGAAGCGGATGACTGGGGCCTGCTCGCCCTGGCGCACCGTGTCGCCCAGGTCCAGTTCCTCCTCGTCCGGCACGATCAAGTCCAGCGAGTCCAGGCTCGCCAGCTCGATGGTCTCGGACATGGCCTCGGAGTGGGCGTCGTTCTGCGAGGACTGGTAGGCGCGCTCCAGAGCGCCTTGCAGGCCGCTCTCGCTCGCCAGCAGCGGCTCGACCCGGCGCCGCGTCTCGCGCTGCACATGGTCAATCGCCTCGACGTCCCACGGGTCCACCATCGCCAGGCTGATCCGGGCGTGGCCGTTCAGGGGGGCGTCCTCCACGGACAGGGGCAGCAGCAGGTAACGCTGGGCGATCTCGACGGGGACGAGGGCGACGGCGAACGGGTCGGGCGCTTGGAGCGTCAGGTCCACATAGCCGACCTCCATCTGGACGGCGCGCGCCTCGGTCACCTGCTCTTCGGTGGCCCAGCCGTTGCCCACTAGGACAGACCCTAGACGCTGGCCCGTGGAGGACTGCACTTCCAGGGCGTGCCGGATCTGCTCGGCCGTGATGATGCCGTGCTCGACGAGGATGTCGCCCAGACGGGGTGTGGCGGTGCGCGGTGCGTTCAGTGTCTGCATAGGTCGTAACTGCTTTTTCCTGCCGTTGTCCTTACAAATGCGCCGCCGTGACTGCCGGCGAAACGCGGCCATTGGCGGTGACGGTGATCGTCCCCTGCGTGTCTGTCTGCCAGACCGCCGCTCCTGCCGCCTGCAAGCGATGCAGCGTCGCCTGCGTGGGCGCACTGCCCGGCCCGCAGGAGATCACCGCAATGGCCGGGGTCGCCCGCCGCAGCATCTCCGGCGCGGGCGAACCTTCGGCGCGGGCGGCGATCTGCAAGATCATGTCTGTGCAGGCCCCGGTGCATTCGATCTGCCGCCCCGCCTGGCTGATCAGGTCGCGCTCGGACTCGGCCGTTGCCGCCGCCTCGAACAGAAAAGCCGTCCCGCCGTAGTTGATCCGGCAGACGAGCGGGTCGCGCCGCGATGCCGGACCCGAGCCGGGCGGCCAGATGGCGGAAACGAACAGCATCTGCCCGACCTGGATCGCGTCGCCCCCGTTCGCCGTACTGGACGGGATGTGCGGGATGTGCCGCCGGATCGCTTCCAGCGCGTCCCGCCGCGCTTCTCCGGTGTCGGCGACGGGGTTGTCCCAGACCTGCGAGACGCCGATCCCGCTTTCCAGCAGGGCGGGGACGCCGCCGATGCTGGCCTCATCCGGCGACGTTAGGATCAACAGATCAATCGTGCGGACGTTCCGCCGCCGCAGCGCGTCCACGACGGACGGCCCGGCCTGAGCGCTCCCCGCATCCAGCAGGATCGTCCGGCCTTCGGGCGAGCGAACCAGGGTGCAGTCGCCGTCCCCCACGTCCAGAAACGTTACGACCAGGCGCGGCCGGTCGCGGCGCGGATGGCTGCGCCGCCAGGCCGTGCCGAGCAGTGTCCCGATCAGAGTCAGCGCGATCAAGAGCAGGGCGACGCTGCCGCGCCACAAAGCGGTCGGCTTCATCGGTCCGGCTCCTTCCGCCCGCAAAGCGGCCTGGTTCTCGACTCTAGTATCGGCATTTTTCCGGTGTTTTGCAGGGCCTTTTGTACATGTCCCAGCCTCCCGTGCCTATTATAGCATAGCCGCGCTGCTTGTGACTTTTTTCACGAATGAAGCCTCCATGCCTTGATTCGCCCTTTCACAATACGGTATAATGTCCCCATGACGGGCGTACTTGAGCTGCGCGGGATCACGATGGACTATGGGCGGCGCACCTTGTTCTCTGCTGTGCAGGCCGACGTGCCGGCGGGCCGGTGCTTGGTCATCACGGGGGCGAACGGCGCGGGCAAGAGCACCCTGCTCAAGATCATCGCGGGCCTGCTGCGGCCCGAATCCGGCACCGTAACCTTTGAGGGTGCGCGGGGCTACGCCGCCCCCGACGTGCAGCTCTACGGCGAACTGACCGGGCTGGAAAATCTGGCCTTCTTCGCCCGCCTGCGCGGCGTCTCCGACGTGCCGAATGAGTCGCTGCTGGGCGAAGTCGGGCTGGCGCGCGCGCGGGGACGCGACCTGGTTTCCGCCTACTCTTCCGGGATGCGCCAGCGGCTTAAATTAGCTGTCTCGCGGGTTGGCGATCCGCCGCTCCTGCTCTGGGACGAGCCGACCGCGACATTGGACGAGGCGGGGAAAGCGCGGGCGGACGATATCCTGGCCCGGCACCGCGCGGGCGGCGGGCTGGCCGTGGTCGCTACGAACGACTCCGCCGAGGCAGAGCGCTGGGGCGACCTGCGGCTGACGATTGGGCATTAATTCTCGTATTGCTAACCACTGGATCACCTGCGTCTGGGCCGTCTTCCGCAAGGACCTCCAGGTCGAGCTGCGGACGCGCTACGCGCTGGGGGCCGTCCTGCTGTTCGCGGTCACGACGCTGATTGCCGTTTCCGCCGCGCTCAGTTCGACGACTGTCCACTCCGAAGTCAAGGCGGCCCTGCTGTGGATCGTGCTTCTGTTCGCCGCCCTTTCGGGTCTGGCCCGCGTCCTCGTGCGCGAGGAGGAAGCGGGGACCGCGCCGCTTCTGCGTCTCCTCGCCCCGGCGACGGCCGTTTACGCCGGCAAGTGGCTGTTCAACATCGCGCTGGTCTTCGCTGTGGAGATCGTCAGCGTGCCGCTGTTTTTAGTCGTCCTGCCGATCAAAGACACGAACTATGGCCTGCTGTTCGGTGTTTTAACTTTAGGCGGCGCCGGCCTGGCAGGCGCTTCAACCTTTGTTGCTGCGCTGATCGCGCAGGCATCATCGGGCAAGAGCGCGCTGTTCTTCATCGTCGCCTTCCCAATCCTGCTGCCCTTGCTGCTCATCGCCGTACAGGGAACAGTCGGCGCATTCGATACGGTGGCGACTCATCAGGCCCACTCGCGCGCCGACCTGGGGATGCTGGCGATCTATGGTTTGGTGATGACGACGGCGTCGTTTCTGCTCTTCGAGTACATCTGGCATGACTAACACTTTAAACTTGGGCAAGATCGGGCTTCTCCTTTTAGTCTGTGCCGCCACCGTCGGCGGCTTCCTGTGGCTGCCTCCCGTGACAACGTTCGTCAGCCCGGAACTCGCCCGGATCGCGGTTTTTCACATTCCCTGCTCCATCGTCGGCTCGGTGGCGACCGCTGTCGGCGTCTGGTTTGCCCTCCGTTACCTGCGGTTCCGAGACCTACGCGACGACATCAAATCTTCCGTTTCGCTGTCGCTTGCTCTTTTGCTTTGGTGCCTCACGACCGTCACCGGGGCCGTTTTCGCCAAAGCCGAGTGGGGCGCGTACTGGAGTTGGGACATCAAGCAGATCAGCATCGTCATGCTTCTTCTTATCTATGTCGCCTACTTTGCCCTGAGGGCTGCGGTGGATGACGCGCGCAAGCGGGCCGCCGTCAGTGCCGCCTACACTCTGTTCGCGCTGGTCGCCGTTCCTTTTCTGACGCTGATCCTGCCGAACTCGACGCCCAACACGCTGCACCCGAAGAACACCGTGTTCAGCGCGGAGTATTGGATTGTACTCGGAGCCTTTTCGCTCGGCCTGACCCTTATTTACGTCTGGGCCTACCGCCTGCACGTCGCGCTGGAGATGATGCAGAGGCGGCTGGACCGGCGCGCGCGCGTTGTTTTGCAAAAACGAACTCCCGCCGCCCCGGTTGTCGTGGAGGCGCGGCGCTAAGATGCAGAGCCTTGTCCCTCTCATGCTGGTCCCGCTGCTGATCTTCATCGGCCTCTGGGCCTACCTGTGGAACCTGGACGGCAAGGTCCGGCGTCTCAAAGACGAGATGCAGCGGCTGGATGGGCCGGAAAACGAAGACGAGTAAAGAATGAAAAACAAAGGGGCCATCATCGGCCTGATTATTATTGTGGCCGCGCTGGCGTTCAGCGCACTGGCCTTCAAGAACAACCTCGTCAACGCCGTGCCGTTCGCTGAGGCGATGAAGGCGACCGACGCGGACGTGCAGATCATGGGCGCTCCTGTGAAGGGGACGATGATCTACGACAACGCCGCCCACGCCCTGCGCTTCGATCTGCGCGACACAGCGGACCGGACCATGCCCGTCGTCTACCAGGGGCCGAAGCCGGAAGACCTGGACTCGGCCATGAGCAAGGCGGTCGCCATCAACGCGCAGGGGACGTATGACCCGAAGCAGCGCGTCTTTGTCGCCGACAACCTGCTGGTAAAGTGCCCATCCAAGTACCAGGGGCAGGGGACAACCGACCGCAGCTACGGGAAGTAGGAACCCCTCCCGGCTCGCTAGGGCTTCGCCACCCTCCCCTGTTAGGGGAGGGCTTTCGGATGAGTTAGAAGCCTTTCCCGCTGGACAAGAGGCGGAGGCCCCGTTCTCTTGATGCCCTTCCCTAACAGGGGAGGGTGGCGAAGCCCTAGCGAGCCGGGAGGGGTTCTCGCCCTTCAGAAACCAAAACACAATGCCGAACTCAGGACTGCCGACATTCGGAACGATCGCCATCTGGACCGCCCTGGCCGCGCTCGTCGCCTCGATGATGTGCTACCTCACCGCCTGCGCCCGGCGTGGAACGGCGGACGGCGGCGCGGCATGGGCGCGCGCGGGCCGCGCCGCGTTCCTGCTGGCCGTGGCGGGCGTCCTCGGTGCGTCGGCGACGCTGGGGACGCTGCTGGTGACGCACCGGTTCGACGTGCAGTACGTCTACGACCACTCGGCGCGGGCGATGTCGCCGCTCTACTACTTCCCCTCGTTCTGGGCCGGGCAGGAAGGCTCGTTCCTGGCGTGGGGCTTTTGGATCGCCGTACTGGGTGTGGTTCTGGCCTGGACTTCAGGCACCGCCGAGCGGCGCGTGATGCCGATTTACGACGCAGTGCTGCTCTTCTTCGTCGTGATGCTGGTGGTCAAGCCGCCGTTCCTGCCGACGACGGACCAGTTCGGCATTCAGGTGACGCCGACGGAAGGGCTGGGGCTGAACCCGCTCCTGGAAAACTACTGGATGGTGATCCATCCGCCGACGCTCCTGCTGGGCTTTGCCGCGCTCACTGTGCCCTTTGCTTTTGCCCTATCTGCGCTGTTTTGGCGCGGCGAATTGTCAACGGTGAACGACGGCTGGCTGCGGCGCGCGCTGCCGTGGGGCCTGTTCAGTTTCGCCATCCTCGGACTCGCCATGATGATGGGCGGCTACTGGGCCTACGAGATGCTAGGGTGGGGCGGCTTCTGGGAGTGGGACCCCGTCGAGAACGGCCCGTTCGTGCCCTGGATGGGCCTGCTGGCGTTCCTCCATGCCGCCCAGGTACAGCGCGTCCGGGGCGGCTTCTCCAAGCCGACCCTGCTCTTCGCCCTGTTGCCGCTGTCGGGCGCCCTGTATGAAACCTTCCTGACCCGGACCGGCGTTTTGAACAATTTCAGTGTCCACTCTTTCTCGACGCTGGGTGGCTTCGCCAACAATGTCGTGCTGGGTGGCCTGCTGCTGGCCGTCTTCGTATCCGTGGGCACACTGTTGTGGCGGGCAAAGGCGATCCCGAAGGGCGAAACGACCACGGAAGACATCCAATCGCGCGAGTTCGGCTTCACGATGGCGGTGGTCGTGCTGACCTTGTGCGGCTTCATCGCCGCCCTGGGCCTGTCCGCGCCGCTGCTGACCGGCCTGGGCGTCAAGCTGCACCTCGCGGACTTCCAGGGGGCGGTGCGCGAGGATTACCACAACAAGGCGCTGTTCCCCATCGCCGTCCTGCTGGCCCTGGGCATGGGCATCGGGCCGCACCTGGCCTGGCGCTCGTGCTCGCAGAGCCTCGACAGCCGAGTGAACGGGCGCGGCGGCACGGACAGCGTCAGGCTGGTCTGGAGTTACGCCCTATCCGTGGTCGCCGCCCTGGGCTTCGTGATAGGCAGCAAGTACCTGGGCACGCCGCTGACCGGCGCAAAGCTGATCCCGCAGCTCCTGCTGTTCACGGCTTCGGTCTTCGCGGTCATCTCCAACCTGCTGCTCCTGCGCCGCCTGTTCCCGTCCAAAGCGGGCGTCCGGGGCGCGTCGCCCTGGACCGTCGGCGGCGTTCTGTCCCACGTCGGAGCCGCCGTCCTGCTGCTCGGCGTCGTCTGCCTTGTCACCTTCGTCCACAAGGAGGCCGACATTCTGCTGGTCCAGAACCGGCCGGCTCCCGTACTAAACGGGGCGTATACGGCCATCTATCGGGGGATGACCGGCAACCCCGAGACGGACCGGGACAATGCTTTGCTCGTGGATGTCGCCTCGACAGACGGCAAGGAGCGGTTCAAGGCGCGTATGCCGTTCGCCCTGCGCGCCGGCGAAGGCGGTGGGCAGAAGATGGTTTTCGCCCACCCTGCCATTCTGCACCACGGGGCGAGTGACCTCTACCTGAACATGAGCAACAACACGAGTCTGGAGGAGTTTTACAAAAAGCCTGTCTACCAGCCCAAATTGAACCTGGGCGCCGTCAAGAAGATCAACATCGGCGATGACGCCCTGCACCCGAAGGTCTACACCATCGAGTTCATGCACTTCGACAACCCGATGGGCGCCCTCGTCCGGGCGACTGGCCAGATACCCGACGTGCAGACCGTGTCCGCCGTCCTGCGCGTGACGTATCAGGGCGTGACGACTCTGGTCAAGCCGCAGTTCATCCAATACCGGGACGGTTCCAATCCAAAATCGCCTGATGTCAAACTGCCCGGCGGTGCGCTCATCAGCTTCGCGGGCATGAACGCGGGCAGCGCGGACCAGGCGAATCCCGGCACAGGCGCGATGAACGAGTCGGCCTCGCTGGCCTTGCGTCAGGACAGCGGCCCGCCCGCCCAGGCGTTTTACCTGGAAGTGACGACGCGCCCCATGATCAACCTGGTTTGGGTCGGGACCTTACTGCTGGTCTTCGGCGGCCTGGTTTCGATGCGCCGCCGCATCCTGGAGAACCGCCTGGTCCCGATCCCAGACCTGGCCCCCCCCGCCCCCAATGCTGGGGGAGCCAGAAAGGCCGCTCGCTCTTCTCCTACTCCCCCAGGATTGGGGGCCGGGGGGCGGTCACGGCGGCGCTCCAAGCCCGCGCCCTCGCTGTACGTCGGCAAGGGCGGGAGACACTGACGTTCCATGCGCCTGCGCCAATTACTCAAAAGTAAAATTCATCGAGCTACCGTCACCGAGGCCGATGTCAACTACATCGGCTCCATTACCGTTGACCAGGACCTGCTGGAACGGGTGGACCTGTGGCCCGGCGAGCTGGTCCACGTCTGGAACGTCACCAACGGCGAGCGGTTTGAGACCTACGCGCTGGCCGGCGAGCCGGGCGGCGGCATGATCCGCATCAACGGAGCGGGCGCGCACAAAGCCCGTCCCGGCGACCTCCTCATCATCGCCGCCTTTGCGCTCACCGACGAGCCGGTCTCGCCCAAAGTCATTTTGGTAGACGAGCAAAACCGCTACCTGCGGGATTTATAGAGACCTATCATGTTTGAAGTCCGTGTTGAAAAAACCATCGCCTGCGCCCACCGCCTGTTCGATTACAACGGTCCCTGCGAAAGCCTGCACGGCCACAACTATCGGATCGAGGCCGCCTATGTCGGCGCCGAACTGGACCGCTTCGGGATGCTCGTAGACTTCACTGACATCAAGAAGGCGTTCCACGCCGTCCTGGACACGCTCGACCACACCTACCTCAACGACCTCCCCGCCTTCCGCGACCTGTCCCCCTCAGCGGAGAACATCGCCCGGCACGTCTTCTTGGAATTGAAGCGCACCCTATTCGACCGTGCCTCCCTCAGCCACGTCTCCGTTTGGGAAACGCCGACGCAGGTGGCTGTGTATCGGGAACGATGACAGGCCGAATGGGGGCAATCAGTGAATTCATTCACTCGTCGCCTTTGACTGCAATCCGCCTTTTGCTTTTCCTGGCGCTCCTGCTGACTGGCGGCATGGACGCGCAGGCTCAAATACTGTCCGTTCCCGCGCCCGCTTCCCATCCCCTTCTACTCACCCCGCCCGCCTCGGCCTTCGTCCTGTTCAACGACCGTGTTCTGTTCCAGGTTTATACTTTCGGCGACCAGTCGGCGCAGGACCGCGCGGACCTGGCGAACCTGCGGCTGGCCGAGGCCTTGCGGAACATCGCCGCGAACGAGGCGTCGGCCCAGCCGCCGCAGGTAACGGTCGGATCGCGCGATAGGCAGACGGTCCTTTTGCTGGATGGGAAGATGCTGCTGACCGTGACTGAGGCAGACGCCGACCATGCAAGCCAGCCCGCCGAGTCACTCGCGCAAGCCTGGGCGGCCACGCTCAACCGCTCCTTCCGTCAGGCGCTGCGCGAGCGACAACCGGCCTACCTGCGCTGGGCCTGGAAGCGCGCGGCTTTGCTGCTCCTTATTGGGGTGATCCTGTATGGGCTGGCCCGGTTTCTCGCGGTGCGCCTGGGGCACCGGATCGGGATGCCGTTCCAGGTGCTGCTCGGCGGCCTGCTCCTGTCCCGCGTCCTGGACCTATTTCCCCAGACCCGGCCCGTCAACCTGCTGCTGCTGGCGGGGGCGGGGCGCCCGCTGACCTTGTGCCTCCTGGTGGGGCTGACGGCTGCCGTGCTGGCGCGTGTTTGGGGAATCACCCTTCGGCGACTGTTCCCGCCCATCCCCGAAGACCTGTCCCCGCAGGAGCGCACGGAGCGGACGTTCCAGCGCCGCGTGACGCTGGCCCGCGTGGCCGAGGTGGCGGGCGCAGCCATGATCTGGCTGGTGGGCCTCCTGACACTGACGACCTGGCTCGGTGTCAACCTATCGCCCCTTCTGACCTCAGCGGGGCTGATCACGGTCGCCCTGGGCTTCGTCGCCCAGGACGCGCTTCGGGATTTTGTCGCCAGCCTTTACATCCTGGCTGACGACCGCTTCGGCGTCGGCGACACAATCCAGGTCGGCGCCTATGAGGGCCGGGTCGAGCGCCTGAACCTGCGGGCGACCCAGATCCGCGACATGTCGGGCCGCCTGATCACGATCTCCAACCGGGGCATCGCCGAGGTCGCCAACCTGACCGCCCGCTGGGCGCAGGTGGATTTCAAGATCGGCGTGTCCTACTATGACGATGCGGACAAGGCGGGCGCCCTGCTGCTGGAGACGGCCCAGGCGCTGGCGGGGGAGTGGCCGGATCGGGTGCTGGCCCCGCCGGAACTGCTGGGGGTGGACTCGTTCACCGATGTCAGCGTCATGCTCCGGCTGACTCTGCGGACCCCGCCCGGCGACCAGTGGACTGTCGCGCGCGAGCTGCGCCGCCGCGTCAAGCACGCCTTTGACTCCGCCGGCATCGCTGTCCTCAACACCCTCTACGCGCCGCCCGCCGCCCCGCCGCACGGGTCTATAGACGCCCTCGGCGAGTGACAAGGACGATGACGGGACGCTCGGAGACCGCCAGCGTCGCACGGTTTCCTGTCAGGAGCAGGGGAGATGCCGCCCCGCGGGGCTTCCCCTTGTCCAGCGTAACCAGCGTTGCCCCAGCCGTCTTGGCGCCGACCACGAGTGAGAACCGAGCGAGTGTCGAGCCGTCACTGGTCGGCTGCCAGACGACATACGCCCCGCTCCTCCCCGACGCGCTCTGAAATCGGTAAATCTTCACCGCTGCGTTCCCCGACGGCTGCTCACTCGCGAAGCGCATCCCGGCCAGCCGGTCGCGCAGGGTGTGGACGTAGTACCAGGACGCTTTCGGCTCCCATTTGCCCTTCTCCGTCACCAGCCCGCTGCTGGAGAACTGCGTCGCGTCCGCCGCGTTGACGTCGCGCAGCATGAACATCGCCGCCCGGTCCACGCCCGCCGCTGCCAGGGCCAGGTAGGAGCGCACCAGCCACTGCCCCTGCACTTCTTCGGGCGAATAGGCGCCGATGGCCGGCGCGCGCTGAGGTGAACTTAGGTTAAGGTCGTAGCCGAACTCCGTCACCCAGACTTCTTTCCCCGGCAGGCTGCGGCGGCAGTAATCTACCAGGGCGGCTGCCTTGCCCCGCAGGCCGTCCGCTTCGGGGCTGATTCCGACCTGTCCCTTCTGCTGCTCGCCCCCGCTGTTGCTGTAATGGTGGAAGTTCAGGACATCGCACGGGAAGCTGCCGCCCCGGTACACATCGGCCCATGCCTTCATCGTGCGGATGTAATCCAGGTTCAAGCCCGCCAGCCCGCCCATAACCAGTTTCGCCCCCGCGTCGGCGTTCTTGACGCCGAACGTCTGCCCCATCCGGCCCTGGTCTCCGTCGTAGTCGGCGCTGCACATCGCCGCGAACTCTTCGGGCTGGAAATATGCCTCCCGTCCGCCCCACCAGCCGTCTTCCTCGTTCCAGTTCTCGTAGAAGCGCAGCAGCCCCAGCCCTGACCGGCGCGGCTGGTCCGGGGCCAGCTTCAGCCTGCCGTCGGCAACATGGGTATGGCCATACCGCGCCGCGTACTGGAACAGATGGTCGGCGTGGGCGGCATAGGAGGCCGGCGCGTTCGCGGCCTGCCCCGCCGCCACGGGCTTGTCGCTCGGCTTGCCTCCGCCCGATCCGTGCAGCCAGGCCGCGCCGCCCTGAATGGCGGGGCAGGCTGTAATGCCTGCCGCTTTCAGGCGACCGTAATAGGCGTCGAAGTCCCACGCGCCGCCCGCGCCGTAGGAGGGGTTCCACTTGTTCTGATTGCGCGGGTAGCCGGGGTACGTTTTGCCGTCCCCCTCGTCCCAGTCCCAATTGTGGTACTCGCGGACGAACCCACCGACCGTCATTTTGTCCAGCGGATCGTCAATGAACGCATTGACGCCGATCAACTGGTCCATCGTGGGCAAGGGATGCAGGGAAGGGGGCGACACGGCATCGGGCAGTCCGACCGGGGTCCCATAGACTACGACCTCCGGCGCCTTCGTCCCCGCGTCCGCAAGCGTGACCTCCAGGTAGCGGGTCGTGACACTGACCGGGTGCGCGTTCCAGACGTTGTAGTGGCTCAAATCGTCCGTCAGCAGCGGCGTCCATCGGAACGGCCTGCCCGCCGAGATCGTGACGCGGCTTGACCCCTCCCCGTCGTAAAGATACACGTCCGAAAGCCGGTACGCCCGCCCCAGGTCCAGAAAAGCCCGCGCCGGATAGTGCCAGGCCGTCCACTCCGGGAACCAGATCGTCTTCGGCGCCCTGCCATGCCCCCCTCTGGGATCGCCCGCCAGCGCCTGCTCGTCCACCAGTTTGCCCGCCTCCCCAAACCCCGTCTCGTTGACCACCATCGCCGGAGAAAGGGGGATTTTCTGGGGCCTGTCCACGGTCGGCGCGCAGAGAGCAACCTTCCCAATAAGAAGCAGCGAACAGAGGCCGAGGGTGAAAAGTATTGACTTCATTAATGACATAACTTCCGCGCCCGCCTCTCAATGTCCTGCCGCCTTCGGGGTATAATCAGCAGGTATGCCGAAGATATACCGAGTGATGAAGAAGGATGGAGCCAAACCGCTGTTAGGAGCAAGCGCAACTGCGCTCGGTGTTCGCGCTCCAGGTGACATCGTTCCTGATGCACAAGGACAAGTCATACCGGGCACAAGTGGAATGTCGGTTTCGCCGACTTTGGCCGCTTTGCCTGACCAGTTCATTCCTATGCGGCTGCGCCCTCTGGTTCCTAGCGCTTACGGCAGAAACACGCTTCATGTTTGGAGCCACGGGGAAGGCTCGTTCGCTGCGGAGTCTGTTGCTCCGGGGCTTCAACTGCGGCCAGACCCAAGAGATGCGAGGCATGGTTTTGTTGAGCCGGATTCCATCGTGAGCCTTGAAGAGTACCGGGATGCGATCTCCGCGACTCAGGATAATTGGACAATAGATGAAAGTTAAATCGCAATGAATCATGAATTTGCAGACAATCCTAAGTATGTGCAGTGTGAAGTGCTCCTCAAAGAAGTTCATCGTCTGATCAGTGAGGGCAAAGGCGATACGGATGAAGCCGACTTCATTCGTGACAGCATGGAGGAGCCGGAGCAGGGAATTACTCCCGTCGAAGGAGCACGGCTGCGTGGACTATCAGCAGACCTATACATGCTCCAAGACGACGATATCTACGAGTCGTATGGGGGCACTCAGGAGGATCTCCGCGCGGCTCTAAGCGAGGCGCTAAGACGCCTCGACTATGAGACCATCCTTTCACTCCTACGCAAAGGAACTCCGTTTCTAGTACCAGCTCAAGTCGCCGCCCTGCGTGGGCGCTGTTATGCCACGTTGGGGCATCTGGAAACCGGACTGCTGTTCATGCGCTACGCGGCGGAGCACGAGCCGGAGCAGGCCGCGCACCGCCTCTACGTCCTGATGCTCCTCATGCGGCTCAACCGCAGCCAGGAGGTGCTTTCCGAGTTGGTGCAGATCAACCGCACCCAGGAAGCGATGCCCGAGGTCGAGCCGTATGTGTGGAGCCTCGCGGAACCATTGCGCGTCGCCGTATAGCATCGCAATCTCCATTGGGCATCCCCGTAGATGTATGGTATAAGCCCTTTGGAGGAACCGATGCACGAACTACAGGCGATGGACCTGGCCCGCCGCTCTATCCTAGTTGCCCTGCAATTATCCCTTCCTATTCTCATCCTGTCCCTGGTGGTCGGCGTCGTCGTCAGTCTGTTCCAGGCGGTGACGCAGATCCAGGAGCAGACGCTGACGTTTGTGCCCAAGATCATCGTCCTCGTCCTGGCCCTGGTCGTGCTGGGGCCGTGGATGCTGCACACCATCGTCGGGTTCACGTCCGGGCTGTTCCTCAGCCTGCCGACGACATTGCGCTAGGCAGGTTTCATGTTCGACCTCGCCGCCTTCTCCGCCGACTCCTTTTGGGCCTTCTTGCAGGTCTTCGTGCGCGTTTCGTCGCTTTTCGTCACCGCGCCCGTCTTCGGCAGCCGCGAAATCCCTACCCAGGTCAAAGCCGGGCTGGCAGCCATTCTCTCCCTGGTGCTGCTGCCGCTCGTTAAGACGACTCTGACGCAGACTGCGCCGGCCACGGTCTACGGCATGGCCGCCATTCTGCTGGGGCAGGCCTTGATCGGGCTGATGATCGGGCTGGTCGTTTCGCTGCTCTTCGTCGCCGTCCGCATCGGGGGCGACTTGATTGACTACCAGATGGGGTTCACGCAGGCGGCGACGTTCAACCCGCAGTTCAACGAGACCGTCTCGCCCATCGCGAGTTTTCAGTACCGCTATGCCCTTGTCCTTTACCTCCTTGCCAACGGCCACTGGCTGTTGCTGGCCGCGCTGGAGCGCTCGTTCGTTGCGCTGCCGGTCGCGCAGCTCTCAGTCACGAAACTGACGGGCACATTTACCGACCTGACATTTGGGATGCTGGTCGCGGGCCTTCAGATCGCCGCGCCGGCGGGAGCCGTGCTGATGGTGACGGACATCGCGTTCGCTTTTTTGAACCGGGCGATGCCCTCGATGCAGGTCTTTTACGTTGGGATGCCGGTCAAGGTGCTGGTCGGATTTGTCGTCGTCATTGCCGTCATCCCGCTGCTGACTTCCGTGGTTTCGGGCCTGGTCGCCGGCTCGCCGCACGAGGTCGCGACGCTGCTGCGGGGGATGCATAGGTAACGCATGGCCGAAGGCGAAGAAAAATCGTTCCCTGCCACCCCCAAGCGGCGGGAGGAGGCCCGCAAGAAGGGCCAGGTCGCCCGCTCCTCGGAATTCGGCGCGGCCTTGACGCTGCTGGCCGTCGTCCTCGCGCTCCACGCCCTGCTGCCCGGTGAGGGGGGCCTGAGCCTGCTGCGCGATCTGCAAGCGACGTTCCGGTTCAGCCCACACGATTCGGCTTTTACCTTCGAGACCGTGCATCAGTGGCACATCCGCGCCCTGGGGTGGGAAGCAAAGGTTCTGGTGCCTGTCCTGCTGCTGGGTGTCGCCATGGGCCTGGTTTCGGGCATCGGGCAGGTGGGCTTTGCCGTCACGCCGGAAGCGCTGGCCCCGCAGTGGAACCGGGTCAACCCTGCGACGGGGCTGAAGCGGCTGTTCTCGACGCGCGGCACGGTCGAGGCGGTCAAGGGCCTGCTCAAGATGGGGCTGGTCGGCGGCGTCTGCTACTCGACCCTGCGCGGCGGCATCGAGTCCGGGGACCTGCTGCGGACCATGCATGAGCCGCTGACCGAGATGATCTCGGTCGTCGGCGGCCTCGTCTGGACGCTGGGCCTGCGGGTCAGTGTCATCCTGATGATTCTGGCCGTCGCGGACTATGCGTACCAGAAGTACGAGTTCGAAAAGTCCCTGAAGATGAGCCTGACGGAGATCAAGCAGGAAGCGAAGCAGTCCGACGGCGACCCGCACATCAAGGCCAAGATCAAGCGGCTCCAGCGCGAGATGTCCAAGCGGCGCATGATGCAGGACGTGCCCAGGGCCGACGTCGTCGTCACCAACCCCACCCACTTCGCCGTCGCCCTCACCTATGAGGGCGGCGGGTCCGCCCCCAAAGTGGTCGCCAAGGGCCAGGACGAGGTCGCCGCCCGTATCCGCGAGATCGCGCGCGAGAACAAAGTCCCCCTGGTTGAGAACAAGCCCCTGGCGCGCACTCTCTATAGCACGGTCGAGATCGGCCGCGAGATCCCCGCCGACTTGTTCGAGGCTGTCGCCCAGGTCCTCGCCTTTGTCTACCGCACTTACGGTCGCCGTCGGAAAGCATAACACGCTTACCTCCTAGCCCCTAATTCTGAGGGAACCGAAACAACCCCCCGCGCAGGCAGGTATTTCCACTCCTCCCCACGAATAGGAAATCATCAGCAAGCGAACGTCATCACGAGGAGAAGAAAGACATGATCAACGGACCGGGCGGTATGCAGTACGCCGTGGCCGAGCGGCAGACGCAGCAGGGTGGGGACTGGTTCTTCTGGATCGCCGGTCTTGCTCTCCTCAACTCCGTGCTTCGCCTGATTCATTCCCCAATCGGCTCTCTTTTTGGTTTGGGGACGACCGATGTGATTGACGACGTGGGGGCGAGTCTGGGCGGGTCCGGCAGAATGGTCTCACTCGGCCTCGATGTGCTTGTGGCGGGCATCTTCGCAATCTTCGGAATTTTCGCGCGCAAAGGCGCAAAGTGGGCATTTATCACGGGTGCGGTCTTCTATATTCTGGATGCCCTCGTTGTGCTGCTGCTCACGCGGCAATACCTAGAAGTCGCCGCACACGCTTACGCCCTGTACCGCATCTTCCAGGGTTTTCAGGGCGCAGGCCAGCTTGCCCTCCTGCGCGCCCAGCAGGCCAGCTCCCCCTATGGCGGCTATGTGCCGCCGCCGTCCACGCCATCGAGCGATGTATGGCCCCCGCCGCCCAGCGCCTGAAACACCCAGCGCCGGAAACCGTGTTATAATAAGAGCAATGGAAATCATCATCTTTGTGGACGGCGCCTCCAAAGGCAACCCCGGCGCGGCGGGCATCGGCGTCCTCGTGACCGACACGGACGGCGCGACATTGGCCGAGATCGGCGAGGGCATCGGGCAGACCACCAACAACGTTGCCGAATACAAGGCTCTCATTCGCGGGCTGGAAGAAGCGCAGACGCGCGGCGCACGGCGCGTCACGGTCCACACCGACAGCCAGCTCATGGCGCGGCAGATGGAGGGGCGCTACAAGATCAACGCCCCACATCTAAAGGCGCTCCAGCAGGAAGCGACCGCGCTGTGCCGGCTGTTCCCCGGCGGCGTCACCCTGACGCACATCCTGCGCGAAGGCAATGCCCGCGCCGACCAACTTGCCAACCAGGGCGCGCGGCTGGCGGCGAAGTAGTCAGGAAACACGCAGGAGCGACCGGCGGGGGCCAAACTGTGTTTGAGGCTCCCACCGCCTCTGTCTGTTCGCTCTCGCCTTGCACCGTGATTCAGTTCTCTCAGTCAGTGCTCCAGGAAGTAGCGGACGTTGGTGACGATGACGTCTCGGCGGTTGAGGAGGGCGAGCTTGAGGAGCGGTCCAGCCTGGTTGTGGAGCAGGTGGTGCCAGAGCTTGCGGGAGACGAGTTCGGGGATGACGATGGTGACGACATCGTCGCCGCGCTCCTTCTGGACGGCGTCAATGTAGCGCAGGAGGGGACCGACGAGGGAGCGGTAAGGGGACTCCATGATGATCAGCGGAATGTCTTGGACATAGGCGTTCCAGTCCCGCTTCATCGCCGCCGTCTTTGCCGGGTCGGTCTCGATGTAGACCGCCCGGACATCGGTGCTGGTCAGGCGCGCGTAGCTCAGGGCCTCCAGGACGCCCCGATGGACGCGCGGCACCAGCACCAGGACCGTGTTGTGCGTCGGCGTCGTCAGGATCGCCCCCTCCGGCGTCAGCTCCTCACGCATCTCGTCGTAGTGCCAGTGAATCCGCAGGAACAGCATCACCATCAGCGGCACCAGCACGATCACCAGCCACGCGCCGTAGTGTGGGTAGAGGTGGCCGAAATGGAAGTGCGGGCTGATGACTTCGCCGTCCGCGAACTTGGAGACCGCAATGATCAGCGTCACCGCGCCGGTCGCCAGCGCCCCCAGCGCGTTGAAAAACAGCGACGCCTGCCAGCCCCGGTCCCGTTCACGGAGCCAGCGGCGGACCATTCCGATCTGGGCGAGGGTGAAACTTGTAAAGACGCCGATGGCGTACAGCGACAGCAGGGCGTCCACGATGCCGTGGAAGATCACGATTAGGCAGATGGCCGCGACCGACAGCAGGATGATGCCGTTGGAGTAGGAGAGCCGGTCGCCGATGTTGGCGAGCTGCCGGGGCAGGAAATTGTCCCGCGCCAGCATGGAGGCGAGCTGCGGGAAACCCGCGAAGGCGGCGTTGGCGGCGATTACCAGAATGACAGCGGTCGAATACTGCACCACATAGAACATGAAGTGCAGCGCGGGCGGCCAGGCCGTGTTCGCCACCTGGCCGACGACGCTCCGGTAGTCGTTCTGAGTCGCGTCCAAATGCGCGTGAATGCCGAACCGGATCGTCAGATAGGTCAGGCCGAGGAACATGATCACGGCCAGGACGCCCATCCAGACCGTCGTCCGGGCGGCGTTTTTATCGCTCGGCTCTTGGAAGAGCGGCGTCGTGTTGGAGATGGCCTCCACGCCGGTTAGGGCTGTACAGCCCTGCGAGAAGCCGCGCAGGAGCAGATATAGGCCAACTGTGGAGACGCCGGCCTTCGCCGCCGCGTAACTGTCTCCCAGGCGCTGCGCTTCCGAAAGGTGCGGGGCGTGAATCGCCAGACCGATCAGCCCCGCCGCGACCGTGGCGAGGATAGAGAAAATAAACAGATAGGCGGGGCCGGCGAATGCCCAGCCGGCCTCGCGGACGCCGCGCAGGTTCAGGACCGCCACGACCAGTACGCCCAGAATGCACATCAGCACGAGATGCTCATGCAGGCTGGGCACGGCCGTGACAATCGCTGCCACGCCCGCCGCCACCGAGGTCGCCACGGTCAGGACGTAGTCCACCAGCAGGGAGGCCGCCGCGACCAGGGAGGGCACGGTTCCCAGGTTGTCGCGCGAGACGGGATACGCCCCGCCGCCCTCCGGGTAAGCGAAGATGACCTGCCGGTAGGACAGCACGACGACGATCAGTAGGGCGCAGATGCCGAACCCGATGGGGAGCGCGAAGTGCAGGTTGCTCGTCAGGATCGCCGAGCCGAGCAGCACGGACAGGATGGCCTCGGTCGCGTAGGCGTTCGACGAGAGGGCGTCGGAGGAGAAGATCGGCAGGGCCAGAAAGACCGGCAGCTTCTGGTGTCCCGCCCCCGAAGTCGGCAGGGCACGCCCGAAGAGGATGCGCCGCAGCCTCCCCAGGGCGCTGTCGTACTTGTGGGGCGGGGGGAGGGGCGCCGGGGCCGCCGGCTGGCGCGGCTTACCGCTCTCAGGCGGCTTCGAGGGTGTTACAGTTGCCATACGGGGTCTTTACAGGGTCTTTCCAGAGAAATTCTTGTGCATCGCTCCGTGGCGTTCGGCCCGAAGGATTGCGACGGGGAATTGTAGCGGATTGCGTGTAAAGAAATGATAAAGATCATCCCGCCCCATATAAAGAAAATATAAAGATTTTTCAGGACTAGGCCAGCAACCACCCGGCAGCCCTTCTAACACCCTGTCCGCCCCGTGCCGCACGACTCGACCCGCTTCCACTGTCAGCGTGACGGGCGCAGCCGACGCTCCAAGCGAGATGGACGCGCCTGCCCAGGCGGCCAGAGTGCCACAGGTTGAAACCCATGGCTTCTCGGCACGGCCTCATTCCTGTGCTTGCGCTGTACGCCGCTCCCGAAACCAATGGCTGACACCGTTGACGAGGGCCACGACGCAACCCAAAAGGAACCACGCCGCCCAAACGATCAGCGCCGCCAGGTTGATTCCGCGAAGAGGCTCCCACCGCCGTCAGTGCTCCAGGAAGTAGCGGACGTTGGTGACGATGACGTCTCGGCGGTTGAGGAGGGCGAGCTTGAGGAGCGGTCCAGCCTGGTTGTGGAGCAGGTGGTGCCAGAGCTTGCGGGAGACGAGTTCGGGGATGACGATGGTGACGACATCGTCGCCGCGCTCCTTCTGGACGGCGTCAATGTAGCGCAGGAGGGGACCGACGAGGGAGCGGTAGGGGGACTCCATGATGATCAGCGGGAGGTCGGGGACGTGCGCGTTCCACGAGTCCTTCATCGCCGCTGTCTTTGCCGGGTCGGTCTCGATGTAGACCGCCCGGACATCGGTGCTGGTCAGGCGCGCGTAGTAGAGCGCCTCGATGATTCCCCGGTGAAGGCGTGAGACCAGGACCAGCACGGTGTTGTGTGTCGGTGCGGCCATCTCCAGCCGGTCCAGCGAAAGCTCGTCGCCGATCTCCGCGTAGTGCCGGCTGATACGCAGGAACAGCATCACCATCAGCGGCACCAGCGCCAGCACGATCCAGACTCCGTAGTGCGGGTGCAGCGGCCCGAAGTGGAAGTAGGGGCTGATCGGGTCGCCGTTGTCGAATTTGGAGACGGCGATGATGACGACCACGACGCCGGTCGCCACGGCGCCCAGGGCATTGAAGAACAGGCTGGTCTGCCACCCCTTTGTACGCAGACGAAGCCAGCGCCGCACCATGCCCGTCTGCGCCAGGGTGAAGCCGATGAAGACGCCGATGGCATACATCGGCAGCAGGGCGTCCACCAGCCCGTGGAAGATGATAATCAGCGCGCTCGCCACGAAGGCCAGGATGACGATGCCGTTGGAGTAGGAAAGCCGGTCGCCGATGTTGGCGAGCTGCCGGGGCAGGAAGCCGTCGCGGGCCATCATGGAGGTGAGCTGCGGGAAGCCCGCGAAGGCAGTGTTGGCCGCCAGCAGCAGCACGATAGCCGTCGAAATCTGGACGACGTAAAAGACCCAGTGCAGGGCATGGGGCCAGGCTCGGTCGGCGACAATGCTGACCACGCTCTGGTAACCGGGCTTGCTGGCGTCCATGACCGGGGTGCCCAGGCCGTCGGCGACATAGGTCAGCCCGGCGAACATCACCACGGCCAAGCCGCTCATGATGTACATCGTCAGAACCGCGTTCTTGTCCGAAGGCTTCTGGAAGATGGGCACCGTGCTGGAGATCGCCTCCATGCCTGTCAGGGCGGCGCAGCCCTGCGAGAACGCCTGCAAGATCAAGATCAGCCCGACCGCCTGCGCCCCCGTCTGCACCCCCTTCAGGGTATTCGCCTGCCCTTCGTGCAGGGCGGCTTGGGCATAAGCCGGGTGTGTCCCCATGGCACAAAGCCCGGCGATCACCGTCGCAATGATCGCCGCGATAAACACATAGGTGGGGATCGCGAACAGCGCCCCAGCTTCGCGCAGGCCGCGCAGGTTCGCCAGCGTCAGGGCCAGGATACTGACCAAGCAGACGGCGACAATGTGGTCTTGCAGCAAGACGCCGGCCGCGTTGCCCGCGAACATGGCGATGAGGGCGGCGACCCCCGCGGCCACGGACACGGCGACCGTCAGCAGGTAGTCCACCATCAGGGAGGCGCCCGCGACCAGGGACGGGACAGGCCCCAGGTTGTCGCGCGAGACGGGATACGCCCCGCCGCCCTCCGGGTAGGCATAAATGACCTGGATGTAGGACAGCGTGACTACGATGAGAAGCGCGCAGATCGCGAAAGCAATAGGCACGGCGTAATGGAACGCCCCCGCGCCCGACTTCGCCAGGATGAGGACGCCCAAGATGGCCTCGGTGGCGTAGGCGTTCGACGAGAGTGCATTGGACGAAAGGATCGGCAGCGCCATGAAGTTCGGCAGCTTCTGCTCGTCTGCCCGCGAGGTCGGCAAGGGCCGCCCGAACAGGATATGCCGCCAGCGCCCCAGCGCGCTGTCGTAACGGTGCGGCGCCGGCAGGGCGTTTGGGTCGGCTGGCTTCGTCTCCGTCGGCTGCGGCGGCTTGCCGCCTTCGGGCGGCGTGGTGGTGGGAGTTGCCATGAGGGTCTCTTTCGCGAGGAGCAGTCTGCCGTCATTGTACCCGTCTGCTGCGGCAAGTCAACAAGCTGTGCTATAATAAGGACAAAAGCATTAATCCCAGGCCATTCCCGCTCTGAACGGCCTAAAGGCACTTTCCATGAACAAGGCTCTTTTTCCTCTCGCCGGGGCGCTGCTGTCCCTGGCTCCTGCGGTCTGGGCGCAGGCGCCCGCCGCCCCCATCAAGGCGGCGGCGCCCGCGATGTTCCCGTTCGTCCTCCCTTGGGACGACGCCGCGCCGGGCACGATTACTGACGTCTCCTTCCTGAATGCCAAGCCCGCCGGCGTCAACGGCCGCATCGTGCCCAAGAACGGCCACTTCGTCGAAAGCAAAACCGGGAAGCGCGTCCGCTTCCTCGGCACCAACTTCGCCGCCAAAGCCGCCTTCCCCTCCCACGCCGACGCCGGGAAGGTGGCCGCCCGCATCGCCAAACTCGGCATCAACCTGGTCCGCCTGCACCACATGGACAACAGCGACTGGGGCGCGGGGCAAAATATCTGGGATTTGTCCTACAAAGACCGCCAGCACATTGACCCCGCCCAACTCGACAAACTGGACTATCTCGTCGCCCAGTTCAAGAAGAACGGCGTCTACGCGAACATCAACCTGCACGTCTCCCGCCAGTTCTCTGAGGCCGACGGCTTCCCCGCCAGCGTCAGCCAGATTTCCTTCGGCTTTGACAAGCGCGTGGATGAGTTTGATCGCCGTATGATCCTCCTCCAGAAGAACTATGCCCATGACCTGCTCACCCACGTCAACCCCTACACCCATCTGTCCTATGCCCAGGACCCCGCCGTCGCCGTGGTGGAGATCAACAACGAGAACTCGCTGGTCGGCGATGGCTGGGCAGGAACCTACGGCACGGACCTGGACACCCTGCCGGAGCCGTTCCGGGGCGAACTGGTCGGCTTCTGGAACGACTGGCTGGCGAAGAAGTACGGTACGGACGCCAAACTCCAGGCCGCCTGGACGGCGGGCCTGACACCGACTGGCCCCGGCTTGCTGAACCCGTTCTCTCCGTGGAGCATCGAGCATCAAGGCATATCGCAAGCAAACATGAAGCTTGCACCTGAAGTAAGCGCCTCTCAGGCCGCTGGGCCAGCGATCCAGGCCACCATCACCCAGACCGACGGAACGGACTGGCACGTCCAGACGCACCAGACCGGGCTGAACCTGACTGACGGCACCACTTACACCGTCTCGTTCCGCGCCAAAGCGGACAAAGCCCGCGCGATGCCCATCGGGGCGGGCCTCGACCAAGCCGACTGGCACAACGTCGGGCTGACCGCAACTGCCGCCCTGACGACCGACTGGAAGACCTTTCGCTACGTCTTCACCGCCCACGACACGGTTCCCAATCACAATCGCATCGCCTTCACGCTGGGCGGGCAGACCGGGACGGTCTGGATTTCGGACCTGCAAATCCACCCCGGCGCTGAGGGCGCGGGGCTTCAATCGGGCCGGTCGCTCCTGACGAAGACCGTGGACATCCCGACCGCCGCGCTGAAAGTCCCGCACGACGACTGGATCGCGTTCCTCGCCGACACCGAGCGCGGCTACGCCGAGGAGATGCGTGCCTACCTCAAGAACGACCTGCACATCCGCGCGAACGTCCTCTGCTCCCAGATTTCCTGGGGCGGGCTGACGGGCCTGAACCGCGAGGCCAGCATGGACTTCGCCGACAACCACGCCTACTGGCAGCACCCGTCCTTCCCGCACAAAGCCTGGGACGCCAACGACTGGGCCATCCCCAACACCCCCATGGTCGCCGACCTCGCGGACGGCAAGGGCGGCACGCTCCAGTCCCTCGCCGAGTACCGCGTGGCGGGCAAGCCCTACAGCGTCAGTGAATACAACCACCCCGCGCCCAACGACTACCGGGCTGAGACCCTGCCGGAACTGGCGACGTTCGCCGCCTTCCAGGACTGGGACATGATCTACCTGTTCGACTACGGCGACTACGGCACGGGGGCGCAGAACGACAAGATCAACGGCTACTTCGGCATCACCAGTGACCCGGCCAAGACCGCCTTCCTGCCCGCCGCCGCCCTGATCTTCCGAGCCGAGGGAGTCCTACCAGCCGGGAACGGCGTCAGTCTGCGTCTCCCATCGCAGGCACTGGAGACCCGCATGGGAGCGTTCTGGGAGGCCGCGCCGCCGGATCAAAATGTTGCTATATTCCAGCGGAGTATCAGTGTCAGCCGCGCCCTCAGCCTCGCGCAAACACAGTCCGCCTGGATGGTACGCGCGTCAGTACGGTCCGCGCCGCGTTCCCTCTCGGTTAGCAAGACTGCCGGCGGGCGCTACCTTGCCACCAGCCCGTCCGCTCAATCCATTGTGGGCTACGTCGGCGGTCAGACCGTGACGCTGGGGCAGAACACGCTGATCTTTCCCGCCTTCGGCAACAACTTCGCCGCCGTGACGCTGACGGCGATGGACCAGAAGCCTATCGCCCAGTCGCGTAAAATGCTCCTAACGCTCGTTGGCAAGGTGGAGAACCAGGACATGGGCTGGAACGCCAGCCGTACTAGCGTCGGAAGCCAGTGGGGGCATGGGCCAACCGTCGCCGAGGGCATTCCGGCCACGGTGACACTGAAAACAAGCGCCGCCCGCCATGTGTGGGCGCTGGACGGGACCGGCAGGCGGGTGGGGGACGTGCCCGCGACGTTCGCGAACGATGCGCTGACGTTCACGGTCGGGCCGCAGTTCAAGACGCTGTGGTACGAGATCGGGGAGTAAAAGCCCCCTAACCCCCAATTCTGGGGGGACAAGAGGGCCGGCACGAGGGCCTGCCCCTACCCGTAACACGGCGCGTAGGGGCTACCCCCTGTGGCTGCCCCCTCCTACTCCCCCAGAATTGGGGGCCGGGGGGTGAGGCCGGGGGTGATCCGGCGGAGGAAACAAAGACGATGCAGGTCGTGGAGATCACGGGGCCGCGCCAGGTGCGCCTGACGGAGCAGCCCGATCCTGAGCCGGTGGGAGACCTGGCGGCCGTGAAGGTCACGGTCGCCCCGATGTGTGCCGAATATAAAGGATACCGGGAAGGCTGGGCCTCCGCCTGCCTCGGCCACGAGGCGGCGGGCGAGGTGGCCGCCGTCGCCCAGCCGGGGCGGGTGCGCGCCGGCGACCGCGTGGTCGTCCTGCCGCAGTATCCGTGCGGCGTCTGCCCGCTCTGCCTCGCCGGGGACTTCATTTTCTGCCAAAACGGCCTGGACATGGCCCGGATCACTGGGGGCGCGGTCGGGACCGCGACCTATGCCCAGCGCCTCCTCAAGCCGGACTGGCTGCTGGCGCCGATCCCCGACGACATTTCCACCGAGCACGCCGCGCTGGCCTGCTGTGGGCTGGGGCCGACCTTCGGCGCGATGGAGCGGCTGGGCGTCATGGCCTTCGACACCGTTCTGATCGCCGGCTTGGGGCCGGTCGGCCTGGGCGGTGTCCTCAACGCCGCCGGGCGCGGTGCGCGCGTCCTCGCCCTCGAAAGCCACCCCTACCGGGCCGCTCTTGCCCTTGAACTCGGCGCCGAAGCCGTCCTGGACCCGCGCGACCCGGACGCCGTGGCGCAGATTCTGGCCCTGACCGGCGGCGTCGGCCCGGACAAAGCCCTGGACTGCTCGGGAGTCGCCGCCGGACAGCGGCTCTTGATAGACGCCGTGCGCCGCCGGGGCCAGATCGCCTTCGTCGGGGAAGGGGGCGAACTGCCGCTGCACGTCAGCGACGACCTGCTCCGCAAGGGGCTGGCCCTGCACGGCTGCTGGCACTACAACCGGGCCGACACGCCCCGCGTCATGCAGGTCATCCGCAAGGCCGGCGCGCTCCTGGACAAGTTCATCACCCACTCCTTCGCCATGCGCGACATCGAGAAGGCGTTCGAGTTGCAGCTCACGGGCGAGTGCGGCAAGGTTGTTTTGAGGCCCTAGCAGTGAAGCCCGTCAAGGCCACGCTCGTCAGGCCCGGTGCCACGCTCAAAATCGTCTTGTAAACGACCGTGTCATACGTTATAATAGGCCATGCTCCCGATGTCCATCACACAGTCGCCGATGGATGACGCGCACAAGCGCGCCCTCGTCGTCGCTTACTACCTGTCACGTTTCGACAAGAAAGGCTATCAAGCTCTGGGCTTCGGGACGTGGAACAGCGCCTATGAAGGCATCGGGGCGAAGGTGGGTGTTCCCCCGGCCACCATCAAGCACATGCGCGACTCGTTCGACCCGTACTGCTCGCCCGTGCGGAAGGGCTGGCATCAGCGCCCGATCCTGCGCTCCCGTGTGCAGGTCATGGAGGCATACGCGGATTTGAGCGGCGACGCCCTCTACGAGATCGTTCAGGACATCCTGGGCGGCAAGGCAGAGGCGATGCAGGTTTACATTGCGCCTATTGCTGCCACGGGCCAAAAGGATGTCGGCATCATGGGTGATAACCTGGCATTCGCCGCCCGGCTTCGCACGGGAGAAGCCGCCGAGGAGTTCTTCCGGGCGCAGTACCCGACCCTGCCTCAGTTCGCTGGCATGGAGCTGGAGGACACGCGCAAACTCGGCACCGGCTTTGACTTCCGCATTCATGGGCCGGGCATGGTCCACGCCGTGGAAGTGAAAGGCGTCGTCGGCAAAACCGGCTCCATCGCGTTCACTGACAAAGAATGGTCGGTCGCACACTATTTGAAAGACGACTACATCCTCGCCCTCGTCCGCTCTTTGGACAGTGCGCCCGCGCTGGAACTGACTGTTGATCCTGCCGCTCATATCCTCGCTACCAAGCGAAGCATCGAAACCGTGTCTGTCTATTGGAGTGCAAAAGTATGAGTTGGAGTAATGAAAATGATGGTGAAGCCGCTCTGTTCCAGAGTAAAATGGAGGAGGACGATACCTGTCAACGCCTCCTGCGGAATGGCAATCTACGCCGCCTGGCAAGGAACGAGCCATATCCTGTGGAGATCAACTCGGAAACTCTGCGGGCGCTTGTCAAGCAGCACAATGGGGCGTTACAACTCCTGCGTGAGATTGTAGAGGCGTACCCAGAAGACACGGCCATGATGGGCCGTGCCCACGCCTTTATGAAAGAGGTGGGCGGTCGTGCGACTGTGGACCTATGAAATCAAGCACGATCTGCCCGGCTGTCTGGAACGCCTGTTGAATGTCATCGGGCGGCCTGACGCGCCGGACGCTGTGCTATAATAACCCATGCCCCTGTTTGAATACACCTGCAACCACTGTCACAAGCGCTACACCGTCCTCGTCGGCATGACGGCGGGCGGCGATTCCAACGTCTGCCCGCACTGCGGCGGCGATCAGGCCACCAAGCGCGTCACCCGCTTCGCGCGTGGGCGCGGCGATGATGACCTGATGGATGACCTGGCCGACCCCAACAAGATCGGCGACATGGACGACCCTAAAGCCATGCGCCGCTGGGCGAAGGAGATGGGCAAGGAGATGGGCGAGGACTTAGGGGAAGATTTCGACGAGTACATGGACGCCGCCGAGAGCGGCGAAATGGAAGACGACGCACCCGCCGGGCTGGATTAACAGAAGAGAGCGGCTTTGTTGCCTAAACTGCCCCCGGCCTTGAAAGGCCGGGCTACCCCGGCTTCGCCGGACAAAGCCCCTCCGGGGCTAAAGCCTGGCATGGTCGGCTTCTCCTCAGCCCCGGAGGGGCTTCGTACTCTGTTTAGCCCGGCCTTTCAAGGCCGGGAAGGTTATGCAATAAGCCGAAGGAACAAGCAGGAATCCTCCCGCCGCGCGGCGTATCTTTTTCCGCCACCCGAAAAGGAGAAACGCTATGCCTCTGCCGTTCAACCGCCGCGCTTTCCTGCCCGCCTGCCTGACGCTGGGAACCCTGCTCTGTGCGCTCCCCCCGCCGCCCGTATTTGCCGATTCACCCGCCGCGCCCGCCGCCGACGCCGCACAGGCGAAGACACTGCTCTTGCAGAACACTGTCCCCGGCGAAATCCTCAAAGCCATGCACTGGGACAAGGCCGGCGGCCTGCCCGAAGGCGTTACGCGGATCAGCGCCCAGCCCGCGACTAATTCCCTGTCTGTCGTCGCCACGCCCGCCGGCCTCGCTAAAGTCAAGCAGATGGTCAAGCTTTTGGACATCGTGCAGCGGCAGGTTCAGATCAAAATGGCGCTGGCCCATGTGACCAATGCCGACCTCAAAGCCTCCGGTGTCGTCCTTGAATCCGCTCCTCTGCCCAGTCTCTTGACCCTGCCGATGCCTGATACGAAGTACGCCGCTGGGAATGGGGTGGCTTTGCTGCTGCAAACGCTGACGAAGCAGGGCGCAGTCACTCAGACCCCGGTCCTCACCACCACCAACACTGTAGCCGCCAGCATTACTCTGTCCACCACATTTCCCTCGCAGGCGGTCGCGTCCGAAACATTTGCCGTCACGCCCCGAGTCAACAGCGACGACTCCGTGACACTGGTACTCCACCCGGTCTTTCAACAGGGCGCGGCGAAACGCGAGATCAAGACCCTCCGCACCGTCCATAATGGGGACACGATGGTCCTTGTCATGCCCCCTTCGACCCCGACTGCGAGCGGCGACAATCTCCTGCTGTTCGTCACGCCGACGATTGTGTCCGGCGGCAGCAATCCGATGCCGAATAAATAGAAATGCAAGGAGGCCAGGGGGCGGGGTTTCCCCGTCCCCTTGTCTCTCCGCCTCTTGTCCTTCCTTACCCAATCCCATGCACCGGGAACACGCGCTCCCGGATGACCTCCACGCCCCGCCGCGCATAAGCCCGCGCGTCCGTGACTGCCGCGTTTAGGTGACGCCGCCGGTACATCTGGTCGAAGACCAATGCCGCCTCTTCCGCACTTGGCCCCGCCGTGTCGTGCAGGCTTGTCACGCCCCATTCCTCCGCGTAAGGCTGGGGCACCGTCTGAGGGAATGACTGGCCGGACAACGCCCCGTAGAGCAGCGTCCAGAGCCGGGCGACCGTCTTCAAGTTGTAGCCGCCGCCGCCCAGTGCCACAACTGGCTTCTCCAGGGCGAGGACCGACTGCGCCAGCCCCAGCCAGCCCCGCGTTGTCAGGCACAGGTGGGCCAATGGGTCCTGGAAATGGGCGTCCGCGCCCACCTGCAAGATGATGTAATCGGGGTCGAAGGCCCGCAGCAGGGGCAGAAACGCCGCCCCGAATGCCTCGGCGGCCACCGCATCCCCGCTGCCGGGCGCGAGCGGCAGGTTCGCGTTATAGCCAAAGCCGGCCCCCGTGCCCATTTCGTCCGCGAACCCCGTGATGCGCGGGAACAGCGTTTCAGGCGTCTCGTGGACCGAGAGCGTCAGCACACGCGGGTCGTCGTAAAAGAGCGCCTGAGTCCCGTCCCCGTGGTGGGCGTCAATGTCCACATACGCGACCCGCGCGGCGCCGCCGTCAAGCCAATAGTGAGCGACCAGGGCGCAGTCGTTGACGGTGCAAAAGCCCGCTGCCCGGTCCCGCTGCGCGTGGTGCAGGCCGCCAGACATGTTAAACGCGGCGTCATAGCCTTTTTGGGAGACAAGCCGGGCGCACTCCAGTGAGCCGCCCGCATACAGCAGGGACGCCTCCCACATGCCGGGAAACGGCGGGGTGTCCGAGCTGCCGAAGCCGAACCGCTTTCGGTCTGGGACAGGGCGGCCTTCGCTGAGTTCCCAGAGCGCGTCAAGATACTCCTGGGAATGGACCCGGAGCAGGTTCGCTTCCGTGGCGGGGGTGGGGGCGACAAGAGTGGAGTCGGGGCTGTTGAAGGCGGCGTAGGCATCCAGCAGGCGGTGCGTCATCAGGAGCCGCTTCTGCTGCAAAGGGTGGGTGTCCGAAAGGTGGTAGCGGACGTAGTCGTCGGTGTAAACGAAGGAGGCGCGGGGCATGGGATGGATATTTCTAGGAACCCGGCTCTGAAGGGCCGGGCTACTCGCAGTGAAAGTGCCTCCGGCACTGAAGACAAGAACACAAGACAAGCTGCCATTGGATCGTCCTCAGTCGCGAAGCGACTTTCACTTAGCGTAGCCCGGCCCTTCAGGGCCGGGTTCATGTCTTACGCATACCCTTTTGCCTTGAGGTTATTGTAGGACAGCGTCACGGCCTCAATCGCCGGACCCTTGCAGACGTCCTGCTCGACAATGAGATATTCCGCGCCGACGTCGGGTGCGGCGGCGACCAGGGCGTCTAGGGGCAGCTTGCCCGTGCCGACCGGGGCGAACGAGTCGTCGGCCGGGTCCATGTCCTTGAGGTGGATCAGCGGGACACGGCCCGAATGCTTGCGAACGAACGCGACGGGGTCGTGGCCGGCTTTGAGCACCCAGTAGGTGTCCACCTCGGCTTTGACCAGGCTGGGGTCGGTGTTCTCCAGCAGGATATCCTCGCCGAGCTGCCCGTTGTCGAGCGGCTTGAACTCGAAGTCGTGGTTGTGATAGGCCAGGGTCAGGCCGCTTGACCGCAGGGTCTCGCCGTACTTGTTCAGGTCGTCGGCGACCTTCTTGTAGTCGTCCGCCGTGCGGCGGCGCTCTTCAGCCAGGTAGGGAACCACGATGTAGCGGTTGCCTAGGGCAAGGTTCTCCTCAATGACTTTGGGCAGGTCAGATTCGAGGGCGTCCAGCCCGATGTGGCTGCCGGCGACGCGCAGGTGGTTGTCGGCCAAAAGGCTGGAGAGTTCCTGAACGGACAGGCTGCCCCGCCCGGCCAGTTCGACGGCGGCATAGCCGATGGCGGCGACCTTGCGGATGGTCCCCGCGAAGTCCTGGGCGGTGTCGTCGCGCAGGGTATACATTTGCAATGCGATGGGTATCTTCGGCATTTCTTTCGTGTCCTTCTTTGGTAAATACTGTGCGGTCAGGTTCGTCTTTGACCGTGCTTATCCCTTCCCTAATTTGCGCGTCCCGAAAACCACCGTCACCCGCCGCGTCGGGTCTCCACCTAATCTGGATAATGTCGCAGCCGCCGTGGGCGAAATCGTGACCGTCCAATGCCTGGTCTCCGGGTCATAGGCCACCGGCCCCACCGCGCCGCCCGACGCCGTGACTTTGGGGGCGGACGGCGCGTAGCCGTGCAGTGTGACAGACGGCTCACCGGGCGCAAACAACACGGTCGCCGTCAGCCGCCCCGGTGCGTCCCGCAGGTCCAGAAGCCGCTGCCGGCCCGTGCCGACAAACTTGCCGCTGTCCCCCAAAAGCGCCACGCCCGAAGCATCGAGGGGAGCGACGACATAGAAAGCGCGGCCTGCCGGCCCCAGCGTGTCTTGAAACGTCCCGCCCACGCCTACTCGCCGGGCAGTTTTGTCGAAGTAGTTGTAAACGTACACTGGGCCGGGAAAGCCGAGCGACGACGGCGAGAACGATACGGCGAGGCTGTCGCCGGACCGGGTGCAGGCGAAGACATAGGTTGTGCGCCCCAAGCAGCCTGTCCCCGCGTCGGTGTAAGTCGCGGCGACAAGGGGCGTGTGCGCCTGCCGCGCGTCGGCTAGGATGCTGGCATCCGTCGGGATCAGGGGCGCATCCGGCTTGACCAGGACGCCGTCGGCGCGCGCCGACCGCAGAATGTTCTCGCGCGACTCGTGCCCGATGCCGTCACCCGTTCCGACCGGGCCGGCCGAGAGCGTGGCGAGCAGCAGGTTGTCGGTTTCGGTGCTCATGAACACGTCCGCCCAGGGCCAGAGGCCCAGAGCATGGGCCAGCAGGGACGTGTACACGAAGTCATTCCACTTGCCGCGCTCGAACCGGTCGCCGCTGGTGCGGATCGTCGTCAGGTTGCCGTACTTCGCCCCTTGCAGGAAGAAGCGCGGCGTCGCCATGCAGTACTGCATCGTCTGCCCGCGCTGACGGGTGGCGCGCGCCATGTTGTCGGCGAAGGCCGCGCCGGGCTGGAGGCTGTGGGCCATCTCGGGCGAGTGCGGGTAGATCTCACTGAGCCAGTCCTGCTCGTAGCAGACCACGTCGCTGCCCGCCAGGTACGCGGCCCGGTCGTCCCACCAGCGCGGGTCGGTCGGCGCGATCCCCGAAATCTTGTAAGCCTTGTGGTACGGGCTGGCCGGGTCAATCCAGCGCGCGTGGACGACCAGGGGCAAACCAAGCTGCTTCTGGAACGCGGCCAGCCCTTGCGGGAATAGTGCCGGTGAGGCCGAATAATCCAAAGTGCCGCCGTAAGCGTTCCAGGTGCCTTCCGGGAGGCGAGCGTTCTTGGGGCCTTCCTCCTTGCCCGCCGGGGATGTGCGGGTCTTCTGATACCACCAGCTATCAAGCTGGAGGTAGCGGATCGGGATGCGCTCCTGCTCGTAACGCCGCCTGAGCGCCAGCAGCGTCCCGGCGTATCCCATTCCCTTGTCGTAATTGTAGTAATAGGTCGCCCCGTTGTCCGTCCAGTACCCGAAATACTTGAGGAGCAGGTCGGCCTGGCTGCCGGGCCGCTGTTTCCCCGTCAGGTCCGTCAGCGCGCGTCCCCACGCCTGCACGGTCTGCCCGATGCCCCCGCCGACGACTAGCAGGCTCCGATGGGTGAAGCCTGCCGGGAGGTTAGACAGTTCGGGGTTCAGGCCGCTGGCGAGGGCAGTCTTGCCGTCGCCGTGCATCTGCGAGACGATGAAATCCGATGCGGCGGACAGGACGGCGGTGTGCGCCTGGTCATCGAACAGGACCCAGGGCGTCGCGTTGTGAGCCAGCCGGAAGGTGTGCGGGCTGAACGCGCTGTCTTCAAAGCTCATCGGGTGCAGGCCCGCCGGGAAGGCCGTGAAGTGCGGGAACTCCGCCGCCAGGTGCGCGGCGGGCCGGCGCGCGGTCAGCGAGAACAGCACGACAGGCTTGTCTGTGTAGCGGCGGATCGCGCCGCCGTAGGGCAACTCCGTCTGCCACCGAAATACGATCTCCGAGTACGCCCCCGTCCGGTCCCGGCCCTGCCTCGTCGTCACACCCGAAAGCCGTGCGCCGACTGTTCCCATGAAGGTCCAAGCCGGGCGGCTGGTGGCGACCTTGTACGCCCCGGTCGCCTCGTCCACGGAGACGGCGATGCCCGACGCGGACGGCGGGAGTGCGGCGGCCCGCGTGTGGGGGGTGATGGTGGTTAGGAGCAGGGCGAGAAGGCCCCCTAACGCGCCCTTTAGGATGGGTAACTTCTTTGTCATCTCTCTTTTCCCTCTTGCAACCTACGCCGGTACTCGGCGGGGCTGCACCCCATTTGCTGTTTAAAAATCCGGTGGAACTGCGGATAGCTTCCAAAGCCCGCATCCAGGGCGGCCTCCAGAACCGTCACCTTGCGCCCATGCCCGTACAGGCGCAGAAACCGTTGGAGACGCTGCCGGTTCCGAAAGTCCACCAGCGCGATCCCCGTCTGCTGGTGGAACAGGCGTGATAATCGTGATGCGCTCAGGCCGACGCGGGCGGCGAGCTGCGCGGCGGGCAACGGCTCCACCTCGTCGCGCAGCAGGCGGGCCGCGCGCTCCACGGCGGGGTGGACATCCGGCCCCGCCGCCGGCTCCGCCGCCTCGTGATAGGCCGCCCACGCCGACAGCAGGGCATAGCCCAGGCCGGCGTTGTAACGCGCCGTGTTTTGCCACGCTTCGGACAATTCTTGGAACAAGGCTTCCAGGCGCGCGCTTTGTTCGGGGGCCAGTCGTCGGCTCCACTGGCCCGGCGGGTCCGGCTCGCGCAGCACCGCCGAGGAGGGCGTGATGCAGACGCGCGCCAGCAGCGCGGGCTTGAAGACGCCGATCCACATGGCATGGTCAGCGGACTCATCGAGCAAGATATGATCCTGGCCGGGGAACAGCCACACCAGCGTGTCTCGCGTCAGGTCGTACCGCCGGTCGCCCAGCAGGTAGGCTGCCCGCCCCGCCGTCACCAGGTTCAGCTCGACCTCCGCGTGGCGGTGCGGCGCGCGCATCTGCGGTGTGGACCCGTGCAGCCACAAACGACCACCATATAGGTCAGACAGATGCAAGTCATCATGGACGGCGGGAAATGATAACATAACGGCTGAATCCGAGAAGATTTCACGCCTGAGAGTAGCTATAATGATAGCACATTTGAGCATCCATCGCAAGGAGAACACTATGACCCTGACTGCACCCGTCAAAACGACCCCCATCACGGCTCCCGCCGAGCCGCGCGTCCCGACTGCCCTGGACGACTTCCTGTTCGACTTGAACGGCTATCTGATCCTGAAGAACGCTGTCGAGACGGCACTGGTGGACGACCTGAACCGCGCCTTCGATGGCTTCCCGCCGCTGGAGCCGATGCAGTGGTGGGGGAACGCCCAGCGGCGCGACTACACCGCCGAGACCGGCTTCGAGCTGCACAACTGCGTCGAAGTAGGCACCCCCTTCGAGGCGCTGATTGACTGCCCCGGCTGGATCAGCCATGTCCGCCGCTACTGCGGGGAACAAGACTCCTATGTTGAGGGCCTGTTCATTGACGAGGCCATCGCCTCCATCCGGCGGTCCGGCGGGCACCATCCCGTCCATTCGGGCGGCTACAAGGGCGCGCTGCGCGGGGCCTACCACTTCAGGGACGGCGTGTTCCGCTGCGGCCAGTGCAACGTCATCCTCGCCCTGACCGACATCGGCGAGGGGGACGGGCCGACGATGGTGGTTCCGGGCAGCCACAAGTCCCACTTTCCCCACCCCCTCGCGGGCGACTATGCGCGGGGCGACCGGATGGACGCCCTGCCGGGCGCCGTTCCCGTGCCTCTGAACAAAGGGGACGCCGTGCTGTTCTGCGACGGCCTGATGCACGGCGGCAGCAGCCGGACGAAGGAGAACGGCGAGCGGCGCGTCACGATCTACCGCTACGGGCCGGTGTGGGGTGCGACGCGCTTCGGCTACGAGTATTCCCAGCCTTTGCTGGACCGGCTGACGCCCGCCCGCCGCTGCATCCTCCAGCCCGTCCCGCCGAACCGACCCCCGGCCTAAGTCGGCCAAGGAACAGGCACAAAAAGAGGTGTCAAGCGGGCGGGTTCGGGGAACAATGACACTGTTCCCAATGACCGGGACATCAAGGGAGAATTCACACCATGGCCGACAACACTGTAGACACGCGCGCCGACGGCGTGCAGCACGGCATTGACGACAACCCGAACCACGACGCCGAAAAGGGCGCGGTCGGCGGCGCGGTGGGCGGGGCCGTCGTCGGCGCTCTGGCCGGCGGCCCCGTCGGGGCCGTCATCGGCGCGGTCGCCGGGGGCGCCGCCAGCGGCGTCGGCGTGGCTGCCGTGGACCGCGTGGACAACGACAACACCGTCACCGGCGTGGGCCACGGCGCGACCCCGAAGGCGGGTGACGCCGGCTACACCGACACGAACGTTGCTGGGGACGCGGACAACGTCACCCGCGACGGCGACACCATCACCGTGGACCGGCGCACCCAGTAAAGGCGCAAGACGTGAACGCCCCGGCTTCCTAAGAGGAGGTCGGGGCGTTTTTGTGTCGGGAGCGGATCGCCCCCCAGCCCCCAATTCTGGGGGAGCACGAGGAAAAGGCCACAAGTCCACGCGGCCTTTTCCCTGGTTCTTGTTCCCCCAGAATTGGGGGTTAGGGGGCGAGAGGCAGCACCTCGCCCAGCGACGGCATCTCGCTCAGGAACGGCGAGCGCGTCAAGGCGCGGGTCTGGTGCAGCAAGGGCCAGGACAAATACACGCGCCGCTTGGCCCGCGTGATGGCGACATAGGCCAGCCGCCGCTCCTCCTCGATGCTGTCCGCCAGCAATTGGGTTTTCTCATCATCCCCCCAGCGCAGCGACCTGTGGTGGGGCAGCATCCCGAAGGCGAAGCCGACCACGAAGACGACCGGCCATTCCAGACCCTTTGCCCGGTGAATGGTCATCATTTCCACGGCGTCCCCGACCTCGGACTCGTCCTTGGGCTTGTTCTGGGCGGCGACAAAGGCTAGAAAGTCCGCTGGAGTGGGGAACGCGCCCGCCGCGACGCACAACTCTTCCAGGTTGTCCAGGCGCGAGTTGCCCTCGTCCTCGACGTGCCCCTCCTCGCGCAGCAGCCAGTCGTCGTAGCCCATCTCGCGCGCCTTGCGGAGCCGCGCCTCTACCCCGTCCCCGGCCTCGGCGACGCCTTTGACGTAGTCCCGGAAATCCTTCACGGCCAGGCCCTGATTGGTCGTCTTGAACTGCCCCAGGGCCAGCGCCCGGTACAGCGAGTGGCCCTTCCGCCCCGCCTGCGTTTCCACCTCGGCCAGAAACGCCTGCCCCAGAAAGTGCGTCGGCTTGCCGAACGTCTTGGAGGGGATGTTGATGACCCGCTTGACGGCCTCGTCGGCGGCGGGCGTGTCCCGCTCCACCGACAACTGCAAAAAGGCGCACAGATCGCGCACCTCGCGCCGGGCGTAGAACCCCATCGCTCCTTGCAGGACGTAGGGGACGCCGCCCTTGACGAACGCCTCCTCCAATGCGCGCGAGTAGGCATTGGTGCGGAACAAGACGGCGCAGTCCCGCAGGGCCGTTCCCGCCGCCTGCAACTCTTTCAGCGTCTCGGCCACGAACTGCGCCTCAGCCTCAGCGTGCTCGTGCTCGTGCTGGGACAGGTCCTCGCCTTCCGGGTGGATCGCGGCCATTTCCAGCCGGTACTTGGCGTCAATGCCCGACCGACCGATCAGTTCATTGGCGACCCGGACGATGGTGGCCGACGAGCGGTAGTTGGCCGGCAGCCGGATGACCGTCCCGTTCGGGTACGCCGCCCCGAACTGTCCCACCGTCGCCTCCGGCGAGCAGCCCCGGAAACTGTAGATGGCCTGCCCCACGTCCCCGACGATGAAGATGTTGCCGGACCGCGCCGCCAGCAGCCGCGCAATCTCCCACTGGACGGCGCTCGTGTCCTGCGTCTCGTCAATGCAAAGGTACTGGAAGAAGCTCTGGTACTTGTCTCGAATCGCGGGCTGCTCCTGGAGCAATATCAGAGCCTCGATCAGCAGATCATCAAAGTCCAGCCGCCGTGACGGCTTCTTCGCCAGCACGTCGAACTTTGCCTGCTTGGCCTGCTCGTAGCAGCGCCAGAACTTCGACAGCGTCTGGATGGTCGGGTCCGCCCACAGCGGCTCGTGCGCCCGGAACGCGGCCTCCGCCTCCTCCACGCGGAAGCCCCGGTTCTTGACGGCGGACACGGCGGACAGCGCCCCTTTGGGGTCATACGCGGTGTTCAGCCCAAACGGCGGCGACGGCAGCCCGCGCGCCATCCAGTCCTTGTCGCCCAGAATCGCCTTGGCGACCCGCACCTGCCAGTTCTCGTCGGCGAGCTGGAAGTACCCCGCCTTGCCGTACAGGTGCGCCCACTCGTGCTTGAGTATCCGCAGGCAGTGCGCGTGGAACGTCCCGATCCACATCCTCTCCACCGTCGCCTCGCCGCCGTCCCCCAGCAGGGCCGCCAGCCGCGACCCCATCTCGTCGGCGGCCTTCTTGGTGAACGTCGCCACAAACAGCCGCTGCGGGTCCACCCCCTTGGCGAGCAGCCGCGCCACCCGCCGCGTCAAAACTGTCGTGTTGTGGGTGACTGTAAAATCCCCAAGCAGGAACCGCCCGTCGCCATCGAGCGTGAAGCCGAAATACTCGCCCTTGCCTATTGGCTCGGCGGTCCAACCCGTCGCCAGCACGTTCTTCACCTGCCGCCTCTGCCTGGCCCTCTTGTAAGCGATGCGGCAGGGAATCTCTGTCATGTCGCCGGAGATGCTGATCCTCCAATACACCCGATCACCGCTTTTGCAGTGGACGGTTTTCGAGGAGGAATAGGCGGCAAACCCAAGACTGCGCGCGAGGAACACCACCTGCTCACAAAGGTGCTGATTCTTGAAAGCGACCTCGTAGCAGTTTAGCCCCATGTACCCGTCTGCGTCTATCAATCCTGCCAGCAGTTCCAGGCGGTTGGCGCGGCTGTTAATTAGGTACTCCTGGGGGATGATCTTGTTGCCGAGAGCATCGCGGAAACTGTTTCTGAACGTCTGTCTCAGCTTGTTAGCAATACGATAGGCTGATGTCCCAGACATATCCATCCGTAGGATTACACGCAGAACATGAGGTGCGCGCTTGTCACCAACGCACACCGCCTCGGCCCCATAAAGCGGGGCTACCTGTTCGAGATAATCAACGATCTCTTTGTCGGTAGAGGTCCAGTGGCACTCAGCAGCCGTCCCGTCCCCAAGCCAAAGACCGGCTAGATACGGTAAAACAAACAAGGACTTTTCGGGGAAGTCAACGCCGGTGCGGAGTAGCTTCCAGATGCGGTCAATTCTGCCTTTGGGCGTGACAGTCACCTCGCGGAGAAACTGGTCAAGAGGCACGTCTATGATCTGGCCGAGTTTACGGTTGGTCCCAATTAGCGTCATAACATGGACATCGTTGCAAACCCACGGCATTCCTTTAACGGGAGTGATTTGGAACAGCGGGCCGACCCCCTGATTTGTGGACAACACACGCCGTGGCCGGGAGTCAGGTCCCATAAGAAGATCGCCCACCTCAATGCTCTCCACGGAGCGGACTGTGCCGTCGTACAGGAGAACAGGTGTGCCTGCTCCGAGGCACTTCCCAGACCCCGCCCCTGCCAGAACGAGGGCCGGGCCGCTGTCGTGGAAAAACGCCTGCCGCTGCTGCTCATTCAGCCCGGCTTCGAGCTTGGGGACAAGGGCGGCGGTGCGGTGCGCGTGCAGGTCTTCGGTGATAGCGTCGAGCGTGGCTTGCATGGTTCGTTCTTGGTTCATTCCGGTCTTGACGGTCCGATGAGTGGGAGATAAGGACATTATACCGCATGGGGACAAGGGGCAGCGGGGAAATGGATTTGGTAGCAAGCAGGAAAGCGGCGGTGTGGTGTCGAACGAAAAGAGGCAAAGGGATAGCAATAGTAAATGTCAGTGCAGTTGAACAGAGCCATACCGTTCGTTGATGCTATATGCCGCATAAGGGAGGGCAAGGCTCACGAAATAGAGGCGGTGGGGCTTCTCCTACAAGCAGAACAGAAACACGGTGTCATGCTTGTCAGACCAGCCGTTGAAGGCTTGCTTGACGCGCCGGAAAATCTTTATCACGCCTTTATAGAAGGCAACTTCTTTTCCTTCTTAACGGAGACCAATCTTGTTCTCAGCCATGCATCAGCTTATGACGAGATCACTTTGTTCCTGCCGGGAGGCTACACATGGTCGGCAACATGGCGAGCGTGGGGCGCGACATTGGCGGATTGGGCAAATCAAGCCGCGTGGGGCGGCAAAACGGATTGGCAGTACATGGACTTCTATGTAGGTTATCCTTTAGATCACTTCCGTGATTTTGAGCCGTGGCAAGATGTTGTCTTGCGTGTGATTGAGGCTAAGTGTAAACGCGCAGACACTAAAACGTCAGCCTAAGTTGTGGGGCAGCCTGTGCCGCCCAGACTGTTCATGAGTCTGAGGCGACGGCGAGCAGGGGTTGCAGGAGGGCGTTCAGGCGGATGTTCTAGTCGGCTGAGGGGAACGTGAAGGCTGTCAAAGAGGCATTCGGTTCCCCAAGGCTTTGGCGGACTAACTTTTGGTAGAAATACCTCGCGGTGTTGCAGAAAAATTACTCCCTGCTCTTGCAATTTCCGCAGAAAACTGCCATAATCAATATCAATACGGCCCGCCCCTCTGTGTTGTGGTAACTTCGGTTGCCCGGCATACGGGTGGGTTTTCTATTTGTTGCCCCCTCCATGATGAGAACACCCTACAGCAAGCCGTACCTTGCTCTCCCGGATCAACTCAACCTGTTGAAGCAGCGCGGCCTGCAAGTGGCCGATGACGCGGCGGCCGAGGAGTGCCTGCACCGCAATGGCTATTACCGCCTCAGCGCCTACTGGTATCCTTTTCGGGAGATCATCGCGGGCCAGCGCAGCGACACGTTTCTGAAAGACAGCCGTTTCGAGGATGCCGTCAGGCTGTATGAATTCGACAAGAGATTTAAATTCCTGCTGCTCGACGCGCTGGAGCGGGTAGAAATCGCCGTGCGCGCCGAAATCGCTTTGCTGCTGGGGCGACGTGACCCGTTCGCGTACACCCGCCCGAACCTGTTGCATCCCCGTTTCGTCTCCACGCCGACTCCTTCCGGCAGAACCCGGTATCAGAACTGGCTTGACAAATTCGACGAACAGGTCAGGCGATCCAAAGATGAGTTCATCCTGCATTATGAACGCCAGTATGGCTCGCGTTCACCGCTGCCCATCTGGATCGCTGTCGAGCTTTGGGACTTCGGGTTGTTGTCTCACTTTTTCGGCGGCTTACAGATCAGAGACCGTGAAGCAGTCGCCCGAAGTTTTTCCGTTCCTGACTGGCAATTAATGGAAAGCTGGCTGCGCTGTTTGAATTATGTGCGTAATGTCATCGCCCATCATGGGCGGCTTTGGAACTTAAATCTGAGTGAGAACCCGAAACTGCCCAAGCGAGGAGAGATGCCGGACTTTGACGCGCTTCTCCCCTTGCGTAACGTCAGCACCCGGATGTATAGCATCTGCTGCATCCTGAGTCATTTTCTCCAGGTGATCAGTGCCGCTTCTTCTTGGTCCAACGAGATAAAGGACTGCATAGCGGCTTTCCCCGTCATGCCCTACGCGAACGCCCAGGACATGGGGTTTCCTAATAGCTGGCAAAGTCATGGATTTTGGAGATAAGCAGAATTCGCAGCCAAGCCTGCCAGTCATCAGTCTGCGGCGACAGTGAGCAGGGGTTGCAGGAGGGCGTTCAGGCGGATGTTCTGGTCGGCTGAGGGGAGCGTGGGGGAGGTGCCGTCGGTGGAAAGGTCGGCATCGGGGAGATCGCGGAGGCGGGAGAAGAAGTCGGTGAGGGCGGCGTTCAGTTCCGCCGCGCTGCCGAACTCCTGGTGCTGCCAATGGATCGTATCTTCCGTCTCCGTGTTCAGGACCTCTGTGTCACAGTAGCCCTTATCCGTGCCGAGACGGCCGACGGTAACGCGCGCCATGTAAGCGGGCAAGGAAATGTCCATGTGCATACTGTGGCCGTCCGGCGTTTGAACGGCCTCAAACTGGATTTTCTGGAAGTTGGTCTGCATGGTGGTCTCGGCTACTTGGTGGCGATGTGCCGGATGTTCCTGGCGGGCGGCATCTGCGGGATCGGCTGCCCTTTCGCTGCGGCAAGACGCGCTTCCAGAGTGTTCGGGCCGAGGATTTTAGCCCAGCCCGGTTGCGTCGGCTTCACGCTGTCGCGCGGCACGTCGAACTCAACGTAGAAGCTTCCGATGGCGGCTTGGGCTTGGAAAGCGGCTTGATCCGCTGGAGAAGCGACGTGGGTTGTGCCGCTGCGGCTTTCCTGCACAAAGCCGGTTGCCACCATCAGTTCGTGTTCCTGCGGACTCATCCAGCGCCCCACCCGAACCAAATCCATTGGCATCCGCACAAGCGTCCTTTGCTGTATTGTCTCAACAGTATACCCGGTTCTCCGTGCCGCCGCGTCAGCCTCTTCGGTGACTGGAATAGGTTTGTGGAGGCTCTTGATGAGGAAGGCCAACTATGAACAACGCTAACGGGGACAATCCGTGGGTTGAGATGGTGAAGGGCGTCCGGCGGCGCACGACGGTCAGCGGGCGGGCGATGTCGCAGATGGTCGTGACTTTGGAAGCCGGGAGGCATCTGCCGGAGCACCGGCACCCACAGGAGCAGATCGTCCATGTGGTCCGGGGTCGGCTGCGCGTCAATGTCGGCGGTGTGGGGCAGGAGGTCGGGGCCGGGGAGTCGCTGTACCTCGCCGGGGACGTGCCGCATTCGGTAGACGTGCTGGCGGAGGCGCTGGTGGTGGACACGTTCAGCCCGCCGCGTGAAGACCTTTTGGCGCAGGACCGGGCAACCCCCTAGCCCCCAATTTGGGGCAGAGGGTCTAGGCCGCTAACTGCCGGACTACCGTCTGGTAATCGAAGTCGGCCTAGAACAGCGCGCGGTCGCCCCAGCCGTAGCCGACGCGGAGGCGGCTGCCGACGCGGTAGAGCGAGATGGGAAGACGACCCCTTGGTATCGACCCAGCGCAGTGATGCCAAGCACATGGCTTGTCATCGTCTGTCATCTTGCCAGTCTCCGGGAGATGGCTTCATTAGCCTTCGGGATACGACCCCAGCACGTTGACGTAGATGGACTGCTTCCGCAGGTCGTCCAGCGCCCGCTTGACGGGTTCGTCGTTCTCGTGTCCCTGGAAATCGGCGAACTGGACGTACTCCCAGGCGGCGTTCTTGGCGGGGCGGGAGGCGATCATGGTCAGGTTGACGTTGTGCGTCTCGAAGGCGCGCAGGGCGCGGCCCAATGACCCCGGCTCGTTCTTGACGGCGAACAGGGCGCTGGTCTTGTCCCGGCCCGTCGGCGGCGGCTCGTTGCGGCCGATGACGAGGAAGCGCGTCCGGTTGTGCGGGCTGTCCTGGATGCTCTCGTGCAGCATGGGGATGGCGTAGACCTCGGCGGCGCGGCGCGGCGCGATGGCCGCCCCCTGCGGGTCCCCCGCCGCGCGCTCGGCGGCTTTGGAGGTCGGCTGGGTCTCGATGATCTCGACGTGGGGCAGATGCGTGTCCAGCCAGCGGCGGCACTGGGCAATGACGATGGGGGCGGAATACAGCCGCTGGATTTGGTCCAGAGACTTCGCGTGGGTGAGCAGGTTCTGGACGATGCCGACGAATATCTCCGCACAGACTTTCAGCGTGGTTTCGTGGAACATGTCCAGCGTGTAGGTCACGACGCCGTCCGTGGAGTTCTCGACCGGCACGACGCCGTAGTCGGCCCGGTCCCGCTCCACCTCGCCGAAGACCTCGGGGATGGAACGGCAGTCGTGGTAGAGCGCGGACGAGCCGAACCGCTGCAAGGCCGCCATCTCCGTGAAGGTCCCCGGCGGCCCCCAGTAGGCGACGGTCATGGGTTTTTGGAGGGCGATGGAGGCCGAGATGATCTCGCGGAAGATCGCAAACAGCGCGTCTTTCGGCAGCGCACCCCCGCCGTGCAATGCAGCCAGGCGCAGGAACTGGTCCCGCTCACGCTCGGGCGCGAAGTAGCGCGCGCTCTTGTCGGCCACCTTCTGCCGGCCCACTTCCAGCGAAACCTCGGCGCGCTCATTGAGCAGGGTGACAAGCTGGGCATCAATGGCGTCTATCTTCTCTCTCAGGTCTTGAAGGCTCATGGCTTTCTTGTTCGGCGTGAGAAGTGAGGATTCCTGCCGGGGAACCCGGCGAAGAACTCGGCGAAGAACCCACCTCCTTACTCGCTTCGCTCGCAGGGGTCCTCCCTGTTAAGGAGGACAAGGAGCATCAAGCCAAGACTACTGCCCTGTTCTTACCCCTCCTTAACAGGGAGGGGTGGCGAGGAACGAGCCGGGATGGGTTCTTCACCGGGTTCCCTTGACTTCTCCCCCTCCCAAAGTGCTACAATAAAATGCTACAATGACGCAGGAGTTTTGTGTGACCCAAGAAAGCGCAAGCCAGGAGACGGGACAAGAGATGGAAACCGTCGCGCCCGACGCGCACCCGGTCATGCTGACGCCAGACCAAGAAAGCGCAAGCCGAGGAACCGGGACAACGGAAATGCTGCGGCGGCTGGCGCGGCTGGTTTCGGAGCACGGGCTGTCCGAGTTGACAGTCGTAGACGCGGGCGTGACCCTGACCGTCAAAGCCGCGTTCGAGGCCGCGCCGCCCGCCCTCCCACGAGTGACGGCGGTGCAGGCGCATCCTCATGTCCTGTCACCGGCCCAGACGCCCGCGTATTCGGAGACCGCCGTTACCAAGCCCGCCGCCCCGGCGTCGCCCGCGCGGGCGGCGACCGCTGTCGCCCTCGAATCGCCGATGGTCGGCGTCTTCTACCGCTCACCTTCGCCCGAAGACCCGCCGTTCGTCAGCGTCGGCGACTTCGTCCGTGTCGGCCAGCCAATCGGGCTGATCGAGGCGATGAAGGTCTACAGCGAGGTGCCGTCCGAGGTTTCGGGCCGCGTCACCGACACCCCGGTCGAGAGCGGCAAGCTGGTCCAGCAGGGACAGCCTTTAATTTTCGTGGAGCCGCAGTGAGCCAAGCTAACAAAGACACGCGGCAGCAAATCAACATCGGGATCATCGGCCTGGGTGTCGTCGGCAGCGGCACGGTTCGGGTACTGACCGAGAACGCCGCGTCCATTGCCCGCAAGGTCGGCCTGCCGCTCATGGTCAAGCGGATCGCCATTCGGGACAGCGGCAAGCCGCGCGACGTGGTCGTGGAGCCGAGCCTGCTGACGGAGCGGGCCGAGGACGTTACCGACGATCCTGACATAGACATCGTGTGCGAGCTGATCGGCGGCGTCACCCCGGCCCACGGGCTGGTCCTGCGGGCGATCCGCAACGGCAAAAACATCGTCACCGCCAACAAGGAGATGATGGCGAAGGCGGGCCACGACCTGCTGCATGAGGCCGAAGATCGCGACCTGGACTTTAACTTCGAGGGCAGCGTCGGCGGCGGCATCCCCATCATCCAGCCGCTCAAGCAGGCCCTGGCCGGCAACCGGTTCTCGCAGGTCATGGGCATCGTCAACGGCACGACGAACTACATCCTGTCCAAGATGACGGTGGAGGACGCCGACTTCGCCGACGTGCTGGCCGAGGCCCAGGCGCATGGCTACGCCGAGTCCGACCCCACCAACGATGTCGAGGGCTACGACGCCCAGTACAAAACGGCCATCCTCAGCTCCATCGCCTTCACGTCGCGCGTCCTGCCGGAGCAGATCTACGTCGAAGGCATCACCAAGATCAGCAAGCGGGACATCGAGGTCGCCCGCGACCTGGGCTACGTTATCAAGATCGTCGGCATCGGCCAGGATTTGGGCGACGCTCTGCAAGTGCGTGTCCACCCCGTCCTGCTGCCCTCGGCGCACCCGCTGGCCTCGGTGAATGACGTCCATAATGCCATCTACCTGCGCGGGGATGCCGTTGGCGACGTCATGTTCTACGGGCGGGGCGCGGGCAGCCTGCCGACGGGGAGCGCGGTCGTCGGCGATCTTGTCGAGATCGCCCGGAACATCCGCCGGGGGGCGACGGGCCGGATCGGCTGCACCTGCTACGACCAGAAGCCCACGCTGCCGATTGACCGCCTGCGGACCAAATACTACATCCGCCTGATCGCCCACGACCGCCCCAAAGTGCTGGCAAGTCTGGCCTCGGTCTTCGGCGACTTCAACGTCAGCATCGAGAGTGTCGTCCAGCGCGCCCTGCCCGACGGCGACGCCGAGATCGTCTGGATCACGCACCAGACGCTAGAGGCAAATCTACGCTCCTCGCTCGACGTCATCCGCCGCCTGCACATCGTCTCAGCCATCGAGAACTGGATACGGGTGGAGGAGTGAATAACTGATGTACGCAGGGCCGCAGAGGCCTTAAGTCCGATTTGACCGTGGGGCTGAAGCCCCCGGCTGGGGGGCGCGGACGCCCAATCCCCACCTGCGTGGGGAAAAGCCCGACGCCGGGGCGGCTGTTTTCTGCCCGCGCAGGCGGGCACTAGGCCGAAGGCCCCCCAGCCGGGGGCTTCAGCCCCACGGCAGATGTGTAACGTCGGCTATCAACTTATTATGCACCTGACCATTGAGCAAATTCCGAGCAAACTGCGCGGCAGCATCTGGGCGTGCCTGATCGCGCCCCGGCCCATCGCGCTCGTTTCGACGCAGGACACGAGCGGTGTTCCGAACATCGCGCCATACAACGCCTTCTGCGGGCTGGCGAACTTCCCGCCCCTGCTGGGCATTTCGTTCAGCCGGCGCGACGATGAGGACAAGCACACGCTCGCCAACATCAAGGCGACGGGGGTGTTCGTGGTCAACCTCGTGCCGCGCTTCCTGGCCGAGACCATGAACAAAGCCGCCGAAGGGACCGATAAGGAAGATGACTTCGCCCGGCTCGGCCTGACGACGGCGGCTTCGGGAACCATCGCGTGTCCGCGCGTCGTGGAAAGCCCGGCCTCGCTGGAATGCCGCCTGATCAACGTCCTCCCGCTGCCTCCTTCCAAGTGTGAGCTGGTCGTCGGGCAGATCGTCGGTGTGTCCCTGCGCGACGAGTTCGTGAGCAGTGATGTCGGGTTTGACACGCTGGCCGCCGACCTGCTGGCGAGTGTCGGGCCGGAGGACTACATCTCGGTCAACGGCGAGACGCTGCACCTGCCGAAGACGTGGTAGGAAGTCGCCCGGCACTGGAAGTGCCGGTCTACGCAAAGTGAAAGTGCCTCCGGCACTAAAGACCGGCCTCTGGAAGCAAGTCTTCAGTCGCGTAGCGACTTCCACTGGGAGTAGCCCGGCACTTCCAGTGCCGGGCGAACTGTCCATGCCGGGCCATGCACGAGAACACCTATGCGACAAGGAATTATCAATCAGTACCGCGCCTACCTGCCCGTCTCGGACCGGACGCCGGTCGTGACGCTCTTTGAGGGGGACACGCCGCTTGTCCCCGCGCCGCGTTTGTCTCAGGTCATCACGCCCGGCCTGAACCTGTGGCTCAAATTCGAGGGCATGAACCCGACGGGGTCGTTCAAAGACCGGGGCATGACTCTTGCCGTCACTAAGGCGCTGGAAGAAGGCGCGAAGGCCGTCATGTGCGCCTCGACGGGCAACACCAGCGCGGCGGCGGCGGCGTATGCGGCGCGGGCGGGGCTGGAATGCGTCGTGCTTCTGCCCAACACCGATGTCGCCCTGGGCAAGCTGTCGCAGGCACTCATTCACGGGGCCAAAGTCATTGCGATTGAAGGCACGTTCGACGACGCCCTGACCCTGACGCGGGCGATCTGCGACCAGTACCCAATCACCATCGTCAACCACATCAACCCGTACCGCATCGAAGGCCAGAAGACGGCGGCCTTTGAGGTCTGCGACGTGCTGGGCGATGCCCCGGACTTCCATGCCCTGCCGGTCGGCAACGCGGGCAACATCACGGCCTACTGGAAGGGCTACCGGGAGTATCAGGCGGCGGGCAAGTCATGCAAGCTGCCCAAGATGCTCGGCTTCCAGGCGGCGGGCGCGGCCCCCATCGTGGACGGCGCCCCCGTTCTCAATCCACACACCATCGCGACGGCCATCCGCATCGGCAACCCTGCCTCCTGGCAGCACGCGCTGGCGGCGCGGGACGAGTCGGGTGGTCTGATTGACAAAGTGACCGATGAGGAGATTCTGGAAGCCTACCAAATGCTGCCCGCGCTGGAAGGCGTCTTTGCCGAGCCGGCCTGCGCCGCGCCCGTTGCCGGCCTCAGAAAGCTTTTCGCCGCCGGATACTTCCGGGACTTTGATGGGGCCAATGTCGCCGTGACGCTGACTGGGCACGGCCTCAAAGACCCGGAGCGGGCCATCAAGACGGTGCCGCACCCGGCCACGGTTCCGGCCACGCTGGCAGCCGTCGTCAAGGCGCTGGACTTCTGAGCGATCTGGGCTTTGACGCGATGACCCCCCTAGCACCCATGGAGCATGAGAAACGGCGGCAGACCGCGCTGCTGAGGCGTGTGGAATGGGTCTTCCTGGCCTTCTTCCTGCTGCTGGCCCTGGCGGCCTACGCCAGCATCCAGCGCGTCATCGTTCATGGCCGCTCGATGGAACCCACCCTGCATGACGGCGACGCGCTGACGGCGTGGAAGCTGATGCCGCGCGATCAGTTGCGGGCGGGTGACGTGGTCGTCTTTCGGGATGGCGAGGGTTCGGAGCTGATCAAACGGATCATCTTCGTGCAGAACGCGCAGGGGACTGCAACGCCGCCCGAACTCGTCCAAATCCCCGGCGGCGTGCGCCCGTGGCGGGCGTTGTTCCGGGACTACAACCATGCCGTGGCGACGGGCCGCCTGCCTCGGCCCGCCCGCGAAAACACGCTCTATGTGATGGGCGACAATACCGACAATTCCGAAGACAGCCGCGTCTTCGGGCCGATCCGCCCGGACCAGGTCATCGGCCAGGTCTACGTCAAAGACCTCAGCCCACAATGACGCGCCTTCGCAAACAGACCTGGATCGCGGTCGGCGCCCTCGTTGCGCTGGCCCTGCTGCTGCGCCTCAACGTCCGACAGGGGCGCATTTCGGGGCCGTCCATGGCGCCGACGTATGAGAATGGCGAGACCGTCCTGGTCTGGACGAGCGCGCCCCGGTCGAGACTGAAGCCGGGCGATGTAATCATTTTCCGGGACACGAACGGCGACGAATTGATCAAGCGCATCGCCTTCATCCGCCCGGTCTGGCGGCCCGAGCCGCCGGCGGGCGACTTCCGCACGATCAACGGCGGTCGCCGGGTTCCATACCCGCTGCTGTTCGGCACATACTTCCAAAAAGTCGCGTCCGGTAAAATCCCTGTGCCGTCGCCCGCCCGCACCATCTATGTGGGAGTGTCTAGATTGGCGCAGGTAGGAAGTCAATCAAGTGGGCTTTGAGTCTGGGAAAGCGGCGCACAAACAACTGCCGCGCATTGTAACAAAACACGAACAGCTTCACCTGACGCGCCAGCGCCG